>Ga0193706_1000067_pt1 | contig 85312 bp, 76 predicted proteins | sample U3c1metaG_FD_160130 | JGI IMG/M metagenome (GOLD analysis project Ga0193706, IMG submission 160130) | Soil microbial communities from a riparian zone of the East river system, Colorado, United States - U3c1 | ecosystem: Environmental > Terrestrial > Soil > Riparian zone | place: USA: East River...
ACTTGCTCTCCTCCAACCGCTCGGCCCCCTGCTCTTTCGAACGGAGAGCATCCTAGAGAAATCAGCGATCGCTCGCCCAGCAGGGGGACATCTCGCCTCAGGATTCCTGGCGCGCAGGCTCCTAGGAAAGTGGATCCCCTCACCCTGCCCAGGGCGAGGGGGGAGGCTCAAAGGGGATACGATCCGCGATCGATCGCAAGCTCTACAGCGTCGATCTCCTCGTTCTCTTCCGCCAGGAGCACCTTGAACATGGGGTCTTCCTCCAAGCTCCGGATGTGCTCCCAGTTCACGAGAACGCGCCAGGCGAAGCCGTAGTTCCACCGCGCGAGAGCGAGCCAGCCCAACTGTTCGGCGGTCGTCGCGCTTTCTCCCCTGACGAGGGCCAGGGCCGAGACCATGAGCAACTCGGGCCAGGAACCGAGAACCATGGAACTGTGGGTATCCAGATCGAAGTGCAGAAGATTGACCGGAACTCTGTCACCCAACGAGATCCAGAGGTTCGCGGGTTCCTTCATCAGCTCCGGCAGCGGTTCGATGGGACGCGCTTTCGCGATCAGCCGGCAGAGCTCGTGCCGCTCCTTAGCGCTCAACTCCTCTTCGCGGGAGCGTCCGGCCAGCAGCGCGAACATCTGCGACCAGACTGCCGGCGACTGGATTCTGAACGGGAAGATGCGTCGCGCGATCGCCTCGTTCCGCGCCAGCTCGTGGAGCTTTTCGATGAGCTTTCGCCGCAGAGAGGCCTCCCGGAGAGGTTCATGGCCCAAGAACTGGATGCAGGAGACCAGGAGATCAAGGCTCTCGCACAGCTCGGGCCAACTGCAGTTCAGCCAGGTATCGATCGGCTTGGTAAGGATGGGCTGGGAGCGCTCGATCAGCTTGTCGACGTCTTCCTGCGCCGGCAGTTCACCCAGGACCATGAAACGGAAGAAGTCCAAGCGGATCTTGAGGCTCTTCCTGGCAGCTTCGTTCGCGTTCAAGCGCTGCGCCCGCTCGAAAGGAGCTTCGCTCCGCAAACGATACGCCGCAACGGCTGCTGCCAGCGAAACCGGACCGACCTCGTCTGGCCGGAGCTCCCGCCAGCGCTCCATGGGCGGGTGCAGAGGCAGACAGGAGAGCGTTAGCGCGGAGGGGAAGAGAGACAGCACACCGCGCAGCTTCGCGCGCGCCGCTCGCGGCAGACGCCTCTCCATCAATCGTTCGGCGATCGTGGCTCTGCCGGCCTGCCTCTCGCCGAAATGAGCGTTCCGATAGAACTTCTGTTCGTCGCCTTCCGCGGATGCCTGCCCGACGATCGCCGGCGCCAGCAGCTCGTAGGCCGACGAGATCGGGTCCTCGGGCTCGGAGACAACAAAAACCATCTCCGAGAGGGCCGCCAGGGCGTGATAAGGGATCTGAAAGATCTCCCGCACCTGGAATGCGTGCTTCAGCACCTCGATCCGGTTCCTGACCTCCTGTCCCTGCCAGGGCGGAATCGGCCCAGCGACGACCACGAACGGCTTCGGGTCCGGCGTACCCAACAGGCCCGCGGCCTCCATCAGGTATTTCGTCCCCTCGAGGTTCTGACGGTTAAGGCCGCAACAGATGACCAGGGCGTCGCAGAGGGGCCCGATCGAGAGGCCCGAGACCTCGTTGAGGCCCGTGCGGGAATCGATCATGACGATGTCGTAGGCACCCTGCACACGCTCCCGCAGGGTGAAGAGGGCATCTCCGGGGGCGTCAAAACGTGCCGAGGTAAAATATTCGCGGACCTGCCGCCCGAGGTTCTGGCCCGGCCCGCCATGGGAGAAGACCTCCGGCAGATTGAGGGAGTCCATCCTCTGCAGGTAACTGCCCGGCGCGTCGAATCCGACCTCCGTCGAGATTGGATCCAGGGTCGCGGGCAGCAGATCGAGCCTACCGTCGAAATAGGGGATCTCCGAATCGCTCTTGCTGCGCCAAGCAGCAGGAAGAGGGACCTCGATCGTATATTCGCCGAGATCGTGGAAGGCAACCTTCTTTTGCCCGCCGCGCAGAGCCGCTTTTGCGTGCGACAACAGGTCGAGAGCATCCTTCTGCACGATGCGGGGCCGGCTGCGGACGAGATCGCCAAAAAAGTGCGTCATGCCGGGTGCTTCGAGATCGAAGTCGACCATCAGCACGCGCCAGCCGTTGCGCGCCAGCACAAAGGAGGTATTGACTAGCGCCATGGTGCGGCCGACTCCGCCCTTGAACGAATAGAACGTGACAACCCTCGTCACTTCCAGAGGTCCTCCGGCGGATCCATCTCGCTCCGGCGACCCGCGTTCATGATCGATCTTATATATGAGCCGTGTACGATGAATACCCTGGCTGCTCCATAGCGCTCGAGGGCATCGTTGATGGCCACTTCCAACTCATAGGGAAAGCGGTACTGCTGGCTCTGCAGGAGCGGGCAGATCTCTTGGAACGAATGCACCTTCAATGCCGTGAAGATCATGTTGTCGACCTGCTTCTCGCGATCGCCTCGGGCGCAGATCTGCCACCATTGAGGGAGGTAGGACAGCCTCTGAGAGAAGGACGCTCCCAGGCCGCGGAGGGCGATGGTCGTGTAACGGGGGTCCTCGAAGAGATGCAGCCAGGCCTGTCGCGCGGGCGAGGTGGGAATGCCCGGGATCTGCAGGACGGCGGCATAGGTGATCTCTTTCACCAGCCTCTCTCCCCAGGCCCTCTCCAACGGATCGGAGTTCTCGGCGAGCCGTCGGAGCGTTTCGACGAACCACCCCTCCACCTCGGTGAACCGGCACCGCTGACAGATCCGCAGGGCCGGGCCAAAGAACGGAGGGACTTCGGGGATGACGTCGCTCGCCTCGTAAAGGAGATAACGCACGGCGCGGGCGATCGTCCTCCAGAGTCCGCTCCGTTCGCCGGCCTCCCGCAATAGGCCTACGACGAGGGCCTCGGGGTCCTCGCCAACCCGCGGATCGATCGGGAAGTGGGGATCGTCGCCGCTCAGGCGGGACTTGAGCCAGTTCCAGATCCACTCGTCGCCCATACCCTCGAGACAGGACAGGTCGACCTCGCCGTTGTCGCGCAGCCTCGGGATGAAAGCCGCACGCCTCATCGCACGACGACTCCGATGAGCTCGGGAGCTTTCTTCACCACTTGCATAGAAACGTTGTGATGCACCAGCTCGGGTTGCGGCTGCTGCCGGCCGAAGGGCTTGGTCCAACCAAAGCAGGTGGCGGAAACCGCGGGATCGGGCTCGACATCCTGAGACGGCTCGAAAAAATGGAACCAACCCGCATCGGCGACCGTGGGAATCCGGGGCTCGTGGACATCGCGCGAGGAGTAGGAAAAACGGAAAAGGAAGTTTTCCTCGCTGAGGGAGCTGACCAGAACGGGGTGGGCCAACGCCTCGAGGATCTCGGTCGCGTCGTCTGGAAGCGGTGCCGTGAGAGAGTTGAAGGTGGCGAACACCCCTTTCCCTCTGCCGACTCCATCTTCGGAACGGAAGACGGAAGTATCCCAGAACAGCTCGAGGCGGAAAAAAGCGCCTCCCACGCTCAGATCGCCGGCGTCGAAGTCGATGACGGCGTCCTCTCCCAGTACCTTCTCGATCATGATCCTCAAGAAGCTCCGATTGCTCGCCACATAGCGAACCAGGTTCCCCGGCAAGACCTCGGCGGGGATGCGGCTCCCTTGCAACTGATAGTCATTGCAAACACCGCAGTAGGAATCCCGACGATCGCGATCGCTGGCAGTGGGGGAATGGCCGGAAATCCAAGCCCCCAGGAAGCGACGGAAGGTCTCCGGATCGCCGAAGGAACGATCCCCGATCAGATGGGCCTCATTCTCCACATTGAGCAGGAGCTTGACACCGGTGGGGGTGCCGGACAATCCATCTCGACACCGGTCTAGAATATCCAGAGCTTCCGAAGGAAGAGAAGCTCTTGTCTCCCTGTATAGACGAGAAGCCATTAAGAAATGATCTCCAGAAAACCCTGTTATTGGGTTGCTGGTGAAGATATCACGATCCTTGAAACGTCAATAGCGCAGAGCCGTCTGCGTCGCAGACGCACGGGGTGCGAGGTGGGAGACGAGCCGCGATCCGGCCACGCCGGCCACCTGATGATGGCCGGCGCGGATGCTACCGTGGTTTAGGCGCAGGTGTCCGTGGGCTTGCAGCTCACACAGGTGTGCTGGATGCTGCAGACGAGCCTGCTCTCCTGACAGAGGTCGGCGCCGCCGACCGCAGTGAGGTTCTTGGCCTCCAGGGTCGTCAGCGTCTCCTTGGACAGATTCAGCTTCCGGGTATTCTTCTTCTTCATGAGTCAACCTCCTTGCAGGAGTAAGTGAGTTAGCTATATTAGCATGACGCAGATAGGAGCTCGCTGACCTCTTCGCTTCCGCTCCCGGGAATCTCAGGCTAGAGTGAGGTGCCCTCCGTGGGCGCCCAAACCTTACAGGAGATCGCCCATGGCGGCCGACGCGGCACTGCTCGCCGGTGTACCGTTCTTCCAGTACCTCGACGCGGACGAGCGCGCGGTTCTCGCGCGGCACCTCGACGAGGTGTGCGTCCCCGCCGGTCAGCTCGTCTTCCAGATGAACGATCCCGGCGGCACCCTGTTCGTGATCCGCACGGGTTCCGTCGAAGTCTTCCTCACGGACGCCACCGGCGAGCGCGTGGTGCTCGAAACGCCCGGGGCGGGCGAGGTCTTCGGCGAGATCTCCTTCCTCGACGGTGGCTCGCGCACCGCCTCGGTCCGCGTCATCGAGGACCTCGACGCGCTAGCGGTGGACCGCGAGGACCTCAGCCACCTCTTCCGGGCCCACCCCGAGGCCGGGCTCGACATCATCTCGGCGATGGGCAAGCGGCTGCGGCGCAGCGTCGAGCTGCTGCGGAACACCGCCTCCCGCAACGTCAACGAGGAGATAACAGACCGCCGGACCACCGTCGAGCGGGCGGCCGACTGGATCGCCGCCTTCTCCGGCAGCATCACGTTCCTCATGCTGCACGTCGTCTTCTTCGCGGCCTGGGTGCTGCTCAACACCCGCTGGCTGCCGGGCTGGAAGCCGCCGATGTTCGATCCCTTCCCCTTCGGGCTGCTGACCATGGTGGTGTCGCTGGAGGCGATCATCCTCTCGGTCTTCGTGCTGCTGAGCCAGAACCGGCAGGTGGCGAAGGACCGCATCCGGGGGGACATCGAGTACGAGGTCAACCTCAAGGCCGAGCTCGAGATCGCGCAGTTGCACGAGAAGATGGACCGCCTGCACGTCGAGGCCCTGAGACGCCTGGAAGAGGTGCACCGGTGCGTCAGGCCCCCCGCCTGAGTCGATAGCACCGCGACGTCACAGGTTTGACAGCGATATGTCACATCCCTGAGAGAGGCCAGCGGGTAAGATGCAATCCTGAAAGGGAGTGCGACATGGAACGACGACTGGATCAGGATCTCGACCGGGTGCGCCAGGCGCTGCTGAGGATGGGCGGCATGGTGGAGGGCATGGTCGCCAAGGCGACACAGTCCCTCCTCGACCGCGACAACCAGCTCTGCGCCGAGGTGATCGAGGGGGACAACCAGGTCGATCACCTGGAGATCGAGATCGACGAAGCCTGCCACCTGATCCTCGGCACCAAGCAGCCGACGGCGGTCGACCTCCGTTTCCTGGTCGCGGTGATGAAGATCAACAGCGACCTCGAGCGCATCGGCGACTCGGCGGTGAACATCGCGCAGTCCGTCCAGCAGCTCAACGAGCAGCCGACACTCAAGCCCTACATCGACCTGCCGCACCTCTCCGAGCTCGTGCAGGCGATGGTGCGCAAGAGCCTGGATGCCTTCGTGCGCCGCGACACCGAGATGGCGACCGAGGTCTGCCAGTCCGACGACGCGGTGGACGGCCTCTACAAGCAGATCTTCCGCGAGCTGCTGACCTACATGATCGAGGACCCGAAGACGGTCAGCCGCGCCCTCCACCTGCTCCTGATCTCGCGCAACATGGAGCGCATCGCCGACCACGCCACCAACATCGCCGAGGACGTCATCTACTACGTCGAGGGGCGCGACATCCGCCACTCCTACGGCAGCGACGTGCTCAAGGTGGGCTGATCTCCGCAGCGCGGCTCGCTTTTTCGCATGTGCGGCACCACACTCCTAGAAGCCCCTCTTTCAGGAGCCAAACATGCGAGCCAAGCTTTCGCGGTTGCAAATCCTTGCCCGAGTCGCCGTCGCCCTGTCGGCCGGCGCCCTGGCATTGCTGGTAGTCCTCTCCCTGCCTCTCCTTGAAGACCCCCGTCTCGAGCCGCTCGTCGAAGGGGCCATAGGCCTCCTGCTGATCCTCGGCGCGGCCCTGCTCTCCCGAGCCTGCGGCAGCTTCCTCGCCGCGCGAGGGGCCGGGCGCGCGGCAAGAACCTGAAAGGACGAAAAGGACCTCCAGGACATAAAGGGCTCTCTCCGGTGTCCTTGTCGTCCTTGCAGTCCTTTACGTCCTTTGTCTTGGCTCCCCTCTACCGCCAATGCCAGGCGACCTGCACCGTATACGCCCGGTCGATCCCGGGGTGGCTGAGCTTTTCGAAGATCGGGTAGAACAGCGTGCTCCCGAGATCCACCTCCAACCCCGAGCGGAGGTGGATCAGCCCGGCGCTCACGCCCAGGAAGGCGTCACCGATTTTCCCCGGCTTGCCGTCCCCGCGAGTGGTCGAGAGGTCGAACCCCGGACCGGTCAGCCGCACGTCGAAATCGGCCGGCGGGATCGGCGCTCCGGCCACGAAGCGGGGGGTCAGCGCGAAGCGCGAGCCGAGCGGCAGGCTGTACTGGACGCCGACGATCGGGGTGATGAAGGTCGCCGAGCTGCTGTGGTCGAGCACGCCTTGGGCGCCGGCGTTCGCGCCGGAGAGCAGCCGGTAGTCGAGCTGGTAGTTCTTGATCTCCAGCCGGTCGGCGAGCAGGCCGAATTCGAACGTGAAGCGCCGGTCGTCCCCGTGGGGCACCTCGCGCAGCAGCAGGGCGCCGACTCCCCAGTGCGTGTAGTCCCCGCGGGGATTCGAGAACTCGGCGTTCTCCGGCACGTCGAGGGGCACGTTCCGGAAGAAGAACGGCCGCAGCACCGCCGTCCCGCGGCCGCCTGAGACCTTCGCCTGGTCGTAGAAGGCGAGGATCTCGATCCCCCACTGGTCCGAGAAGCCATACACCGAGTTGCCGGCGAACATCGGCCCCCTGAGCTTGAGGAAGCCGGCGCCGGTGTCGACATAGCCCGGCTGCAGCGTGCCCTGCCACTTCCCCGCCTCCAGCCGGAACGCCGGCCAGGGCAGGAACAGATACCGGGCGTCCTGCGCGCTCTCCGGCAGGTGCTCGGCGATGAAGTGGATGTCCTCGTGAGGCGCGTTCGAGAGCGCCGCCTGGGCGGCGGGGGCGGTCAGGAGGAGAGGGAGGAGCAGGAGGAAGGGTGCTGCGGTACGTCTCATGGCAGGGCTATGGTATCGCTTCCGGGATCGACGTTTCAGATCGCCCATCCCGGCATCGCCGTCCAGCACCGCCGTTCCAGGAACCCAGGGCGTTGCCCTGGGCTGAGGGAGATCGGCCCGATGAGCCTCAAGCCATGGCTCTTCAGAGCTGAAGGCCCGGGCTCCCTCAGCCCAGTCCATCGGGCTGGGCTAGAATTCAGTCATCGTGCAAGAAAATCTGCGAGAGGCGGAGCGGCGGATCGAGAAGGCTAGGAGAACTCAGGCCGAGAGCCTGGACCTCGGCGATCTAGCTCTGCGCGAGCTGCCGGCCAGCCTGGGAGACCTTCTAGATCTCAAGGTGCTCTATCTGGGCGCCTACAGACTCAATGAGGAAGGGGAGCTTGAATGGGATAAGGATCGCGTAAACCCTAAGCTCCAGGATCTGGCCGCGCTGGCGGGACTCCAAAGGCTTCAGAGCCTCGATCTCTCATACACGGGCGTGGCCGACCTCGCACCCCTGGCGAAACTCCAAGCGCTTCAGAGACTCGACCTCAGAGATTGCACGGACGTGGCCAACCTCACACCCTTAGCCGGACTCCAAGCGCTTCAGAGACTCGACCTCAGAGATTGCACGGGCGTGGCCAACCTCACACCCTTAGCCGGCCTCCAAGCGCTTCAGACCCTCAACCTCTCACGCACGGGCGTGGCCGACCTCGCACTCCTGGCGAAACTCCAAGCACTTCAGAGCCTCGACCTCAGCTACTGCACGGGCGTGGCGGACCTCGCACCCCTGGCGAAACTCCAAGCGCTTCAGAGCCTCTACCTCAGCTACTGCACGGGCGTGGCCGACCTCGCACCCTTAGCCGGACTCCAAGCGCTTCAGACCTTCAACCTCTCACGCACGGGCGTGGCCGACCTCGCACCCCTGGCGAAACTCCAAGCGCTTCAGAGACTCGACCTCAGAGATTGCACGGGCGTGGCCGACCTCGCACCCTTGGCCGGACTCCAAGCGCTTCAGATCCTCAACCTCTCAGGCACGGGCGTGGCCGACCTCACACCCTTAGCCGGACTCCAAGCGCTTCAGACCCTCAACCTCTCAGGCACGGGCGTGGCCGACCTCACACCCCTGGCCGGGCTCCAAGGACTTCAGAGCCTCGACTTCCACTCCTGCCCAGGGGCGGCTGACCTCTCACCCCTGGCTGGGCTCCAAAGGCTTCAGAGCCTACGCCTGTGGAGCACAGGCGTAATTGACCTGACACCACTGGCTGAGCTCCAATGCCTTCGGAGCCTCGATCTTGACTTTTGCACAAGCGTGGCCGACCTCTCGCCACTGGGAGGACTCCAAGAGCTTCGGACGCTTAACCTCTACGGCTGCCGGCCCGCAGTACCGACCATGCTCCTTCAACTCTTCGCGAACCATCCTTGCCTGAGTGATTTAAAGGCCGACGAAGCCGTCGGCGTTCCGCAGGAGGTGCTCTCTCATCGTCTCGACGACAACTGCCTCCCACGGCTGCGTACCTATCTTTCCGAGTTGGACCTTGGGGCCGAGGCCGAGAACGAAGTGAAGGTGATCCTCCTCGGCAACGGCCGCGCCGGGAAAACTCAACTCTGCCGGCGCTTCCGGGATCAGCCCTTCGACGATTCCGTCGAATCCACCCATGGTGTCCAGATCTGGCGGAAAGAGCTGCGAATCCAAACCGGAGGTCAGGAACAGGTCTTCCAGGTCAACTGGTGGGACTTCGGTGGACAGGACATCTACCACGGCACCCATGCGCTCTTTCTACGCAGCCGCGCCGTCTTCTTGATCCTCTGGACTCCGGATCTCGAAAACCGGAACGAATTCTCCGAAAACGGCATCACGCTACGCAACCAGCCGCTCGCCTACTGGCTCGACTACGTGCGGACTCTCGCCGGCGCGGATAGTCCGGTGATCGTCGTACAGAGCCAGTGCGACCGCTTCGCGGATCAACGCGACCCTCCACCAAGGCCGGAAGGTTTCAGATTTTTCAGAGGCTGTTCCTACAGCGCTAAGGAAGATCTGGGGCGAGAAACCCTCGAAGGGCAACTCCGCGACGCCATGCGCTACCTGCTCGAACGGAACGGTGCGCTGGAGATTGGCAAAGGACGCGCCGAGGTACGCCGCCGGCTCTATGACTGGCGAAGCGAGGACCAAGAAAGCGCGCCTGAGGAGCGGCAGCATAGGACTCTCAACCTCGAAGAATTTCGATCGCTCTGCGACGAAGCTGGAGGCATCCTCTCCTGGGAGCATGCCCTCGACTACTTCCACCACACCGGCGTGGTGTTCTACCGGCCGGACCTCTTCGCAAGTCGCATCGTCCTCGACCAGAACTGGGCGCTCGACGCCGTCTATACCGTCTTTCACCGCGGCCGGACAGCACCCTGGCTGAGAGACTCGGGCCGCTTTACGCGCGAAGACCTTGCACTGCTGGCTTGGCAAACGCACTCACTGGAGGAGCAAAGTCTTTTCCTCGGCCTGATGGAAAGCTGCGGCGTATGTTTCCCCTGCGGCAAGACCGATCAGGGAGAGACTCGCTATGTCGCTCCAGACCTGCTGCCGAGGTTCGAGGCCATCGCAGGCCGGCTTTATGCCTGGAAGGAAACGCCTGACACACCTACGCTGCGGTTGGAGTACCAGTTTTTCCATCAGGCTGTCATCCGGGGCCTGATGAGCAGAATCGGCCGGCAGGCCGGGGATGTTGCCGAGTACTGGAAGTATGGCTTCTGGTTCAAAGACGGCCCCCGGGACACCCAACTCCTGCTCCAGTTTGTGGATACCAGCACGGACGACGGCCCGGGCGCCGGAGCGCTGGAGATGAAAGCTCAAGGCCGTGAACCCCTGGGTCTCTTGCGCGAGATTCGTAAGGCGATCTTCCAGCAGCGGATCGGTGAGAAACCCGAAGAATTCTTGACTCTCGATGGCATTACTGTAGCCCGGAGCGCGCTCGATCAGGGATTTGATGGACGCGCGCTCGACGCTCAAGGTAATCCGGTCTCCTCCGCCGCCTTCACCGCTTTCTTCGAGGGCCGGGAGTACGATCCCGATGGGGCCCGCGCTACCGGAGAGGCCTCAGCAATCGACATCACTCCTGTAGCGGACATGCCGGGCAAGAAGCTGCCAGAAGTCTTCATTTCCTATGCCTGGGGGGATGACACGCCCGAGGGAAAGATCCGCACGGAAGCTGTGGAGGGCCTCCAATTGGCTCTCAACGGGGACGGCTTCGAAACGATTCGAGACCGCGACCAGATCCGGCCCGGTGAGCGGATCTCGGTCTTCATCGACCGTCTCACCCACGCCGATCTCGTCGTGGCCGTGATCAGCGACAAATACCTGCGCTCCCCCTACTGCATGTACGAGATCTACAAGCTCTGGCAGAAGCACCAGGGCGATGGCGACCGATTCGTCGAGCACGTTGTTCCGATCGTGCTGCCGGAGGTGAGGATCGGGAACTTCCGGGAGAGGGCGTCCTACCTGAAGCATTGGGCTGCCGAAGCCAAGAGCCTGGAGGCGCTGATCCGCGACCCGGACCTCAGCCCCAGCCGTGAATCTTGGGAGGAGATTCGCCTGGTCCGGGAGTTCGCCCATCACGTGGACGGCATCCTCGTCTTCGTTCAGGACGTTCTCATGCCGCGCAGGCTCGAGGCTCACCTCGACGATAATTTTCAAGCGGTGCGGGAGGCGTTGCAGCGTCGAATGGGAATCGGTGAATAACCCATCTCTGAGCCCCGCAGGGGCGGCAGGAACCGGCGTGGCGATTGACCTGCCGCCCTGTGGGGCTTCTTCAACCATCGCCGGCTGTGGATCCCGGGGCTCACGCCACCGGGCTAATTCATGCCGCCCCTGCGGGGCTCAGACGGATGGCGGAGCCGCTTACCCGAACCGCCCAGTAATGTAATCCTCGGTCTGCTTCTTCATCGGGTTCATGAAGATCTTCTTCGTCGGCCCGTACTCGATCAGCTCGCCCAGGTAGAGGAAGGCCGTGTAGTCCGACACCCGCGAGGCCTGCTGCATGTTGTGGGTGACGATCACCTGCGTGTACTGGCTCTTCAGATCCTGCATCAGCTCCTCGATGCGGGCGGTGGCGATGGGGTCGAGGGCCGAGCAGGGCTCGTCGAGCAGGATCACCTCGGGCTCGACGGCGATCGCCCGCGCGATGCAGAGGCGCTGCTGCTGGCCTCCCGACATCCCCAGCGCGCTCTCATCGAGCCGGTCCTTGACCTCGTCCCAGAGCGCCGCGCCGCGCAGGCTGCGCTCGACGATCTCGTCGAGGTCCCGCTTCTTGTTGATCCCCTGGATGCGGCAGCCGTAGGCGACGTTCTCGTAGATCGACTTCGGGAACGGGTTCGACTTCTGGAACACCATCCCAATCCGCTTGCGCAGCGCGTTGATGTCGATCCGCGGGTCGTAGATGCTGCCGTCCTCGAAACGGATGTCGCCTTCAATCCTCACGTTGTCGACCAGATCGTTCAGCCGGTTGATGCAGCGCAGCAGCGTCGACTTGCCACACCCCGAGGGGCCGATGAAGGCGGTGATCTGCTTGTCCGGGATCTTCATCGAGATCTCGTTGAGCGCCTTCTTCTCGCCGTACCAGAGCGAGAGGTCCTCGATGCGCAGGATCGGGTTGTCGATCCGCGGCTCGAGCGCCGGATCGCGGTCGGGCTTCGCCTGGGGCGGCGCCGGCTTGGCAAGAATTTCGGTCATCAGACAGCGCTCCCGGCGTACTTGCGGCGCAGGTGGTTGCGCAGCATGATCGCCACCAGGTTCATCAACGTCACCACCAGGATCAGCAGCAGGGCGGTGGCGAAGACCAGCGGCGTGGTGGCTTCCACGTTGGGGCTCTGGAAGCCGACGTCGAAGATGTGAAAGCCGAGGTGCATGAATTTCCGTTCCAGGTGCAGGAACGGCGGCCGGCCGTCGAGCGGCAGGGTGGGCGCGAGCTTCACCATGCCGACGATCATCAGCGGCGCCACCTCGCCGGCGGCGCGCGCCATGGCGAGGATCATGCCGGTGAGGATGCCCGGCGCCGCGGCCGGGAGGACCACCCGCCGGATGGTCTCGAATTTGGTGGCGCCGAGGGCGAGCGACCCCTCGCGCACGATTCGCGGCACCGCCGCCAGCCCCTCCTCCGCCGCCACGATGACGACCGGGACGGTGAGCAGCGCCAGCGTCAGCGCCGCCCAGAGGATGCCGCCGGTGCCGAAGGTCGGCGCCGGCAGCGACTCGGGGAAGAAAACGCGATCGATGGTGCCGCCGACCAGGTAGACGAAGAAGGCGAGGCCGAACATGCCGAAGACGATCGACGGCACGCCCGCCAGGTTGTTGACCGCGATCCGCACCATCCGTACCAGCGGCCCTTGCCTGGCGTACTCGCGCAGGTAGAGCGCGGCGAGCACGCCCATCGGAGCCACCGCGAAGGACATCAGGAAGACCATCAGCACGGTGCCGAAGATGGCCGGGAAGATCCCCCCCTCGGTGTTCGACTCGCGCGGATCGCCGGCGACGAACTCGACGCCCCGCTCGCCGTAGAGCCGCAGCTTCGACAGGCTCCCCATCTCGTTCGGCCGGATCGCCCGCACCACTGTGCCGACGGGCATCTCCTTGGTCTCGCCGTCGATGGTCTTCATCACCAGCGTCTCGGCCTGGTAGCGGTCGCGCATCTGGGAGAGGCGGGCGGCGAGCTGGTCGTAGCGCGCTTGCGCCACGGCGACCTCTCGCTCGAGCGCCGCCTTGCGGCGGGCGCGCTCGGCTTCAGAAATCTTTTCGATGTCGAGCTTCTTCTCGTCGAGGCGCAGGCGCTCGATCGTGTAATTGACGTCGCCGATCTCCCCCTTCTCCAGCTTCCCGATCTTGTGGAGATCATGGAGCTTGCGCTCGTGCAGCGGCCCGAACGCCTTCCAGACCGCCTCGGGGCCGGCGGCCAGCACCTGCCCGCCCTGCCGCAGCTCGGCCATGGTGCCGTAGAAGTTCCCCCATTCGAGCCGCTCGAGCATCACCACGTCGGCGGGACGGCTCCGGCGGGCGATGTCCTTGGCGTCGATCCAGACGAAGTCAAGGCCCGAGACGTCGCGGTTGCCGGTCTTCAAGCGGATGCGATCGATGGCGGCGGCCGCCCGCGTGCCGGTCTCGGCGGCCGATTTCTCCTCGCTCCAGAGCTCGCCGAGGATCTTGCGGCCGCCCTTCAGCGTGAGCTCCATCAGATCCTTCTGCCAGAAGTAGCTGAGGCCGTTGTAGGCGAGCAGCCCCATGATGAGGATCACCAGCAGGAGGTTGAGCGCGAGGGCGCCGCCACAGAGCCAGGTCAGCGCCTGTCCGACGGCGCCGGAGCGCCGGCGGTAGTCGGCGAAGAACGTCATGGGGGTGGCGCGGGTTTTTCGCCGCACCCTTCGATCGATCACTTTGATCAAAGCTGGGTATACCTCTCGCGCAGCCGCTGCCGCACGATCTCCGCCACGGTGTTGACGAGGAACGTCATGACGAACAGCAGCAGGCCGGCCAGGAAAAGGATGCGGTAAAGAGTGCCGCCGTGCGGGGCCTCGGGAATCTCCACCGCGATGTTCGCCGACAACGTGCGAAAGCCGTTGAACGGATTCCAGTCCATGATCGGTGTGTTACCGGTGGCCATCAGCACGATCATCGTCTCGCCCACCGCGCGGCCGAAGCCGATCATGACGCCTGAGAAGATGCCCGGCGACGCTGAGGGGAGCACCACGCGGGTCACCGTCTGCCAGCGGTCGGCGCCGAGGGCGAGCGAGCCGGCCACCAGGTTCGGCGGCACGTTCGAGAAGGCGTCCTCGGCGATCGAGAAGATGATAGGGATCACCGCGAACCCCATCGCCAGCCCCACCACCACGGCGTTGCGCTGATCGAAGCCGAGCCCCGTGACCTGGAACAGCCAGGTCTTGAAGTCGCCGGCGAAGGCGAAGCGCTCGAAGCCCGCCGACAGGCGGAGGCAGAGGGCGGCGCCGGCGGCCAGCACGAAGACGAAGAGCAGCGCCTCGGTGCCGGCCGGGAAACGGCCGCGGAACCCGCGCGGCAGGCGGCTCCAGAGGAACCCCGCGAGCAGGATGCAGAGCGGCAGGCCGATCGCCATCAGCACCAGGGCCGGCACCACCCGCTCGATCCGCGGCGCCAGCCAGAGGCCGGCGAGGAAGCCGAGCACCACGCTGGGCAGCGAGGCCATGATCTCGACCATCGGCTTGACGTACCGCTTGTACGCCGGGTGCATGAACTGCGAGATGTACATGGCGCCGAAGACGCCGAGCGGGATCGCCAGCAGCAGCGAGTAGAACGTCCCCTTGAGCGTGCCCACCAGCAGCGGCGTGAGCGACAGCTTGGGCTCGAAGTCGTCCGATCCGCCGCTCGACTGCCAGACCCAGGCGGGCCGGGCATAGCCTTCGTACCAGATCTTTCCGAACAGCGACCGCGCGGTGATTTCCGGATGCGGGTTGTGAATGTCGATCTCCGCCACCTCCCCGCCACTGGCGGCGTAGGCGCCGTCCGCCTTCGGAGTGTAGAAGAGGGCCGCGACGTCGCGCACCGGCGCGGCGCCGGTCCACAGGGTGCGGTCGGCGGTCGAGAAGTAGAGGCCGAGCTTCCCCGCGCTCGCGGCGAGGAAGCTGCGATCGCGCTGCGAGGGGGCGATCCGGCGGATCGCTCCCGGGTGGCGCGGAAACTCGTGCGTGCGCGCCAGCCGCACGGTGTCGCCGGTCTCGTTCACCGGGAACCAGACGGAGAGCGCGCCGTTCTCCTGCCCCACGGCCAGCGAGCGGCCGCCGAGCAGGAGGTTCAAGGCGGTGATCGGCGCGCCCGCGTTGGCCGAGTGCAGATCGCCCGGCTGGCCGTCCTGGAGGGTCCACCAGAGCAGGTCGCCCCCAGCCGTGCCGGCGTAGAGGTTCTTCTGCGCGGGATCGATCACCAGGGCGGTGATCCGTCCCGGCGCGTCCAGCTCGGCGCGGCCGAGCGCCTCGGTGACCTTATCCGTAATCTCGTTCTTCTCGATGCTACGGCGCGCCACCGCCAGCCGTCCATCCGCCAGCGCCGCCGCGGCCAGGGCGTTGCCGTCCGCGTCGAGCTGCGCGGCGAAGGCGCCGAGCGGACGCTTTTGCGGATCGAGATCGAGGAAGACGGGCGGCGTCTCATCCGGCGTCACCACCCGGTCCTGGCCATTGAAAGAGATCCCGAAACCCATGCTCTTCAGCAGCACCCGGCCGTCGGACGTCGAGGCGGCAAAAGCGTGCGTCTGTGGCGGCACGGTGGCAGCGAGCAGAGCGGGGGCCATGGCCTCCGAGGTATAGACAACCTTGCCGTCCTGCATCCGAACCACCCGCACCACGCCACGCTCATCGAGCGTGGCCACGTGGCTGCGGTAGTCGTCCGAGAGCACGGCTTCGATCTTGCCAACGCCGGGGACGGCCACCTTCCGCCCCGCCTCGACCCGGGCCGAGAACAAGAGCGGCGCCACCTCGGCCAGGATGAAAATCAGAATGCCCAGGATGCTCGCGATGACGCCGATACCGCCCGCTGAGACGACCCAGCGGGCAGCATGATCGGCCATCAGACGCTTGCGTGAGGTTACGGCTCTCACCGGAGCTTCGCCAGTTCCTCATTGACGATCTTGCCCGGCAGCGGAATGAAGCCGTCCTTGACCACAGTCGTCTGCCCCTGCTGCGACAGCACATACTTCAGATACTCGCGGACCAGCGGATCGAGCGGCTTGTTGGGCGCCTTGTTGACGTAGACGTAGAGGAAGCGCGACAGCGGGTACTTGCCCGAGATCACGTTTTCCGGGCTGTCGTCGATGCACTGGCCCCCCTGGGTCGCGACCGGGACGGTGCGCACGCCGGAGGTCTTGTAGCCGATGCCGCTGTAGCCGATGGCGAACTTGTCCTCGGTCACGCCCTGGACCACCGATGCCGAGCCCGGCTGCTCCTTGACGGTGTCGCGATAATCGCCCTTGCAGAGCGCGTGCTCCTTGAAGTAGCCATAGGTACCGGAGGCCGAGTTACGGCCGTAGAGACTGATCGGCTGATTGCCCCAGCCGCCGTCGGCGACGCCGGCCGCGCCCCAGGCATTGATCGACTTGCCGCCGCAGGCGTGACCCTTGGAAAAGATGCCGTCGATCTGCTGCAGGGTCAGACATTTGACTGGGTTGTCCTTGTTGACGAAAATTCCGATGCCGTCCACCGCCACCCGGAACGCTGTCGGCTTGTAGCCGTACTTCTTCTCGAACGCGTCGATCTCCTCCGCCTTCATCGTGCGGCTCATCGGACCGAGCTGCGAGGTGCCCTGGATCAGCGACGGCGGCGCCGTCGAGGAGCCCTTGCCTTCGATCTGGATGCGGATGTTCGGATACTCCCGCTTGTAACCCTCGGCCCACAGCGTCATCAGGTTGTTCAGGGTGTCTGAACCGACCGACGTGAGGTTGCCGGAGACGCCGCTGGTCTTGCTGTAGCCGGGAATCCCGGCGTCCACCTTCGTCGCCTGCGCGGACAGAACGGCGCTCCCGCAAAGGGTCACGGCCAGTGCGAGCGGAGCTGCCATGAGATTACGCTTCATTCGATCTCTCCTTATGGGTCATGAGTGGACCGGTTTCCCGGCCGGCAGCAAGACTTTCGCAGAAGGGTTTGGCAGCCAACCAACCGCGCTGTGACAGCGGCGTGACAGAAATCCCTGTCGCAGGCCTGTCACCGGGACGTCGCAGCGTCGCTTGGAGAGGTTTCTATCCTCCCTTCATTGATCGAATCCAAAGGAGAGCAGGATGCACAGAAAAGCTTTATTCAAGGCAGGCCTCCTGGCGCTCGCCCTGGCGCTGTCGACGGCCGCCGTCACCCGCGCCCAAGTGACGGGCTTGTATTATCAGGAGATCGAGAAGGACGAACGCGTCTACGTCTTCAACACCCCGGAGAAGTACCAGTCCTGGCAGCAGACCAACGACATGGGAATCGCCATCACCCTGGTCGGCCGCGGCCCCAACGGTGAGACGATCGTGGCCGAGAACGAGACGGCGCTCGACCTCTATCTCTTCAAGCACAACCTGCCGGCCTACGACCGCCCGACGCCAAAGCCGGCCGCCGCCTCCAAATACCCGTCCAACAAGTTCGGCATCCGCGTCTACGCGGACGCCAGCACGAAAAGCAACAAGGATGAGGCCACCGGCATCAAGAGCGCCGACAGCGGCGTGGGCGTCGACGTGAAGCGCACCTACTTCACCTTCACTCATGAGTTCGACAGCCGCTTCTCGGCCGTCTTCCAGTCCGACATCGGCGACCAGGGCGCCCGGCGCTACGACGTCTTCGTGAAGAAGGCCTACGTGCAGGCGCAGATCACCCCGCTGGCCACCTTCCGCCTTGGCTCCGCCGACACTCCCTGGATCCCCTACGTCGAGGGTCTCTACGGCCTGCGCTATATCGAGCAGACGATCACCGACCATCTGAGCTTCGGCGCCTCGGCCGACTGGGGCTTCCACATCACCGGCTCGAGCCCCCTGTGGGGGTACCAGATCTCCGCCGAGAACGGCCGCGGCTTTAGCAACCCGACCCGCAGCAAGTCGGTCGATTTCGAAGGCCGGGTCTCCTTCACCCCGGTCAAGGGCCTGAACCTCGCCGTCGGCGGCTACAGCGGCAAGCGCGGCCTGGAGACCGACGCCGCTCCGGCCAGGCACACCGCTACCCGTCAGGACGCCTTGATCGCCTACAACACCGACTTCTTCCGGGTCGGCGGCGAGTATTTCCAGGCCAAGAACTGGAACACCGTCACCTCCGCCACCACCGACAAGTCGGACGGCTTTTCCGTCTGGGGGCAGGTCAACGTCAACCCGAAGTGGGCGGTCTTCGCCCGCTACGACAACGCCAGCCCCAGCAAGGATCTCAAGCCGAACCTCGACTTCACCTACTACAACGCGGGGCTCCAGTGGACGCTCAACAAGGCTTTCTCCGCCTCGCTGGTCTATAAGTTCGCCGAGGTCGAGGGAGGCACGCAGGGCACCGGCAACGGCACCATCGGCTCGACCAACGCGAATTCCAAGGGCAAGTACAACGAGATCGGCATCTTCACGGTCTACAACTTCTAGGCCCGCGAGTCTCCCGTTGGATCAAAGGCCGCCGCGAGGCGGCCCTTCTTTTTTCCACTCTTGTTTCCATGCGGCGCACAGATCGCGGGCAGCCTCCGGCCAGTCGGGGAACTTGAACGAAAAACCTTCCTGCAGCAGCCGGCCCGGGATCACCCGGCGGCTCTTCAGGACCAGCTCGGTTTCCGTCCGCATGGCCAGCGCGCCGATCTCGAGCATCCACTTCGCCGCCGGGAGACCGACGGGAGTACCCCACGCCTTGCGAAGCGCCCGCATGAAATCCTTGTTGGGCAATGGATTGGGCGCGGCGATGTTCACCGGCCCCGCGATGGAATCGTGACCGATCAGCCAGCGGACCGCCCGCGCGAAGTCCTCATGATGGACCCACGAGACGTACTGCCGGCCGTCTCCCGAGGTGCCTCCCAGGCCGCGGCGCACCAGCCCCAACAGAGTGTCGAAAATGCCTCCCCGGTCCGGGCTCATGATCACTGCGGCGCGCAGCTTCACTTTTCGCGTATGCGGAGCCGGAGCCTCGTCGAGAGCGCGCTCCCAGGAGGTTGCGACGTCGATGCTGAACCGCCACGTTTCCGGAACGTCCGGTTCCGCTCCGCCGATGATTCCGGTCGCCTCGTCGTTCGCCGCGTCATAGCGATGGGCATAGATCGTGGCCGTGCTCGCCTGCAGCCAGACCCGCGGCGGGCGCGCCGCGGCGGCCACGGCCTCGCCGACCGCGCGCGTGGAGTTGACTCGCGACTCCAAGATCTCGCGCCGGTTCTCCGCGTTGTAACGGCAGTTGACGCTGCGGCCGGCGAGATTGATCACCACGTCGGCGCCGTCAATCTCGCGCGCCCAGCCACCGAGGGTCTTTGCGTCCCAATCCACGAACCGCCAGGGCGCGGTACCCTTGGAGCGGCTGAGGATCACCACGTCGTGGCCTTCCGCGTGCAGAGAGCGAGCGAGGATCGTCCCCACCTGCCCCGAGCCCCCTGGTATCACGACTTTCATCGCGCCCTGCCGCGGCCCATTGAAGGCGCGGGGCTCTCGCGATTGAGGCGCGCCGCGTCCGCCACGAGCTCGCGCAGACCTTCCCGCCGGAGATCCTCCACCTCGCGCAATTTCACGTGGCGCATGTTCTTGCCCGTTCCCTCGAGCAACCCTTGAGAATCGGTCAGCGAGGTCCCGCGTGGAAAACCAAACGTGATGTGTTTCGTGGCGACCATGAAGTAGCACATCGGACCGTTGAGCTCGAAGATCGGAATGCCCCACGGATTCACGGTTTCCGTGACCTCCGGGACCACGTTCTGGATCAGCTCGCGCAACCCGCGGATGATCTCCTGGAGCTTCGGATCGCTCGGACGAGTGGCCTTGTCGATGCGCGCTTTCGCGAGATGCCATCCGCCCTCGAGCAAAGGAACCGTCGCGCACGCCGGACCGCCGTCCCCGGAGGCACCCGCGATGCGCGCCTCCAGCAACGCGTCCGGAGCCGCCGTCACTTCCTCGATCAGTGCCCAGGAGATGCCGGACAGTTGGATTTTAGCCCGCCGCGTCCAGCGGGAGCCCGCCTGCCCGGCGGAGGTTCCCGAATTGACATAAACGAACCGCCCGGTTGGGGGACCCTGAGTGAAGGGACCAAGGAAGTTCGGCAGACCATCCGGCCGGCCATCGCGGACACGGACGGTGAGATCGAACGAGAGATCGTCGCCCGTGGCGCGGACCGGAGAGACGATCTCCGCCTTCCCACGCTGCAGGCAGAACACCACGTCGCGTGGCGGGTGGACGAGGGTGATTCGAAGCGGGATTTCGCGTTCCATTCGGCCCAGGTTCATGATGATTATCGTAGCAGTAGACGAACCGCGTCTTTTCAGGACGGCTCAGCCACGGCCGCGCGTCAGGGCCCTTGCTTCCGCAGGCTGAAATCCAGGAACGGCGAGTTCCCCCCGGCCGGACCGATCGGCGGGTCGACCCGATAGGAAACGGTCGAGGGCGCGTAGCCGGGTAGCGATGCCCTCACCTGGAAGGGCTCTTCCGTCAGGATTCCATTGATCTGGTAATGGCCGAACTCGTTAGAAACGCTCCTGGAGCCGCGGGCGTACCCGTCGAGGATCTCGACCGTCACGCCCGCGAGCACCGCGCCGCTGGACTCATCCTTGACGATGCCGGAGAGAAAGTAGATGCGTCGCGCCGGCTGCGCGGGGTCCACGAGGAACCGTGATTCCAGACGGTCCACGAATCCCTGATAGCGGACCGAGAGCACGACTTCCCCCCGTTGCCGCGGAGTGAAGATTCCGGAAGTGAAGCTGCCCAGGGCGGGGTCGGAGACCACCCATATGGCCTGCGACGTGACGTCGCGGAGCCCGGTGGGATCGGAGAAGAACGTGGCGGTGCAGGCGACCCGTGGCCCCTCCGGTACGCAGGTGGCACGGAGGGAAGGAGAATTGCTGTGAATATCGGTCGGCGAGTCCTTGCAACCGGCGAGGGCCGCCAGGAGAACGACCCCGGCCACAGCACGACAAAAAGTTGGAAATCTCGACATGAGTACTTCCTTCCTGCTTCAAACCTGAGAAAGGAAGCCTACGCCGCCTTGTGGAATCAGGTCAACGGGGCTGGCGGGCGCCGGCCAGCCCCTGGTTCCCGGTCTTCCTACATCCGCACGCGCAGAAAGGCCATCCCGGAAACGGGATTGTCGCCGTACTCGTGCTTCAGGTCCTCCGGCACGAACGCGACGCTGCCCAGCAGCCCTACCCCCGTCCGCCAGTTGCCGCGATGCAGGAAGTCGTAGATGTAGCCGAGCGAGACCTTGCCCACCTCGAAGATCTGACCGGCGTGCGGATCGCCGGACCCGGCTTCCTCTTCCCCGCCGTGGCCGAAGAGCTCGTCGTTCTCCTGCCGCTCCGCCCGCCCGAAGAGAGTGTGGCGATCGAACGTCGCGGTGGATTCGAGGAGGAAGGAGTCGGTGACCGTGCCGGAGCTGCGGTCGTTGCGGCCCCAGGCGAAGGTGGTCTGCCAGTTGCCGGTGGGGAGCGGCCGGTTGTACATCGCGGAGGCCGTGGTGCGGTCGGCGTCGATCTCCGGCTCCAGTTGCTCGGGGCTGTTGAGATGGCCGCGGCTCACCTGAAGCGACCAGTCGGGCGTCGGCTGCCAGGAGGCCCGCAGGGACCAGGAGTCCATCTTCGGGCTCTCGATGTTGGTGCGCTTCTCGTCCGGCTCACGGCCGGTGAAGACCGAGCCCTCCAGCTTGACGTTGTCGTGAATCCAGCCGAGGGTGGCGACGCCGAAGGTGACGTGGGTCGAGTCGAGCCAGTGGTGGCCGAGCGGCGCCTCGGGGTTGTCCATCCCCGAGAAGCGGTGCATGAAGGTGGCCGGGCCCAGCGCCGGCTCGCCCGGCAGCCCCGCGTAGACGAAGACCGAATCCTTTGCTCCCACCGGCACGCTGTAGGTGGCGGCGAGCTCCATCGGTAGGTCGTGCGGGTGCTGGCGGTCGACCAGCGGCGTGACGCCGTCGGCGGTCTCGCCGGTCTGCAGGAGCAGCGGATAGCCCTCCCTGCCGATGGTCCACGGCTCGGCCGAGAGCATGGCGCGCAGGCCCAGGCGGCCGGGGCCGAGATCGCGGGACGCCATCCCCATCAGCATGTTCTCGCTGAAGGTCTTCGAGTCCCCCCGGGGACCGCGCTGGCGGTCGTAGACGAGGTTAGCGAAGCCGTGGGTCATCAGCTCCCAGCCGTTCCACGTCGTATGCACTCCCATGTGCGGAGTGGATTCCGGCTGCCAGGCCGTGCCCGAGGCCTCGCGCGACATGCTGTAGGAGCCGAGCATTCCGCGCATGGCGTGCATGCTGTGGTCCATCCCCTTCATGTCCATGCCTTCCATGCCCTGCATGTCATGACCTTCGTGGCCCTCGTGGCCTTCCTGCTGCTGGGCCGACGCGGGCATGGCGGTCCGGAGAACGAGCGCGAGGGCGCCCAGAAAAATCAACGTCTTTCGTTTCATGGCAAGAATCCCCTGAAGTCCCGGATGGGACGTCCGTCGTTGTCCCGGGATGACAAACCCGGGGCGGCTACAGAGCGGCGACGTTGAGGATTCAGGCCAACGGGACGTGATCGATCGAGAGGACGAACAGGGGCAGAGAGCGGTCCACCGGCGAGAAGCTCTGCTCCTGGAAGGCCAGGACGGCCGGCGCGGGGAGATCCACCTGGAGCACGGCGGCCGTCTGGCACCCCTTCTCGCACAGGGCGTGCCCCCCCTTGCAGCAGTCGTCCTCCCCTGGCGCGGGGGCCTTGGGCGCGTGCTGCCCGCCGTGGCAGGAGGCCGGCTGCTCCGCGGCCTTCATCGCCTTCATCGCGTGGCACGGATGCGGCCCCACGCCCAGGCGAAGGCCGAGGGCGAGGAGGAGCAGCAGGGCGATGGACCGAAGCTTCATGACATTTCCGTTCAACAGGGAGAGGTATACCGCGATTCCCGGATCAATGCTATTCCCTGGATAAAAAAGGCGGCCCGCCGGAAGGGCCGCCCAAGGGAGCTATTGAAGAAGACCCTCAGCTTCAGTGAACGAAGGAGACCACCGGTTCGGCGTCGATCTGCGTGCAGGTCTTGTCGAGGAGCTGGCAGAGGTCGACGCGGCGGCGGTCGATGTCGTTGAAGTTGTGGGTGATCCCGCAGATGTCGGTCCGCGAGGTGCCGGTCAGGAAGCCCGACAGCATCGACGGGGTATTCGCGGCGCGCGGCTCGACCTGTTTGAAGCGCACCCCGGTCTCCGACGTGCCGTGACAGCCGTTGCAGGTGTTGACCGAGAAGATGGCGCGCGCGTTCGGGTCGGTGATCGAGCCGCAGACCGGCGGCGCCGGACCGTCCCAGCCCAGGTTGAGCAGATTCGGCGAGGCGCCCGCCCGGAACGGGGCGCCGCTCCAGATCAGCGGCACGACGTAGTTGTTGGCCAGGATGGCCGCCGTGTTGGAGTTGATGAAGGTCGAGATCGCGGCCGTGTTCTGAAGGTTGTGGACCGGGATGCTGGCCGGCGTCTGCGCCACCGTCACCTCGACGAGCGGCGCCGGGGCCGTGGAGGCGGGGACCAGCTTGAACTCGCGCAGCTCCCAGGGGTTGGCGAGCTCGATCTCGTTGGTGCGCACCTGGTTGATGGCGCTACCGTTCGGCTTCCCCGGCGAAGAGCCGATGTTGGCGAAGAGGTCGGTGACCGACTGGAGAGCCGCGTTGTAATCCGGCCCGAAGGGGTGGCCGCCCAGCCCGTGCCAAGTGTTCGCCCACTTGAGGACGGTGGCGCAGTCGGCGGCGTCGAGCCCGTACTCGAAGATCACCAGGAACTGGGTGGGGTTGCCGTCGGGGGTGATCAGATTGTAAATGAAGCGCCCCTCGCCGGCCGAGGAGCCGCCCGAGTAGCCCACGTTCTCCCGCAGGTCGAGCCGGGCGACGATCGCCAGCAGCCGGAACGGCGCCTTGGTCATGTCGAGGATCTTGGAGCCGCCGCTCGCGGCCCGCCACTGATCGATGATCGACTGCGCGTTGGGGCGCGCCGGCACCGGATCGCCGTTGATGGTCTGGTTGACCAGCCATTGGTTGAGCCAGTTGATGGTGAAGACCGACAGCGTGCCCGCGTTGGTCGTGCCGGCGAGCGAGGCCATCCGGGTGCCGAACGTCCAGGCGCCCTGGGTGGCGGGAGGAGGCGGGAGCCCGGGCGAGATGCAGGGGCCCCAGGTCGTCCGCAGGCAGTCGTCCACCACCGAGACGTCGGTGATGAACAGCTCCTTCTCAGGGATCACGGTGCAGCTCGAGCGCAGCGGCAGCGTCGTGACCTCGCGGCTGGTCCGCACCGACGTCTGCTGCGCGTCGGTGCCGATCTCGGTGCGCTGCGTGGAAGCCGGGGTGATCGACGAGGCCAGGGAGATCAGAGAAACGCCCAGGACGACCACGAAGAGGGCCAGGACGATTCTCGGGTTCAGATGGGAGCGCAGACGGCTCATGTTTCCTCCTGACAGGCGGCTCCTCCCCTGGATGGGGATTTACGTCTTTCTAAAGGAAGGGGTGTCCGCGCTCCGGATTGCTAGACAATAAGAAACAACTGTAACAAGACTGCCGCCGGGTCGAGCCCGGGCGTTCCCCTACTGGTAGCCTCTGTTGAGGAGCATCCGCGCTCCGGTCTGGTACCCCTTGACGTCGGCCTCGTCGAAGCCGAGGGAGTCCGCGACCCGGTTGATCACGTTGAAGAGGGCGCAGACGTGGATGGCGTCCTCGATCTTCTCGTCGGTGAGGCCGGCGGCGCGCAGCGGCGCCACGTCGTCCGGACCGATCCCGGCGGGGTTCAGGGTCAGCTTCTCCAGGAAGCCGAGCATCGCCCGGAGCTTCTCGGGGATCGGGGCCGTGCGGTAATCGGCGAGCACCGCCCGCACCACCGAATCGTCACCATGGGCCATCGACGCGACCGCGCCGTGCTGGTCCTGTCAGAAGACGCAGGCGTTGCACCGGGAGGTGAAGGAGGCGAAGAGCTCCCGCTCCCAGACGCTCCACCCCGATGGACCGCGCATCACGGCCTGGATCCAGTTGTTGAACCCCTTGCCGAAGATCTTCGGACGGTAGATCAGGGTGCGCACGATGTCCGGCACGCGGGAGCCGATCTTCCAGCTCATCACCGGCAGCAGCAGGCGCTTGATCCCCTGCCCTCGTTTCACTCTTTCCAGCCTCATCGCTTGCCTCCTTCGAGAGCGGCGAGCCCGCGCTCCAGCCGGGCGAGGCCGCCGCCGACCGCGACGCTGATCGCGGTTTCAAAGATCGCGTCCTCGGAGTAGCCGGCCCGGCGCAGGGCCGCGACCTCTTCGTCGGTGATCCGGTAAGCGTGGAGGGCGGCCTTGTCGACGAACTCCCGCAGGTTGGCGGGGATTTCGGTGCCCGCCGGAGCGCCGGGCGGGACCGCGGGGAGCCCCGCGAGCTCGGCGGACCGGGCGGCGATCGCCTGGCGCAGACCGGGATCGGTCTCCCCCTGTCCATGGAGGACGGCTTTGCGCAGGCGCTCGACCAGATCAGCGTAGCGTCGCATCCGGATCTCCTTGCTCGACCGGCTTCGTCGTACCGCTATTCTACTCTGCGTTGAATCAAGCCGGGTCCAGCGTGCGGGTTCCGGGCGAATACTTCACGATCCTCACCTTCTCCATGGTGACGAGCCCCTCGGGGATCATCTCGTCGAGGATAGCGAGGAGCGCCTCCACGCGCTCGTTCGCCTCGACCATCTCGATCAGCACCGGCAGGTCCTCGGAGAGGCGGAGGATCTGGGTGGTATGGAGAACGCTCCGCGCGCCGAAGCCGGCGACGCCACGCAGGACCGTGGCCCCCGAGTACCCCTCCTTGCGCAGGCGCTCGACGACGGCCAGGGAGAGCGAGCGGTGATGCCACTGGTCGCTCTCGCCGATGAAGACCCGCACTAACGTCGCCTCGCCGTCGAGAACCCGCATGGCCCGTCTCCTCAGCTCCCCGCGAGGAGCCGGCCGCCGAGGACGCCCAGTGCCCCCGCCACGAGGCAGACGAGCAGGGTGGCCGCCACGTTGGCGAAGGCGGCCAGCCAGTCGTTCTGCTGGAGGTACTGGAGCGTCTCGTAGTTGAAGGTGGAGTAGGTGGTGAACCCGCCCATCACGCCGGTGGTCAGCGCCAGCCGCAGCGTCGGCGAGAAGAGGGCGGTCGCCAGAGCGATCTGCATCAGCAGCCCGAGCAGGAAGGACCCGATCACATTGACGGCCAGCGTTCCCCACGGGAAGCCGGGCCCGGCCGCGCGCAGCAGCCAGCCCGAGAGCAGGTAGCGCGCGCCGGTGCCGACCGCGCCGCCGAGGCAGATCCAGAGGAATCGCGCCATGACTTGCCATTCTAGTCTGCGGGACCGCGTGGTAGGCTCGCCCGCCGCCGTGTTCTTCCTCACCAAGCCCGATCGCCGCCAGATCGACCGTTTCCTCGCCGCGCAGCGGAGCCGCACGTTCTCGTACCGTGAGACCGGCGCCTCACGGCGGGCGGTACCCGACGGCTATACGCAGGACCACAACCGCATCCAGCTCGGCGAGGGGCGGGCCGCCTTCGCGCGCGCCGTGGAGGCTTTCCACCACTGGAAGCAGTTCGATCTCGGATGGGTCTCCGCGCACCCCTCCACCGCGCCGCTCGAGCCCGGCATCACGGTCGCGGTGCGGGTCCGGCATCTCGGGTTCTGGTCGCTGAACGCCTGCCGGATCGTCTACACGATCGACGACGAGGGCCCCGTCGTCCGTTTCGGATTCGCCTACGGCACGCTCCCCGACCATGCCGAGCAGGGGGAGGAGCGCTTCACCGTCGAGTGGCACCACGAGGACAACTCGGTCTGGTACGACATCCTCGCCTTCTCACGGCCGAATCATCCGCTGGCCCGCCTCGGCCTGCCGATCACCCGCCGGCTGCAGAAGCGTTTCGCCAGCAACTCCAAGCTGGTGATGGCCCGCGCCGCCGCGGCGCAGTGGAAGGGAAAAGGGACCTAAGGGACGGCAGGGACACCAGGGACTGCAGGGCTTTTCGTCCCTGAAGTCCCTGCCGTCCCTTGGGTCCCTTTTTCTTTTTTCCCTTACCGCGTCTCCGCCCGCCGCGCTCCGGCGACGCCGATCGTCCCCGCGATCAGGCCGAGGACGATCAGGGTGAGGCCGATCAGCGAGCGCAGGTGATCCTCCGCGCCTGCCGACATCGCCTCACGGATCAGCGTCGGCAGCCCGGCGTCGTGCGGAATGGTGAACAGGCCCACGGCGGCGAGGAGGAAGCCGAGGCCGGCCAGGTTCTGCCCCGGGGGCTTCGCCGGCCGGCCGCTCTCGCGCCCCACCACGCTATGGGTGTAGCCGTAGGAGAAGTAGATCGACATCCCGAGGATCAGCCAGCCGATGAACCGCCACCACGAGGTCGGCGGCAGGTAGAACATCAGGAAGACGCAGAAGCCGGCGCCCAGCATGGGGATCAGCCAGGGGCCCAGAGGCACCCGGAACGGGCGCTCCCGGCTCGGGTCCTTGTAGCGCAGGATGGTGATGCCGACGCAGACCAGGACGAACGCGAAAAGCGTTCCGATGTTGGTCAGCTCCACGACCTCGTTGATGTTGGCGATGCCGGCGAAGACGGCGACCAGGATGCCGGTGAGCCAGGTGGTCACCCACGGCGTCCGGTACTTCGGGTGGACCTTCGCCGCCCACTGCGGGAGCAGCCCGTCGCGCGCCATCGAGAAGAAGATGCGCGGCTGGCCCATCTGGAAGACCAGCAGCACCGAGGTGGTGGCGAACACGGCGCCCAGGGAGATGATGATCGTCGGCCACTTCAGCCCCAGCGCCGAGAAGGCGGTCGCCAGCGGCTCGGCGGTGCCGAGCTGCTTCCAGGGCAGCATGCCGGTGAGGACCAGCGCCACCAGGATGTAGATGAACGTGCAGGCGACGAGGCTGGAGATGATGGCGATCGGCATGTCGCGCTTCGGGTTCTTGGTCTCCTCCGCGGCCGTGGAGACGGCGTCGAACCCGATGTAGGCGAAGAAGATGATGGCGGCGGCCGTGAACACCCCGTGGTAGCCGTTGGGCGTGAACGGATGCCAGTTCTCGGTCTTGACGTAGAAGAACCCGAGGATGATGAAGAAGGCGATGATGGCGAGCTTCAGCAGCACCATCGCCGAGTTGAACCAGGCGCTCTCGCGGATGCCGACGACCAGGACGACGGTGATCAGCATGACGATCAGGAAGGCCGGCAGGTTGAAGACCAGCGGGATCCCGAGCAGGTGCGGCGCGGTGGCGAGCGCGTTGGCGGCCTGCAGGATGGCGCCGCCGAGGGCTTCGACGCTCCCCCCCTTCGCCTGCGTCTCGGCGATCTGCTGGGCCGCCTGGGCCGCCGAGCGGTAGTCGACGGCGAGCCAGTCGGGGAAGCTGATCCCGACGTTGCGGAGCAGCTCCTGGAAGTAGCCGGACCAGGAGATGGCCACCGCCACGTTGCCGACCGCGTATTCGATGATGAGGTCCCAGCCGATGATCCAGCCGATCAGCTCGCCGAGGGTGGCGTAGGCGTAAGTGTAGGCCGAGCCGGAGACCGGCACCATGGAGGCGAACTCGGCGTAGCAGAGGGCCGCGAAGCCGCAGGTGATGGCGGTGAGGATGAAGGAGAGGACGATGCCCGGCCCGGCCCCCGCGTGCTCGGCGCCCCCCGCCGCGGCGGTGCCGACGGTCGAGAAGATGCCGGCGCCGATGATCGCGCCGATGCCCAGCAGGGTGAGCTGGAAGGCGCCGAGGGATCGCCGCAACTGGTTTTCCGGGTTTTCGGTGGAGGCCAGAATCGCGTTCAGCGACTTGGTGCGGAAGATGCCCTGGAGCAAAGGTTTCCTCCCCCGCGGAGCCCTGCCGGCCGGCCCGCGTGCAATGGTTCATGAATGCGCGGCCGGGAGTCTGACATGGCCGGGGGGAAGGGCGCAACGAGGGACCGCCCCGCTTCCGCCGGACTTTCCCCCCACGTGCGCCCCATCTGGCGCCCGCCGCCGTTTTCCTCTAGGATTCCGGCCCTCTCATGGCAAAGAAAGAAACGCCCCTTCTGTTCCTGCTGGTGCCGCTGAAGTTTCCCGGAAGGCTCTCGTCAGCCCGCTTTCCGAGGAATAGGTGAAGTCGGTACAACTGTTGCATCTGGTCCTCGGCGAGGGGGGGATTCACAGGAATCGCCCCTCCGAGGGGGGGATTCACAGGAATCGCCCCTCTGAGACCCCTCCTTCGATCGGGCCTAAGTCTTCCGGGAACTCTTTTTGAGCTCCCCCCTTCTAAGAGGTGGAGAGGTGACTATGCAGAGAACTTTGATCCTTCCCGTGGCGGCCCTTCTGATCTTGCCAATGGCGGGCTGCGGCAAGGTCCAGGCCCGGGCGGAGTTGAAGAAGGGCAACTCCTACTATCAACAAGAGCAGTATTCGAAGGCCCTGGGCTACTACAAGAAAGGGCTGGCGCTCGACCCCGACGCCACCTTCGCCTGGCGCTCCGTGGGCCTTTCCGCGCTCGCCCTCTACCGTCCGGGCGACGCCGATCCGAAGAACCAGGAGTACGCCAGTACGGCGATCGACGCCTTCGAGAAGTTCCTGGCTGACAACCCGGACGACACGAAGATCGAAGATTACCTGATGGCGACCTACGTCAATGCCGAGAAGTACAACGAGGCGCTCGCCTTCATCGACCGGCGGGTGGCGGAGCGGCCGGACGAGGCCGTCAAACTCGGCCAGGCCAAGGTCAACATCCTGACCAAGGCCGACCGCCTCGCCGAGGCGTTCCAGCAGGCCGACAAGCTCCAGGGCGAGGACAAGGCCAAGACGCTCTACGCGATCGGCTCGACGGCCTGGGACAAGGTCTACCACGACGCCGGCAGGCTCGACTACGAGGCTAAGGGCAAGATGGTCGACCTCGGCCTCGGCGCCCTGAAGCAGGCGCTCGCCCTCGATCCCGAGTACGTCGACGCGATGGTCTACACCGGCCTGCTCTACCGCGAGAAGTCGAAGCTCGACACCGACGGCGCCCAGCGGCTGGCGGACGAGACGACCGCTTCGGACTGGACCAAGAAGGCCCTGGCGACTCGTGAAGAAAAGAAGAAGAAGGCGGCGGCGCAGCCGGTGCCGGCCCCTGCCAACACCTAACCACAGGTGGGTGAGATCATGTTTGAGAATTCACTGATCGATCTGGACAAAAAGACCAAGCGCGGCCTGCGCTGGTGGCTCTTTCCGGTCGCGCTCGCGATCCATCTGATCGCCGGCGGCGCGCTGCTGTTCGCGCAGTACTGGAACGTGCCGCCGGTGGACGAGCCGCCGATCAACGTGGTGTTCGTCAACGCCGCGCCTCCTCCTCCCCCACCGCCGCCCCCGCCGCCGCCGCCGGCGGCGCCGAAGCCCGTGGAAACCCCGAAGATCGTGCCGCAGGTCCAGCCGACCGAGCCGGTGCAGCCGGTGCAGGTGCCGGACAAGGTGCCGGAGCCGCAGAACAATCCGGCGCCGGACGCCGGGGTTGACGGCGGCGTCGAGGGTGGCGTCGTCGGCGGTGTGGCCGGCGGCGTCGTCGGCGGCGTCGTCGGCGGAGTCGTCGGCGGCACGCCGGGCGGAGTCGTCGGCGGCGTGCCGGACGATGCGCCGCTGCGCGTCGGCGGCGATGTGACCCGGCCGGAGATCATCAACCAGGTCAAGCCGGTCTACACGGAGCTCGCCCGCCGCGCCCGCGTCACCGGCACGGTGATCGTCGAGGCGATCATCGACCAGCAGGGCAACGTCACCAACGTGCGGGTCCTCAAGGGGCAGCCGATGGGCCTCGACAAGGCCGCCGTCGACGCGGTGCAGAGATGGAAGTTCAAGCCTGCCATGCTCGCCGGCAGGCCGGTCAAGGTCTACTACGTGCTGACGGTCAATTTCCAGGTGCAGTGAGCGCCTAGGTTTCGAAAAGGAGAAGCGCAATGGATCTGAATCCTCTTGTTCTCTGGGAACAGATGACCATCCTCAACAAGGGGGTGATCCTCATTCTCATCATCCTCTCCGTCTGGTCGCTGTACGTCTGCGTCGAGCGGGCGATCGTCTTCCGCAAGGCCCGCAAGCAGTCTCTCCTGTTCGCCCGCCAGGCGACCGAGCACCTGAAGAACGACCGTCCCCAGGCGGCGATCGACATCGCGATGAAGTACCCCCAGAGCCACCTGGCCCGCGTCGTCTCGGCCGGCCTGCAGGCGTTCCAGTTCGAGAGCCAGACCAGCCCGCTGTCCGAGGTCGAGGTCGTCGAGGCCGCCACCCGCGCCGTCGAGCGCGCCACGCTGCTGACCACCTCCGACATGAAGCGCGGCGTCGGCTCGCTGGCGACGATCGCCACCATCACCCCCTTCATCGGCCTGTTCGGCACCGTGATCGGCATCATCAACGCCTTCCACGGCATGGCCCTCACCGCTTCCGCCGGTATCGGCGCCGTGTCGGCCGGTATCGCCGAGGCGCTCGTGGCCACCGCCTTCGGCCTCGCGGTCGCCATCCCGGCGGCCTGGATGTTCAACTACTTCACCAACGTCCTCGAGCGGCTGCAGATCGAGATGTCGAACTCGGCGTCCGAGTTGATCGACTTCTTCATGAAGCGGCAGAGGAGCAAGCATGCTGCCTAAACACAACAAGCCCACGCTCATCCGCGGGGTCCGGAGCGACATCAACGTCACTCCCCTCGTCGATGTCTGCCTGGTGCTGTTGATCATCTTCATGGTGGTGACCCCGATGTTGCAGAAGGGGGTCGACGTCTCCCTGCCGGCGACGGCCAACCCCACGAAGATGCCCGAGAACGCGAAGCAGCTCACCATGGCGGTCAAGTCGGACGGCTCGATCTTCGTCAACCAGAACTGGGTGCCGAAGGAGAACCTGAAGGCCACCCTGGCCGAGGTGCACAACCAGACGCCGGACAAGGACGTGATCATCAAGGCCGACCGGCGGCTGAAGTACAAGGACGTGCGCTCGGTGATGCAGTTCGTCAACGAGGCCGGCTTCAGCCACGTGGGTTTGGTGACCGAGAAGAGGAAGACGGGCGGTGCCGCCTAGCGGCGGCGCGGCCAGAGGAGCTCAAGTATGGCAATGAACATGGGTAATGCCGGAAGTATCCGGAGCGAGATCAACATCACGCCACTGGTCGACGTGGTGCTGGTGCTGCTGATCATCTTCATGGTCGCGGTGCCGCTGCTCCAGATGGGCTACTCCGCGCAGGTGCCACCGAAGATCGAGACCGCGACGCCGCCGCCGTCGGAAGACCAGATCATCGTGCGGATGGACGCCGCGGGCTCCACCTACATCAACAAGCAGCTCATCCCCTATGGCGAGTTCGGCGGCGCGCTCAAAACCGCGCTCACCGGCCGCGCGCAGAAGGTGGTGTTCTTCGCCGCCGACGGCGAGCTCCCCTTCGACAAGGTCGTGGACTTCATGGACGTGGTCCGCAACAGCGGCGCCGAGAACCTCGGCATCGTGTTCGACGACCTCAAGAGTGGTGCCGCCCCGGCGGCAGCGCCCGCGGCCGCCGCTCCGTAGTCAGACATCCAGCAGCGCGCTCCTCCTTATCCCCCTCGTCCGGTTCCCCGGGCGAGGGGGAAACTGTTTTCAGGGTGCTGTTTTCAGGGAGTTACCCTTCGCCGCGCAGCGCGTGGCGGATGCGGCCCAGAAGCTGGTTGAGCGGGTGCTTGCGGTCGAGGAAGGAGAGCACCGGCGAGACGCGGATGCCCAGCTCCTTGTAGAGCGCCACCAGATGCGGATTGTGGCGGTCGATCTTCAGGCCGGCGCGGATCGCCTTGACGGCCCCCTTGCGGTCGCGGGCCAGGATGGACGTGCGGGCCAGGTTGAGATAGTTCTCGGCCTGGTAGAACTCCACCTCGATCGAGTGGCGGCAGAGCTTGAGCCCCTCGCGGACGCGCCGGTCGCGCAGGGCGATGCCGTAGCCGAGGTAAGAGTAGAACAGTCCCGGGAGGCCGTTGACCTCCCCTCCAGCCGTCACCTTCCCCAGGTGGCGGAGACCCTCGTTCCAGTCCCCCCTGCGGCAGGCTTCGATTCCGAGCTTTATGGTGTCGGCGAGTTCAGGGCTCAGGGACATCGGAACACCCTCCGGCAAACGGACGAGGCTCTGTCGCGGCCAATGACTAAATGATAGTGGAATTTATATAAAAGCACCTGTGGGATCAAGCATGGGCGGCGGACCCCACCCCGTGCTAAACTTCCCGGCCTCTGCTCCAAAGTAGGAAAAGATGCAAAGAGAAAAGGCGCGGCGATGAGTGATCCGCAGAGCCCCTCGAACCCGGAAGTCCAAGAGCTGACCGATCTGGCCCGGCGCTTCGCCGAGACCGGTCGCTACGAAGAGTCGGCGGACCTCCTCCTCCTGGCCTTGCGCCTGGAGCCCAAGAACCTCAGCGTCAAGCTGGGGCTGGCGGAGATCCGCAAGCTCCAGCAGCAGCACAAGGGGTCGAGCTCGCGCAGCCTGCGTGACATCCTGCGCGAGGGATTCCGGCGCAACGCGATCGACGCCGCCCATTTTCTCGGCCTCGCCCACCTCTATGCCGAGAAGGGGGAGAACGCGCGGGCGATCGAGTGCATCGAGGTCGCCAAAGCCAAGGATCTCGCCAATCCCGCCAACCACAAGCTGCACGGCCGGCTGCTCTTCCGCCGCCGCGACTTCGACGGCGCCGTCGAGGAGTTCGGCCGGGCGTTGCGCTACAACCCCTTCGACCGCGAGACGGCGGAGAGCCTGGGGCGGGCCGAGTACGAGCGTAAGCAGTTCGAGCCGGCCCTCGCCGCCACCGTCCACGCCTTCCTGCTGCTCAACGACGGCGACGAGGAGGGGGTGCGGCGGCTGCGGCGGCGTATCCAGACCCTGAAGCAGATCCTCGGCTGGGGGAACCGCGAGCTCGGGCAGGTCTTCCGCGAGCGCCAGGAGCAGGTGCACACCGCCTTCGACCGCCTGGAGTGGCACCGCGAGCGCTTCCTGGAGCAGGGGGGACTGCCGGGCGCCAACATCTCGCTCACCCCGCCGCCACCGCCGAAGCGCGGGGACGCCGGCGGCCAGCTCGATCTGGCCTCCCGGCTGCGGCGCATCAAGCCGCTCGCCCACTTCTCCGACGAGCAGATCTTCCGCTTCACCCAGGCCGCCCGCGAGGAGGTCCACGACGTCGGCAGCCTGATCTTCGGCCATCGCACGCAGAGCCGCGACCTCTACATGCTGGAGCGCGGGGAGATCACCGTCCAGCGCACCACCTCCTATGGCACCTTCGCGCTGGGCGCCGTCGAGGCCGGGGACTTCTTCGGCGAGGCGAGCTTCATCACCGGCCAGGAGCGCAACTCCGACGCCCTCGCCGCCGCGCCGAGCCAGATGTTCCGCATCGACGCGGCCGCCCTCGACAACCTGATGGAGAGCTCGCCCGAGCTCGGCGTCCAGATCTACTGGACCCTCTGGCACAGCCTCGCCCGCAAGCTGCGCGCGACCAACGACCAGCTCAAGTCCTTCTTCTCCTCGGAGTCGATGCCGGAAAACTTCCTGCGCCTGCGCAAGCAGACCGCGGGCGTGCCCGCCGACGTACGGGTGGAGCCGTCGGACAAGATCCGCCTGTTCCGCGAGCAGGGGCTGTCGCGCCGCGAGCTGATGACCCTCGCCACCTTCTCCCATGAGAAGCGCTTCGCCGCCGGCGCCTCCCTCTTCCAGGAGGGGGACGAGGGGGCGGAGATGTACATCATCCTCGAGGGGCGGGTGATGATCTCGAAGTTCATCCCCGGCGCCGGCGAGGAGGCGCTCGCCATCCTCGAGCGCGGCCACTTCTTCGGCGAGATGTCGCTGATCGACGGCGAGCCGCGCTCGGCCGACGCCAAGGCCCACGCCGGTCCGCTCACCGTGCTCGCCCTCGATCAGGGGACCGTGCGCCAGGTCCTCGCCATGGACCCCCACGCCGCCCTCGAGTTCCTCCAGCTCCTCTGCCGCCTGGTCGCCAACCGCCTGCGCGAGATCGACGAGAAGGTCATCGGCTGGCGGATCATGTCCGGCGAGCGCAACGAGAGCGTGTCGGCGTAGGGTTATTCGTATCTGAGCGCCGACGACGGGTCGACCCGCGCCGCCCGCCAGGCCGGGAGGAGGCAGGCGAGCAGGGTGACCAGCAGGGCGAAACCCACCACCGCCAGGACGTCCCATGGCTCGACGTGGAAGGGGACGGAGTCGATGAAGTAGATCGCCGCCACCTCGGGGTCGAAGCGCACCAGCTTGAAGGTGGTCATCACCCAGCAGATCCCCCAGCCGAAGAGCACCCCCAGCAGCGTCCCGAGCATGCCGAGGAAGCCGCCGTAGACCAGGAAGACCAGCCGGAGCTTGCCCGGCCGCAGCCCGAGCGCCCCCAGCAGGCCGATGTCGCGCATCCGCTCGCGCACCAGCACCACCAGGGTCGAGGCGATGTTGAAGGTGGAGACGATCACGATCAGCCCGAGGACGACGAAGAGGACTCTCTGCTGCCACTGGAGCGCGGTGAACAGCTCGCGGTTGAGCTGCCGCCAGTCGGTGACCGCGAAGTCCGGCTGCAGGATCTTGGACGCGGCTTCGGCGATGCGCGGCGCCTCGCTGGGATCGTCGACCGTGAACTCCAGCAGGTCCACCGCGGTCTCCCCGCCCATCAGGCGCTCGACGAGGGCACGGTCGAGCAGCAGCCAACTGCGATCGAACTCCGCGAAGCCGGTCGCGAAGGTCCCCGAGACGCGGACGCTCTGGTAGCGGAAGCGCGGCCGCCCCTCGCCGAAACCGAGGGCGACCAGGCGGAGGACATCCCCAGGCCTGGCGCCGAGCCGGTCGGCGAGATCCTTGCCCAGCACGCCGGACGGGATCCCCTCAGGGGTGGGGCGGAGTTGGTCGGCCGTCGCCGTGAGCTGGCCGCTCCCCGCATCGATGCCGCGCAGGACCACCTCCAGACCCTGCGCCACCTTGCCGCTGGAGAGCGACCCCTGCCCATAGGCGACGCGGCCGATCCGCCGCACCCCGGGGATGGCCAGCAGCGCCCGCTGCTTGGCCGGGGCCAACGCGCCCGACGTGGTGCCGCCCGCCGGATAGGCGATCACGGCTGCGTTGCCGCGCACGAGCTTGTTCTGCAGATCCTCGCGATAGCCGGTCATCAGGGCCATGGCGATGATCATCGCCATCACCCCCAGGGCCGTCGAGAGCAGCGCCGCCCGCGCCGTGCCGTCGAGCAGCCGGCTGTGCCGCCCGCGCAGGAACCGCCAGGCGATCACCCACGGCAGCGGGCCGGCGAGGGAGGGATCTTTCACGGCACCTGGCCTCGCACCCGGGATTGAAATCCCGGGCTACCGACAGTCGCCCCTACCCGGGGCTTTGCAAGGAAAAGGGTTTGGAGGAGTCCCGGACGGGACGGCCGTAGGTAGCCCGGGATTTCAATCCCGGGCGGCGAGGCGTGGGCGCTCCTCACTTCCGCGTCGTCGCGTCGAGGAAGCGGTCGAAGAGGAACGAGGCGTCGTGCGGGCCGGGGGCGGCTTCCGGGTGGTACTGCACGGACCAGACCGGTTTATCGGTGACCGCGAACCCCTCGACCGTGCCGTCGTTCAGGTTGACCTGGGTGACGGCGCAGGAGGCCGGCAGCGAGCCGGGATCGACGGCGAAGCCGTGGTTCTGGCTGGTGATCGCCACCTTGCCCGTCACCAGGTCGCGCACCGGCTGGTTGCCGCCATGATGGCCGAACTTGAGCTTGAAGGTGCGGCCGCCGAGGGCGAGACCGAGGAGCTGGTGCCCCAGGCAGATGCCGAAGACCGATACCTCGGCCGCGATCAGCTCGCGGACGTTGCCGACGATCCCAGTGAGCGGCTCCGGATCGCCCGGACCATTCGACAGCACCACGCCGTCGGCGCGCAGCGCCAGCACCTCGCTCGCCGGCGTGCGGGCCGGCAGCACGGTCAGCCGCGCGCCGCGCTCGGCGAGGGAACGCAGGATATTGGTCTTCACCCCGAAGTCGTAGACGGCGAGGTGGCGGCGCTCCTCCCCCACCGCCGGGATCTCGTAGCGGCCGGCGCAGGTCACCTCGTCCACCAGCGCCCGGCCAGCCATGGTCGGGAAATCGGCCAGCTCGGCGGCCAGGGCATCGACGTCGGAGCGCTCGGTGGTGAGCACGCCGCGCAGGGCCCCGTGGTCGCGCAGCCGCCGCACCACGGCGCGGGTGTCGAGCCCGTGGAGAGCCGGCACGGCGTAGCGGCGCAGGTAGGAGACCAGGCCCTCATCCCCCATTGAGCCCGAGGGGTGGACCGTGAACTGCCGGGCGATGAACCCCTCGACCCACGGGTGCTCCGACTCCGCGACCTCGGGGGTCGTGCCGTAGTTGCCGATGTGCGGCTGGGTCATCACCACGATCTGGCCGCGGTAGGAGGCGTCGGTGAGCACCTCCTGATAGCCGGTCATGGAAGTGTTGAACACCACCTCGCCGAAGCGGGTGCCGGGCGAGACCGCCTCGCCTTCGAACACGGAGCCGTCCTCGAGCACGAGGAGGCCGGAGGATGGGAACGATTTCAAAGTCTGGAGCCCTTTACGGTCTTCTTCCAGGGACCGTTCCCCCGGAGGCCGCGACAGGGTATCATGGGCCGATTTTCGCGCAGGAGGAAAAACTGTATGCGGCACCCGCGCTTTCCGCGTCCGGCCACTCTGGCCCTGTTCGCCCTGTTCGTGCTCCTCACGGCCACCGCCCTGCTGGCGGGCGCCGGCTATACGATCATTCTCAAGGACGGCTCCAGCCTGGTCGCCAAGCAGAAGTACACGGTCCAGGACGGCAAGGCGATCATCACCCTGCTCAACGGCACCCAGACATTCGTGCGCGCCGACCAGATCGACGTTACCCGCACCGAGGCGGCGAACAAGCTCGGGCTGGGCACCGGCGTGCTGATTCCCGGCTCACCCCAGGACATCGGGACCGTGCCTGCCCAGCCGCGACGGGACGAGACCCTGGCGGACCTGATCCACCAGAAGGCGGCCGGCCCGCGCGACGTGCCGGGAACCCGGCGCGAGAAGGACCAGCCCGCCAGCGGACGGCTGCTGAAGACCAAGGCCGGCTACAACGATCTCTCCACGCTCACCCGCAAGCCCTACCCCCATGCCGAGGTCACCGCCGAGCTGCAGCAGTTCTTCCACGCCCAGGGCCTCGAAGGGATCGAGATCTACGAGGGGACACAGGGGGACCGCCCGCTGATTGAGATCAGCACCAACTCCGAGGGCTCCGTCTTCAAGGCGCTCGGCATCGCGGCCAACGCCCTGCTCCAGGTCCGCGAATCCGTCCCGAGCCGGGTGGCCGCCTTCGAGCTGCTGCTGAACACCCCGGGCCGCGAGCGGGCCGGCCAGTTCGTGCTCACGCCGGAGATGGCGACCGAGCTCGTCTCCAAGAAGGTGGACGTGACGATGTTCTTCGTGAAAAACGTGCAGTTCTAGATCCGCGGAGGGTGAGGAGCTACGACGGCACTTCCGAGGACTCCTCCCCCTCCTCCTCCGCGTGCAGCCCCAGATAGCGCTCTACGTTCATCCCGACCCGCTGCTGGAATCTCTGGCGGTAGCTCTCGACCTCGCCGACGGCCTCGTCGAGGAAGAGCCGCTCGACCCGGAACAGGGGGACGAACATGGTCGACAGGCCGAGCGTCTGATCCCCCCGGCGCGAGGCCTGCGCCATCCAGTCGTCGAAGCTGGAGACGTTGATGCCGCGCAGCATCACCCCAGCGACCCCGAGATCCTGAAGAATCCCCCAGAATTTCTCGGTCGGATTGATCAGATGGACGATCACCAGAGAGCCGGGGCGGATCATGGCCTAATCCCTTTTCATGGGGTGGTGAGGGTCCCCTTCCGAAAGCTCCAGCAGCACCCCCCCGGCGCTCTTCGGGTGGACGAACTGCACCCAGCAGCCGCCCGCCCCGCGAGTGGGCTCGGGGCGGAGCACTTGGTAGCCCGCCTCGCGCAGCCGGCCGTCGTCCGCCCGTACGTCGTCGCTCCCCAGACAGAGATGGTGGATGCCGGGGCCGCGCTTCTCCAGGAATTTGGCGATCGGCGAGTCCTCCGTCGTCGGCTCCAGGAGCTCGATGCGCGACTCGCCGCAGACGATCATCGCCACCCGCACCCCCTCGTGCGGCACCTCCTCGATCGCCTCGACGTGGAGCCCCATCGCCTCGTAGAGCCCGCGCGCCTCGGCGATCGAGCGGACCGCGATCCCGACGTGGTCGATCTTCCCGATCATGCCGTTTCCCTTCGTGCCCTGCGCCTCATGCCATGCGCTCCTCGGTGGGACCGGCCGGGCCGGCATCCTCGGCGATCTCGGTCTCCTCGCGGGCGTCCTCGAGCACGCCGGCGAACAGCCGGTCGGCCACCCGGTAAGGATCGACCTTCTCCTGATGCCCGCGCTCGACCTCGCGGTCGACGCCGAGCACCCGGTCCGCGGCGGCCACCACGCGCTCCTTGAGGATCGTCTCCACCCGCAGCCGCAGGTGCGAGCGGCGCCGGCGCTCGATCTCGCCGCTCGCCGCCAAGTGCTCGCGGTGGCGCTCGATCTCGGCGAGCACGCGGTCGATCCCCTCCTCGCGCGAGGCGACGGTCTTTACGATCGGCGGCAGCCACTCGCCGTGCTCGCCGATCGACAGCATCATCTGCAGGTCCTTCGCCGTCCGCTCCACCCCCTCGCGGTCGGCCTTGTTGATCACGAAGACGTCGGCGATCTCCAGAATCCCCGCCTTGATCGCCTGGATGTCGTCCCCCAGGCCGGGGATGGTCACCAGGACGACCGTATCGGCGGTGCGCACGATGTCCACCTCGTCCTGGCCCACGCCGACGGTCTCGATCAGCACCCAGTCGAAGCCGGCGGCGTCGAGCAGGTCGACGGCGTCGCGCGAGGCGCGGGCAAGGCCGCCCATGGCGCCGCGGGTGGCCATCGAGCGGATGAAGACGCCGGGATCGGTGTACAGGGTCTGCATGCGGATGCGGTCGCCGAGCAGGGCGCCGCCGGTGAACGGGCTGGTGGGATCGACGGCCAGGATGCCGACCGTCTGCCCGCGCTGGCGGATCAGCCGCGCCAGGCGGTCGACCAGCGTGCTCTTGCCGGCGCCGGGAGGGCCGGTGATCCCCACCACGCGCGCCTTGCCGGTCTCGGCGTAGACGCGGCGGATCAGCTCGCGCTGGCTGCCGCCGCCATCCTCGAGGATCGAGATCGCCCGACCGAGAGCGCGCGGATTGCGCTGGAACAGACGCGGGACGAGATCGTCGAGGGAGCTGCCAGCCCTAGGCAACATCCGTGGCCTCCCTAGCCCGGGCATCAACGCCCCTTCAGCAACTGCCGCGCGATCACCAGCCGCTGGATCTCGCTGGTGCCCTCGCCGATGGTGCAGATCTTGGCGTCGCGGTAGAACTTCTCGGCCCGGTAGTCCTTGATGAAGCCGTAGCCGCCGAGGATCTGCACGCCGCGCTCGGAACAGAACACGGCCGCCTCGCCGGTGTAGAGCTTGGCCTCGGAGGCGAGGCGCGAGACCTTGGCCCCGCGGTCCATGGCCTCGGCCGCGGCGAAGGTCAGGATCTCTGCCGCCGCGATGCGGGTAGCCATCTCGGCGAGGGCGAACTGGATCGCCTGGAACTGCGAGATCGGCTTGCCGAACTGCTCGCGCTCCTTGGAATAGGCGAGCGCCGTGTCGTAGGCGCCGATCGCCGTGCCGAGCCCCAGCGCCGCGATCGAGATGCGGCCGCCGTCGAGAATCTGCAGGGCTTGGACGAAGCCGTCCCCCTCCTTGCCGAGCAGCCGGTCCTCGGAGACGAAGCAGTTCTCCATCACCACCTCAGCGGTGTCGGAGGCGCGGATGCCGAGCTTGTTCTCCTTCTTGCCGGGGCGGAACCCCTCCATCCCCTTGTCGAGGACGAAGGCCGAAATGTTGTGGCCGCGCGTCCCCTTGGGGTCGGTCACCGCGAAGACGACGCAGGTGTCGCCGACGCTGCCGTGGGTGGTGAAGGTCTTGGCGCCGTTCAGGATCCAACCCCCGTCCACCCGCTCGGCGCGGGTGCGGGTGCCGGCCGCGTCCGAGCCGGCGCCCGGCTCGGTGAGGCTCCAGGCGCCGATCTTCTCGCCTTTGGCGAGCGGCACCAGCCAGCGCTGCTTCTGCTCCTCGCTGCCGAACTTGTAGATGTGGTTCGAGCAGAGCGAGTTGTGAGCCGCGATGCTGATGCCGACCGACGGGTCGATCCGCGACAGCTCGGTGACGACGAGCACGTATTCGACATAGCCGAGCCCGGCGCCGCCATACTCCTCGGGGAAGATGATGCCGAGGAACCCGAGCTCCCCCGCCTTGCGGATCACCTCGCGGGGGAACTTCTGGCTCTCGTCGATCTCGTCGACGATCGGATCGACCTCGCGGCGGGCGAACTCCCGCGCGGTCTCCTGGATGGCGCGCTGCTCTTCGGTCAGGGAAAAGTCCACGGTCGTTTCTCCTCTCGGGCCCCCTCCATGAGGGCCGGGCGATGCTATCGCGCCCCCGTTGGGATGGCAACGAAGTAGAATCCAGATCCTTTCAAAAAGGACTGAAACGATGACGCTCGAAATCCTGATCCGCAAGATGATGGCCCGGCAGGATCTCACCCGCGCCGAGAGCGCCGATCTGCTCGAGAGCCTGCTGCGCACCGATACCGAGGGGTGGAAGCTGCTCGCCTTCTCCGTGGCCGCGCAGACCAAGGGGGAGACGGCCCAGGAGCTCCTCGGGATGTTCGACGCCCTGCACCGGCTGACCGGCGACTACCCCCTGGACCTCGCCGGCCGGCGGCCGATGGAGGTGGCGAGCTCGGGCGGCAGCGGCGTGCGCAAGATCAACGTCTCGACCCTGACGGCGCTGATCGCGGGCGAGCCCGAGGTCCCGATCTTCAAGCAGTCCTTCTGGAAGCTCACCGGGATCGCCGGCAGCGCCGACGTCCTCCAATCGGTCGGCCTCTTCGTCCCCGGAGTGACATTCGCCCAGATCCAGCGCGCCATCGACGCCGTGGGGGTCGCCTTCTACTCCCCCATCTTCATCAGCCCGGAGCTCGGGAACCTGGTCAACTTCGGCCGCGTGCTGGGTGAGAAGCAGATCGGCGTCAACACGCCGTTCAACCTGATGGCGCCGATCTACACGCCGATCCCCATCGTCTACCGCCTGTTCGGGGTCAACAACGCGGCGCAGTTCGCGACCTTGACCCGGCTATTCCGCGGCCTCGGCTACCGCAATGCCCTGCTGGTCCAGGGTTCGGACCGCCTCGACGAGGCCACGCTCTCGGGCCTGAGCCATCTGCACGGCTTCCGCGGCGGCGAGGAGCTCGACTTTCAGCTCACGCCGGAAGCGGCGGGCCTGCGGACCGCGCCGGCCGAGGCGCTCGATCCGGTGGACGTGCGCGCCAACACCCGCGACTTCCTGCGCATCGCCCATGGCCTCGAAACCGGCCCCAAGCGCGACCTGGTGGCGCTCAACGGCGGCCTGGCGCTCTGGATCTCCGAGCGCGCGTCCTCGATCGAAGAAGGGGTCCGGATGGCGATCCAGCGCCTCGAAAGCGGCGAGGTCCGCGACAAGCTCCGTAAGCTGATCGAGGTGATGGGCGATCCGGAGGTTTTGCGGCGGGCGGAGGGGGAGCATTTGGGGGGGTGAGCGCCCCTTCGGGGCGGACCCTCACTCCCCCAACCCCCTCTCTCCCAGCCTCCCCCCCGACCGCCGGGAGAGAGGGGGCTTAAAACAATTCTTCGACTAACTGCTCCCTCTTCTCCCGGCGGATGGGGGGGAGGCTGGGAGAAGAGGGCCGGGGTGATGAGGGCCAACGCCGGGCCGAAGGCTATCTGCCGGCGCAGGCTTAGATCGCCCGCCCATACCGCACCATCAAAAAATCCCCCACCCGCTCCACCCCCTCCAGCCGGAACCGCGCGAGGTCGCCGCCCCCCTCGAACAGGTTCACCGATCCCGCGTCGAGCACGGCGGGGAACACGATCAGGTGGAGGCGGTCCACCAGCCCCGCGGCCAGCAGGGCCCGGTTGAGCGTGCCTCCGCCTTCCGCCAGCACGTCGGAGATCCCCTTCTCCGCGAGGCCGGCGAGGAAGCGGCGCAGATCGATTTCAGCTTTCCCCGCGACCACCGCCTCGACGCCACGCCCGGCGAGGAAATCCAGATACTCCCGGGGCGTCTCCGCGGTGACGCCGACCAGCGTGCGGGCAGTGCCGTCGAAAAAGCGGGCGTGCCGCGGGATCTTCCCCGCCGCGTCGAGCGTGGCGCGGACGGCGGGGTGCCCGGGCGTGGCGTGCGAGGCCAGGGTGGGATCGTCCACCAGCACCGTATGGGTGCCCACCAGGACGGCGCCGTGCCGCCGCCGGGCCTCCCGCTTCCACTCGATAACTCCCGGCGGGACGTCGAGAAACGGGATCACGCTCTCGCCGGTCGCCCCCCGCGCCGGGGTGATCATGCCGTTGAGCGAGACCGAGGTGGAGATCGTGAGGGTCACGATTCTCCGGTCCTTTCACCGAAGAAGCGGCGGGCCTCGGCGACGTCCTCGGGCGTGTCGATCTCGAAGACCGCGGCCGGGTACTCCCGGAACAGGAACGGCTGGCCGGCGGCGATCACCCCGCGCATGTAGTTGGCGTTGGGATCGGGAGCCATGTGGGCGAGCACCTCCGGCGAGAGCACCCAGAAATTCGGGATGCTGAGAGAATATCCGGGCTCCCAGGTGACCAACACCTCCAGCGGTGGCCCAAGGACCAGCTTGGCTTTGAAACGGGTGCTGTGGCGGAAGAAGAAGGAGACGGTGAAGTTGCCGGCCAGGTGGTCCGCCACCAGGGCCGCGAGCGGCGCGGGATCGGTGAACAGCATGTCCCCGCCGATCCAGCAGAAAGGCCGGTCGAGCGCCGCCCGCGCGTGGTAGAGCGTGGCGAGGATCCCCATCGGCGCCTCCTCCACCAGCACCTCCACCCCCGTCCGCCGGAACTCCTCCGCGAGCTCCGGCCGGGTGACGACCAGCGGCTCGAGGCCGATGAAGGCGGCGATGTCGAGCTGATGCTCGAGCAGCGTGCGCCCGCCGATATCGAGAAACATCTTCGGACGTCTGCCCGCCTCGCTCCACAGCCGGCTTCCCAGCCCAGCCGCGAGGATGACCATCCTCATGGTCCAGAGTGTCCTCCATATCACCCCCTTCCGTCACCTGTGGCGCGCTTATTGCTATTCCCAGGGGTTGAAGGCAATTGGCAATCAAGCTTCCGGACGCGGGGAATCCCTCGCGCCCCGCCAACGAATTCAGAGGTGAACCATGAAAATCACACGCACCGCGCTTCTGGCCCTGCTCCTCCTGGGCAGCCTCGCCGGAGCGGGCTTCGCCCAGACCTCGATCTCCGCGGGGATCCACATCGGCCCATCCGGGCAGTCCTCGGTGGATCTCGGCTTCTTCTACGACGATCTCGCCCAGTACGGCAACTGGATCGAGCGCCCGAATTACGGCTGGGCCTGGACCCCGCGCGACGTCTCCGCGGACTGGCGCCCCTATGAGGACGGGCACTGGGTCAACTCCGACCAGGGGTGGACCTGGATCACCGACGAGCCCTACGGCTGGGCGACCTACCACTACGGCCGGTGGTACGAGGACCCCGAGATCGGCTGGTCCTGGGTCCCCGGCGAGCAGTGGGCGCCGTCCTGGGTCTCCTGGCAGGAGGGGGGCGATTACATCGGCTGGGCTCCCCTGCCCCCCTCGGTCAGCCTCAGCGTCGGCTTCAACGGAATCCTCTCCGTCTCGCTCGCGCAGGACGCCTACATCTTCGTGCCCGAGCGCTACTTCCTGGCGCCGCGCCTCACCACTTACATCGTGCCGCGGGCGCGGGTGGGGACGTTCTTCCGCAACACCCGCAACTATTCGAACTACCGCTACTCCGGCGACCGGATCTACAACCAGGGTGTGCCGATCGATCGCATCCAGCGGGCGGTCGGCCGCCCGGTGACCCGCTATCAGCTAGCCGACCTCGCGGGGGACCAGCGGCGGAGCGGAGCCAGGGTCCAAGGGAACCGGGTGGAGATCTTCCGGCCGCAGGTGCAGAGGGCCAAGGTGACGCCCCCCTCCTCTCGTCCGGCCGCACGGGCCGCGGTGGTGAGCGCGGCCCAGTTCCGGGCGAAAAACCCCAACCGGGCCGCCCGCCGGGCCGCGGCCCAGGGAACGGACCGGCCGGCGGTCCAGCAGCAGCCGGCCCGCCCGGCGGCGCAGCCGAAACCGGCTCAGGCTCCGCGCGCCGAACGGCAGCAGAAGCCCCAGGTACGCCCGCAGGTTCAGCGGCAGCAGCCGGCCGTCCAGCAGCAGCGTCCGCAGGTCGCCCCGCAACGGCAGCAGCAGCCGCCGAAGCAGCGGCAGCAGGCGGCCCCGCAAAAACAGCAGCGGCAGAAGGCCCAGGCCCCTCCGCAGCGGCAGAAACAGCCTCCGAAGGCCGCCCCGCAACCGCAGAAGGGACAGCAACGCGGGAAGCAGCAGAAGGAGAAGGAGAAGGAGCACGGAAAACCGCCGCTGTAGACGGCGCCTCGAAAGCCCGGGCATCCATGCCCGGGCTCCCACCCTCCGAATCGTCCGCTCAAGGCCGCACGACCGTCCTCCCCAGGAGGACAGACTCCTTTCCCCTCCTATGAAAACAGGATGGCATGGCTCTTGCCCTATATCCGGGTGACCGCGCTGGTCATGATTCAAGCAACTCAACAGGCGCGGAATCCAACGGCGAGGTGACCTATGAAAACAACACGGAACGTACTCTTCGCCCTGCTCCTCCTGGGCGGCACCGCCGGAGCGGCCAGGGCCGCGACCTCGGTTTCAGCGGGGATCCACGTCGGTCCCTCGGGCCATACTTCGGTGGATCTCGGCTTCTTCTATGACGATCTCGCTCCCTACGGGAACTGGATCGAGCGCCCGAGCCACGGCTGGGTCTGGACGCCGCGCCAGGTGTCCACGAGCTGGCGCCCCTACCGGGACGGCCACTGGATCTGGACCGACCAGGGGTGGACCTGGATCTCGGACGAGCCCTACGGCTGGGCGACCTACCACTACGGCCGCTGGTACGACGACCCCGAGATCGGCTGGTCCTGGGTGCCCGACGACGAATGGGCGCCGTCCTGGGTCTCTTTCCAGCAGGGGGCTGACTACGTCGGCTGGGCTCCCCTGCCCCCCGGCGTGAACGTCAGCGTCAGCGTCGGCAGCAACTACGGCGGCTACGCCTACGGGATCGCTCCCGAGTACTACAACTTCGTGCCGGAACGCTACTTCCTGGCGCCGCGCATCGCGTCCTACTACGTGGCGCAGGACCGGATCGGGCCGCTCTACCGGCAGACCCGCAACTACACCAACTACCGGTTCAGCGGCGGGCGGGCATACAACTATGGCGTGCCGGTCGAGCGGTTCCAACGCTACGGCAAGGTGCGCCGGTATCAGGTGGCGGACCTTGGAGCGGCCTACCGGACGCGCGGAGCGCGCTTCCAGGGGGATCGCGTCGAGATCTTCCGTCCGCGGGTGCAGAAGGCGGCCCGCATCGCGCCGCCGATCCAGCGGGCGGCCGCCCGGCGGGCGGTGGTGAGCGCGGCCCAGTTCAAGGCCGCCCATCCGAACCGCGCGGCCCGGTTCCAGCGGCAGGCCCGCGTCGACCAGCGCCAGACCCGGGTGGACCAGCGTCAGGTCCAGGTCAGCAAGCGCCAAGTCCAGGTCGGCAAGCGGCAGGTCCGCGTCGACCGGTCCCAGCAGCGGCAGGCCCGGCAGGCTCCGGCCGTCCGCCAGCATCAGAAGGCGGCCCCGCAGCAGCGGCAGGCCCGGGTCGCTCAGCGCCAGGTCAAGGTGGACAAGCGGCAGGTCCGCGTCGACCGTCAGCAGGTCCGGGTTGACCGGTCCCAGCGGCGGCAGGCCCCGGCCGTCCGCCAGCACCAGAAGGCCGCTCCCCAGCAGCGGCAGCAGGCCCGGGTCAATCAGCGGCAGGTCCAGGTCGACCGGCGGCAGGTCCGGGTAGACCGCAAGCAAGTTCGCGTCGATCGGACCCAGCAGCGGCAGTCGGCCCGTCAGGCCCAGGCCCAGCGGCCGCAGCGGCAGGCCGCCCGTCAGGGCGGTCAGCGCCAGGGCGGCCAGCATCAAGGCCAGAATGGTCATCGCGGTCACGGGAAGCCCCCGGGCCAGTAGACCGCTTCCATCCCCGTTCAACGAAGAGCCCGGCGATTTCGCCGGGCTTTTTTGTGGATTGGGCTCGTGCCGGTTGGAGCGGCCTGCCCTTCGAATCCTCACCCTCGGTCCCTCTCCACGAAGTGGAGAGGGAGGGCGATCCGCGAAAGGTATCGCCGATCGGAGCGTTCCCCCTCTCCACATCGTGGAGAGGGGGCCAGGGGGTGAGGCTTCGAAGGGCAGGACGCCCCAACCAGCACCCCGCCCAACCGTCCGCTCCAGATCCCACGACCGTCCTCTCCAGGGGTCCCGCCGGCCCTGTTTTCGCCGGTTTTCCCTGGGAAGAAGGGCTGGCACAGCCTTTGCCTTATCATAGAAACGGTTGCTCCGCGCCGCGATCTCCAACTCAGGCGATTCCAACATGCGCGGGCGAGTCAAACGGCGAGGTAAATTCATGAAAACCACACGCAACGCACTGATCGCCTTGCTCCTCCTGGGTACGACCGCCGGGGCGGCCTCCGCCGCGACCTCGATCTCGGCGGGGCTCAGCGTCGGCTCCTACGGCCGGGGAGGCTCGGTGGACGTGGGCTTCTTCTACGACAACCTGGCGCCCTACGGGAACTGGATTCAGCGCCCGCGCCACGGCTGGGTCTGGACCCCGAGCTCGGTCTCCTCGAATTGGCGCCCCTATCAGAACGGCCACTGGGTCAACTCCGACCAGGGCTGGACCTGGCTCACCGACGAGCCCTATGGCTGGGCGACCTACCACTACGGCCGCTGGTACGAGGATCCCGAGATCGGCTGGGCCTGGGTGCCCGGCACCGAATGGGGTCCGGCCTGGGTCTCCTGGCAGGAAGGGAACGACTACGTCGGCTGGGCTCCGCTGCCCCCCGGCGCCAATATCAATGCCAGCAACGCCGGCTACAACGCCGGCTACGGCAACGACAACGGCTATGACAATGGCAACGGCTACGACAACGACTATGACGGTTACGACGACGGATACGGGTACGACAACGGCGATGACCAGTATGGCTATGACGGCGGCTACGGGGGTGGCTACGGCTACGGCGGCAGCTACTCCTACGGGCTGGCGCCCGCGGCCTACGTCTTCGTGCCGACCCGCTACTTCCTGTCGACGAGCCTCTTCTCCTACTTCGTGCCGCGCGTGCAGATCGGTCTGTTCTTCGGCCGCACCCGCAACTGCACCCGCTACGGGTATTCCGGCGGCCGGTACTACAACCATGGCATTTCGTACGGCCACGTCCAGCGGTACTACGGCCGGGTGCCCCGCTATCGCCTGTCCGAGCTCGACGGCTTCCGGGGCCACGGCTACCGCGTCGATGGGAACCGCGTCGCGTTCTACCGCCCGCGGGTGGAGAGAGGCCGCGGGGGCTCACCGCTCGACCGGCAGATCGCCCGGCGCTCGGTGGTGGACGCGAACCGCTTCCGGGCCGCTCATCCGGACCGCCAGCGGAGTTACGCCCAGAACTATGGACGGAACAGCGGTCGCGACTACGGCCGGAACAACCGGCTGAGCTATCCGTCCCGAGATACCCGTGGCAGCCAGCGGCAGGGCCAGATCCGGCCCGACCGGCAGCGCACCTATAACGCCCCGCGCGTTCAGGGTGACCGGCAGCGCTCGTATGACAGCCAGCGCGGGTCTCGTCAGCCCAGCTACCGCCAGCCTGAGTATCGGCAGCCGCAGCGGCAGTACCAAGCTCCGCGGGTGCAGCAGCGGCAGCGTACCTACGACGCCCCGCGTGTTCAGAACGATCGCCAGCGCTCGTACGACAGCCAGCGAGGGTCTCGTCAGCCCAGCTATCGCCAGCCTGAGTACCGCCAGCCGCAGCGTCAGTATCAGGCTCCGCGGGTGCAGCAGAGGCAGCCTGAGCGGCAGCGCTCCTACCAGGCTCCGCGGGTACAGCAGCGGCAGGCGGCTCCCCAGCGGGAGTACCGCCGAGGCCAGGACAGCCGGAGCCGTGACAACGGCCGGGGCAACGACAACGGCCGTCATCGCGGCCACGGCAAGTAAGCCCTTTATTCCCACAATCCACCCCTGAAACGAAGAGCCCGGCACCTCGCCGGGCTCTTTTTTCTTTTCCGGCAACCCGGAATCGTCCGCTTCAGGACCCACGACCGTCCTCCCCTGGGGTCCCCCGGCAGCCCGCCGGCGATCTCCCCCTCGGAAAATCCCCATGGCACGCCTCTTGCCTTATACCAGGGAGACCGCGCTGACGATCTCCGACTCAGGAACTCTAATCACGCGCGGATCACCCAAATGGCGAGGTAACCTATGAAAACCACACGCAACATAGTTCTGGCCCTGAGCCTCCTGAGCTGTACCGCCGGGGTGGCCTCCGCCCAGACCTCGATCTCGGCGGGCATCCACATCGGCTCCTCGGGTCGGGCTTCGGTCGACCTTGGCTTCTTCTACGACAATCTTGCTTCCTACGGAAACTGGATCGAGCGCCCGAGCTACGGCTGGGTCTGGACGCCGAGCCAGGTCTCCTCGAGCTGGCGCCCCTACCAGGACGGCCACTGGGTCTGGACCGACCAGGGGTGGACCTGGATCTCCGAAGAGCCCTACGGCTGGGCGACCTATCACTACGGCCGCTGGTACGAAGACCCTGAGATCGGCTGGTCCTGGGTCCCCGGCGACGAGTGGGCGCCGGCATGGGTCGACTGGCAGGCTGGCGACGATTATGTCGGCTGGGCTCCCCTTCCCCCCTCCTACGACATCAACACCGGCTACCAGGATGGCTATGACCGTGGCTACGGCGGCGGCTACAACGGTGGCTACAACAGCGGATACGGTGGCGGCTACAGCTACGACACCGGCTACCGGCCCGCTCCCGAGTCCTACATCTTCGTGCCCGAGCGGAACTTCCTCTCGGTGAGCATCAGCGCCTACATCGTGCCGCAGGTACGGGTGTCGTCCTTCTTCGGCCGGACCCGCAACTACACCAACTACCGGCACGACGGCGGCCGCATCTACAACCAGGGTCTGCCCATCGAGCAGATCCAGCGGGTCGTCGGCCGCACGGTGACGCGCTACCAGATCGCCGATCTTGGCGCTGATGGCTATCGCCAGCGCGGAGCCCGGATCCAGGGCAACCAGGTCCAGATCTTCCGGCCGCAGGTTCAGCGTAGCGTCCAGGTCGCTCCGCCGGTCTCCCGTCCGACCGCCCGGCGAGCCGTGGTGAGCGCCGAGCAGTTCCGGACCAACCATCCGAACCGCGCCGCCGCCCGGCGCCAGCGTCAGGAAGCGCAGGGACAGGGCGGGCAGCGTCAGGTCCAGCCGCAGGTTCAGCCGCAGGTTCAGCCGCAGCGGTCGCCCCAGACCGGTGGAATCGTCCAGCGGGATCAATCCCGCCGGCCGGTTCAGGTCCAGCCTGAGCCCGAGCGCCAGCGGTCTCCGCGGACCGACCGGCAGGTCCAGCCGCAGAACGATCGCCAGCGGCAGCCGCAGGTTCAGCCCCAGAACGATCGGCAACGGCAGGTCCAGCCGCAGAATGACCGGCAGCGGCAGCCGCAGGTCGAGCCCCGGAACGACCGTCAGCGGCAGCCGCAGAACGACCGGCAGTATCAGCGGCCTCCGCAGGATCAGCAGCGGCAGGTTCAGCCGCAGCAGAAGCCCCAGGTGAACCGCGACGACCAAGCCCGCGTCCAGTCCAAGGATAAGGATAAGAACGACAAGGACAAGAACAAGGGCAACCAGAAGGGCAAGGCCAAGCAGCAGGACCGCCGGGACCGGAACCAGAATCAGGACGACGACCGTCGTCCCCCGGTCCGGTAGACCCTCTCCGCGATCACCCCGTTTCCGAGAAGAGCCCGGCGCAAGCCGGGCTCTTCGCTTTCCGGCCGATCCTGGATTTCCAGAGGCGGGTCCGCAGCCCCGCAGGGGCGTCAGGAAGTAGCCCGGTGGCGTGAGCCCCGGGTATGCCATCACACAAACATCCTAAAGCCCGTCAGGGCGGCAGGCGATCTCGCGGCAGCCTCCTGCCGCCCCTGACGGGGCTTATTCACGAATCGTCGTCGAATCCCGGGGCTCACGCCACCGGGCTACTTCCTGACGCCCCTGCGGGGCTGACTGATAAAGCTCCATCCTGGCTGCCGCTCCAGGCTACATGCCTGGGCTTCTCTGGAGCCCCGCCGCCGTTTCCACCTCACGAAACATTCACCCCGTCCCCACCCGCCGCAGTCGCGTCCTGAGACGCTATGATCCTCGCTTTCGAGATCCTGGAGGGGAGATCCACGCCATGGAATTACAGGAAGCCGTCTCACAGTTCCTCTTCCACTGCCGCTACGAGAAGAACCTCAGCCCGAAGACGCTCAAGGCCTACTCGATCGACCTCCGCCAGTTCACCGAGTACCTGGCCACCCACCTGGAGCTCACCACCCTCCCCGCGGTGGACAAGATCGCACTCCGCGCCTACATCAAGAGCCTCTTCGGCCCTCTGAAGGAGAAGAGCATCAAGCGCAAAGTGGCGACCCTCAAGGCCCTCTTCCACTTCCTCGAGAGGGAAGACACGATCGCCGTCAACCCCTTCCGCAAGATGGAAGTCCGCATCAAAGAGACCCGTCGCCTCCCCCGCACTATCCCCCTCACCGACCTCAAGCGCCTTTTCAAGCACCTCTACCGCCTCAAGCACGACCACCCGGACCGCGAGTCCTACGCCTACAAGGCCCTGGTGCGGGACATTGCTGTGCTGGAAATCCTCTTCGCCACGGGGGCCCGGGTGGCGGAGGTTTGCAATATCCGGGACGAAGATGTGGACTTGCGGAGAGGGCGGGTGAAGATTCTGGGGAAGGGTGGGCGTGAGCGGATGCTACAACTCTGCGATGAGGAAGTGGTGGGGGCCGTGAAGGACTACCGGACGCTTTGGGAGGAGGAGGTAAATGGCAACGGGTACTTCTTCCATAACCGGCTGGGAGGGCGGTTGTCAGAGCAATCGGTGCGGGCAGGGCTGAGACGGCATGCAACGGCGGCGGGAATGGGGGGCCGGGTGACGCCACACATGCTTCGGCATTCAGTGGCAACGCTGTTGTTAGAGGAGGGAATAGATATCAGGTACATTCAATCCCTGCTGGGGCACAGCTCGGTAGTTACCACTCAAGTATACACAGAGGTGCGAGACTATTCCCAAAAGAGGCTCTTGGAGGCGAAGCATCCACGCCGGCTATTCCGGCTGAGTCACTGAGGGGCCCTCCCATCTCGTTTACTTCCGACGCATCAACGAGCCCGCCACGATCTCCTCTCTGAGAAGATCCACCTCCACCGGAATCTCCAGGAAGGGCTGTACGTCCGCGGCTGCCCTTTGCCAGTCGATGCCGCGAAGTCGTTCCAATACCGCTTCCTTCCAATTCGCTTCAGTCAGCGGCGGATACACCCAACTTGTCTGCTGTAAAGAGTTGTTGAGCAGCGTCAGGTTCGGCGAAGGCCAGGTTGGATCACTCGCGTACCAGATGAGGTCGTAGAGATCTCTCCCCTTGGGATAAGGGCGCTGGAGAATCGCGTGGAGCTTCCCGGCGAAAAGCGAGGATGGATCATGGTGCTGAAGGTTCAGAGTCAGCGAACGGCGGACGACAGTCGTCGCCAGAATTGCCCCACTCGGAGGGCTGGTGTCCACTTCGATCTTGATCGAAAAAACCTCGTTCATATGCGAAGACAAACCCAGATCGAACAAAAGACCCGGAAAACGGATGAACGCACTGTGGACCGTTTTCTTGTCATTGATCTTGGTCTCCACTCCGTATCCTTCCCGCTTCAGGTCGGATTGAATGGCACGTAGATACGACCGGAAGTCGTAGCCGCGATCCGGGCGCTCCAGAGCGAAGTCGAGATCCTCGGAATAACGCCGGATCGAGTAGAGGAAACGTAGCGCGGTCCCGCCTTGAAAGGCCAGGGGGATCATCGCGCCAGCGCGCTGCAAGGAGGCGAGGATCCTCGCCTGGAGGTACTCCCGGATCCGGTTTTTCCCTTCCACCGGTCCCGAGATCCCCTGAAGCCGACTCCGCAAATCCTCTTTCATAGCGGCTCGTACTCCTCCGCCTCGATCTCCGCCAGACGCGCGATCCGGTCGGCCGCGCGGCGGAGCTTGGGTTTGCCCGAAGCCTCGGCGAGACGATGCAGCTCTTTCACGTCGAGGCCGTCCATGTTCTGGAGACGGAGCTCGTCGAGGTAGGCCGGAGAGTCGGCGTCCGGCTCCAGATAGACAAGATCCAGCAGGGCCTTCTCGGGAGTCGCCAGGAATGCTTCCATCCCTCCTGTCAAAGCGACTCTCCGAAAGCCAGTCAGAAAACCAGGTTGGATATGCCTGAAATCGTAGGTCCCCAACGGTGTATCCCACCGGCCTGGACGGCCGCTCGTGACGCTCGTCGTCACCGGGACCGATTCCGGGATCAGAGCGAAGTGCGCCAAGGCCGACTGGAGGCTCACGTAGGAGCCTGAAACCAGACGATTCGCCACCAGGAACGGGTGCGGACGGACCCGCTGAAATGGCGGCGCCACCACGTAGAGGCCCCGCCGAAGCTGATAAAGACGGCCTGACCGCACCCAGCGGGAGAGCTGGCGGTGGACATTGGCCGAATCAACAGGTCCCGCCAGGAGAAATCCTGTCTCGAAGAGAGGCTCGTTACCAACCATCTCCAGCAACTCTTCGAACTTCATGGCACCAAGCTACCAAAGATGGCAAGTTACTGCAACGGATTAACTCAGCAGCACGTCCGTGAGTGTGTTCCATCCCGGCCCGACAAGTTTCTCCTGCCCGCGATTTTCGACCGAATCCCACCTTCCGGCCGCACTGTAGAGACAGAACGGCCCCCTCCATTCCACAACGGGACCGGAGCGGAGGCCCTTCGGGAAGGGGTTCTCATGAAACGCAACTCACGGTTCCGTGCATCCACGCTGCTCCTCGCCGTCGCCCTGTCCGCCGCGCCGGCCTTCGCCCGTGGTCATGAAGCGAAGCCGCCTGTGGAGGTCCACGGCCTTTTCAGCTCTTTGTGGCATTCCCTGGGCGGGCTTTTTCCGGCGCTCACCAAGGGCCGCAGCACGATCGATCCCCTTGGAAGGACGACCGATGGCCGCGGCACGATCGACCCCGACGGCGCGACCACGGCTCCCGCCGGGAGCCAGGACGGCCGAGCTGGGCTGGATCCCGACGGCTAGCGCCTGCTCGTAGATCTTCCTCTAAGTGTCCGCCGGCATGCCCCGGCGGTTTTTTTGTCCTTAACAGGGTCCTTTCTGAAGTAAGATCAGCCACACGAAACTAGGAAGAGGGAGGGATCTCATGGCAGAGCGGCACATTCGACAAGAGGCGTTGGAGCGGTTTCTCCGGCTGGAGGCGTCGCAGGAAGAGTCCAAGCGGTTGGTGCGGCACCTCTTAACCGGGTGTGCTCAGTGCTCAGACCTGGCCCTTCGGATCACCTCCGAGACCGGCCTCTTCGCCCCCCTGAAGCCGGATGGAAGGTCGGGCTGGGAACAGGCCTACGAGGAGGTCTTCGTCCGAACGCTCACCTTCGCGAGCGAGGAAGAACATCGGCTGGCGGTAGAGAAGCTCCGAGGATGGGCCCAGTGGGCAGAGCTCGAACCGATGACCCCTCAATCGCGTTTTACAATGGTGGAGTCCAACAGCGGCTTGCACACTTTTGGACTTCACGAACGACTCCTCGAAGCAGCACGCTGGTACAGCCGCACAGAGCCGGCAGAGGCCGTGGACATCATCCGACTTGCCATCGTGGTTGCCGAGCGACTAGACCCGGCGACTATCGGCGATCAACGCTTGGCCGACCTCAAGGCTGCCGCATGGGCGGCACTCGGCAACGCCCAGCGGATCGCCAATGATTTCGAGGGGGCTCGCCGAGCTTTCAACGAAGCGTGGCGAATGCTGGAGAGCGGAACGGGCGTTCCGGCCGAGGAGGCCAACCTGATCAGCCTCGAAGCCTCCTACATGCGAGATATCGGCGAATTCGAGATGGCGGAATCAACCTTGGAGGAAGCCCTTCAGCTATACCGAAAGACACAGGATACCCACCTCCAGGGGCGTATCCTCTTCAAGATGGGAGATGCGATCGGATACGTAAATCCGGAGCGTGGAATCTCCCACATCCAAAAAGCGGTGGCTCTTATCGATGCATCCAGAGAGCCGCGTCTTGAGCTCTGCGCCCGGCATGATCTCGCACTTTTCCTCACGGAAAGCGGCCGCCCCGAAGAAGCACTCGCCGTCCTCGAGCGCGCCCGACCACTCTACCGGCAGTTTCAGGACGACCTCACCCAGCTTCGCTTGCATTGGGTCGAGGGGAAGATCGCCTTCCGCCTCAAGGAGTACGATGAAGCCGAGAGCATCTTCGGGCAGATCTGGGACGAGTTCCGGGCGCGGAACCTGAACCAGGAGGTGGTGCTGGTCACGATCGATCTGGCGTGGGTGCTTGCGGCCAAGGGGGAGCCGGCGCGGGCGGCGCAGCTCGCAGCGGAGTGCTACTCGATCATGAAGAACTGGGGCCTGCACAAGGACGCGCTCGCGGCGTGGCTCGTTTTCCAGGATGCCCTCTCGCAGGAGAGAGGAATGGCCGCGATCTTCGAGCGCGTCGGGGAGTACTACCGCCGCCACTGGTTCCTGCCTGCTCGGTTTGAGCCTAGCGAGCTCTGAGAAGCTGCGGAGAAGACGTTATAAGGTTAAACGGCCCGTCATAAGGTTATGACGCGCCGCCGTAAGCTTACAACGGGCTGCATAACCTTATGACGGCCCGTCGTAACGTTAAAACGACCGTCATAAGCTTACAACGAGTCGCACAACCTTATGACGCTCCGTTGTAAGCTTACAAGGCTCTCCATAATCTTACGACGAGCCGTCATAAGCTTACAACGAGCCGCAGAACCTTACGACGCTCTGTCGTAAACTTACAACGCTCCCCATAACCTTACGACGCCCCGTCATAAGTTTACAACGCTCCCCATAACCTTACGGCGCTCCATCGTAAGCTTACAACGCTCCGCAGAACCTTACGGCGAGCCGTCATAACCTTATGGCGAGCCGTCATAAGCTTACAATGGGCCGTCGTAAGGTTATGACGGGCCATGTCCGGCAAGGTCATGTGCCCTGAAGAGCGAATTTTGAACCGCGCTTCAGCGCCAAGCGTTGCGCTTCGCCATGCCGGGCGAGAATCTCCAGGCGGAGATCCAGCGGAACGGCGCAGCTTTTGCAGTTTGGGAGGGCGAGTTTTGACTGAGGAGGTCTACTTGGAAGCAGAACGGCGCATCAAGCAGGTCATGGCCGAGGTCCTGGAGGTCGATCCGGGGACCATCCGGGAGGGATTCCAGCGCGAGGAGGCGTCTTCGTGGGATTCGATGGCCCATCTGCGGCTGGTCTCCGCGCTCGAGGAGACGTTCGGCATCCGCTTCACGATGCGGGAGGTCGGCGAGATGGAGCGCTTCGAGACGATCCGCCGGCTGGTCATGGAGCGCCTTCCGGCCTGATGCGCCTCGGCACTGTCGCGCGCCGCTTTCTCGTCCCCGGGTTCGTGGTGACGATCCAGGCCTGGCTCCGGTTCCGTTGCCAGGTGAGCCCCAGGGCCGAGGTGGAGATCACCCCGCGGCTCCGGATCGGCCGCAAGGCAATCGTCGGCTCGTTCACCAAGATCAAGGCCACGGACGGCCCTCTCACCATCGGCTCGCACGTCGAGATCGCCAACGGCTGCGTCATCACCTCGCACACCGCGGGGGTCGAGATCGGCGACGACTGCCTGATCGGGCCGAACGTCTCGATTATCGGCAACAACTACCGCTACGACCGGCTGGACGTGCCGATCCGCCTGCAGGAGAAGGTCTCGGCGAAGGGGATCCGCGTGGGGAGCGACGTCTGGATCGGCGCCGGCTGTGTGCTGCTCGACGGCGCCGACGTGGGGAGCGGGTCGATCCTCTCCCCCAACTCGGTGGTCTCCGGGCCGATCCCGGAGCGGTCGATCGCCGCCGGGAACCCGGCGAAGGTGATCTTTACGCGGCGGTAGGGGCTACACCTTCAGCCGCGCCATCAGTTTCTTGATCGCGGCCGCGCTCTGCATGACGTAGAAGTGGAGCGAGGGGACGCCGCGGTCGAGCAGCTCCTGCGACTGCTTCAGGGCCCACTCGACGCCGATGTCCGCGACGTGCTCGGGGTTGGCGAGCACCTCGTCGGCCAGCGTGGCGGGGACCTCCACGTAGAAGTTGCGCGGGATCGAGCTGAGCTGCTTTGCCGAGGTCAGGACCTTCAGGCCCGGGATGATCGGCACGTCGATCCCCTGCTCGCGGCAGAGGTCGACGAAGTTGAAGTAGTGCCGGTTGTCGAAGAACATCTGGGTGACCACGTAGTGGGCCCCGGCCTCGACCTTCTCCTTGACCCGGCGCACGTCGAGCCGCAGGTTGGCCGCCTCGAAGTGCTTCTCGGGGTAGCCGCCGACGCCGACGCAGAAGCTGGTGGGCTCGGCGTTGAGCAGGTCCTCCTCGATGTACCGCCCGCGGTTCATCGCGGCGATCTGCGCCACCAGGTCGCAGGCGTAGCGGTTGGCGCTGCGGCCATACTGGAGGGGCTTCTGGAAGCCGCTGTCGTCGCCGCGCACGGCGAGGACGTTGTCGATCCCCAGGTAGCGCAATTCGATCAGGAAGTCCTCGGTCTCCTCGCGGGTGAAACCCTGGCAGAGGATATGGGGGACGGCGTCGATCTGGTACTTGTTCTGGATCAGCGCGCAGACCCCGAGCGTCCCTGGCCGCTTGCGCTTGACCCGGCGCTGGATGCCGGACGGCGTCTCGTCGTAGATCACCTCGGCCGCGTTGCTGGTGATGTCGATGAACGGCGGGTGGTACTTGACGAGGTCGTCGATCAGCGCGAGCAGCCCCTTGACATCGCCGCCCCGCAGGGGAGGGATGATCTCGAAGCTGATCAGCGGATGGTCCGCGTTGGCGAGGTGTTCGGTGACTTTCATCGGACGAATGCAGCGTATCCGCAGGGACGCGGGGGGTCAAGGACCGAACCCTCACCCCCGGCCCGGGATTTCAATCCCGGGGTGATGAGGGCCCAATCATTATAAAGTCCGCCCCATGAAGTCCCGACGGCGCTGGCTGCGCCTGGCGGGGGATGGCTTCGCCGCTGTCGCCGCGCTCTGGTCCGCGTTCCTGGTGCGCCTCCATGTGCCGATCCCCGGCACCCGGGGGCTGCTGCCGGGGGACCGGCTGCGCTTCCTCTCCCGGGAGTGGCTGGTGGTGGTGGTGCTGCAGTTCGCAACGCTCTACTTCCTGGGGTTCTACGACGCTCCGCGGCCGCGCAGCCGGAGCGAGATCGCCCGCCGCCTCGCCGGCGCCGCCGCCTTCCAGGCGATGGCCCTGATGGCCTGGTGGTTCCTCGCCAGCCGCCAGTTCCCCCGCTCGGTGGTGCTGCTGTTCGTGGTCTTCGATTTCACCCTGCTGTTCGGCTGGCGGCTGCTGCTCGACCGCACCGAGCGCCACAAGGAGCGGCGGGTGGCGATCGCCGGCGCCGACGCCGCCGCGCGCGAGCTCGCCGTCACCCTCGAGCGCGAGCCCTGGCACGGCCTCAAGGTGGCGGGGTGGGTCGTAATTCCCGGCGAATCGGCGGCGGACCGGACGGAGCCCGCCCTCGGTCCCCTGCTGGGCACGACGGCGGATCTCCCCGCCCTGCTCGCCGAGGGGCGGATCGACGACATCCTCCTGGTGGGCAGCAGCGACTCCTGGCAGACGCGACTGATCGACGGCCTCGCCGGCACCCGGCCGGACCACACCAGCGTCCTCCTGCTGCCGGGGCCGTTCGAGAGCCTGATCGGCCGCATGCGCTACCGCTGGGTGCACGACCTGCCACTGATCGAGGTGGTGCGCGAGACGGAGTGGCGGATCAACTGGCCGCTCAAGCGGCTGCTCGACCTCGCCGCGGGCCTGGGGCTGCTGCTGCTCGCCTCGCCGGTGGCGGCGGCCTGCGCGCTGGCGGTGCGCGCCACCTCCGCCGGCAGCATCCTCTATCGCCAGACGCGCGTCGGCCGCGGGCAGAAGCCGTTCACGCTCTATAAGTTCCGCACCATGCGCCTGGACGCCGAGGCGGAGTCGGGCGAGGTGCTGTCACAGCCGGGGGACCCGCGGCTGACCTCCATCGGCGCCTTCCTCCGCCGCTTCCGGCTGGACGAGCTGCCGCAGCTCTTCAACGTCCTCCAGGGGACGATGAGCCTGGTCGGCCCGCGCCCCGAGCGCCCCGGCTTCGTTCAGCGCTACCTGAAGGAGGTGCCCGGCTACGCCGAGCGCTTCTCGCTCGCCCCCGGCCTGACCGGCCTCGCGCAGGTCAACGGCGACTATTACTCCAGCCCACAGAACAAGCTGCGCTATGACCTCGCCTACATGGCGAACTGGACGCTGTGGCTCGACCTGTCGATCCTGCTGCGCACGGTGAAAATCGTGCTCACCTCGCGCGGGGTTTGAAGGATGTTGAGAGGAACCGTCCCAGGGGACTATGAAACGCGTAAGTGATTGACGGAATAGCTCTTCTGGGCTATCGTCAGCTTGTCCCTTTGCGCGCAGTTTCATTTGCCGAGGTCCCGTTGTGAGGTCCCTGATGACTCATTCTTTCGCCGTCCGCTCCGTCTTCCGTCCGATCGCCGCGCTGCTCGCCGCGGCCCTGATCGCCGGTCCGCTCCCCTCGCACGCCGCCTCGACCGGTTCGACGGCACTCCAGACGCCGCAGGGGGGCGGCACGACCACCGCCAACGGCGAGAGTGTCTCGACGACGCTCAACACCTACTATCGATATTTCATCGAGGTGCCGCCAAGCCTCGGGCGGCTGGTGGTGGAGGTGTTCGACACCGATCTCGGCCGCAACGCCACCGAGGACGATGCCGGGCGCGACCGCCCGCGCACCGCCTACAACTCGGCGGTGGACTACACGCTCCTCCGGCCCAACGGGACCACGGCGGCGACCCTCGCCGGCTGCAACAACTCGAACGTCGCCTGCGCGGACAACGCCTGGACGGCGATCCTGGACGCGACGGGAGGGGATACTTTCCGCGACGAGTTCGAAACCGCCGCCTACAACAACAACGACGGCACGCTCAACTGGGCGACCAACTGGACCGAGACGAGCGACGGCAACAGTGCGACCGGCGGCGACATCCGGGTGACCGGGGGGGAGCTGCGGATCGAAGACAACGGCGGCGCCATTCAGCGCGATGCCAATCTCTCGGCGGCCGGTTTCACCAGCGCCACCCTGAGCTTCGACTTCCGGACCACGGGCGTGGATGGCGGCGACCAGATGTCTGTGCAGGTCTCCGGCGACGGCGGCGCCACCTGGACGATCCTCGAGACCTTCACCGGCCCCTTCGCCGCCTCGTCCCGCAGCTACGACATCAGCTCCTATATCTCATCCAACACCCGCGTCCGCTTCCTCGAGGTCTCCGGGTACGGCAACAACGATTTCTTCGTCGTCGACAACCTCCAGATCCAGAGCGGCACGGTCCAGCCGGGCCACTGGGAGCTGCGGGCGGACCTGAGCGCGTCCGCCGGCGACGACATCAACGCCATCGGCGTGCGGGCGCACGACGGCACTTCGGGCGCCGGCGGCACCGAGCTGCCGGTCTACATCGATTCGATCGTCCCGCTCGGCGTCAATCCGCCGAACAGCGGCTCGTCGTCGCGCAGCTACGCGCTCTATCCCTACGTCACGTCCGGCTGCACCGCCAACGTCAACGACTTCGATTACGACAGCGACAGCGGAACCGTCGGCTCGTACGCCTTCTCCAGCCGGACGGGCGCTTACACCCAGTCGATCGCCAGTGCCGCCCTTTCCGAGGACGACGTCTGGAAGCGCAACACGATCAACCGCTGGACCTCGGATCAACTGGCGACCGAGTACGGGATCTGGCTGGGAACCCTCGCGATCAACACCTACGTCAACAACGTGGGGATCAACGGCAACTACACCGACGTCTACCTCGGCAACTCCCAGGTGTCGGGGACCGTGGCGCCGACCGCCAACCCGCAGCCCAACTCCTTCCGCATCTATCTGCCGACGGACGCCGGCTCGGCCCCGGTCAAGCCCTACGTGGAGCAGCTCCTCACCTTCAAGAGCGGCACCAACCCGCCGCCGGTGGGCCAGACCGCGCGCTACCAGGTCACGGTAAGGGTGGTGAATCCCACCACGCGGCCGATCGTCTTCTCCGCCGCCAACCTGGTGACCGCCAACGTCCCCGGCGCCGGCGCGGTTTACGCCGGCAACGCGGCAGTGGGACAGGGGACGATCGTCAGCCAGCCGGCGGTCGGCGGCACGGGGAACATCACCTGGAACCCCGGCACGCTGGCGGCGGGGGCGACGTCGATCCTCACCTATCAGGTCAACGTGACCCCCACCTCGGCGGGGCAGCGCATCCGGGTCACCGGAACTCCCACCTCGAACGGCACGACGGCGAAATACGTGGACGAAACGGGGAACACCACGCAGGCGCGGGCCACCTTCACTTTCGGGCCGCTCTGCGAGCTGGCAATGACCCAGGGCCTGCTCACCGAGGCGGTGGTCTCCGGGTTCCGCGCCTCGCGGGCGGACGGCGGCGGCGTGCTGCTCGAGTGGAAGACGGCCTCGGAGGCCGGGACGGTGGGCTTCTACGTCCAGCGCTGGGACGGCGCCGCGCAACGCTGGCAGCGGGTCAACAGCGAGCTGCTCCTCGGGCTGCTCCACGCGCCGCAGGGGGGCGTCTACCGCTTCGTCGACCCGGGGGCCTCCCCCTATGAGCCGCAGGTCTACCGGCTGGTGGAGGTCGAGGCCGGCGGCAAGCGCCGCACCCATGGACCGTTCGCGGCCGCGGTCGACTGGAACCGACCGGACCCGCGCACGGCTTCCCGCAATGCCAAGGCGGACTATGAGCGCGGTGCCCACCCGGCGACCCGCCACGGCGCGGATCCGGCGGCCGCCGATTCGGCCCCTGCCGGGCTCAAGCGCGTCGCCGCGAGCGTCGACGGGGTCCACCTCTCGGTGCGCCAGACCGGCCTCTATACCCTGAGCGCCGCCACCGTCGGCGCCTGGCTCGGCATGCCGCAGGCCGAGGCCGGCCAGGCGATCGCCAAGGGGAAATTCTCGCTCACCCGCGGCGGCCAGCCGGTCGCCTGGTATCCCGCCACCGTCGTCACCGGCGGCAAGGCCAGGGACCTCGGCCCGAGCCTGTTCTTCTACGGCGAGGCGCCGGACAGCCTCTATACGGACGCCGGCGTCTACCGGCTGGAAAAGGGGCAGGGCCTGCTGATGACCGAGGTGCCCGCCGGCGCGGCGCCGGCCAAGGCGGGCGGCACGTCCGCCGGCACTTTCGCCGGCACTTTCGCCGAGACCCGCCACGTCGAGCGCGACGTCTTCGCGGCCACCGTCATCTCGCCCAGCCCGGAGTCGGACTACTGGTACTGGGAGTTCCTGCAGGGTGGCGATCCCACCTACGGCCACCGGACCTTCACGCTCGACGCGCCCGGCCTCGCGGGGCAGGGGGACGGCGTGCTCGCCATCTCCCTCCAGGGCGCGACGGCGAGCGGCGTCACCGGCGAGCACCGGGCTCAGGTGTCGCTCAACGGCACGCCGCTCGGCGAGGTGAGCTGGACCGGGATCACGGCCCAGCAGGGGCAGTTCGCCATCCCGCCGGGCACGCTGCTCGAGAGCGGCAACCAGGTGGAGGTGACCGCCCTCACCGGCGACGGCGCGCCCTACAGCATCGTCTACGTGGACTCCTTCGACCTCTCCTATCCGCGAGCCTTCCGCGCGGCCGGCGATGCCCTGGCCTTCACGGCGGGGGGCAATTCGCAGGCGACGGTCACCGGCTTCTCCTCCCCTTCCATCCGGCTGATCGACGTCCAGGACTCGCTCCATCCGCGCTGGATCACGGGCGCCGCGGTCGAGCCGGACGGCGCCTCGGGCTACAGTCTGAGCTTCGCCCCCTCGCTCCAGGGCAAGTATCTCGCGGCGGCGCCGCTGGCCCTCGCGACCCCGGGGGCCCGCGCCTGGACCGCGCCGTCGCTGCTCTCGGCGGGCAACCGCGCCGAGTACCTGGTGATCGCTCCTCCGGCGCTCCACGCCGCCGCCGAGCGCCTGGCCGACCTGCGGCGGGCGCAGGGGCTGACGGCGATGGTGGCCGACCTCGACCAGATCATGGACACGTTCAACGGCGGGGTGTCCGACCCGCACGCCCTGCGGAGCTTCCTCACCTACGCCCGCAAGGAGTGGAGCCAGGGCCCGCGCTATGTGGCGCTGGCGGGCGAGGGGACGCTCGACTACCGCAACCTTCTGGGTTACGGCGACAACCTGGTGCCGCCGCTGATGGTGCAGAGCGAGGGCGGGATCTTCCCCTCGGACAACCTGCTGGGCGACAGCGACGGAGACGGCCTCCCCGAGATCGCCGTCGGCCGCATCCCCGTGCTCTCGACCGCCGAGCTGGACGCCTACACGGCCAAGCTCGCCGCCTATGAGAGCGCCGCCGCCGCCGACTGGACCGGCACCGCCGTGCTGATGGCCGACGCCACCGACCGCGGCGCCGACTTCACGGCGGACAGCGACCGGGTCGCCGGCCAGCTCGCCGCGGCCTACACGCTGAACCGGATCGATCTCTCGCGGACGCCGCTCGCCGCCGCCCGCGGGCAGCTCACCGCCGCGCTCCACCAGGGCGCCGCCTTCGTCAACTACATGGGCCATGGCGGCCTCGACCGGCTGTCGTCGGGCGGGCTGCTCACCAGCGCCGACGTGCCGGGCCTGACCAACAGCGGGCGCCTGCCGGTGGTGACGGCGATGACCTGCACCATCAACCGCTTCGCCCTGCCGGGGATCCCGGCCCTCGGCGAGTTGCTGGTGAAGAGCGCTGGGGGCGGCGCCGCCGCGGTCTGGGGTCCCTCGGGGCTCTCCAGCAACGGCGAGGCGGTGCTGCTGGCCGAGCGCTTCTACCACTCGGGCGACGCCCGGCTGGGGGACCGTATCCTGCGCGCCATCGCCGAGTTCCGCACCCTCGGCGGCAACGTGGATCTGCCACGGATTTACGACCTGATGGGCGACCCCGCCCTGCGGCTCCAGGCTCCTCCGCCGGTAGAGGTGAGGCCTTCGGGGACGAGCGAATGAGAAAAGGGCGGGGTAGCGGCCTGCACGAAAGAATGCAGCCCAGCCCCCTACCGCCGCCCTCCCGCCCGCTTCTTCACCTTCGGCGCCGGCAGCACCTGCCGCAGATAGCGCCCGGTGTAGCTCTCGGCGACCGTGGCCACGTCTTCCGGAGTCCCCTCGGCGAGGAGCTCGCCGCCCCCCGCCCCGCCTTCGGGCCCGAGGTCGATCACCCAGTCCGCGGTCTTGATGACGTCCAGGTTGTGCTCGATCACCAGCACCGTGTTGCCCAGCTCGACCAGCCGGTGCAGCAGCTTGAGGAGCTTGCCGACGTCGTCGAAGTGGAGGCCGGTGGTGGGCTCGTCCAGCAGGTAGAGCGTGCGCCCGGTCGAGCGCTTGCACAGCTCGCGGGAGAGCTTCACCCGCTGCGCCTCGCCGCCCGAGAGGGTGGTCGCCGGCTGGCCGAGGCGGATGTAGCCGAGCCCCACCTCGCAGAGCGTCTCCAGGACCCGCTCGATCGTCGGGATGTTGCGGAACAGCTCGTGCGCCTGATCCACCGGCAGCTCGAGGATCTCGGCGATGTTCAGGCCCTTGTAGCGCACGGCGAGCGTCTCGCGGTCGTAGCGCTTGCCGCCGCAGACCTCGCAGGTGACGTAGATGTCGGGCAGGAAGTGCATCTCGATCTTGATCTGCCCGTCCCCCTTGCACGCCTCGCAGCGGCCGCCCGGGACGTTGAAGCTGAACCGCCCCGGCCCGTAGCCGCGCATCCGCGCCTCCGGCGTCATCGCCATCAGGTTGCGGATGGGATTGAAGACGTTCGTATAGGTGGCCGGGTTCGACCGCGGCGTGCGGCCGATCGGGCTCTGGTCGATGGCGATCACCTTGTCGAGATGCTCGAGCCCCAGGATGCGGTCGTGCTCCCCCGGCTTGTCCGACGCGCGGTAGAAATGGCGCGCCAGGGCCTTGTGCAGGATGTCGTTCACCAAGGTGCTCTTGCCTGACCCCGAGACCCCGGTGACGACGGTGAACGCCCCGATGGGGAACTCGACGTCGAGGTTCTTGAGATTGTTCTGCCGCGCGCCCTTGATGACCAGCGCCTCGCGCCCCTCCCGCCGCTTCTCGGGCACCGGCACCTCCAGGACGCCGGTCAGATACTTGGCGGTCAGCGAGTTCGGGGCGGACTCGATCTGCTTCAGCGTCCCTTCCGCCACCACCTCGCCGCCGTGCACGCCGGCGCCCGGCCCGAGATCGATCACCCAGTCCGCGGCGCGGATCGTCTCCTCGTCGTGCTCCACCACCAGCACCGAGTTACCGAGGTCGCGCATGCCTTGAAGGGTCGCGAGCAGGCGGGCGTTGTCCTTCTGGTGGAGGCCGATCGACGGCTCGTCGAGCACGTAGAGCACGCCCATCAGCTTGCTGCCGATCTGGGTGGCCAGCCGGATGCGCTGGCTCTCGCCGCCGGAGAGCGTCGCGGACGAGCGGTCGAGCGTCAGGTAGCCCACCCCGACGTCGTCGAGGAAGCTCAACCGGTCCTGAATCTCGGTGACCACCTTCTCGGCGATCGCCCGCTCGCGCTTGTCGAGCGGCAGCACTCCCATCCAGGCGCGGAGGTCCGACACCGGCAGGCGCGACAGCTCGTCGATCGCCTTGCCGTGCATCGTCACCGCCAGCGACTCCGGCCGCAGCCGCCGCCCCTCGCAGGTCGGGCAGAGGTGGACCGACATGAACTTCTCGATCTCGGCGCGAATTGTCGCCGAATCGGTCTCCTTGTAGCGCCGGTCGAGCATGGGGACGACCCCCTCGAACTTGCCGGTCCAGGAGTAGCTCGACTTCTTGCCCGTCAGATTGAAGGAGAGCTCCTCTTCGCCGCTCCCCTGGAGAATCACCCGTTTCGCCTCGGCCGGCAGCTTCTTCCAGGGGGTCGAGAGCGAGAACCCCATCGCCTTCGAGAGCGTGTCGACCATCTTCAGGCGCCACGACTTCGACCCCTCGGGCCAGGGGGCGACGGCGCCGGCGAGGATCGAGCGGTCGGGGTCCGGCACCACCTTCTCAGGGTCCACGCCCATCAGCGTGCCGAGCCCCGAGCAGGTCGGGCAGGCGCCATAGGGGCTGTTGAAGGAGAAGAGGCGGGGGGTGATCTCGGTGAGGCTGGTGCCGCACTCGGAGCAGGAGTAGTTCTGGGAGAGGGTCTCCTCGGCCGCACCCTCCGGCGCGAACACCACCAGCCCGCCGGCCACCTTGAGGGCGGTCTCGATCGAGTCGGAGAGGCGCTTCTCGATCCCCGGCTTGACCACGATGCGGTCGATCACGATGTCGATCGAATGCTTCTTCTGCTTGTCGAGGGTGGGCGGCTCGCCGGCGAGCTCGACCGCCTGGCCGTCGATGCGGGCGCGCAGGAACCCCTCGCGGGCCATCTGCTGGAGCTGTTTCTTGTACTCCCCCTTCTTGCCGCGCACGTAGGGGGCGTAGATGACCAGGCGGGTCCCCTCGGGGAGCTCGAGGACGCGGTCGACCATCTGCTGCACGGTCTGCGGGCGAATCGTCGCGCCGCAATTCGGGCAGTGGGGGACGCCGACCGAGGCGTAGAGCAGCCGCAGGTAGTCGTGGATCTCGGTGACCGTGCCCACCGTCGAGCGGGGGTTCTTGGAGACCGACTTCTGTTCGATGGAGATCGCCGGGGAGAGCCCCTCGATGGAGTCGACGTCCGGCTTCTCCATCTGCTGGAGGAACTGCCGGGCATAGGAGGAGAGCGACTCGACGTAGCGCCGCTGCCCCTCGGCGAAGAGGGTGTCGAAGGCCAGCGACGACTTGCCGGACCCCGAGACGCCGGTGATCACCACCAGCTTGTTCCTGGGGATCTCCAGGTTGATGTTCTTCAGGTTGTGCTCGCGCGCACCGCGGACGGAGATGCTATCCATGGGACCGGTCATCCTAGCAGAGGGGGAGGGACCGACGGTGGTCCCGGAGGACGAAACAGGGGCGCGCCACGAGAGAATTCCCCTCTACCGCGGGATCGCAGGATTCAGTTACCGCAACCCGTCGCGATCACCAGGGCATGGCATACGGCCGCCATCTTTTCGCGGCTGACGCTTCCGATGTAGAACCCCAGGCGCTGGCGCTCGACGGTCTGGACGTTGTCGAGGTTGATGGCCGAATAAGCCTTGAGCCCCTCCTCGACGCCGACGACCACCTCGCTCGGCGCGCCGCGAATCGTCGAAGTGATGGGGGCAACGATCACCGTGGAGAGCAGGCCGATGACCTCTTGACGGGTCAGGACCAGAACGGGACGTCGTTTGTCAGGGGGCTTGAAGGTGTACAACCAGATCTCACCGCGGTTCACTTGCTGGGCCACGCCCCCTGCTCCTCCCACCCCGCGAACTCCTCGCCCAGTCCGGCCTCGTGCTCGTAAGCCCTGCGGTACTGTTCGGCGATCGCCTGACCAGCCTTCGAGCCTTGACAGCACCGCCCCAGATATTCTGCCGCCGCCTTCTGGAGAACCTCGGATCGTCCAAGCTCCCGGACCTCCTCGCTCGCATCGAGCCGGGCCAGGAGATCGTCATCGAACTGGACATTGACGGATTTCATCGCCATAACTTTACCCGGCGTCTGTAGACGAGTCAACAGTTCTCTCCAGACGCGACGGGTAGCCTCAGCTCACTTAAGCAACTAAGGCCAGCGCGGCCACTCCTCAAAGATAGCTTACCCAAGAGTCCCGACGCTTTTACGAAGCGGCAGGGAAAAACGTCTCTGGTCCTGGGATGCGTCTTCGAGGGTGCCGGAACCGTCAGTGATTTCCCGGCGGCGACGCCGCGCGGATGAAGTCCGCGATCTCCTTCTTGAGCTTCCGGTGGTCGGCGCGGCGGACGTACATCATGTGGCCGGCGTCGTAGGTGGTCAGTTTCATGTGCCCGCGGAGCGCCTCGGGGAGCCCCAGGTGGTTCGCGGTGTGGACGGCGTCGAAGAACGGCGTCGCGAGGTCGTAGCGACCGGAGGCGACGAGCACCTGGAGGTTGGGGTTTCTCACCATCGCCTGCCGGAGAGCGTCGCCGAGATAGGGGTAGCGGAACTCGTAGCCGGCCGTGCTCCACGGCCAGACCTGGGCGATGCTCTCGTAGACGTGATCGTCCTTGTAACCGAGCTCGCGCCGGAGATAGTCGTTCAGCATCGCCACGTAGGGAGCGCCGTTCATGGCGTCGGCGGGATCGTATTCCGTGCGCTCGCCCGCGGAATCGATGTCCCAGCCGGTGTAGCGGCTGTCGAGGCGGCCGATCGTCTTCCCCTCGGCGCGCAGCAGCTCTTTGCAGAAACGCTCGATCTCGATCCGCAGATTGGAGCGCAGCACGTAGTCGACCGAGAGCCCGGTGTAGCGCGCCACCCTGGCGGCGATCTCCTGGCGCCGCGCGGCCGGCAGGGAATCCCCCTCCAGGAGAGCCAGCGCGTAGTCGTGCATGGCGAAGTCCTCGACCTCCTCGAGGGTCTTCCCGAGGTCTCCCGAGAGCTCGGCCGGCAGCTTCTTGTGGTACCAGGCGGTGGCCGCGTAGGTCGGCAGGTAGATGATATAGGGCATGTCGTTGCCCGGCCCGAAGAGGATCGACTGCCAGTTCAGGACCGAGGAGATCAGCACCACGCCGTTGAGGTCCATGCCGAAGCGCGACTGGAGGAACTGCGCGAGACCGGCCGAGCGGGTCGTGCCGTAGCTCTCGCCGGCCAGGAACTTGGGACTCGCCCAGCGCTGGTTGCGGGTGATCCAGAGGCGGATGAACTCACCCACCGACTCGATGTCCGGCTGGATGCCGTGGTACTGCTTGGCGTCGACCCCGGGCACCGCCCGGCTATAGCCCGTCGAGACCGGATCGATGAACACGAGATCGGTGACGTCGAGCAGTGACGACTCGTTGTCGACCAAGCGCCCCGGCGGCAGGGAGCCCATCCCCTCGTCCGTCCGCTCGACGATCTTCGGCCCGAAGGCGCCCATCTGCACCCACACCGCCGCCGCTCCCGGGCCGCCGTTGAAGCTGAAGGTGACCGGCCGGTCGGCGGGATTCTTCATCCCGTCGCGGGTGTAGGCGACAAAGAACACCGACGCCTTGGGAGTGCCGTCCTCGTCCTTCAGCAGGTAGTTCGCGGCGGTCGCCATGTAGTCGACCTTCTGCCCGTCGAGAGTGATCGAGTGCCGGGTCTGCGACGAGCGCTCCTCCGGCATCACCGGCGTCTTCTTCTCCTCCTTCTTCGGCTCGGCCATTCCGGCCGCAGGCGCCTGGGCCGGCAGCAACGCCGGCATCAGGAACGAGAGAAGAAAAGCTGCGCTTCGCAGATGGGTTTTGATCGACATTCAGGGGTCTCCTCATCGGTTGGCGAGGCGCAAGGGTCCCCACCGGAATGATTCCGCGGAAGAGATACGGAGAGGCGCCGGAAAAGTTGCGAGGAAAGCCCGATCACCCCACCGGCTCGCACCGATGGGGGAAACAGGTCTTCCGCGGCGGTCCGGATAGCGCGTCAGACGACGCGTCTGCCCCCGCGGATGAAGTGGAGCACGATCACGATGACCGCGATGATGAGGATGAGGTGGATCAGGCTGCCGGCGACGTGGAAGGCGAAGAAGCCGAGGGCCCAGAGGACGAAAAGGATCAGAGCGACCGTTAATAGCATTTGCTGTTTCTCCTTGAGAAATACGTCGTTGCTTCTTTGCACTTGACCCGCTTTACCGACTGACATGGATGGACTGCAAGGTCCGGGCCACGTAGGATTGGACTCCGTGTGCCACAGGAGTACAATGAATTCGCGGTTTCGGCTCGCCAGCCGGCACGTCGAGGGGTCTTCGCCCTCGGTCCGGGGCTACGGGGGCGGGGGGACGATGAAATCGACCGGCACGGCTGGCGCCAACGTCTTCGGGAAAAAAGGAGACTGTAGATGCCTGGCAAGACGGCCCTCGCAAGCACCTCCGCGGCTCTGATCCTCCCCACGTTCCTCCTCTTCTTCGGCTGCGACAGGGACTACCGGCAGATCGTCATCGTCGAAAACGGCAAGGCCGAGTACGTCACCGTCGGCAGGGCGCCGAAGAAGAACCCGAAAATCTGGAAGCCCGGCCGGGTCCTGGCCTTCCGGACGACGTCGACCATCCCGGATGCCCCGGGCAACGTGACCGGCAAGGCGGGGCACGTCTACCGCATCGGCGACGACATGAAGTTGGAAGAGGTCGCCGAGTTCCAGGGCACCGTGCCGAGCGATTCGCTGGCCTATACCTACGGCAAGTAAAGTCCCCCTGCCCGGGAGCGGCCCGATACGGCCGTTCCCTCTCCCCCCTCCTATGACAGCTAGCCGAATCTCCTCTCGAGGGAGAAGGACCGGGCTCCGCCTGTACGTAACTACCTGCCGCGCACCGCCGCCAGCCCCTCCCGGCAGATCCCGGTGTGCGGGTGCCCCGCTCCCAGAGCGGTCTCGAAGACGGCCAGGGCCCGGCCGTAGAGGGCCTCGGCTTCGGCGGAACGGCCCAGGGCGGCCAGCAGGGTCGCCATGTTATGGACGGTCAGCGCGGTGTCCGGATGGTCCGTCCCCAGAACCTTCTCCTTGATCGCCAGGGCGCGCCGGTAGAGCTCTTCGGCCTCTCCGGCCTCCCCCTTGGCCTGACGGATCGCCGCGAGGTTGTTGAAGTTCACCGCCAGCTCGTAGTGCTCCGGCCCGTAAACCCTCTCGAAGACGGCCAGCGCCTCCGCGTACAGCGCCTCCGCCTCGTCGAAGCGCCCCTGGGCGTCCAGGATCGCCGCCAGGGCGGCCTTGTCGGCGGCCACTGCGGGATGATCCGGGCCGAAGGCCCGCTCCCGGATCTCGACCGACCGCCGCGCCCAGGGCTCCCCCTCGGCGGCCCGGCCGCGGGCGTGCTCGAGCCCGCCGAGGTTGTGGTAGAGCGATGCGACGTCCGGATGCTCGGGGCCGAGCGCCGCCTCGACGATCGCCAGCGCCCGCCGGTAGACCGGCTCGGCGGCGCCGTACCGGCCCTGATATTTGTGGAGCACTCCGAGCCCATTGAGGAGGACCGCCGTCTCGAGGTCCTCCGGGAAGGCGGCCTCGGCGATCGTCAGGGCGCGCCGGTAGAGCCTCTCCGCCGCCGCGTAGCTCCCCTGAGCCTGGCGGACGTTGGCGAGCAGCCCCATCGCCTGCACCCGGAGCCGGACCGCGATCTCGTCCCTGCCGCCTTCCAGGAGCCGTAACGCGGACCGGTAGAAGCTCTCGGCCGACGCCAGATCCCCGAGGTCCTCCCGCAGACCGCCGAGAGTGAGAAGGATGCCCGCGATCTCGGGATCGTCCGGATCGAGCTGCCGGGACAGGAGATTGAACGCCTGCCCGGCGAGCTCCTCGGCCTCCGCCGGCCGCCCCTCGGCGCGGAGCCCGAGGGCCCGTTCGTGAAACCCTCGTGACTCCGCGACGCTCGTCATGACGTCCTCAGCGCGCCACGGTCTGGTTGTGATTGGCGATGCGGATGCTGAGCTCGGGACGTTTAACGGTCTGATTGTGGTTGGTGGCCAGCCCGCCGAGGAAACGGACGAGCGCCTGATCGACGATCGTCTGGTCGTGGTTGAGGATGCGAATGCCGGTCTCGGGGCGGATGACGGTCTGATTGTGGTTGGGGTTGATGCCCATCGCGAGTCTCCTTCGAAGTTCTGCTGGTTGTTCATCGGCCCCGCCCTTCGGGGCCCTGGGGCAAGAACGACAGGCCGGAGCGTTTCCCCTCAGACCCTCCAATCCACCATCGCGGGCCTGCGATCGGCCCGCGGCGGAAGCGCGGATTTGCGAGTGAATTCCTGTCCCGGCGTGCCCGGTGTCGTGGACCGCCACGATGAAATCACAAAATGACACAACTTCGTGACGGTCAGCTTTTCATAGGGCTCGTTTCTCCAGTTACAAGCGCCCTCGCGCGCACCGAGGCAACCCAGCCGGAGTTATCAGAAAAAATCCCCGATTTAGAGCATCCGCGGTGGCGGCCTTTCGCCATTGACCCCATGGAATCAGCCATTTACGCTTGGCGCCATGGATGCCGGATTCTTTCAGGACAGGGTCAAGGGTTGGCGGATCGCCGCGGAGCTGACTCAGGTCGAGCTCGATGAGGCGTGCGGGTTCAGCAAAGGGACCGTCGGGGATATCGAGCAAGGAAAAAAACCGCTCTCGGAAGAGCAGCTCGTGGCCATCGTAATCTGTACAAGCCGGGATCTCCTGCCGACACTGATGGAGAGCTTCGGCTCGCTGTACAAGCGATTGCAACCCTTCGAAGCGCCACTTCGCCGCCGCTTTGGCAAAGAACCCCCGCCCCTGCCTCCCGACGAGACCGAAGAGTACCGGCAAGGCCGTGACCGCCTGTTTTCCGGAGCGGATATCCTGCTCAGGAAGCTGTTGATCGTTTCCGATCGGAAGGCTTTCCTGGCCGAGGTTCTCCTCGATGCCGCCGCCCGGGACGCTCGGAGCGACAAGCCCAAACCACAGCGGGTAAAAAAGAAGGGCGGCACCCGAAAGAAGCGCCGGCAGAAGACTCCCGCTCACGCGGACACCACCTGATCCAGGGAGTGTGACAGGGGGCTTGCGCCCGGGGCATCTCCGGTATAGTGGTACCCGGAATGCGGAACGGGACCCTTCTTCTGGATACGGAGCTGGAGAGCGAGGAGGGCGCAGCTCGAGGTTGGGAAGGGCTCGCCGAGTGGACCGGCGGGTTGCCGCCCGAGCAGGTCGAGGCGCTCGCCGCGGTGCGCGAGCTCGACGCGGTCTACCCCCTCCTGCACGCCCTGGTCGGCCGCTCGCCGCGCGAGTTCTTCGTGCGCGCGGCGGTGATGGAGGCGCTGGTCGAGAGCGCGCGGCCGGCCTTCTCCCCGCGCGACCTCGACGAGATCCTCTACTGGCTGGTTGAGCCCGCGCGCACCGCGGCCCTGCGGGCGTTGCGGCAGAGTGGCTGGCTGGAGTTCGATCCGGCCGCCGGCCACGCGCTCACCGACGCCGGACGCTGGGTCGGCGACGTGCTGTCGTTCCTGCACCACCGGCTGGGAACCAGCGAGCTGCGGCCCACGGTTGAGGGAGTGCGCTACGCGCTCGACATCGGGCTCGATCCCCTGCGTCATCTGCAATCGATGCGCTCCCGGCTCGCGGCGCTACGCCAGGAGATCGATGAGGCCCTGTCCTCGCACTCCGAGGTCGTGCTCCGCCGCACGGCCGAGAAGCTGCGCGAGGTGCTGCGCCTGTCGGAACGCATCCGGGCCGTGCTGGATGCCGTGCGGCTCGACCAGGCCGCGGCGCGGCAGGTGGCCCGCGAGATTCACGATCTCCTCTCGCGCCTCCATGGCGCCAGCTCCACCCTGCACGCCGCCGTTACCGAGGTCGGCCGCCAGTACCTGCGGCTGACCGCCGGGCTCACCACCGAGCAGATCGTCCGCGCGCTGATGGCGAAGAGCCGCGACGAGCTGGCCGTGGTGGGACGGGAGGCGCTCCTCGCCGTGCTCCCTGCGCCACCTCTGCTGACCACCGACGGCGTCGCCTACGCCGCCGAGGTCCAGGCGTCGCGCGAGCGTGCCGAGGCCGAGCCGGTCGTCTGGACCGAGCCGGCCGAGGCGGTGCGCGCCGCCAACGCCGTCGAGGTGCCTGCCGAGGTCGAGCGGTTGCTCGCCGACCTCTCCGCCATCGCCGGGGGCCGGGAGCCGGTCCCCCTCTCCCGGGTAGTTCCCGGGACTGACGCCGGGGAGTCGTTCCTGCGCGCCAGCCTGCTGGCGCTCGCCGGTCAGCTCTGGGCGGGCGAGGGGATCGCCGGCCGGCTCGGGGCCCTGCCGCTGACCATCGAGCCGGAAGGGGACGGCTGGCCGGAGGAGATCGCGGAGCCGGCACTGGCCCGCCTCACTCCTGGGACTGTCCGTCCCCGCCAGGACGGCTGAGCCGCCATGGACTCCGCCGCTCTTCTCTGTGCCCGCCTGCTCCGCGCCGGGGCCGTGCCGCGCGCCGAGCTGCCCGACCTCGACTTCCCGGAGGTGCGCCGCGACGTTGAGCGCCGGCTACACGCGGTGGGGCTGCTGCTGGCGACCAGCGCCTACTCCGAGCACGTCGGAATCCGCCTCTCTCCTGAGGTGACCGCCGATTCCGCGTTCGACGCGGCGTCGAACCTCGGGCTGCGCTCCGACGCATGCGCGCTGCTGGTGATCCTCTGGGCCCGCCTCGTGCTCCAGAAGCGGACCGCCGCCGATACCCGCGAACTGCCCGGGCAGGGGGAGATTTTCACCGGCGAACGGGCCGCCGCCGCGCGCGGCTTCCGCCCCAGCGTGCGCCTGGAGGCGCTGGTGCGCGAGTTTCGCGCCGTCCTGGGCGGCCGCAGCCGTATCCAGAGCCTGGTCACCCAGCTCCGGCGCCTCCAGTTCCTCGCCGGTCATGGCGAGGTCATCGAGGCCGGCCCCCTCCTCGAGCTGGGGATCGACGGCGAGCGCATGATCGGCTTCATCCGCCGCGAGGTGCTGGCCAAGCTCCTGGCCGAGCGAGAGAACGCGGACGGGAAGAACGAGAGCCCGGAGGTCGACGGCCTTCCGGCCCGCATCCTCGAAACCATGGAACGGCTCGGTCGCCCCGCGGCCATGAGCGATCTCGTGCGGGAGACCGGCGCGCGGCCGGAGCGCCTGCGGGCGACCCTCCGGGAGTTGATCGAAGCGGGGCGCATCCTGCGGACCGGCGATCGCGGCGCGGCGCGCTATCACCTCCGGAACGGCGCCGGCGCGGAAGAGGGGACCGGAATCTGATGTTTCGCTTCGTCGAGCTCTCGTTCCACGGTTGGGACCTCTGGCCGGCGGTCCGCATCCCCCTCGACCGCGACGTGGTGCTGGTGACCGGCCCGAACGGCTCGGGCAAGACCACGCTGCTGGACGGCATCCGCCAGCTTCTCAACGCGCCTCGCCTCTCCTCGCGGCGCCGCCTCCAGAACTACCTGCGCCGGCCGGACGCGCCGGCACTGATCCGGGCCGTGGTCTCGAACACCTCCGGTGGCGGGCCGGGAGGAGGCCCGCCCTTCCGCCGTGAACGGATCACGACGCCGGAAGCGACGCTCGCCTGTGCCCTGGTGCCGGCGGGGGGCGGCGCGCCCGAAAAGCGGTTCGCGGTGCTGCCGGGGCGCCCCACGATCGAGGAGATCCGCCGGCTTCTGCTCGAATCGCGCGATTGGTACGGCCCCGAGCGTTACGCCAGGGTTTTGGAAGGGGCGGGGGTCACGCGCAGCCTGATGAGCGTGCTCGCCATCGAGCAGGGGCGGACGAACTCGCTGTTCGAGCTGAAATCCCGGGAGCTCTTTCGCCGCGTGCTCGAGATGATGGGTGATCAGGACGTCCTCGAACGCTATGGCGAGGCCCGCCGGCGCTACCGCGAGAGCGAGGAGGAGGTGGGCCGGCAGATCCATCAGGCGCAGGGGCTCCAGATGGAGCTGCAGCGGGTGCAGCGGCAGGTGCGAGACCTCGACGACTGGGAGCGCCACCGCGACCGCGTGGCCGGCCTCGAGGCCCGCCTCCCCGCCGCCGAGCTCCAGGGGGAGTTGCGGCGGCGCGACGAGGCCGGGGCCAAGCTGCCGGAGCTGCGAACCAAGGTCCGCCGGGGCGAGGCCGAGAGGACGGAGCTCGAGGCCAGAGCGGCGCGCGCCCGCGAGGCCGACCTCCGGGCCCTCGCTGTCCTGGAGGAGGCGCAGAATGCGGCGGTGCAAGCGCGGTCGGCGTGGGAGGAGGCGCACGCCGTCCAGGTCCGCGCCGCGGACCGGCTCGCCACCCTGGAGGAACGCCTGCGCCAAGCTGAGTCCCTGCCCGCGGGGGATCTCGACGCGCTCGCCGCCGAAGCGGAGGAGGCGAGCCGGGCCTTCTTCGCCGCGGACGCCGAGGTGGCCGCGGCCCGCGAGCGGGAGGAGGCGGCGCGAGACCGGGCCGGGCGCCTTCGCGCCGGCCTGCCTATCTATCCGGAGGAGGTCGACCGCACGCTCGCCGCCCTGGAGGAGCAAGGGGTCCGCTTCGCTCTCCTCGCCGCGACGGCCGAAGTGGTGGACCCCTCCCTGGGCGAGGCGGTCGAGGCCGCGCTCGGCGACGCCCGCTTCTCGCTGCTGACGGAACCCGGCGCGCGGGAGGCAGCCCTCGCGGTGGCCCGGCGCCACCGCTTTCCCGGTCCCGTCTATGCCGGCCCCCGGCTGGACCACGACGAACGCTCCGGCCCGGTGGAGATCGCGGCCGGCGCTCCCGCCTGGATGCGGGGCTGGACCGATTCCGTCGAGCTCGCCGCCGACGGCTCCTGGCGAGACTCGCGCGGCACCTGGGTGGCGGCGCCACGCGGCCGGGTGCTGGGCGCCGCCGGCCGCGAGGCCGCGCTCGCCGCCGCCGAGCGGGAGCTGGCGGAGAGCGGGCGGGCGGTCCGCGAGACCGCGGCGTCCCTGACGCTGGCGCAAAGCCGCCGTGCCGGGGCCGAAACCGCGCTGGCGCGGGAACGGCGCCGGCGAGAGCTCCTCGCCGAGGTGACCACCCTCCCCGCGGCCCGGGAAGCCGCTACGGCCGCTACCGCTCTGCTGGCGCATGGGACCGGCGAGCGCGACCGCGCCGCCGCGGCGCGGGAGGAGGCCTACCGTGCCCGCGAGGCCGCGCTCATGGAGAGGACGCAGGTGGAGGAGCGTGCCCGGCAGGTGGTGGTCCGCCTCGAGGGGGAAAAGGAGGCGCTGGAGCGTTCGGAGACCGAGCTCGCCGGCGCCGAGGCCGAGGTCCGCAAGCTGGCGGACCGGGTGACCTCCGAGCTCCGGACCCTCGCCGAACGGGGGGAGCTCGACGGGCCGGACACCGTCCGCGCCGACCTCGAGCGCGCGCGCCTCCAGCTCGCGGCGCTCGGCGATCCCCCGCCGCCCGAGGTCCGCGAGGAGGCCCTGCACCTGCGCGCCAACATTGAGGAGGCCGAACGCCATCTCGCCGCCCGCCGGCGCGAGGCGACCGAGGCGCAGAGCGAGCTCGTGGAGTGCCGGCGGCGCTATCTGGAGGTGGTCAGCGGCTCGCTCCACGATTACCGCCGCCGGGCTTCGGAGCTCGCCGGCGGCGCCGAGGTCATCGTAGAGATGGAGCTCCCCCGCCTCACCGACGACGACCGGGTCCTCGACGGAGCCACGATCGACGTGCGCTTCGGCTTTGACGGCAAAGAGCCGCTCCCGATGGGCGATCCGTCGTTCAGCGGCGGGCAGCAGGTGATCGCCGGCCTCATCCTCCTCATGGCCATGGCCGAGACGGACGGCCGCGGCTTCTTCCTGCTCGACGAGCCTTTCGCCCATCTTTCGCTCGACCGGGTGGATCAGGTGGGCCGGTTCCTGCGCGCCTCGCGCTCGCAGTTCCTGCTCACGGCGCCGACCACATTGGACCGCGCCCAGCTCGACCCCGCCGCGATGGTGATCGTGCTGCAGAAGAAGCGCCCGCACGAGCCGCACGCGCCAGTGCCGATCGTGGCGGAGGCATGACCGAGGAAAACCACGCCTGCCGCTGGATCGAGCGGCTGATCTGGTCCGGCTGGACTCGCCAGGGCGTCCTGGCGGAACGGCTGGCCCGGCGGGTCCCCGTCTGCGCCGTCTGCGGACGCGAACGGCCGGCCCGGCGCCTCCGGCCGGCGGTGCTGCGGGAGACGCGGGCGGAGATCCCCGCAGCCCCGCCGCTCGCCGACGCGGCCGGCCGCGGGATCGCGGGCGTCCTCGTCCGGCGGAGCGAAGGTCGCGAAGCCATCCCCGCTGCGGGCCTCCTGTCGGATCTCGCTCAAGACGGCATCCCAGCCAGCCTCGCCGAAGAGTGGATCGAGCGCTTCCTGCACGCGGGCTGGCTCACGGCCACCTGGAGGCTCGGCGGCTCCCCCCGGCTGACCCGCGTCTCCCTGCCGCAGCCTGCCGCCCTCCGGGAGCTTGCCTGGCCGGGAGAGGAGGACCGGCGCCGGGAAGCGCTCCGGAAGGCGCGGGAGCGAGTGGCGCCCCTCTCCCATCCCAAAGCGGCCGAGATCGCCTCCCTCCTCGCGAGCCCCGAGGCTGGGAGCTTCCCGCCGCCGCTGATCCAGGCCCTGGCCGCCCTGGCGGCCCACGCGGAGTCCGGCGAGGTGCTCGCCGAGCGGGTCTTCTCCGCCCGCCACCTCGGCGGCTCCAAGCTCCTCGCGGCCTTGCGGGGCCGCCTCGAGCGGCTCATCGGCCCGCTGGCCGGGATCGGTATCCGCGAAGGGGCGGGCGTCACTCTGCTGGGAGGAGATGGAGCCCTGCGGCGAATGGATGGAGAGATCGATCTGCGCTCTTTCGCGCCCTTCCTCGGCTTGGCGCGCGAGGCCCTGGAAAACCTGCAAGAGATCGCTTTCCCGGCCGGCGGGCTCTTCGCGGTGGAGAACCTGACCGTCTTCGAAGCCTGCTGCCGCGGCGAGGTGGAGGCCGCGCGCGGCGCGCTGATCGCCTGGTCGGCGGGCTATCCGGGCCATGCCTTCCGGAGGCTGGTAGAGCTCGCCGGGCGCGCGGGAACGACGCTGCGAATCTGGACCGACCTGGACCTCGACGGCGTGCGGATCGCCCGCCTCATCGCCTCCTGGTCCTCGGAAGCGGTGTTCCACCGGATGTCACCCCAGGATCTGGAGTCCGCTCCCCGGCATCACGATCTGGCGGCGCGGAGCCTCGCCGCGATCCGCCGCGACCTGGAAGAGCGGCCCGGCGCGCCGCTGGCGGACACTCTCAAGGCCATGCTGGATTCCGGCCGCTGGGTGGAGCAGGAGGTCTTCCTGTCCTCGGGGAGCTGACCGCGAGAACCTTTTTCCTCTCTTTCTCGTCTAGAGAGAAGAGAGCGCGATGAACGTCCCGAATCCATCCCCCGACCTGCTGCTCGCCCGCCTCGCCGCCAGCGGGCGGGCGGACGCCTGGGACACGCTGCTCACGCTCTATGGCGAGCGTGTCTACAACCTGGCGTTCCATTTCGCCGGCTCGGCCGCGGACGCGGAGGACCTGACGCAGGAGGTCTTCCTGCGCCTCTATCAGAACCTCCGCCTCTACCGCGGCGACGTGCCGCTCGCCGCCTGGGCGCTGCGCCTGTCGCGCAACCTGTGCATCGACCACTACCGCCGCGCTCGCCGGGAGCGCCGCGCCGATGCCGTCTCCGAAGAGGTGCTGGCCAACCTGCCCGCCGAAGGGCACGATCCGCAGGCCGAGGCGCAACGGCGCCAGCAACTCCGGACGGTCTACCGCGAACTGGAGTCCATGCCCGAGGACCTCGCCGAGGTGATTGTGCTGCGCGACCTTCAGGGCTGGAGCGAGGAGGAGACCGCGGCTTGGCTGGAAGTGCCTTTGGGGACGGTCAAGTCGCGGCTCCATCGCGGTCGCCTGCAGCTCGCAAGCCGCGTCGCCGCCAGCCTCGTCGCGCGCACCGCGCCCGCCGGGGCCGCGGCTCTGGAGGTGGGGTCATGCTGAGCTGGTCCTGCCGACGGTTCCGCGCGCGCTTTTCTCCATCGGGGCCTGGATCGGCTCACCCGCATCGCCGGGCCTGCCAGGAGTGCGACGCCTACGCCGCCGCCCTGGAGAGCGCGGCCGGAGTCCGCCTCCCGCTGCCGGCGAGCCTGCGGCGAAACCTGCGGGCGATCGCCGATCCCGAGATGGGAGCCGTGCTGCCTTTCGCCGTGCCCCGGCTACCGGTGCCGGATGCCCTCGCCGGCCGCCTGCGCGGTCTTTCGTCGGCGGCGGCTCCGCCGAGCCGCCCGGCGCTCCCCGAGTGGGCGCGCAGCCCGCGCTACGCCGTCGCCGCGAGCGCTCTGCTGGCTCTGCTGCTCGGGCCGTTCCTCTCCAGCGCCGCCCACCAGGGCGCGCAGGCCCTGGGCGCCGTCGAGGCCGAAGTGAGCCCGCTCTTGCACCAGACCGAAGAGAGCGGAAAGAAAAAGATCGGAGAGCTGCGCTCGAACGCCGCTACGGCCTGCGACGCCGCCCGCCGGTCGGTCGAGGGCTCGCTGGAACGCCTCGACCATCGGCTCGCCGGCCTCTCCGCAAAACTGTCCGAAGTCGTTCCCGAACGTTTCATCAACCTGGACTCAAGGGTCAAACCGGCCGAGTCCGTGAGGAGACCGCAATGAATCCCGCAGAGAACTGGCAGACCGCTGCCGCCGAGCCGGAGCCGCCCCCGGCCTTCGTCCCTCAACCCGTCGCCTCCGCGGTCCCGTCGCCGGTAGGCCGCAAGAACCCCGGCCTGGCCGCGCTGCTCTCCCTCTTCCCGGGGGTCGGCCACATCTACAACGGCCTCTACATGCGGGGGATTACCTTCTTCCTCGTGATCGCCTGCCTGATCGGCATTACGGCCGACGGGCGGCATCCGCTGTTCGGGCTGGCGATCGCCTTCTTCTGGCTCTTCAACGTGATCGACGCCTACCGTCAGGCGGCGCTGATCAACTATGGCTACGCTCAGGACCTCGGCCTGCTGGACATGCCGAAGGCTCCGCGAGCCGGCCAGGGCGGCCTGATCGCGGGGCTCCTGCTCAGCCTGGTCGGCCTCGTCGCCATCGCCGACGAGTACCTTGCCATCCGGCTCGACTGGATCTTCAATCTCTGGCCCTTCGCCCTCGTCGCCATCGGCGTCTGGCTGATCGTGGCCTCGTTCCGCGACCGGCGCCGGGCCTGAACAAGGGACGCAAGGGACAGCAGGGACAGCAGAGGGCTCCGGTCCTTTTCGTCCTTGCTGTCCTTTATGTCCTTGTTGCTCTTCTACCGCGCGACTCCCAGCGCCGCCGTGGCCACGTCGTGCACCGGCGTCTCGACTCCGGCGAGGCGCCCGAGCCGGGAGACAGCGCCGCTCAGGTCGTCGAGCTCGGTCGGTCCCCCGGATTCCAGGTCGAGCAGGAAGCTCGGCTTCATGACGCCAGGCAGGGAGTGAAAGAAGCCGAGAATCCCCGCTTCCACCTCCGTCGATAGCGCCACGCCACGGGCTTGGCCGACGGCGATCACCTCGCGCAGGGCGCGCTCGATCATCAGGATTCCCAGGGGCGCCTCGCGGACCGGACCGATCGACGCGCGGGCCAGCCCGCAGACGGCGGCCATCGTGGAGATGAAGGCGAACTTCCGCCAGAGATCGGCCGTGATGTCGGCGGAGACCCGGGCCTCGGCGCCGGTCTCCCGGAACGCCGCGGCGATCCGCTCCGCGCGCTCGGAAGCTCCGCCCGTCCGCTCGCCCAGAACGATCCGCTGAAACTGGCTGCGACGCTCGACGACGCCCGGCCCGACCCGCACGGCGCTGATCTCCGTCAGCCCGCCGAGCACGCGATCGCCCGGAACCCCGGCGGCGACCAACTTGTCGGCGGCCTCCACGCCGTTGAGCAGCGGCAGCACCATCCCCCCCCGTTCCGCCAGCCGCCGGGCCGCGGGAGCGATCTCCGCCAGCGAGTACCCCTTGACGGCGAGGACCGCGAGCTCGATCTCCCGCAGCTCTTCGGGATCGCCCACCGCCTCGACCGCCGCGGTGAAGCTCCCCTCCGGCGTGCGCACCTCGAGCCCCCGCTCCCGCACCGCCTCCAGATGGGCGCCGCGGGCCAGCAGGACGACCCGATGTCCGGCGCGGGCGAGAATGCCCCCGAAGTAGCCGCCGACGCCACCCGCTCCCAGGATCGCGATCTTCATTGCCTTCCCTCCCGGGGGCGATGATAGCGAAGGGGCGCTTCGAGCGAGGCCACGCGATACACTCCAAATTCGACAACAGAGCCTTTGGAGGGTTCCGATGAATCTTCGCCGCCTTGCCTCGCACCTCGCCGTTCTCCTCTGCCTCCTCTCCACCGCGGTGGCCGCCGCCGCTCCGGTGCCGCCGGACACCTACTCCGACCTCCGCTGGCGCCTGGTCGGCCCCTTGCGCGGCGGGTGGGGGACCGCCGCTTCCGGGGTTCCGGGGCAGCCGGAGACGTTCTACTTCGGCGCGGCCGACGGCGGCGTCTGGAAGACCACCGACGCCGGGCGCACCTGGAATCCGCTCTTCGATCACGAGAAAGCGGCGTCGGTCGGCGCGCTGGTCGTGGCGCCGAGCGATCCCGCCGTCCTCTACGTCGGCACCGGCCAGGTGACCACCCGGTGGGACATCGCCTCCGGCAACGGCGTCTACCGCTCCGGCGACGGCGGCAAGACCTGGGAGCACCGCGGCCTCGCCGGCAGCCGCCACATCGGCCGCCTGTGGGTCGACCCCCGCAACGCCGACGTGGTGCTCGCCGCCGCCCAGGGGCACTTCTTCGGCCCCAACGCCGAGCGCGGTGTCTTCCGCAGCACGGACGGCGGCAGGAACTGGGAGAAGGTCCTGTTCGTGGACGACAACACGGGCGCCGTGGACCTCGCCGCCGACCCGGCGGCGCCCGATACGATCTACGCCGCCCTCTGGCAAGTGCGCTTCTACCCCTGGCTCTCCTACTTCACCCCCAACATCGGACCGGGGAGCGGGATCTACAAGTCGACCGACGGCGGCAAGACCTGGAACCGGCTCTCCCAGGGCCTCCCCGCCGGCCCCATGGGGCGCGTCGGCCTCGCCGTCGCCCCCGGCAGCCGGGGGGCGCGCGTCTACGCCACGATCTCATCCGGCAAGGACTCCGGCGTCTACCGCTCGGACGACGGCGGCGGCTCCTGGCAGCGGGTGAACGCCACGGGGAGCCTCGCCAGCGACTACTTCGCGATGGCCGCGGTCGATCCCAAGAACCCGGACACGGTCTACGTCATGGGGCAGTCGATCCGCCGCTCGACCGACGGCGGCAAGACCTTCGAGTTCTTCCGCGGCGCGCCGGGCGGCGACGACTATCACTTCCTGTGGATCGATCCCGACCGTCCGGAGCGGATGATCGTGGCCTCCGACCAGGGGACGGTGGTCACCGTCAACGGGGGAAATAGCTGGAGCAGTTGGTACAACCAGCCGACCGGCCAGTTCTACCACGTGGCCACCGACGACCGCTTCCCCTACTGGATCTACAGCGGCCAACAGGACAGCGGCACGGTGGCGGTGGCCAGCCGCAGCGACTACGGCCAGCTCACCTTCCGCGACTGGCATCCGGTGGGCGGCGACGAGCGCGACTACGACATCCCCTTCCCGGGCGATCCCGACATCGTCTACGGCAGCGGCCTCGGCGGGCGCCTCTCGCGCTGGGACGCCCGCACGGGGCAGGTCGACAACGTCTCCCCCTGGCCGATCTCGAGCTACGGCCGGCGGCCGACGTCGGTGCGCTACCGCTCCACCTGGATCACGCCGCTGGCGATCTCCCCCCTGCCGCCGCACGCGATCTACCTCGGCGCCCAGGTGCTCTTCCGCTCGACCGACCGCGGCCAGACCTGGCAGACGGTGAGCCCGGACCTCTCGGGCGCCGTCCCGGGGACCCCCGACTGCGCCACCGGAGACGTGCCGGTCTCGCGCGCCAGAGCGTGCGGCTTCGGCGTGATCGCGACCATCGCGCCGTCGCCGATCGACAAGGACCTGGTCTGGGTGGGGACCGACGACGGGCTGATCCACGTCACCCGCGACGGCGGCAAGGAGTGGCAGAACGTCACCCCGCGCGGCCTCGCCGAATGGAGCCGGATGGCCCAGATCGACGCCTCGGCGACCTCGGCGGGCACCGCCTACGCCGCGGTCGATCGCCATCGCCTGGACGACGACCGCCCCTACCTCTACGTCACCCACGACTTCGGCAAGACCTGGCGCGCGGCGACCGCCGGCCTGCCGACGGACGGCTGGGTGGCGGTGGTGCGCCAGGACCGCGTCAAGCCGGGCCTCCTGTTCGCCGGCACCAGCCGGGGCGCCTTCGTCTCCTTCGATGACGGCGGGCTCTGGCAGCCGCTGCAGCTCAACCTGCCGACCACCGGCGTCAACGACCTCACGATCCATGGCGACGACCTGATCGCCGCCACCGAGGGGCGCTCGATCTGGGTGCTCGACAACTTCTCGCCGCTGCGCTACGTGAGCGCCGGAGCGCCCGCCGGCGCCACCCTGTTCCCGCCGGCCGCCGCCTACCGGGTGGGCGCCAACCAGAACCGCGACACGCCGCTGCCGGTCGACGAGCCGCGGGCCTTCAACCCGCCGGCCGGCGCGATCCTCGACTACTTCCTGCCGGCGACGCGGGGTCCGGTCACCCTGGAGATCGTCGACGGCAAGGGGCAGGTGGTGCGCGGCTTCCGCAGCGATGTGACGCCCGAGCGGCCGGAGGCCAACCAATATTTCCCCGAGGCCTGGCTGCAGCCGCCCACGGCGCTGCCGGCCCACCCCGGCCACAACCGGTTCATCTGGAACCTCCGCGGCCCCCGTCCGCGGGCGCTGGAGTACGAGTACTCGATCGCCGCCGTCCCCGGGGCGGACACCCCCGAGCTGCCCCAGGGTCTCTTCGCCCTCCCCGGGACCTATCAGGTCCGTCTCACCGCCGACGGCAAGACCCTGACCCAGCCGCTGAAGGTCGCGATGGATCCAAGGGTCAAGACGCCGGCGGCCGATCTCACGGCGCAGCACGAGATGTACGTCGCGGTATCAAACGCCCTGGCGCGGGTGACCGACGCCCAGGTGCAGGCCGAGGAGGTTGCCAACCGCCTCAAGACCCTCGACGGCGAGCTCGCCGGCCGCGCCGACGCCGGCCCGCTACGCCAGACTGCCCAACGTGTCGCCGCCGCCGTCGAGCCGCTCCGGAGCGGGGAGGACAGCCTCTCCGCCGTAGCCGACGTCCTCGGGCCGCTCGCCACCGATCTCGAAGGCGCCGACCATGCTCCTTCCGGACCGCAGCGCGAGGTCTTCGACATCTACAGGAAGCGGCTGGAAACGGCGCTCGCGAAATGGCAGACGTTGAGGAACCGCGAACTCCGCGACCTCGACCGCCAGGTGCGCGCGGCCGGGCTGGCTCCGGTGATGCGGTAGGCCGGAGAGCGTCTTGCCGGTTGAAGCCGCCTGCCCTTCGAATCCTCACCCTCGATCCCTCTCCACTTCGTAGAGAGGGAGGGCGCGCGAGCGGATTTTTTCCTCCCCCGGAACGGGGGAGGTTAGGAGCAATGCTGTTCATTTAACGATCTCGACGCCGATATGGGTCCGAGGCGGGCGGGTTCTCTTGGCCCGGCTGCGGGTAGGGAATTTGCTGACCTTCCGTTTCACCGCCCGGGGGTTGTGGCGTCCCCGA
>Ga0193706_1000068_pt1 | contig 85311 bp, 74 predicted proteins | sample U3c1metaG_FD_160130 | JGI IMG/M metagenome (GOLD analysis project Ga0193706, IMG submission 160130) | Soil microbial communities from a riparian zone of the East river system, Colorado, United States - U3c1 | ecosystem: Environmental > Terrestrial > Soil > Riparian zone | place: USA: East River...
CCATCGCTCGACCTTTCCTCACTTTCACATGATGCTGGCCTATCGCAATCGGTGTGCCACGCCGCGGTTTGCGCTCGTCCCCGCCTCGACTCCTTCATCGGCGGGCGGGCGGCGAATATCGCGGCAGGCGCCGCCCGCTGGGCCCGGACACCGTGCCCGCTCGAGGGGGCACGTGCCCAGATCCGCGGTAGCACGCACCAAGGCCACGCTTCCAGCCGCTGTCGCCAGCTGGTAGGCTGTCAAGCGCTCATCCATGAACATGCAGCGCGCGACCGAGCCATCCCCGCCTGAGGAAGAGGTGTTGTTCGAGGGTCGGCCGGCGCTGATCCCCAGCGTAGGCGTGCTGCTGCTGGCGATCGTGACCCTCGGTCTCTGGCTCTTGCCGCGGTGGTGGCGCTCGCTCGGCGTTCACTATCGCCTCACCACGCGGCGCGTCGTCGTCGAGACGGGGGTCCTCTCCAAGCGCATGGAACAGATCGACCTCTACCGCGTCAACGACTACACGGTGGACCGCCCCTTTTTCCAGCGGCTGCTCGGGACCGGAAACCTTTCGCTGAAGACGTTCGACAAGACGACTCCTGAGCTTCGCATCACCGAGATCAAAACGGACGTGGTCGCCCTCTACGAGCGACTGCGGCAGGCGACTGAAAAGGACCGTGCCGCCAGGGGCGTGCGCATGGTCGACTACGAAACGTAGCACCGCTGCGCGACTGAGGCGCGGGCGAGCGAATCAGTGCTTCGTCATGTCTTCGGGGATTTTCTCGGAAACATAGCGGATGGAATCGCCGTCGACCGACCAGAGGCCGCGCTCGGTGGCGACATAGATGGGCAGTTGCGCCGTCAAGCTCGCAGCGACGTGCGTCTCGAGCGGGTAAGCGGTGACGAGGTGCGTCACGAACAGCGCGCTCGGCTGGGAGCCGGCGGTCGTCGCGGTGGCGAGCTCAAGCGCGCCCTTCGACAGTGGTTCGACTGTCTTGACGACACCCTCGCCCGTGAGACGCACGCGAAAATGCTTGCCGAGAACGACGGTCTTGCGTTGCGTGGGAGCGGCAAGAAGGTAGACGAGAATGCCGCCGTCGGGGTCGGGGAGCACGACGGGGTTGACGGCGTGTGCGAAAGGGCCCGCTGCCTGGATCGCCATCTGACGCGCGCGCACGAGCTTGGCGAGAGGCTCGGGGATACGACGGGGGGGGTCGATCGAGTCGAATGACGGCCGTTTGCCGCGCTCGATGGGAACGTGCACCTCGTAGCGAATGCGCGGAGCGGGCTCGGTGCTGTAAAAAAAAACGAGGTAAGAAGGACGTGGTCGTCCCGCGTCATCCCCTTCGCGCATCGCCAGAAAACCGCCCAGCTCTTTGTCCTCCAGCGTTTTGAGAGCTTCTACGAGGACATCGGTGCCGATAGCCGCCGCCTTGTCCTGCAGATAAATTTCGCGACCGAGCGCCGCTGCTCGTTCGACGGACGCGCGCAAGTCGGCGGGAATGTCCGCTTCGCGCGCATCCGACGCACCGGGCGCCGAGGTCCCGCGCGGAGCGGCGCGCGAACACGCGGCAACGAAGAGCAGCATCGAGAGCAAAGGGCGACACCGCACCGGCGCACGCTATCACGGCGAATCGAGCAACCGCACTAAGTCCCTCGGGGCGCGGCTTGCCAGACCACAATGTCAGTGCTGATCTGACACGCGCTCCGACGGCGCTGCCGGCGCGGCTCTACCGCTCTCCAACTCGGAAATGGCCGTCGCCGAGCTCGATGGAAAGTCTACGTGCTCGGTGGCTATCCCGCGAGTCGCGTGCCGCAGGCATCGGTCCAGGTCTACGATCCCAAGACCGACCAATGGACGATGGCCGCACCGCTGCCCGTTGCCATGCACCATCCAGTCGTTACTGGCGTGAACGGCAGACTCTATAGCTTCGGCGGGCAATTGACGGCTGGGGATACACCACGAACGCTCGCCTACGATCCCGCGCAGAATCGCTGGAGCGATCTTGCCAATATGCCGACACCGCGCGGCGCGGGAGCTTCGGCGGTCATTGGCGACAAGGTCTACATCGCCGGCGGCCGTCCCCCGGGCGAGAACGCGTTCGAGGTCTACGATATCCCCAGCAACAGCTGGAGCGTGCTGCCCGATTTGCCGCCGGCTTACCCCAATCGCAATCACATCGCGGCCGCCGCGTTCGATGGCAAGGTCTACGTGGCGGGCGGGCGTTACAACGGCGGATCGTTCAATCGCGGCCCACGGCTGTTTCTTCGTGTGGGGCGGCGAGGGAGCGGCCAATGAGCCGAACGGCGTGTTCCCGGACCACGACGTTTACAATCCCAAGACGGATCAATGGCGACAGCTAGCTCGCCTTCCGACGCCCATCCACCGCGTGACGGGGGCCGCGTTCATCGACGGCATCATCTACATTCCCGGCGGAGGAACGGCGCAAGGCGGCAGCAGCGGGAGCACGATCTTCCAGGTGTACCGCCCCGACATGCGCTGCGATTGAAGGTCGGCGGCAAGCCGTCGACGCCGCCGCGCGCGCCAGGTAATATCGGCCGCGCGTGTACGTTTTGGCCCAGGAACGACGAATTCGGTGTGCGCCATGAACCCGCGTCGTGCCGATTATGCCGACTACGTGCGATCGATCTTCGACGGCGCGCCGTTCATACGTGACCTCGGGGTAGAGCTGATCGATCTCGGACCGGGCTTTTGCGAGACGGCGCTCGCCATCGCGCCGCGCCCGGCGCGCGCCGACCGCCTGGCGTGCCGAGCGACGGTGCTCAAGGCGGGCACCGTATTCCACGTCGTCGAGGCGGAAGTCCGCACGCTCGATTCGCTCATCGCCAAAATGATGGCGACGGTTGCCGTCGGGCCCGCAGAACGAACTCGTCGCTGACGCGATCTCCATGGCACGCCGCCGAGTCGCGCGCGACCGCGCTCCTTCCCGCTCTGCTCGCGCAGCGGGGATAGCGGTAGACTCTCAGCGGGCGCCGCGCTCGAGCAGCGCATCTGCGCAGAACCAAGCCGAGCGCGCTCTCGTCTCGTGGCGCGACGTCGGCCTGATCGTCGTCAGCATGCTGATTCTTTACGCGGCGAGCGCGCCCCGCACGGTGACTCTCGAGGACTCCGGAATCTTCATCATGTCCACCGACGTGGCGGGAATTTCGCATCCGCCCGGCTATCCGATCCACAGCCTGCTCGGCAAACTCTTCACGCTGCTGCCCATCGGATCGGTGGCCTTCCGCGTTCATCTGCTGAGCGCGTTTTTCGGCGCGCTGACCTGCGGCGTTCTTTTTTTCGTCGCGCATTTGCTCATGGCAAGCCGGTTCGTCGCGTTCATTGTCGCTTTGGCGTACGGCGTTTCGCGCGAGTTTTGGGCGCAAGCGGTGATCGCCGAAGTCTACAGCTTGAACGCGTTCTTCTTCTTTCTCACGCTGGCGATCGCTCTTCGCTACCTGAAGGCGCCGAATGCGCGTGCCCTCAAAGCGGGCGCTCTTCTCGTCGGCCTTGGGCTTAGCCATCACTGGCCGCTCTATCTCCTGTCGCTGCCAGGCGTCTTGGCCATGCGGTGGCCGCGGCGCCGCGAGATCGCGCGCGACACAGCGCGTGCGCTCCCGTTCTTTTTTGCCGGGCTGCTCCCGTACGCCTACCTTTTCGTGCGCTCGAATATGAACCCGAGCATCAGCTTCTACGGGCCGCTCGACTCGCTGGAGCGCTTTTTCTTTTTCGTGCTTCGATCGGGCTACGCCGACGTGGATGCGACCGCGACGGCCGGGTGGCAGGATCGCTTTCTCTTTGCCGGCTTTCTCGCCAAAGAGCTGGCCTGGCAATTCACGCCGCTCGGAGCGGTATTCGCAGCTCTCGGCTTCGCAGCGCAGTGGCGTCGCTGGCCGAAGAACGTGGCGTGGGGACTGCTGCTTTCATTCGCCGGCGGCACCTTGGTGCTCGTGATTTTGCTCCGGCGCGATTTCGGTTTCATCGAGCAAGCCGTCTTCAAGGTCTACCCGCTCCTTTCCTACGGCGTCATGGCGTTGTGGCTAGGGCTCGGCGTCCGAGAAGCCGAAAAGTGGCTCGCCGCGCGCGCCGTCCCTTTCGCGCGCGGCGCGGCGGCTGCGATGGGCACCTCCGTGATCGTCGCTTCCATTGCTGCGCACGCCCAAGGCAATTGGCGGGCGCGCTACACCTGGGCTCGTGACTATGCGGAGACCGTTCTCAGCGCGGTGGGCGACAACGCGATCATCATCACTACCGCCGACTCGGACATCGGACCCATTGGCTATTTGAATCGCGTGGAGCACCGTCGCCCCGACGTCGAGATCTACAACGACAAGGGCCTCGTCTTCTCCAATCGGCTTTTTCGGCCGCCCGCGGGTGATCGCGCCCGCGTCGACGCTTTTCGCCGTTTGATCGAGGGAACGGAGCGGCCGGTGTACGTCACGGGCGAGCTCGCTCTCGGCTATCCCACGGAAGATTACGGCCTTTTCAAGAAGGTCCTGCGTACGGGCGACGCACAGGTGACACTCGATCCGCGCGTCCTCGAGCGTTGCCGCGCGGTGGAGCGAGAGCCGGTGCCGCTCGACATGTGGACGTTCGATCACAGAAACGCATTGCTCGTCGACTGCGGGCGGCTCCTCGGGCCGATCGTTCATTTGTCCTCTGCCCCCGCGCCGCACGCCTGTGCAGAGGCTCTCGCGGACATATCGCGGCACCTGTACGGGAAGATCGGGCTATTAGAAGGTCTCGCCGAACGCGGCGCGACCGACGACCTGATGCGGTGGGTGGACGAAGCCGAAACGCTGCTCGATGCCGCCACCGCCAAGCAAGCTCGTGGACGGCTGCTCTTCATTCGCGGTTTCGTGCAAAACCGTCGAGGCGCGACCAGCGAGGCAGTGCAATGTTTTCGCCGCTCCGTGGAAGCGTTTCCCGATCCGCGCAACGGCGCCGTGCTCGGACTGCTGAGCCTCTATGCGGCGTCGCATCGGAGCAGGGAGTACCGTGAGCTGCGCGAAGCGATGTACGCCGGGCGTGCCGTGCCAGCCCGGGTACAAGAGCTCGACAGGTCGGTACGTAAGTGACGGCGCGGTCTTATTTCGATGGTATGACCTCTTGGCGAAACGACAACACGAACTCGGGAGAATTGCAGCATGCGAAGTCAGCGTCTCTTCTCAGCTGGATCGGTTTGGAAAGTGGCAATGCTCGTCGCGCTCGCGGCGTGTTCGCGGGAACGGCCCAACGACGTATCGACGCCATCGGCTCCGTCGACCGAGGGCGCGCGCGTCGCGGCGGCCGTGACGCCGAACGCCTTGGCTCCCGGGTCGGCCGCGGTCGGCAAAGTCGCACCCGACTTCACACTCAAGGATCTGGACGGGCGCGACGTGTCCCTCGCTTCGTTCCGCGGCAAGGTCGTCGTCCTGGAATGGTTCAATCCCGGCTGCCCCTTCGTGAAAGCGTCGCACACCAAAGGGTCCCTCAAGGGCACCGCCAAAAAGCACGCCCCATCAGGCGTGGTGTGGCTCGCCGTCAATTCTGCGGCGCCGGGCAAGCAAGGCGGCGATCCCGCAGCCAACCGCGACGCGGCCAAGACGTTCGGGCTCGAGCACCCTATCCTGCGCGATGAAACCGGCGTTGTCGGCCGTGCGTACGGCGCGACCAACACGCCCGACATGTACGTGATCGACAAGAACGGCGTCCTGGTCTACGCGGGAGCCATCGACAACTCGCCCGACGGCGAGGGCGAAGCGCCGACCGGGGGCTCGCTCGTCAACTACGTCGACGCCGCGCTCGAAGATGTTGCCGCCGGACGCGCGGTCAAAGTGCCGGTGACGAAGCCGTACGGTTGCAGCGTGAAGTACGCGTCGTAGCGATACGCTACCTTTGCAGCACCAGCACGTCCGGGCCCGGTTTCGGCGCATGGATCGCTTCGACCCACGCGGCGCGCTGCTCGAGGACGCGCCGCTGATTGATGTACCCTTTGTCGGTCGTCTCGCCGGCATCGAGGGACGGCGGCTCGAATACGAGCAGTGCGCGACCAACGCACTCCGACGATGCAGGGTGGGCGGCGTTGTAGGCGGCGAGCTTGTCGGCAATGCGACCGCGCACGGCAAGACGCGCATCCGCGTCGGGCTCTGCCGGACAAAAGAGAAACGCGCCGAGCTCGGCTCGGCCGTGTCCGGTGAGCACCGCGTCCTGCACGTCCGGCGCGAGAGCACTCACCAGCGCCACGCGCACGCGTCCAGTGGAGACCCAAGTGCCCGTCGTCAATTTGAAATTTTCGCCGATGCGCCCGTCGAACACGAGACCTGCCTCGGGCCGGGCCGGGTCAGCCCACGCGACGGCGTCGCCGGTGGGTAGAAAGCCGTCAGCGTCCATCCGCACCGGCTCGATCTGGCCTCCGGCTCGCCACACGCCCGGTGTCACGTTGGGACCGCGCACACGGATCTCCAACTTGCCGTCGCGAGGGGCCAGCCGGAGCTCCACGCCGGGAGCGGGCACCCCGATCACCGCCGGCGTTCGGGTCGGGAAGTGGGCGGAGGTGGAGAGCGGCGCCGTCTCCGTCGAGCCCCACGCGGTGGTGAAAAAGACGTCGCGCTCCTCGCGTTCCGCCGCTTTCTCGAGTCGTTGCCAGATCGAGCCCGGGAGAGCGGCGGCGGCGTAGAAGCAGACGTCGAGCCTCGCGAAAAATGCGCGTCGCACCGAATCGTCGTTCTCGAGATGCGACAAGAGCAGCTCGAAGCCGCGGGGCACGTTGAAGTAGATGGTTGGCTCGACCGAGAGAAGATTTTCTGCCGTGCGATCGATGAGCTTGGGCGCGGGCCGGCCGTCGTCGATGTAGAGCGTCCCTCCGTTGCGGAGGATCATGAAGAAGTTGTGGTTACCACCGAAGGTGTGACTCCAGGGGAGCCAGTCGAGCGTCACGGGGGGCTCGTCGTCCAAGAAGGGCCACATGGCGGCGATCATTTCTTGGTTGCTCGTGAGCATGCGTTGGGTGTTGACGATGCCGTTCGGCTCACCGGTCGAGCCGGAGGTAAAGAGGATCTTGGCCACCGTGTCGGGGCCGACTGCACTGGCGGCCGCGCGTGCTCGCGCATTGATGGCCGCGCTCGCGAGAGCGTCGATGGGCGTCGCGCCGCGATCGGTCGAACCGCTGCTGATGAGAAAGGCGTGGTTCTGACCGGCTCGTTCGATCGCATCGAGCGCCGGTGCAAACCGTGCGGGCGATGCGGCAAAGATCGCTGCCGGTCGGAGCACGCTCGACACGCTACGAAGCCGCGCATGGTCCGTCGACTGAAGCGCATACGCCGACGATACCGGCGCGGCGGGAACTCCGACGTGCATGGCCCCCAGCGTCACCAGCGCGTGGTCGATCCCGTTCTCGGAAAGGATCATCACCGGTCGGGTGGGCGAGGCGCCGCGGTCGAGGAGCGCCGCTCCAATGTGGACCACGAGATCGTGCGCCCGCGCATAGGTGAGCGTGCGCCAGCCGCTCCCCGCTCGCTCGGCGAGAAACACTCGGTCGGGGTGAAGCGCGGCTCTACGCTCGAGCACGTCGGAGATGCAGCGCGGCAGCGGGCCGAGCACGTGCCGTGATCGCCAAACGGCGTCGCCATCGCGTCCGGCGGTCACCTCCAGCTCGACGGGCGCCAATCGCACGCGGTTCATTGGTTCGCCGCTCGGCCCAGAGGTTTCACGCGCGGGCGAGTATAGACAGGGCCAAGCGCTCGCACCAAGCGAAGATGCGCAGGGGAGCTACGCTTGGTGGCTCGCAATCGACGCCGTCGGAGGCGTTGACCGCGCGCACGCGCACGGCAAGGATTGGCCATGGATCTCACGGCAGCGTCGGCCACCGAACTCGCGCTTCTCATTCGCACGCGAAGCGCATCGGCGGAAGAGGTGATCGACGCGCACCTTGCCCGCATCGCGGACGTGAACCCGCTCGTCAACGCCATCGTGCGACTCGATGCACAAGGCGCGCGCCAGCGCGCACGGGAAGCCGATGCCGCTCTCGATCGCGGGGCACCATGGGGACCTCTGCACGGCGTGCCTTTCACGCTGAAGGACATGCACGCTGCGCAGGCAATGCCAGGTTCCCTCGGCACGCGCGCGAGTGAGCGCGTCGCCACGGAGGACGGCGTTATCGCCGACCGCTTGAAGAGAGCAGGGGCCATCCTCCTCGGCAAAACCAACATGTCGAACGGTGTGCAAACGAGCAGCGAACAATTCGGCCCCACCGCAAACCCCTACGACTCGTCACGCACGCCCGGCGGCTCGAGCGGCGGCTCGGCGGCGGCGATCGCAGCACGCATCTCCCCCTTCGATGTGGGGACCGATCTTTCCGGCTCCATCCGGATGCCCGCGCATTTCACCGGCGTCTACGGGCTCAGGCCGACGACGCAGCGCATTCCGCTGGCCGGAATGATCTACGCGCCGCCGGGCGTACCGCGCTTCGACCGCATCTTCAGCGCCGCGGGTCCGATGGCACGCACCGCCGCCGACATCGCGCTCCTCTTTCGACTGCTGGCCGGCGCCGACTCTCGCGATCCCGACGTGCCACCCGTGCCAGTGCGCGACGCCGAAACGCTGGACGTCCGCGGTTTGCGGGTGGCAATCGCGCCGAGTATCGCCGGCATCCGCGTCACGCGGGAGATTCAGACCGCCATCGCGCAGCTTGGTTCCCGTCTGTCGAACGCGGGAGCGCGCGTCGATGCACGCGAGCCCGTCGCATTCGAAAATCTTTTGGCCGCGTTTCGCCGCCTCTTTCGCATCCTTCTGAGCAGCGCTGGTCGCGGCGGCGAGGCTCCCTCCAATCTCATGGTCGCCCTCGAAGAGCGCGACCGTTTCATGGTGTCCATCGAGCCCTTCTTCTCGGAATATGACGCATTCCTCTGCCCAGCCGCGATCTGCACCGCGTTTCCGCTCGGACCGCCGGGCAGCTCCGTCGACATTGATGGAGAGCTCGCCCCCTCCATCGCGATCGATCATCCCACTATCCTCGCCACCTATACCGGGGCGCCTTCGCTGGTCGTACCCCTCGCGCTCGGAGCCGGAGGCCTTCCCATTGGCGTGCAACTCGTGGGACGGCGCTGGAGCGACGAACGGCTGATCGCCGTAGGCGCCGCCATCGCCGACGTGGTGGGACCGTTGCCGCCGCCAGAGCACGCCAAGTGGCCAAAGAATGCTCAATCAGCAACGCCGCGACCATCGAGCGGATGACGTTCGTATCGACTCAGCGCGGTTGTGCCACCGGCGACGGCGGCGCTTGCAAGCGCGGCGTCGCGCTCTCGGGTTTGGGTGCGATGCTGTCTTTTCTCCCCGCGAGAGCTGCCTTCGCGTCGCGGATCAACGCATTGCCGTCCTTCTTGGGCATCGCGTCGATGATCTTCTCGGTGGCGATGGCGAGGTCTCTGGTTGCCTCGGCCGAAGCAAATGCCACTTGTGCGGCCTTGACGGCCGTCGTTTTTGCATCGATGGCGAGCGATGTCGCGGTTTGTGATTCCGTGTCCGCCGTCGACGCCGCCTCCTGCGCCGTTTTCGCCGCGGCGAGGTTCTCTTTGAGCAGGCTGATCTGGAGCCTTGTCATGTCGCTGCGGTCGCCCGACCAATCCGCCCTCGCGCTGACGCACTCGTAATAAAGATAGCGGTCCGCCTCGTCCTTGCCTTGCGACAACGCGATCGTCGTCTTGTCGGCAAGCGAGTTGGTCTCTTGCGACCGTGCGGCGATCGCCACCCCAATGGCGGTGACGACGGCGCTCGGCGCCATGATGAGCAGAAAGCGGCTTCGCTCGTGCCAGGCCGCATCCGGCGCGGTGTCCGGTCCCATTGCAATTCCCGTCCCGACCCCAGTCGCCCCCAGCGCTGCGATCACGGTTCCCGCCAGAAACTCCTCGGTGGATCGGCTGACGGCTGCTCGACCGAGCTCGCCGCAGGTCTTCGCGCCCATGTTGAGCACATACGGCTGCGTCTTCGGAATGTGCGTGCACCCGAGCGACGCGATGGTGAGGAGGACGGAGGCGGCACCCAGTCGCAAAGTGGACTCCTTATCGCGGGTGCCCGATGCCAAAACCGAGCACTCCTTTGACGCTCTCCTTCCGCTACGCTCTTGTCAACCGATTCGGGATAACGCGCGCAGCGTGTCGCACGCCACCGGACAGCGTCTTACCCACAGCGCGCTAGCGTCGATGCGGATCGAGCTCGCCAAGCATCGAGCCCGAGGAAATCACCTGAAGGTCGTTGGGGACTGCCTCGGAACTCGCGGCCGGCAGCACGCTCGCCGGCCGCGCCGATCGCGCGAGCTCCGTCAGTGCGAAGAGCCGCGCGGCACGACCCCACCCCAGTGAAACGACGGCAAGCTGGGTGAGGATGAATCCGGCCACCAGTGCTCCCATGCTCGGGCCGCTGAGGCGCAGGCGAAGGATCAAGAGCGGCACGGCGAGGGCGTAGCTGGCAAGCGTTGCACCGAGGTACGCGCCCAGCACGCGCAGCGGATCGCGACCGGTGAGTCGCACGCCGCGCAACCAGGCGCTCCAGCCAGACCGCAAGTTGTCGTCGACCCCGAATGCGGCGCGACCGGCCTCGAGCGTCGCGTGCACCACGACGAATACCAAAAGCGCCAAAACGGCCGCCATGCGCCAGACGAGACTGGCCTGCGATTCGAGGATCGCGTGTCGACTGAGCTGCGACGCGCCCTTGAAAACGCCGGCCACGATCACGCCAATGAGCGCGAACGGCACGATCGCAACGAGCCCGATGCGAAGCATGCGTGTGTAGTAGAGGATTGCCCCCTCCAGCACTGGCGCGAACGTGCGCGCGCGCTCGCCGCGCGCAGCCGCGACGGCCATCCCGGCAAGAAACGGCCATGACGCGATGCCGAGCAGCGTTCCGATCGCGACGCCGCCCATCATCGGCGCGGTCGACCGATTCAACGCCATGCCCATGTCCGAGAAGGCCAAGAGATCGAAGGAGCTGGGCCCGCGGCGAGTCGTCGAGCACGCTCGCGAGCACGCGCCACGCGGGAAAGGACGCCACCAGCGTCGTCCAGAGCACCGTTGCCGTAAAAAGGGTGAGCAGCCGCCATTCCAACGCGCCGCCCATGGCGCCGCGCAAAATGGCCGTGAGTCGCGATCGTTCGTTCATAGTGCACCCAAGAGCGCGTAGAAAACTTCGACGACGGCGGAGAGGTCGAGGCCCCAACGCAGCGACGCGGCGCGCTCGGGGTCGAGGTTCTTGCCGTCGTTGAGTTTGTCGTAGTCGAGGTAGTGCTGGCGGCCTTCGTCGAGCTCCGCCGATTTGGCGCGGATGGGTTTGACGAACGTGAAGCGACGCCAGCGCGCGTCGTCGTCCCATTGCACCGACTCCCGCGACCCGTCTTCGAACTTCACCACCAGGGTCTGCGGGACAGGCGCTCCATTGCGGCGCACCGTTACCGTGGTGCGGAACGGATAGGGGCCCTCCCCGCGAAGGGCATCGGGGTGGGCGAGTCGCCAGGCTTTCTTCTGCGCCTTGATGTCTTTGTCGACTTCGTCGCGCGTGCGCTCGATCCACTTGCCGTCGACGAGCATCATGCCTGGCTCGGGCAGCTGCTCGTCGCTGTTCAGGCTCTCGACGCGATCGTCGATGGCCTCTGCGCCGTACACGTTCTGCCGAAATACCTGCTCCACCGTCGCGCGACTGCCGGATGCTTCGGCGAGCGCCTCGCGCAGGTCGGCGGTGCTCGGGTGCCTGAAGCGCCACTTCGCGTAGTACGCTCGAAATCCCCGTTCTAAGGCTTCCCTGCCGAGGCGGGCTTCGAGATCGCGCATGACGGTGGCCGTGCGTGAATAAACCTGACCGTAGCTGCGCGTCGACACGCGGTCCCACGAGTTCTGTCCGATGGGATCGGCGGGATGCGAATCGAGCGCGCCGCTGATGCGTTGCAGCGCGAAACCGCTGCCGGACGGATCAAAGCCGAGCGTCTTGAGAAAAGGCGTGACGAAGTGAGCCTGCTCGCGACGCGCGTCCATCATGCGAATGTCCCAAAACTCGTTCATGCCTTCGTCGAGGAAGGGCTCTTCGAACTCGTTGGACGCCAGGATTCCATAGAAATAGCCGTGGCCAAACTCGTGGATGGTCACGAAGTCGACGATGACGCCATGGGACGTGTCCGGCTCGGCATCGGGAAACCCGACGGAGGTGAAGATCGTCTGGTACTCCATCCCTCCCGCTTCGACGGCGTTGAACGGAGGGATGATGCAAGTCGAAGTTCGATACGGGTAAGGGCCGAGCGTGTCGGAGAACCATCGCAGCGAATCGAGGGTGCCCTGTAGCGCCCGCCGTGCGCTCGCCAGGTACTCGGCCGGATAAAAAACTTTCACTTTCACGCGGGGACTGCCCGGGCCATCCCAATCCGCTTCGAGGGGTGGGGCGAAGTTATCGACCGCCATCCAGGCAAAGTCGTGGATGTCATTTTGCGTAAATCGGCGGGTGACGAGGTCCCCTTTTGCTACCGGCTCGCCCTGCTCTTCACCGGCCGATGCCACTTGAAAGTTTTTCGGCACCGTCATGCGCACGTCGTATTCGCCCCAATCGGCGTAAAACTCGCTGTGCATGTGGAACTCGTGAACATTCCAGCGCGGCGCGGTTGCGCCCCGCTCGCCGGCGAGCTCGAGCACGCCGATCTTGGGAAACCACTGCGCCACCATGTGAAAACTGCCGAAATAGCCGGTGCGGGCGATGACGCGCGGCAGTTGATCATGAAACGCAATGTCGAGCGTGACACTGCCGCCAGCGGGCACCGGCGTCGGCAGGTCGAGACGCACGACGGTGTGATCCGTGTCCGGCCCCTGGTCGGGGTGCACGAACCTCCAAGGCACCGGTGCCCCGTTTTGTTGCACCTTTCTCAGCTCGATGTGACCCCACTGGCCGTCGTCGAGCTGCACGTTGCTGCGAAAGGCGAGCGCATTCTGGCGCGACTCGGTGAAAAAAGTGCTACCCGGGCCTTCGAACGCATTGAGATAGAGATGCAGGTACACCGCGCTCACCGGTTGGGCGCTGCGGTTTCGCCAAGTCAGCTTCTCCTGCCCCTCGAGCGTGTGCGCGTTGGGATCGAGCGTGGCCTCGATCTCGTATTTGACGACGCGCTCCGAGAGGGTCGTCTCGGTGCCGATGCGCGGTCCTCCCCACGCGTTCGGCGCACTCGGCGTCTCCACGGCGGCTGCATGCGAGGAGACGAAGGAAATTTCATTGTCCGGCTCCGCCGCGCGCGCCGCGCTGGCAAAGAGCCAACCGCCCATCGTGGCGATGGCGAGCGCAGCGATCGCGCCAATGTTCATTTTCGACTGCCTCAAAGTGCCTCCTCAAAACCGGAAATAACGTGGCATCCTACGCCGCGCGAGCGGCCGAGCCGAGCTCGCTGAACCGCGGTTCTGTTGGTTACGTCGCCTCGTGCGGGGCGTCGAGCAACGAACGGACCAGGCTCGGCCAATCGACGTTGGCCGGAATTCTTCCTTCGGCGCGCTCGGGGCGGCCTCCCCCGCGACCTCCCGCGGCCTGGGCGGCCCGCTTGAGGAAGCCGCCGCAATCGAAGCCACTTGCGCTGCCGCGCGCCACCACGACCGGCGCACCTTCTTCGTCGCGACCCGCCAAAATCGCCACTGCCTGGGGCAATTCGGTGACGCGTTTGGCAACCGCGCGCAAAAGCTCGGCGGACGCGTCGTCGAGTTGAGCGATGACCATGTCCCGGCCCTCGGCCTGCGCGGCGCCGATGATTTCATCCGCGGCTCGCTGCGCCAGCCGCGCACGCGCTTGACCGAGAGCCTCGCGCGTTGCGAGGAGCTCGCGGCGAAGCTTTTCGACCGCTGCCGGCACGTCGTGCGGCCCCGATGACAGCTCTTGTGCAAGCGCGCGAAGCAGCACCGATTCGCCGACCAGCTGTTCACGCGCGCGGCGCCCCGCCCCGAAAGTGACACGCGTGCCCCCTTTGTAGCGTTCGATGCCGACGATATGGACCAGCCCTACCTGCGCCGAACGAAGGCAATGCGTGCCGCCGCACGGCGTAAAGTCGAAGTCGCCTATCTGGATCACGCGCACGTGATCGCTCACCTTCGGCTCGCGCCGCAATGGCAATCGCGCGAGCTCCGCGGGATCGGGGAAGAACGATCGAATGACGACGTCCCCTTCGATGACGGCATTGGCGAGATCTTCCGCGCGCGCCACGTCCCGCTCCGCAAGATTGGCGATGTTGACATCGATGGTGCAGGCGGTTTCGCCGAGGCGCGCGGACACTGTTTCTGCCTGGGCAGTATCGAGAAGGGCGCGCGACAAGATGTGCTGACCGGTATGCAGCGCCATATGCACGCGCCGTCGCTCGGCATCGATGTGACAGGCCACCTCGGCGCCGATGTCCGGCGGCTCACCGACCAAGACATGATGCAGTGCGCCGTCGGCGTCGACCTGGACATCCGATACGTCGATGCCATGCAGCTTGCCCCGGTCGGCCAGCTGTCCGCCTGATTCCGGATAGAAAGCCGTGCGGTCGAGCAGCACGCTGACCTTGCCATCGAATTGGGAACGAGCCGTCACACGCGCCCGAAACTCAAGGAGAAGCGGGTTATCGTAATAGAGGCGCTCGGTAACCGAGGCGCCCGGAGCTGGACGAGATAGCGCCATGCGAGGCGTGCACCATAGCGCGTGAAGACGGCATGGGTCTCGCAATCTTCGCGTGAAGAATCCACCCGAATGACGTAGTCTCGTCCACTTACGCGACAGAGCTTTGTCCGGCAGCCTTAGCTTCTTTTCAGTGAGACCCACGGGAGGTGCAAGGATTTGCTATTCGATGTCGCAGGCTCCCTCCGCCGTTGAAGCGATGAGCGGAACCAAACGCGTCGCTCCGATCGAGCGCGCGCGCGGCACCGAAGCGATTGGACTTAATGGGCCGCCGGTTCCTCCTTTTACCGGCCGAGAGCAAAGACGCGCTCTCGCGCGGCGACCGGGTCCTTGTCAGCCCTGCCGCCGCGGCCCAGTCGCGATTTCGCCGGGTAGGAGCCCTTGCTCCTCGACGAAGCGCGCGAGCTCGGACCAGAATCCGTCTTGATGGCGAGGTAGGTCATTGTGGTCGCATTCGTAGCGCACGAGCCGCGCCCGGCGCGCGCATTGCGATAGCCCGACGCCGTGAGCAAAGGGGACGACGCGGTCACGCGTGCCGTGGAAGATGAGAATGGGCACGTCGAGGGATCGCACCACGCTCGCACTGTCGAATCGGTCCTGAATGAGCGCTGCCGGCACGAGCCACCTTCGGGCAACATCGGGAATGCTGGTGAAGGTGGACTCGAGAACGAGCGCGGCGGGGCACCGCTGACGCGCCAGCGCGCATACGACGCCGCCGCCGAGCGATCGGCCATGCAGCACCACCCGGCGAGGATCGACGTCGGATCGCGCGCACGCCAGGTCGTAGAAGCGAATGAAGTCGTCCACGATCGCTTTTTCGGAGGGCACACCTGCCGATCGGCCGTAACCCCGATACTCCGGCAAGAGCACGTGCATGCCCATACGCCGGTACGGATCGAGCATTTCAGGCCAATTTTCGATGAGCTCGCCATTCCCATGAGCAAAAACGACGAGCGGGGCCGTTCGGCCGGGGGCAAGCCCGTCCGCGGGCAGAAACCACGCCTCGACCTCCCCGTCGCGAATGATGATGGAAAGCTTCTGTAAACCCCGAACGCCGGCCTCGGCGTTGGGTTTCGCTCGCAGCAAGTAGCGCGGAAAGAGCACCCAGCGCGCGATCATTCGCCCGAGGATAGCGGAGCTTTCGGCGCGTGCAGCCGGACCGATCACGGCGCTATACTGAGCCGCATGAAACCGCTTGCCGCTCTCGCCATCGCGTTCTTCGGCTTCGGCTGCAGCAGCGCGGTGACCTCCTCGTCCGCGACGTCCTCCGATCCCTCAATCACCGCCGCGTCGCGGAGCTTGCTGGGAACCCTCCATACGCGCGATCGCGAAGTGCTGCTGTACGCGAGCCCGACCGGCATGAAAGTCACGGTCAAGGCGGCGAACGGCGCGCTGCTCGCCGATCGCGTCGATGTGGACGCGCTCCGCGCGCTCGATCCACACGTCTACGAGATATGTCGCTCCGGCGTGGCGAACGGCGCTACCTACCTCGACGCAACCCTCGACACGCGGATGCGACGATCGGAGTCGCGCGACGAGCCGGCCCCCGCAACACCGCGCTTTCGCCCTTAAAGATCCGCCACGGGCGACGAGGCGTGCACGCTGCGCACATACGGGGCGACCATTCTGCTACCCCTGCCTGAAATGGTGCTGTCATTGCGGCCAGCCGTCGACGGGCATAGAAAATCGATCGACTGAGAGCAGCCACCACCTCTACACTCCGAAGTCCGGGGGTACCGATTGAGCCAGGCGAAGATCCTGCTGTTGGTCGTCGATGACGACCATTTGTTACATCGAACCATTGACCGCGCGGCGGTCGCGGCGGGTGTCGAGGTGATTCACGCCATGACGGGTGGTGAGGCGGCGCCGCTCGTGACGCTGCGCAAGCCGGACGCCATCCTCCTCGACATCGGCCTGCCCGACGTCGACGGTCGCGACGTTCTCGCGCAACTGAAAGCACTTCCGGAGGCGGCTCGAATTCCGATCATCATGTACTCGTCGCACGCCGAGCACGAGCATCGCCTTTCCGCGCTGCAGCTCGGCGCGGAGAATTACGTCGAAAAGCCGTTCGACCCCGATCTTCTCATGCGCCGCATTCTGCGGGCGGTCGAAAAGAGTCGCGGCGCGCCGTAAGGGGCAAGACGCTCGCGACAGCGCGAGAATGAGGCATACTCGCCCCGCATGGCGAGTCGATTCGACGTGATCATCGTGGGCGCGGGGCACAACGGTCTCGTCGCGGCTGTCCTTCTCGCGCGCGGGCCTCGACGTTCTCATGCTCGACGAGAAAACCGTCGTCGGGGGCGCCGCCAAAACGGAGTACCCGTTCCGAAAGGCGCCGGGGCTCGGGATCTCGACGGGCGCTTACTTGCTCGGCTTGATGCCCCCCGAGCTCATGTCGGAGCTCGGCCTTCAGTTGCCGCTCTTACGCCGGGACCCTCATTACTTTCTGCCGACGACCGGCGATCGCTACTTGCTGTTCGGATCGGACAGGGCGGCCATGCGCGAGCAGTTCCTCCGCTTTTTCAGCGAGCGCGATTGGCGAGCCAATTCGGCATTGAACGACGAGCTCGGCCGCATGCGCGACGATCTCGCGCCGTCGTGGCTGATGGAGCCGCTGTCGATCGAAGGCACCGCGGAGAGGTTCATTCGCCAAGAGCTCCGCAACGACTTCGTGCGGCTCTGCCGGGGAACGGCGCGCGAGTACCTCGAGCGCTTCGGCTTCGAGAGCGACCTCTTGAAGGCAATGTATGCGGTCACCGACGCTTTCTCCGGCGTCGACGGCGGGTATGACACGCCGGGAACCGGGATGAACCTCCTCGTCCACAATATGTGCAGGCTGCCGGGTTCAGGCGGCACGTGGATGATCGTGCAAGGCGGCATGGGCACGATCACGCAACGGCTCGCCGAGCTTGCACGTGCCGCGGGCGTACAGATCGAGACCGAGGCCAAGGTGGCGCGCATCGACGTGTCGTCCGGGCGCGTGACGGGCGTCGAGCTCGCCGACGGGCGTTTCGTCGCCGCCGACGTCGTCGTCTCCAACGCGGACCCGTTTCGCACCGCCGCGCTGGTCGGTCGCGAGCGCCTCGCCAGCGATTACCTCGCGCGACTCGATGGGATGAAGCACGACGGAACGACGTTCAAGCTCAACCTGTGTCTCGCCGAGCTCCCCACCTTCCGCTGCTTGCCCGAAAATCGCGGCCAATTCGGGCCGACCATTCATCTTCTTCCTGATGAAGACCGGGTCATCGGCGAGCTTGCGCGCGCCTACGCCGACGTCAAGGAGGGCAAGCTTCCCGAGTTTCCGAGCATTGAGTGGTACATCCATTCTTCGGTCGACCCTTCGCTGCAAGATGCCGAGCACCGCCACAATGCGGCGCTCTTCGTGCAGTGGGTCCCCTACGAGCTCGCCGGCACGACCTGGGACAAAGAGGAGGACCGCTACGCGCGCCATCTCTTGTCGATCTGCGACCGCTTCGCGCCGGGCACGTCATCACTCGTCGTCGACACCTTCGCCCTCCACCCGCAGAAAATCGAACAGCACTTCGGCATGACGCGCGGGCACATCCACCACGTCGACAACAAGCTCGGATTTTCCGATCGTCACCCTTACGCGTATCCCGTCGGCGGCCTTTACTCCTGCAGCGCCGGCTGCCATCCGGCGGGGTCGGTCATCGGCGCGTCCGGGCATAACGCAGCGAAACGCATTCTCAAGGATATGAACGCGACGCCCGCCGGGACGCGAGCGTGACGGAGAAGCGGCGCTATTCCTTGGGCGGCGGGATCGTCGGCGATGCGGCAAAAATCCCGCTCTCGCGCACTTCGACGATCGCGCCGCACGCAGCGCATTGGGCGCGGGCCGAACCCTCGGTGCCGGTTACGACGCTTTCGTCGTTGTGATCCCAGCAGCGCGGGCACCGCGCCACCCACGTCGTGCTGCCGTCGGCGCCCCGCACGATGGCGCGAGGCACGGCTTCCACGACAGGGTGGGCTGAGTCGGGGACCGCGTCGGCCCTGTCGTAACTCGTTCGTCCTTGCGAATGCGGCAGCGCCATCAGCGATTCCCCCCTGCGTTGATCACCCCGCTCGCGACGATCGGAACTCGCGAGCCTGCTTGTCTTTGGTATCTGGATAAGAGAGGCAAGGGAAGCTCAATCATTGTGCGATAGCCGTCTTCAAGGATGTTTCGTCGGCGGGGGAGACGCGCGCGAAGCATTGCCCATCTGCGGCGGCATCATGCCGGGCGGCATCATGTTCGGCGGCAGGCCGGGCGGCATTTTGCCCATCATGGGCGCCCCTCCCATCGCACCGATGGCCATGAACATCTGTTGCAAATCGACCACCTTGTAGCCTTGGGGGATCTCGAAGAGGGTCGCCACGAGCGGCTTCTTGTCGATTTTGGTGACCTCGACGCGCCCTTTTTCGGTGCCGGCCTTGTCGTAGGCGATTCCGCGCAACGGAAAGTGTTTGCCATCGAGCAGCTCGAGCGCCCAGGCGTGCTCGGTGGGAATGCCGGTGAGCGGAAGCCGGAACCAGGACGCACCTTCATTGGCGACACAGGCGCTCATCTTTTCTCCGCTGTCGGGAACGACGTCCCAGATCTCACAGGCGTAGCCGGCGACGGAGTCTTTTTGTCCTGTCTTGGTCACCTTGGGGGGAGGATGGGACGGCGCTTCTTTGCCTTCGCGCGAGCCGGGTTCGACGCCGGAGCCGAACGTTTTCAGTTGCTCACCGGCCTTGTCGAGATCGATCAGCACGACTTGCTTTTTGTCCTCGAGCACGGCGTAGAGCTTCTTCTCCGGCGTGTTGATGACCGCGTACCCTTTGCCCATCCCGTTCGACGCCATCACTTCGGGCGGCAGCTCGAGGCGGAGCTTGTTGTCTTTGATGAGAACCGATAGCGGCCGAGCGGGCTTACTCCCCTTGCTGGCGTCTTTGAACAGCAGGCCAATCTCGCCCTCGAACCCATTGAGGAAAGCGAGACCGAGGCCTCCCGCGGCAGGCGCGGCCGTTCCTTCGCCCGATCCGACGCCGGCAGGCGACTGTTTTTTGCCGCACCCACCGAGTGAGAGAACGATGGAAACGACGGCGCACGCGCAAGTCCGATGGTGGCCCATACGAACCGTATATCCTATTTGCTAACGGCAGGGATGACGCGCCCGGTGCGAGCGTCACCGACGCGCGCCGCCGGCCGCAGACTTGCGTCGTGAAGACTACTTCTCGCCGGCGGCCGACGGAAGCGAGCTTTCGAACTCCGTCATCGCTTGGCGCACGCGACGGCGAGCAGGTGACTCCTCCGTATCACGCCGCACGCTGGTCGGCGCCGCCGACTTTTCCGGCGTTTTTGCGGTGGCATACGATCCCAGCTTGGCGCGCGGATTCGTCTTTTGTTCTTGTTCGCTCAAACGCGCATCGAGCAGGTTGATGGAATCGGCGAACGTCGTCGCTTGGCTGTCGAGCTTTTGCACCGATCCGGAAATGTCGGCGACGTCGTTCCGTACGCGCGTGATGTTTCGCTCGAGCTGACCGCGGGGACCGCCGTCCTGCGAGCGTACGCCGAAGATGGCGCCGCCGAGCGCGGAGAACAGGCCGAGCCCGGCGAGCACGACCCAGATTCGCCACGGTCGGTTGAGCGGAATGTGCAAGAACGCCTCGGTGTCTTGCACCACCCGTTCGACAGGGGCGCTGTGGGGCGACACGGTCTTCATTCGCGCCGGAGCGGCCGAGAGTATCGATCCGCCGACGTCGCTGCGCATCGGGCGAGCCGAGGGCATGAGCGATGCGCCATGGCTCGGCTCCTCGGGGCCGCGCGGCAAGAGCGAATCGAGCGAAGGCGCGAAGGAACCGGGGAAGGCGTCGGAATTGATCGAGAACCGACGGGAGGGCGGGAGCGACTCGCGCTCCACCGTTTCCGGGACAGATCGCTGATAGCCGGAGTTCGGGGGCGTCAGCGAGATGCGGTCCGCCATGCGCGAGATGCGCTTCTCGTTGATGCCCGGGATGCGGGTCAAGTCATTGGCAGTTTCGAAAGGTCCGTGCTCGTCGCGGTAGGCGACGATGCGCATCGCGAGCTTTTCGCCGATGCCGGGGAGTGCCTCGCGGATTTCCGTGGCGCTGGCTTCATTGATGTCGATCGGGGGTTCCGATACGGCGAGCTTGAGGGCTGGTCCTGCCATGGTTTGACCGGCAGAACGGCACCATCGGCTATGTCTTAAACGTCAGGCGAATGTCGCCCTCACCGTGTCCGGCGCGACCCGGGTAGGACGGCGGCGCGAGTCGCAGAGGAGATTACGCATCCCACACGCCGCGCGCAGCGTTTCCATGCCTTGCGTCGCGGAGTTTCGAACTGGCGCTATTCGGTGCTCTTGCCGTCCCGTCGATCGGCGCAGCAGCGGACACCCGTCGTGAAGTCGAAGAAGATCGGCGGGTGCTTGCTGACCCGTGCGTCGCAACCGCGGAAAGTGTCGCGTGCATAGAAACCGCCCACGAAGGTGGACTTGTCGTCCTCCACCCACTCGTCGAGGTTGCCCACCATGTCGTACACGCCATCGGCGCCCCACGAGCTGCGGCATTTGGGCGTCTCCCCCGTTGCACGGAGAAGCGGTGCGCCGCCGACCATCACTTGGTTGAGGCGCGGATCCCAATGCCCGAGCGACGCATTGCCATAGAGGATGGATGCGGGGTGGCTCGTGCCGTGGACGTTGCAGACACCGATTCGATACTTCTCACCGTAGGGGTAACGCGTATTTTGGTCTCCGCGACAGGCGACCTTCCATTCGGACAAGGTGCAAAGGCGCTTGCCCGCCGATTCGCACGCCGCTAGGGCAGTCGGTTTGCTGAGATAAGCCTGCGGCGTCACGTGCGCCAAAGAGACGGCGAGGGCCTCGGTGTCGGGACCCCGCTCCCACTCGGGAAGGATCGGCACGGGGGGCTCGACTTCCTCCTTACCCAGCGCGGCCGGGCCCCATTTCTGGCCCGCGATGGCGCGCCGGACTTCCCTCCGGTTCGCTGGATAAAACGGCGAGAACGAGCGCCGCGTCGCCTTGTCGACCATGGTGGCCTCGTAGCGATCGATGCAGAAACGCTCGGCGACGAAGACCATCTCCGGCGTGCACGGTTTGGCCGGATCGGGCGGCGGTGCAGTGGGCTCGGGTTCGGGCAACGCTTCGACGGGAACAGACGATGCCAAGAGCGGAGCTTGCTCGACGGCGGCCGGCGGACGCGGATCGGGCAGCGGAGCAGGCGCAGGGACGGCACCGCATCCCATCGAGAGCCAAACGAGCGCCGTAGGCCGCACGAAAAGCCGCATTGCAATACCGATTGGACCGCCCCGGCAATCGCCGTGTCAACTCCATCTCACCCGCCGCTCGATTTACACCACGGCTGTTCGCGCGGCGCGCTGGACACCCGGCTTTTGCGTTTATTCGTCGCGGGGCGACCCTTCGTCCTCCTCGCCGGGCGCGAACTTGAACGGGTAGGTCACTGTAACCCAGCCGTTGTTCTCGGGCGGCGCGAAGATCATGCTGAGCATCGATTCGCGAATGCACCCCGTAAACTCCGGATCGGCGATGTCGGTTCGCTCGTTGATCTTGGCTTGATCGACGATGCCCCCCACTTTGGCGTCACCGACGATCATGAAGTCGACCACGATCTGCCCGCGCACTTGGGGCAGCTTGGCGAGCGCGCTCGCGTAGCAGGCTGACGCCAACGGATAGAAATCCTCGCGAATGCGCGCGGTCAGGTACTCCTTGGAAAGATTGTGAGAGGGGCCGTTCGACCCGGCGGGGATCGTGAGACCGGTGTGGGGATCAAGCTCGACGCCTTGCGCCTGGAGCGGCAGCACGAGCCGCGCGCGCACGGCGTCGCGTAGCTCGCGGTCGACGACCGTGCCTGCATGATCTGCTGGCTGCGGCACGCGGCTCGCCCGGGGAACCTTCGCGGCGTCGCCAGCGCTTCTCGCAAGGGGCGCATGATCGTTCGGAGCTGCCTGGGGGTCGATCGATGGCGCCGCCGATCGACGGGCGCCCCGCTGCATCATCGCCAATACGGTGAGCGAGCCGCCCGCCACCGCTGCAGCCACGAGCGCGCCCATCCAGCGCGCCGAGCGGCGCGTGCGACGCAATGTGCCTGATGGACGGGACTCGGCGAGCGCGGCGCATAAGACCCGATCCGCAAAGTCGGAGGGAGCTTCTTCGACCTCCCAGCATTCCCAATCGATCGTCGTTTCGGCGTTCATCGCGTTTCTCCCTTCGGTTCTTGCTGGAAAGCAGTGAGTCGCTCGCGCAAAAGAGCGCGCGCGCGAAACAGGCGAGTTTTCACGGTCCCCTCCGGAATCTCGAGAGCGGCGGCGATGTCGCTCAGCGACATGCCGTGGAATTCCGCCAGAACGAAGGCGGCGCGCTGATCGTCGGACAGCTCGGCGGCGGCGCGGGCGATCGCGCGGCCAAGCTCGCGGCGCGCTTGCTCGGTCTCCGGCGTGATCGAGTCGCGCACCACGATGGCGTCGGTAAGCGGCACGACGACGGTGCGCGCCGTTCTTTTTCTCGCGTTCAGTGCGAGGCGAACGGCAATCGTCAATACCCAGGTCGAGACGCGCGCCGGACCGTCGAGATCGAACGACGGAAAAGCGCGGTAGGCGCGGAGGAAAATTTCCTGCGCCAGGTCCTGGACCTGGGCGCCGGGGCCGACGATTCGGGACACCAGCGCGAAGACGGCGCTCTGATGGCAAAGCACGAAAGTGCGAAATGCGAGCGGTTCATGGGCCTTGCACCCTTCCAAGGTTGCGCGCGAGAGCTCTTGCTCCTTGGCTGGCAAAACCCCTCGCGTCGTGGCTTGTCGTTGGCCCATGCTTCTTACACAGCGAACCGGGAGAAAAGTTCCCGCACCGGCGCGTGCCGCGGCCCGGGCGTACGCCGCCCAGCGTAACTCTGCGCTTCAGCGGTGGAAACCGACGTGGAAGGAGCGCGTCGTTCCCCAGATCTTGTTTCCGGCGGGATCGAGCGCGGGAGCGAATTTGTGCTTGAGCGCGCAGGCAGTAGCCGTCCGCGCGAAGCCGTGTCCCGGGTCCTCGACGATGTCGACAGCTTGAGCCGTGCCGTTCGGTCGCACGGTGACCTTCATTTCGACGACGGCGTCTCGGATGCGATCGCGCTCGGCTTCGCCGGGAAAGTCGCAGTCGTCCCACGACGTGCTCTCGAGCCACGCGCCGCGTGACTTGTCGCGCACCGCCGGTTTAACCGCCATGGCTGGCGTGCCGATACCGCCGGGAACCCCGCCCTCGGCCACCACCGATCCGCGCACGGGCGCCGCCGAGGTCCCTCCACTTGCGGTCACCCCGCCGGCGTAGGTGCCCGCGTCGCCGACGATGAAGGTGTTCTCGTCCTCTTCATCCGTCTCGTCGTCTTCGTCCTCACCGCCTTCCTGCACGAGAACCTCTCCGGCCTGCGCGGCCTCGGACGCCGGTGCTTCGTCCGGCTCTTCGGCAGCAGTCGGGGCTGGGGCGGTCACATTGGACGCCCAGCGCGTGGGCTCCGGGGGTGGCGGAGGGGGCAACTCCGGCTCGGGGGGTAACGGCGGTGCCGGCACCTCACGCTCGATCGCGAGCTCCTGCGCTCCGAGGGGCGGAGGTGGATCCCTTTCCCATTGCTCCTCGCGCAACCGGATACCGCCCGCCATGCCGCCATGTGCGAGCAGAGCTGCCGCGAGCGCCAACGAGAGCGCGCGCCGGCGGTCTGGGGCACCCAGCTGGAACACGCGGGCGAGAGGGTCATCGGCGCCCGCGCGCTCGTCTCGCGGGTGCATCGTGTCGTTTCCTTCAGCGCGCACGAAGTCGATACACCACCTGCTCGGCGTAAGTCGACGACATGGAGGACGATGCATCGCCCGATTTATCGTCGACGACTTTCTGCAAGGCGTCCGCGACAGACGCCGAATCCTTCTGAACGGCGCGATCGACGGCGAGGACAGCGGCCGCGCGCACATCGGCGTTGCGAAGACTGGGTAGGAGCTTGACCAGCTCCATTCCCGAACGGCTGTCGCCCAGCATCCCGACCATGTGGGCAGCCTTCACGCCCACGAAACCGCTGCCGCCCGTCGACTCGTCTTCCTTCAGCTTGGCCAAGTAGCAGTCGACTTCCTCGGCGCACTTGCCGAGAAGGTCGGCGGCCGCCTGAAAATTGCTCTTTTCCTTTTCCGCGCCGATCTTGTCGACGACGACCTTCACTTTCGCGACGTGAGCGCCTTTCATCAACTTGATGGCGCTCGTCAAAGCCGCGCTGAGCGTCTCTTCGTCCTTGCCTTTGGCGGCGTTGGCCTGGACGAGAAGCCAGGGGACGAGTTCGGCGTCGTAGAAGCGAGCCGAGGCCGTGAGCAAAGCGGGGCGCGCGGCAAACATCGACGGCCAAATGCTCGCGGTGGGCGGCACCTTTTCGTAGCCGCTTTGAAATGCCTTGGTGGCGTCGGTGCTGACGGGTAGGGCCGTCAGCTCGCGCGACACGACGGCACGGTTCATCTCGTTGTCCGCAGATTTGAGCGCCTGAATCATCGGTGAGCGCGCATCCACTCGGCCGATGGCGCCGAGCGCCAGCGCCGACGCACTGACGTACGATTTGGCGTTACCGCCAGCGTCGGCCGATTTGCTCTTACTAAATTCGACCATTTCCGTGTCTTTGCCGGCCAGGACGTCGACGAGCACGGGGACGGCTGCCGCGCCGATTTTGACGATGCCGAGCAGCGCCGATCCGGCGACCTCGGCTTTGTCCTTCTCCATCAGCACCTTGAGCAGGGGCTTGGTCGCGCTGGCATCGCCGAGGGTGCCGAGCAGCTCGGCGGACGTCTGTTGCCAAAAGACCTGGGATTGATACGCCTCCGACAGCGCAGCGTCGTTGGAGCGCGGGCGCTCCAACGGGCGACCGATTTTTTCGAGCAGCATCGGTTTCCACGCGGCGCTCTTCAGCTGGACCATGGCGCCGTAGACGCTCTTCGCGGCCGCCCCGCCCTTGGCCGAACCGCCCTCGAGCTTGGCAAACGCTTCGCCGAGCGCAGGAGCCGCTTCGTCGTACTTCATCGCCCCGATGGCGCGCGCCGCCTGATGCACGTCTTCTTCGTCGGGCCCTGCGGCGGTGGCGAATCCGTGGCACGCGTGGATGAAGGCTCGACCGGCGCGCGGGTCACGCGTATCGGCGAGGAACTTGATGAGGAGAATGCGCGTGCCCCGCTCGAGACTCGACTCGACGTACGTCTTGGTCAGCGGCTCGATGATTTGGTCGAGCACGCCTTTGACCGCGGGATCGGCCGCGTTTTGGTTGGTGCGCGCCATGGCGTCGCTGTGAAAGTGAAGAAGCGCGCGGATGGCGACCGGCCGCGTTTTGGTATCCCCGAGCCGCGCGATCCAGGTCGCGGGCAGTCGGTCTTCCGGGGACGGCTCGGGCGCAGCGGGAGCGACCGCGCGCGCGACGCGCGGCTGCCGCCCTCCAGGCTCGCAGGCGGACTGGTAATCGGCAATGCGACATTCGATGGTAGGTGGCCGAACGGCGCGTTGCTGCAGGTAATACGCATCGATTCCCGCATTGCAGGCCCGGAGCGACGCCTGACTGCAATCCTCGATGGCAAGTCCCTTTCCGATGCCGAGCACCCGGAATTCGCCCTGCGTCATGTGCACGTTCGAGCCGGGAGCTTGGACCCGCGGGTCCATGTTGCCCGGCCCTTGACACTTCTTTCCGGTGGAGTCGCAGTTGTCATCCTCGCTCTCGCGCAAGAACAACTTGGTCGTGGCGATCGTCGTTTCGGCTTTGCACGCCATGTGCGGGACATCCGCCCCCACCTTGTCCACCTGCGCGAGGTACGCCTCGGAGACCCCTGACGTGATGATCTGCCCGAGCGCGGCCGTGGTGGGCTCGCAGATCGTCGTATTGTGGCACCCTGCCATCGCCGTGGCGGAGAACACAGACATCACGCCCAACGTGCGCAACCTTCGCTGATGATTGGCCATAGCGGCAACCTCCGGGCGACGGAAACGCTTCATCGCCTGCTCAAACCATAAACCTAGCCTCGTACCACAATCAATTGGCAATGAACGCCCTGTTGACAAGTCGCGTCCCCTGGTACCCGCTTCTCTACGCGCGCGTCCCGCAGTAGCTAGACGCGGTGAGCCGGGCGAAATGTACAAATGCGCGGGCGGCTCGAACCTAGGCGCGGCCGCGGCCCTCCGAACGCTGGAGCACGGCATCGAAGACGGTCACCGCGGCGCCATCGCGCCAACCGGAGCGAAAGCGGCTACTTGATGACGGTTCGACAGCCGAGAATGATGTCGATGCGCGCGCCGGGGTCGCTTTTTACTTTTGCGCAGGTTGGGCCGCAAAGGATGATCTTGGCGTCGTTGTCTGCGTACTGCCAGCCGTCCGCGCCCTGATCGCAAAGCGCCGTGTTGTCCTGCAGAATAGGCACCGCGGCCCCCGCGCCGGGGGTGAAGTTGACGTTGACCTTGCTGCGATCGACGGGCAGTCCCGCCGGCCCCGCGGGAACGTCGAACGTGCAAGTGAGCGCCTTGCCGGTGATGGTGGCGAGCGCCTTACGGAGATCGCCGGCGAAGTCCTGTGAGGTCGTCATGTCGAAGTGACAGTCGCCGACGTCCTTGCCGCCCGCATGGTCGCAAGTGGCGCTCGCCGCGGTGCCACCCGCAAAGGCAATCTGAGAAAGCAGACCCCGTGCGCTTTCGCTTCCGGGTACTCCGATGGAGAACGTGCGAATGCCCACCAAGAAAGCGTTGGGAACCTGGGTCGACACGAGCCCGGCCACCTCGGCGGGGGTGCAGCTCTCGGAGCCGTCGGTAAGGAGGACCAGAAAATCGCTCCCCGGCAAGCTCAGCTGCTGGTGCAAATGCTTGTAGCCGAGGATGGTGGCACCCACGATGGGCGTTCCTCCGGCGGGCTTCATGGCGTCGAGGCTGGCGCTCAAGGCGGCCACCTGCGGCGCGTCGATGGACTTCACCGCGACGCTCGGCATGGATTGCACGCCGCATTCGTCATCGTTGCTGAAATACGAGATGCCGGCGCTGGCCGAAGGAGGAAGCGACGCGAACGCCGACTTGAGCGCTTCGCGGATGATCTCCCATTTGCTTGGGCGCATGGGATCGGCGCGATCCGGCTTTGCTTCGCAGTCGCTCGAGCTGGTGACGGGGGGCAGATTGCAGTTCATGCTTCCGCTGCGATCGATCACGAAGAGCAGGTTGGCGGGCAGCAGATCGGCTTTGATCGTCGAGGAGGCGCACCCTGCCGAGTCGCTCGGCCCCGCACCGCTGTCGCCCGGTCCGATGATGATTCCACTGCCTCCAGCCCCAGCGCCCGCGGAGCCAGCTTCGCCGCCGCCCCCGTTTCCGCCGCTCGAGCCTCCGCCGCTTCCGCCTCCGCCCGTGACGCTGGCATCGGGAGTCGAGGGCGACGGTCGATCGCCAGCGCCGTCCGACGAACACGCCGCCAGCATGGTGAGGCCTGCTCCGAGAACGCCGGCCAGCGCGGATCTCACGGGCCTACCCACGTTGCTTCCCATGATCCAGTGCCTCCGTAGAGCGGGTTCGGTTCTTTGACGTCCCATGCTCCGTTGACGAAGGCGGCGGCGACCTTGTCGTAGTCGCCGAGGAACGGGCCCTCGAAGGGGAAATTGACGCCGAGCACGATATAAAAGCCATCCTTTAGCGCGGTTGCGGGGTCGAGCTTCGAAACTTTGCAATTGAGCTTGCCCACGAGATCGGCAGAAAAAGGGAAGATCAGATCGGCCGTGCCCGCGAGCTTCCCGTTCGTGATCTCGAGCACCTCGCCATTGGCGGACTGCACGAGGGTGAGATCGATGTCACCTGCGACGGGAATGGGAAGCGGAATGATGGTGGCGGAGGACGCGTAGGTGCCGATGAACGTGCCGTGATAATGGCCCGGTTTGCATTTGAGTCCCGGCACGGTCTCGGGCCAGCCGAAGATGACGTCAGGCTTGGCTGCGTCGACGACGCCGGCCGCGTCGCTAGCGCCGGCGTCAGTGGGATCCGACCCTCCCGTTCCCGCGGCGCCACCGGAACCCGCCGCTCCCCCGCTGGTACCGCCAAAGCCGCCCGTCCCCCCGGTGGAACCGCCCGCCCCGCCCGAACCCACGGAGCCTCCGCCCGAGCCCGAACCTGTGGCCGTCGACGCTCCTGCGTTTCCGCCGCGGCTCGTATCGCGAGGGGCGGAACCTGACGTATCGCTGCAGCCAATGACGAACGACGCCAAAGTCGAAACGAGGACCCAAGCCCGCATCACGCGCTCCTTCTCGGCACAGTTTCCGCGCGGAACCAGACCGCAGTCATGTTTCTTTACAACGGTTTACTCACATCTAACAAGCCTACTTGTCGAATGTGCCGATCCAAGGTTCTAGCATCGCGCACAACCACCGTAGGCCGATAGCGAAGTCCGCGCGAGGGGCGTCTGAAGGCACCATTTGGTGCGCGGAAGGGCGGACGCGGCGCGCAGCAACGTAAAGATGCGGAAGGTCCGGCTTTCGCGTACAACGCTCGCGCCATGTCTCGTGTTCGCCCTCTGGGAGGGGCATCGGGCCGCCGCAGCGTTCGCGCTGTGAGCGCGCGCCCCTATGCGGGGCGGTCCGTCAAAGAACGTCTGGCAGAACGCCGCGCGCGCCTCCTCGACGCGGGGCTTGGGCTCTTCGGGACCCGGGGTTACACGTCTACTTCCATCGAGCTCATTTGCTCGAAGGCCGGCGTCACCGCGCGTCACTTCTACGAGCAGTTCGCCAGCCGCGAGGAGCTGCTCCTCGAGGTTTACGAATCGGTCATCCATCGGACCCGCAAAGCGGTGGTCACCGCCCTGCACCAATCACACAGCACGCCGCGCCATCGCGTCACGGCGGGGCTAGAAGCATACGTCCACGCCGTCTTAGACGACCCGCGCTACGCCCGCATCGCTTGCGTCGAGGTGGTCGGAGCCAGCGCGAGAGTCGAACGCAGGCGACGCAAGACCATCTACGAGATCGCGTCGCTGATCGAGGCACAAGCGCAAGCGCTCGCCGAACAGGGCAGAGTGGCGCGCAAGGACTTCAGTCTGACGGCCATCGCCATGGCCGGCGCGTGCAACGAGCTCGTCACGGACGCCATCATGCGACCAACGCCCCCCCCGACGTCGGCCCTGGTTAGTGCGCTGGTACGCCTTTTCTTGGCCGTCATTGCCGCGGCGCGACCGGAGGCTCCTTCGAAAAGGAGATCCCGCAAGCCCGCCCGTTGAAATTTTTCTTGGTGCTTCGACGAACATGGATTCGCTGCACCCGAAGTCGCACCCTCCGAGCTCGGTCGCGGCGCAAAGGCGCCATGCTATATGAACGATTCTCGAGTGATGCGCGCGTCCATTGCTCCTGCCATCCTCGCCCACACCTGAAACTTTCCAACTCGTCACGCGAGGTAGGGAACAATTCCCAATGTCACAGGTTCTGAAGCAATTCCGAATGTCACCCCCTCCGAGCAGATCGCCGGCCGAGCGCCCCACCGAGGCCCCCCGTCGTGCGCCGTGCGGGCTTGAGCGCCGGGCACGCCGTGCCCTTCCCTTCGCCGCCGCGGCCATACTTGGCGCCGTCGCTTCATCAGGTTGTCACGGCGCCGAAGCGCAGTCGCAGGCGATGCCTCCCTTGCCGGTCGACATCCTGCGCCTCACCGAAAAGCCGATCAACGAGGAGGACGAATACCTTGCGTCGCTCACTTCCCGGCGGTCGATCACCCTCTATGCGCAGGTCAACGGCTACATCCGCAAGATCCCGTCCAAACCCGGTGACCGGGTGCGCCAGGGCGCACTCCTCATCGCCATCGACCCCGGACAGCAGACCGCCACCTTGAAGGGCCTCGCGGCAACTCTCGAGACGCGCAAGGCGACGCGCGACTTTGCCGCGCACAACGACGAGAGCTCGAAGAACCTCGTCGCGGAGGGTTTGCTCAGCGATCTCGAGTACCAGCAGCGCCACTCGCAGCGCGCCGTCGCCGAAGCCGACGTCAAAGCCGGCGAAGCGCAGGTGCAGGCGCAATCCGAGCTGCTCCGTTACTACCGCATCACCGCGCCGAGCGACGGCACCTTGGGCGACGTGCCGGTGAAGATCGGCGACTATGTGACCCCGCAAACACGCCTCACCTCGGTCGATCAGGACAATTTGGTCGAAGCCTATGTGTACGTTCCGATCCACAAGGCAGCCACCATCCAGCCCGAAACGAAGGTGGCGCTCGTCGGCGAAGACGGCAAAGTGATCTGCGAAGAAAAGCCGTCCTTCATCTCGCCACAGGTGAACGTCGATACGCAGACGGTGCTGGTGAAGACCCTTTGTCCCAACGACGGGCGCCTCCGAACTTCGCAGGTCTTGAAAGCGCGGATGATCTGGTCGAAGCGCCCCGGGCTCACCGTGCCGACCGTCGACGTCACGCGCCAAGCAGGTCAGTACTTCGTCTTCGTCGTCGAAACGAGCCCGCAAGGGGCGCTCATCGCGCGGCAGAAGCCGATCAGCGTGGGCGCCATTCAGGGCAACGAGTTCGTCGTGACCGGAGGGCTGACACCGGGCGTCGAGATCGTGGGATCGAGCATTCAGAAGATCCGCGACGGCTCGCCCATCGCTCGTTCATCGCCCGAACCGCAGCCCGGCGCGGGCTCCTCCGCCACCCCGCAAGCTCCTCGACTCTGACTTTCACCGCTCTCTCGCGCCGCACAGGTACGCATGTTCGTCGATTTCTTCATCAGGCGACCTATCTTCGCCGCCGTTTGCTCGATCCTCATCGTGCTCGCGGGTGCCATCTGCATCCCCACGCTCCCCATCGCGCAGTATCCGCAAATTGCGATGCCGCAGGTGTCGGTGTCGGCGTTCTACATCGGGGCCAACTCCGAAGTGGTCGAGAGCTCGGTGACGATGCCGCTCGAGCAAGCGATCAACGGCGTGGAGGGCATGCGTTACATGACCTCTACCAGCGCCAACGACGGTAGCTGCAACATCTCCATCACCTTCGACCCGAGCCGCAACATCGACGTCGCCGCCGTCGACGTGCAAAACCGCATCTCCACGGCGCAAGCCCGCCTTCCCAACGAAGTGAAGCAAGGGGGCATCTCCGTGACGAAGAGCTCGGGCTCGTTCGTGGCGGCGTTGGCGCTCGTTTCCGAGCACGGCCAGTACGATCAGAAGTTTCTCAGCAACTATACGGACGTTTATCTGAAGGACGCCGTCAAACGCGTGAAGGGTGTAGGCAGCGTCGAGATCTTCGGTGAGCGTCGCTTTGCGATGCGCCTCTGGCTCGACCCGAACAAGCTCGCCGAACGAGGCCTCGTCGCGGCCGACGTGGTCGCCGCGCTCGCCGAACAGAACTTGCAGGCTCCCGCCGGTCAGCTCGGCCAACCTCCCGCGCCCGTGGAGAAAGACTTCCAGATCAGTCTCCAGGTGCAAGGGCGTCTCGTCGAAGAGCGCGAGTTCGACAACATCATCGTACGCGCCAACCCCGACGGCACTTTGGTGCGCGTGCGTGACATCGGGCGCGCCGAGCTCGGCGCCGAGGACTACTCGTCGACCCTGACTTTCAACGGGCAAGTCGGTGTCGGCATGGGCGTCATACAGCTCCCCGGGGCCAACGCGCTCGATGTGCGAAACCGCGTCATCGAAACGATGGACCGCTTGGCCCAGCGTTTCCCCCCCGGGCTCAAGTGGAAGAACGCTTTCGACACCACCAAGGCAGTATCGGCGTCGATGGAAGAGGTGGTCGTCACCCTTCTCGAGGCGATCGGCCTCGTCATCGTCGTTATTTTTCTCTTCCTGCAGAGCGGGACGAGCACGCTCATTCCCGCCATCACCATCCCGGTCTCGCTGATCGGGACGTTTGCGTTCGTCAAAGCCTTCGGCTTTTCCATCAACAGTTTGACCCTCTTCGGGCTCACGCTGGCGACGGGGCTGGTCGTCGATGACGCCATCGTCGTCATCGAAAACATTCAGCGTTTCATCGACGACAAGGGCATGTCCGCGCGACAGGCCGCCTTCGAAGCGATGAAAGAGGTGAGCGGCGCGGTCGTCGCGACGTCGCTCGTTTTGATGGCGGTGTTCGCGCCGGTGGCGTTCCTCCCCGGGACGACGGGGCGCATCTACCAGCAGTTCTCGCTGACCATCGCTTTCTCGGTGGGTCTCTCGATGTTCAACTCGCTCACGTTGACCCCCGCGCTTTCGGCGCGACTGCTGCGCCGAACGCCGCGCGAGAAAAATGCGTTCTTCCGAGGCTTCGATCGCGGGTTCGATTGGCTGCGCTCGACGTACTTGACGATGCTGGGTTGGCTCTTTCGCTGGCGCGCGATCACCCTCGCCAGCTACGGCGCCATCTTGGCGGCGGGTATTTGGCTCGCGCGCACGGTGCCGGTCGGCTTTTTGCCGCAAGAGGATGACGGATTTTTCGTGGTCATGATGCAGGGGCCGAGCGGCTCGTCCCTCGGCCGCATCACCAAGGTGCTCGATCAAACCGACAAGTTTTTGCATACCGTCCCCGAGGTCGAAGACACGTTCGGCGTGGGCGGCTTCTCTTTTGCCGGGAGCGGCTCCAACCGCGCCATCACCTTCGTCATGCTGAAGCCCTGGAGCGAGCGCAAGGGCAAGGGGCAGAGTCTGCCCGAGATCCTCAGTCGCATCCGCGGTCCTCTCATGAGCAATCCCGACGCGATGGTGATGCCTTTCGCGCCGCCCGCCATCCAAGGGGTGGGCAACTTCGGCGGTTTCGATTTCGAGATCGAGGACCAGTCCGGGGTCACGGTGCAGGAGCTCGCCGACGCCACCAAGAACGTCGTCGAAAAAGCGTCGCAGTCACCGAAGCTGACCGGCGTTTTCTCCGGTTTCACGGCCGACGACCCGCAGATTCTTTTGCGGGTGAATCGCGACCGCGCCAAGCAGCTCAACGTCCCCCTCACCGACGTCTTTCAGACGCTGCAGATTTACACCGGGTCGGCGTACGTCAACGACTTCACCTTTTCGAATCGCTCGTACCGCGTGTACGTGCAGGCCGATCAACAGTTCCGCGGCAACCCCAAAGATCTGACGTCCTTCTACGTGCGGTCGCGCGGAGGGGTTGGACGCGGCGATCTCAGCGCGACCGGGCTGCCCATCGCGGGGGGGGGCGGTGTGGCCAGCGGCTCGATGATCAGCCTCGATTCGCTTTTGACCAGCGAGCCGCGCGTCTCGGCGGGCCTCGTCAATCACTACAACATGTTTCGTTCGACCGAGATCAACGGCTCACCCGCAGAGGGCGTGAGCTCGGGCGAAGCGATGGCCGAAATGGAGCGCATCGCCAAAGCCACCCTCCCGCAGGGTATGGGGTTCGAATGGACGGGCATCGCCAAGGAGCAGATCGAATCGGGCAATATGACGATGCTCATCTTCGGCCTGGCGCTCATTTTGGTACTGCTCGTCCTGGCGGCGCAGTACGAGAGCTTCAGCCTGCCCTTCATCGTCCTTCTCGCGGTACCGCTCGGTCTGGCGGGCGCGCTCTTGGGGCAGCTCTTGCGTCATCAACCGAATGACGTCTTTTGCCAGATCGGGCTGGTCATGCTCATCGGCCTATCGGCGAAGAACGCCATCCTCATCGTCGAGTTCGCGAACCAGCTGCGCACGCGCGGGCACTCCATCACCGAAGCCGCCCTCGAGGCCGCGCGCGAACGGCTCCGTCCCATCCTGATGACGTCCTTGGCCTTCATCTTCGGCGTGTTCCCCCTCGTCATCGCCAGCGGCTCGGGCGCGGAAAGCCGGCACTCGCTGGGCACCACGGTATTCGGCGGAATGATCGTCTCCACCGTGATGAACCTGTTCTTCGTGCCGGCGCTCTACGTCATGGTGGAGGCGTTGCGCGAGAAGGTCCTCGGCAAGAAAGCCGCGCTGCCCGAAGAGGGCGACCCGGTTCGCGCGTAACGCGCGACCCTCGATTGCGCGAAGCTCGCGGCTGATCCTCCGTGCTCCTCGATCTTTCGCCTCTTCGCCGTCATCGCGACTACCGCTTCGTCTTCGCCGGTCAACTGGTAAGCGCCTTTGGCAGCTTTCTCACGTACGTGGCGTTGCCCGTACAGATCTACAATCTCACCAAGTCCTCCGCGATCGTGGGACTGCTCGGTACGGCGCAACTCGTTCCGCTCGCGCTGACGGCGCTATGGGGAGGGGCGTTTGCCGACGCCATCGATCGTCGCCGTCTGCTGCTCATCTGCGAAGCACTGCTGCTCTCCGGATCGCTGGCTCTGGCGCTCAATTCGATGCTGCCAAATCCGAGCATTGTATTTCTTTTCGTCGCTGCTGCGTTCATGTCGGCGGTGGATGGGTTTCACCGGCCGGCGCTCGAATCGCTCACGCCTCGGCTGGTGGGGGTGGAAGATCTGCCGGCGGTTTCGGCGCTCGCCTCGCTCCGCGGAACGACGGCGGCCATCGCGGGACCGGCTCTCGCCGGAGTGTGCATCGCTGCCTTTGGCATGTCTTTCACGTATGGCGTCGATGCAGCGACCTATGCGTTCTCGCTTCTCGCGTTATCACAGGTGCGCTCGATACCGCCTTCGGCCGATGCCCAACCCGTTGGCCTCGCGAGCATCCTCCAAGGCTTTGCTTATGCCGCCAGTCGTCCGGAGCTGATCGGTACCTACGTGGTGGACATCGTGGCCATGACGTTCGCCATGCCGATGGCAGTCTTCCCTGCCCTCGCCATGCAATTCCGCGGTTCGAGCGCCGCCGGGTACCTCTATTCGGCCATGAGCGCGGGAGCGCTTGTCGTGACGCTCTTCAGTGGCTGGACGCGACGGGTGAAGCGGCGAGGTGCCGCCGTGGTCATCGCCGCCGGCGTTTGGGGCACAGCGATCGCCGCGCTGGGACACGCCTCGTCTCTGCGCGCTGCCGTCGCGTGTCTTGCCTTGGCGGGCGCGGCCGACATGGTGAGCGGCCTTTTCCGTATGACCATCTGGAACGAGACGATCCCCGCCAGCCTGCGCGGGCGCATGGCGGGGATCGAGCAGCTCTCGTACATGAGCGGGCCTCTCCTCGGCAACGCGCGCGCCGGATTCATGGCGGAGCGCTTTGGCATCGCGCGATCGATCACGTGGGGCGGGCTCATGTGCGTCGCGGGTGTCGTAGCGTGCGTACCGATCTTGCCGGCCTTTTGGCGTCATCGAAAATCGGAGGCCACCGTTGATGAGAGCCCCGCTGCATGCTCGAGCGAACCGGAGTGACTTGCGAGTGATCGCGACCGGAAAACGTCGGGAGACACATGGGCTGCATGAAGACGAGCGTCCCATCCCCAACACCGCGGCGAGCGCGAGGCTGACGCCGACTTCACGCGCGGGATTTCGTTTCGCCATGGCGGGGGTTGCGCGCTCACGTTCTATGGACAGCTGATTGGCGCGTTCGACCAGAATACCGGTCGCGGGCGTAACCACAAAATAGCGCGTAACGGGGGCACTCGTGCGAACCCCCAGCAAGGTGAAACGACGATTTGCGGCTGAACCATCGAGGCTGAGGCCCGAATCTCATGGCGCGCGGGCCTTGCGTCTTGCCCTTTGCGATGGGATGACGTCGTCACATGAGTGGGTACCGCAGTCGAACTTCGACACATGGACGAAACATGGCCGGAGCGCGCGCGCTTTGGCGCGCCACCGGCATGACCGATGCCGACTTCGACAAGCCCATCATTGCCATTGCCAATAGCTTCACCCAGTTCGTCCCGGGACACGTGCATCTTCACGACGTGGGCCAGCGCGCCAAAAAGGTGATCGACGCCGCCGGCGGATGGGGCGTCGAGTTCAACACCATCGCCGTCGACGACGGTATCGCCATGGGACACGGGGGGATGCTCTATTCGCTCCCCAGTCGCGAGCTCATCGCCGACAGCGTCGAGTACATGGTCAATGCGCATTGCGCCGACGCGCTGCTCTGCATTTCCAATTGCGACAAGATCACCCCGGGCATGTTGCTCGCCGCCATGCGGCTCGACGTTCCCACCATCTTCGTCTCGGGCGGTCCCATGGAGGCGGGCAAGCTCGTCGGCACGCACGATCGCGACGGCAAGGCGCTCACGCGCAAGCTCGACCTCATCGATCCCATGATCGCGGCCGGCGACGACTCGGTGTCCGCCGATGAATTAGCGCGACTCGAACGTTCGGCTTGCCCGACGTGCGGGTCGTGCTCGGGCATGTTCACCGCCAACAGCATGAATTGCCTCAACGAAGCTCTCGGGCTCGCGCTGCCGGGCAACGGCACCCTCCTGGCGACACACGCCAAGCGCTGGACGCTTTTCGAGAACGCATCGCGGCGCATCGTCGAGCTCGCCAAGCGTTACTATCTCGAGGGGGACACGTCGGTGCTTCCCCGCAGCATCGCCAGCTTCGAGGCCTTCGAGAATGCCATGGTGCTCGACATCGGAATGGGGGGCTCGACCAACACCGTGTTGCACATCTTGGCGATCGCGGAAGAGGCGCGCGTCCCGTTCACCATGTCCGATATCGACCGCCTGTCGCGCAAGGTGCCGAACGTCTGCAAAGTCGCACCCTCTTCGCAATACCACGTCGAAGACGTGCACCGTGCGGGAGGGGTGTTCAGCATCCTCGGAGAGCTCGACCGCGCCGGGCTCGTGCACCGCGAAGCACGCACCGTCCACGCTCCCACGTTGGGACACGCCATCGACGAAAATGACATCGCCGGACCGAACGCCAGCAGCGATGCGAAAAAACGCGCTCTGGCGGCGCCGGGGGGCGTGCCGACCACGGTAGCGTTTTCTCAGGACAAGTACTTCGCCGAGCCGGACATGGATCGCGCGCACGGCTGCATTCGCGACGTGGCCCACGCCTACAGCACCGAAGGCGGGCTCGCGGTCCTCTACGGCAACATCGCGCAAGATGGCTGCATCGTGAAGACGGCCGGGGTCGATGAATCCATCTGGAAGTTCGAAGGCTCGGCGCGTGTCTTCCACTCCCAAGAGGCAGCGTGCGACGCCGTGCTCGAAAACCGCATCACCCAGGGCGATGTCATCGTCATCGTCTACGAAGGCCCCAAAGGCGGGCCCGGCATGCAGGAGATGCTCTACCCGACATCGTTTCTCAAAGGCAAAGGGCTCGGCAAAGCGTGCGCGCTGGTCACCGATGGTCGCTTCAGCGGGGGCACGTCGGGGCTCAGCATCGGGCACGTGTCGCCGGAAGCGGCCGAGGGTGGCGCCATTGGTCTCGTCGAAGAGGGCGACCGCATTCGCATCGACATTCCGGCGCGGGTCATCGAGGTGCTCGTCTCGCCACCTGATCTCGCAAAAAGGCGAGAGGCGATGGAGGCGCGCGGCGAAAGCGCCTGGCGACCGAACCGGGACCGGCTTGTCTCTCAGGCTTTGCAGGCTTACGCGCGCATGGCGACGAGCGCCGCGAGAGGCGCGGTCCGCGACATCGCCCAGCTGGGAAGCGAAACGCGCGGAAGACGGGGCAGTTGATTCCGGTGCGCGGTCTGTGGCAAAGGACGACCGATGGCCAAGCGTGCACCTTCCACCGATTGCGCCCAGGCGCTGCACAGCGTCGACCCCGTGACCGGCGGCATCATCCCGCCGCTTCAACCGTCGACGACCTTCGCCCGAGCGGCTGATTATCAACTCCTCAGCGGCCGCGTTTATAGCCGCGACGAGGGACCGACCGTCGAACCCGCCGAGCAGCTTTTGGCGCGCCTCGAAGGCGGCGCGGGGGCCATGCTCTTTGCGAGCGGAATGGCGTCGGCGACCGCGGTGTTTCGCGCGCTCTGCCGCCCCGGGGATCACGTGGTCGCGCAAAACGTCATGTATTTCGGGCTGCGCTCCTGGCTGAAGCGCATCGCGGCGCAGTGGCAGCTCGAGCTCGATCTCGTCGACGCTTCTCGAAGCGACGAGCTTCAGCGCGTCGTGCGCCCGGGCAAGACGCGCATCGTCTGGCTCGAGACCCCCAGCAACCCGACCTGGGACGTCGTCGATCTCGCGGCCGCGGCGCAGATCGCGCACGGGGCGGGGGCGCTTCTGGCCGTGGATTCGACGGTCGCAACGCCTGTGCACACGCGGCCCATCGAGCACGGCGCGGATCTGGTGATGCACGCCGCCACCAAGTACTTGAACGGTCACAGCGACGTGCTCGCCGGCGCGCTGGTGACGGCGCGCGCCGACGAAGCCTGGCAAGCGCTGCATCAATACCGGCACGACGACGGCGCTTGTCTCGGTGCGTTCGAGGCGTGGCTCCTCTTGCGCGGGATGCGCACCCTCTTTCCGCGCGTCGAACGACAGAGCGCGACGGCCCTCGAGCTAGCACGCCGTCTCGAACGATTGCCGGGCGTCCGCGTGCTCTACCCCGGCCTCCCCTCGCACCCGGGTCACGAAACCGCGCGCCGCCAGATGCAGGGTGGCTTCAGCGGAATGCTGTCGGTTCGGCTCGCGGGTGGGCGCGCCGCAGCGCTGGCCGCGGCAGGAAAGATGGAGGTGTTCCTGCGCGCGACTTCGCTGGGCGGCGTCGAAAGCCTCGTCGAGCACCGGGAAACGGCGGAGGGATCCGAAACGATCTCTCCCCCGGATCTCTTGCGCCTTTCCATCGGCATCGAAGACATCGAAGACCTCTGGCAGGATCTCGCGCACGCGCTCCGCCCCGCATGAGCCGATCTCTCCACCTGATCGCGGTGCTTCTCGCGCGCTTTGGTCTGGCGGCGAGCTACCTTTCCTCGGTCGTCGACCGCTTCGGCGTGTGGGGGCACCCAGGGACGCCGGGGGTCACGTGGGGTGATTTTCAGCATTTCGTGGCGCGCATCGAGGCGGTCTCACCGATGACGGCGATGGCCGCGCCCGTTCTCGCCTGGATCATCACGGTGCTAGAGGCGATCTTCGGACTGTCGCTCCTCGTCGGGATGCGCACCCGAACGATGGGCCTCGGCTCGGCTTGCCTACTGCTCCTTTTCGCGGCGGCCAGCATTCTCTCGCCCGGCGGTATCCACGCCGTCCTGACATCGTCGATCCTCAGCGCGGCCGGAGCCTCGATGCTGCTCGCGACGAGAGCCGGCGAGATCTGACGTCAGGCTTTGCGCTTGGCAACGCGCGTGCGTGGCGCCACCGGCGCGGTCGGGTAACGTCCGCTCGCTCTGCCGCGCTGCGACGTCTCGACCTCGACGATGGTGGCGAGAATGCCCGGACCGTCGTCGAGCTCGATCGCCTTGCACGACCAGCGCAAAAGACGATGCCCCGGTTTCTTTAGCTCGATCTCGTTGCTGCAAGGGAGACCCCCCGCCGCGGGCGCGATCCGCTCCGACAGGTGATCGGTATCGCCCACCAGCTTGGCGCAGGTCCGCGTCAGCTGATCGAGCGGAATGCCCTCCAAACGGCCTACCGAGCTGCTCAAGAACCGCGCCGCCGCCGGATTGACGTACACCACTTCGCGCGCGCGATTGAAGACCATCACCCCGCCGTCGAGCTCGGCGAGCACGTTCTCCATCTGGCTCAGCGTTTTTTTGGCGATTTGATGGCTCTCGCGCTCTTGCGCGAGCTTCTCCGTGAAGCGGATCACTTCGAGCGCGCTCGAGCGAGCTTTCGATCGGAGATCGAGCTCGGCGGCGATACGCTCCGCCAGGCGCGAGAGCATGTCGATCCACGAGGGCTCGATGACGGCCGGGCGGGGATCGAAGATGTAGAGCGCGCCGAGCACGTCACCGTCGGGCGTGGTGAGCGGCACGCCGGCTGCGCTGGCGATGGTGCCATTGCGAACGAGCGGATTCGATGCAAAGGCCGGATGCGCGCTGGCATTCTGCACGACGACCGGCTGCCCCGAGTCGAGCACATACGAGCAGAATGATTCGTCGAGCAGGTTGCGTTGCGTCTCGCCGAGGTCGGCACCTGCCGGCGTGTACACCTCGAAACAAGCTACGTCGTCGAGCGCGAGCGACATCACGGCCAACGGAACACCGAACGCCTCTGCCGTCCGCGCCAAGAGCGCTTTCAGCACACGCGCCGACGGACCCTCGTCGACGAGACTGAGGGCGGCGAGGCGCGCGCGCCTCAGTTGGTCCCCTTCATCCTCCGGAACGGGAGGGGGACACGATACCGTTTCTGAACGCGGCGCTCTCGTCAGCGCGCGGCGCACCGCCGACCCAACCGTCCGTTCATCGGCGCCGTAGGGGAGCACTTCCGCGATCCCGAGCGCGTCGGTCAAATCGCGCGCCGTCGTGGAGAGCTCGCGTGACACGGACGCCAAGATGGCGCAGCGGTCGTAGGTGGGAATGGAGCTTTGCACGTCGCGCAGAAGGGTAAAACCCGCATCGCGGCTCATCGCGAGATCGGCAAGGAGGAGCTTGGGCTTACCTCGCACCGAGACGACCCGGCGCGCCTCCGCCGAGTCACGCACGACGACGGCATCGAGGCCCTCTTTTCTTACTACCTGGCTGTAAAGCTCGGTGACGTCGACCGCGTTGCCTGTAATAAGCGCGTAATCGGTCATTTTATCGGTGCGCTCCCTCGGCACGGCAATCACTTACGCCGCGCGCCTCCCTCTAAACGAATCAGCAAAGGACCGGAGTCGGCTCAGCTGGCAAACTATCACGCACGCAATTCGATTGATACGGCTTGCGCGCGCTTTCGTGCGCTAAAGCGCAGCGCCGCCGTTGGCGACAGTGTCGGCCCATTGAACACTCCCACCGCTTTTCGTCGCACAATCGGCAGCTATCCGCGAAATGCGCGGAAGAAATTACGAAGCAATCCAAGACCCACGCGGTAACCCGGCATCTGGTTGAAGAGATCTTGCGCGGTTTGTCCGGCCCGCGGAGCGTACTCGTGAAAACGAGGAAAGAAGAAAGAGAACGTTCCAATGCGAACAAGCGCCGACGCGAGAAAGAGGGTCTGCAGCTGCCAGGCGAAGAGCACCGGTAAACGCGTGGCGAGAATGCCACCCAACAGCGTCATCGAGAAAACGACGGTGCCGGTCACCGTCGAGGCATAAGCCGTGAGCCGGGCCCGGTTCTTGTTCTCTGAAGCGGTGAGCATGTGGTTGAAGCTGACCAGGTTGTAACCGGCCCAGGCGATACCAGCCCCGGCATTGATGATCCAGATCGCGGAGGCGCTCGAGAAGAAGAGATAAGGCAGTGGCACGACGCCCACGAGAAGGCCTGCCAGGCGCAGCGTGGTTCGTTCGCCGAAGTGATCGGCGAGCCGACTCCAGAGCGGTAGGGAGACGATGCTGCCGGCGATGGAGCTGCACGAAGTCAAAGACAGCGCGAGATAGTTGAAGTGAAGATCGCGTAAGTACCAGACGTTGAAAAATGGGCCCGACATGGCGGCGGCCCCCTGGACGAGAGCGTGTGCCAGGCAAAAGGTTTTGAAGTCCTTACTCGGACGCGCGCGCCAATCGGTATCGCGGTGGGACGCACTTGCGGGCGGCTCGTATTGGCGGCGCAGCATCTGATAAGAGATCGCGCGGCACAGGCCCGCCGTGAGAAAGAGCCCTGTAAAGAAGGTCCAGGGAGCGTTCTTGGTCGAGTAATTGGCCGCGAGGAGGCCGACCGTGAGCGCGCACGAGAGGTTCACGAATGCAAACAGCCGATTGCGCCACGCAAAGTGCCGCCCCCGTGCCTCGTACGGCACGAGGTCGCCCATCCAAGACACCCACGACGCCGTCGTCACGTTGGCGCATACCCCGGCAAGAATGATGGCGGCGACGAACGCCCACGCCGAGTGGGGCGCCAGCAAAAATCCCGTGAGCGCGGCGAGACAGAGGAAAAAGCTTTGCAGCCCCACGCCCACCAGAACCTGCCCTTTGCGGGCGTGCTGTACGTCGATGAAAGCCGGCAAGTAATACTGGCCGAGCGAGCCGAGCAGTAAGGGAGCTGACCCGAGAAGCGCGATGGCCATGGTCGGCGCTTTGAGCGAAACAGCTCCGGCGATGGCAAACGTTTCCGTCAGCGCAATCATCACCGTCGAGAAGGTGCCGTCCCAGAAGCTCAGCACCAAGGCGCGGCGCACTTCGGGTCGCGGAAGCTCGATTCCTCCGAGTCGCTGTTTTGGCGAAGACGCGACGACGTCCATCACTGGGGCTGTCATACGGCGAGCCCGAAGGATACTCGAGCCGTGCCGCGATTTTCGCGCCAGAAAAGCGGGATTCTTTTGAGACTGCGGTGAAGCGTCGCGGACGGCGTGCGGAAACGTGGAGGTTGGCGCGCGCTACGTCCGCGTCGTATCCGCGCGTCGCCGCCACTCGTCGAGGATCTCGCTCGTGCGCGAAGTTCCAATCCGCGTGGCCCCGCCTGCGCGCAGCAGAAGCAGGGTGTCGAGATCACGAATGCCGCCCGATGCTTTGATGGCGACAGCGGGCGGACAGTGCGCGCGCATCAGCTCGATATCGTGCAGGGTCGCGCCCGATGGCCCAAAACCAGTCGACGTCTTGGCATAGTCGGCGCCTACCTTGCCCACGATGGAGCACAATGCCTTCTTCCTGGCATCGTCGATGTACGCCGTCTCGAAAATGACCTTGATGATCCGTCCCCGCTCATGCACGAGGCGCGTCAGCGCGCCGAGCTCGCGCTCGACGTACGCGAAATCATCGCTCATGACCTTGCCGATATTGACGACCACATCGACTTCGAACGCACCTTCGTCGAGTGCGCCTTCCGTCTCGGCGAGCTTGGTGCGCGTCGTGTGACCACCGTGCGGAAAACCGATGGTGGTGCTCGCCTTGACCGAGCTTCCGCGCAGAAGCTCGGCCAGCCGCGCCAAGTAATGAGGGATGACGCAGACGCTCGCCACTTGGTATTGGAGACCGGTCGCGCACGCCTCTTCGAGCTCGCGGTCGGTAAGAGACGGTCCGAGCACGGAATGGTCGATCGACTTGGCGATAGAAGAATAGGTGTCCAAATTTTCGAGCTTTCGGCGCGCGTCAAACGGCTTGGCTATGGCTTGAACGGAAGCTTGGTTTGCCGCGTCTTGGCTTCCCGCTCCCTTTCTTTGGCGGATTTCGGAGCTTCAGGCATCGGCTTGGCTTCGAGCTCGAGCAGCGCGCGTTCGCGATCGAGGTCTTGCGTGATGAGATCGAAATTGTCGTAAGCGAAGGCGAGCGCGTCGAGCAGGCGGGCCGGTCCGAGCTGCGGATAACGCCGCAGCAACGTCTCCACGGTCGTCCCTTGCCTGTGCCACGCAAAAAGGCGCCGTACTGGCACGTGCGTGCCCTCCACGAGAGGGCTGCCATCGTCGTCGATGACGACGTGAGGATGGTGGATCCGAACGGGAGGGAGCGCGGCCAAGGCGACGCGCAGTCTAGCGCTCCTTTTGCGTCTTTTCGCTACCCGATCGATGGCCGGGGGCCCCCATCTCTGCCATTCACCCCCCAAGCCGGGGGTTCACCCTCAACAGGCTTGGCGGATGGCGGAGAGGACGCAATCGATGCTGAACGGTTTGTACAAGACGCGCGTTCTTTCGTCGGTCTTCACCAGCGTGCGAAAAGCCGTCATGAAGACGACCGGCGTAGAAATGAAGGGGACGTCGCGGTGAAGGCGTTCAATCATTTCGAGTCCCGTCATGACCGGCATCATGATGTCGAGAAGGATGACCCGCGGCCGAGTCTGGCCTTCGCGTCGCAAAAACTCGATTGCTTCTCTTCCGTTGCTGGCGCCGACCGTTTCGAAGCCTTCCTCTTCCAGAATCTCCCGCAGCGATTCGCGCAAATCATGATCGTCGTCGACGACGAGGATCACGTGCCGGTCGCGCCGCATCGTCGTCGCCAACGTAAGGCGCGCGCTGGTGTTCCCGCCGCGCGCGCGACCGTGCTGCCCCGCCCCTCTGCCCATGGCTCATTCCATAGCAGATCGGCTCACGCTTTTGCGATCGAGTAACGGATGGGACGACCGTTCAGCTCGGCCATTTCGGCGCTGTCATCGTCTTGACGGAAATCGATGGCCAGTACCTCTTCGGCGATTGAGCCTTTGTGCCGGTGCATGGCGGAGAGCACGCTCTCGTCGCTGCTCTGGAAACGCACACGGATGCGATCGCTTACCTCGAGTCCGGCGCTCTTGCGCGCCTGCTGCAGCACGCTGTTGAATTCCCGCGCCAATCCCTCCTCCAAGAGCTCGGGGGTGAGGACGGGATCGAGCACCACCGTCACCGCGCCCGCCGATGCGACCGCGCTCCCCGCCGCCGGAATGCGCGTGAGCAACACGTCGGCGAGAGTGAGCGGCACGTCGGCGGCGCTGCGCGTTTCCCCTTGCTCGAGCGCGGCGATCTCGGCGGGGCCCCATGACTTCAACGCTTCGCCGATCTTGCCGAGCTTCGATGCGGCGCGCTCGCGCAAGGCCTGGAAATTGGGCTTGATGGTGAAAGTACAGAACGCGGTCTCGTCGGCAGAAGTTTCGACCCGTTTGACGTTGAGCTCGTCGGCGATGAGAGCCGCAGTGACGCGCGCTGCTTCGGTGATCACCGGATCGCGGCTGGCGACGGTCAGCCGCGCGAGCGGCTGCCGCACTTTGATTTTCAGCTCATCGCGCAGCTTGCGACTGAGGCCCACGATCGAGCGCACGATCGCCATACGCTCTTCGAGCTTGGCGTCGATCTGCGCCGCGTCGACCTGCGGATAGTCGCAGAAATGCACGCTGGCCGGAGCCCCGGGGTCGACCGCGCAGACCAGGTGCTGATAGACGTACTCGCTGACGAAGGGCATGAAGGGCGCCATGACCTTGGCGAACGTGACGAGCACCTCATAGAGCGTCGCGTAGGCGTCGTTCTTGTCGGCATCGTCGTCGCTCTTCCAGAATCGCCGGCGCGAGAGCCGGATGTACCAATTGGTGAGCACGTCGATGAACCAAGTCAGGCGGGGCACCACGTTGTAAAGGCGATATCCCTCCATCTCGTGATTGACGTCGCGCACCAGGCTTTGCAGGCTGGAAAGGACGAAACGATCGAGCTCGGCGCGCTCCGCGAAGGGACGCCCCTTGCGCGCCCCCGGCTGAAACCCGTCCACGATGGCGTAGGTGGTGAAGAAGGACAGCGCGTTCCAATAGGGGAGCACCACCGTGCGCACGATCTCTCTGAGACCCGTTTCACTGAAACGCAGCGGCTCGGCGCGAACGACCGGCGAGTTGATGAGGTAAGCGCGCAATGGGTCGGCGCCGATCTCGTTGATGATCTTTGCAGGATCGGGATAGTTTTTCTTCGATTTGGACATCTTGCGGCCGTCTTCGGCCAGCACCAAACCGTTGACCACGACGTTCTTGAATGCGGGCTTGCCGAAGAGCGCGGTCGAAAGAACGAGCAGATAATAAAACCAGGCTCGCGTTTGATCGAGCCCCTCGGCAATGAAGTCGGCGGGGAAATTGGCTTCGAACGATTCCTTGTTGTCGAAGGGATAGTGCTTCTGCGCATAAGGCATCGACCCCGATTCGAACCAGCAATCGAGCACCTCCGGCGTGCGGCGGTACGTCTTGCCGTTTTTGACGAAGGTGACCTCATCGACGATGTGACGGTGCAGATCCGTCACCCGGACGCCGGAGAGCTGCTCCAGCTCCGCGACGGAGCCAATGCACATCGTGTCCGAGCCGTCCTCGGCGACCCAGAAGGGCAAGCACGAGCCCCAGTAGCGGTTACGGCTGATGTTCCAATCGCGCGCATCGCGCAGCCAATTGCCGAATCGATTCTTGCCGACCGCCTCGGGGACCCAAGCGATGGACTCGTTGTCGGTCGCCATCTTTTCGCGCAGGTCCTCGATGCGCACATACCAGGCATCGACGGCCCGGTAGATGAGCGGCGTGTCGGTGCGGTAGTCGAACGGATAGCTGTGGACGATGGTCGCCTGGTGAAAGAGCTTTCCCTCGTCCTTCAGACGATGAATGATCGCCTTGTCCGCGTCTTTGCAGAACTGCCCCTCGAAGTCGCGCACCAGTGAAGTGAAGCGGCACTCTTCGTCGAGTGCGTCGATGACGGCAATGCCTTCTCGCCGGCAGATACGGTAGTCGTCCTCGCCGTAAGCTGGCGCCATATGCACGATGCCAGTGCCATCGCTGGTCGAAACAAAACCGTCCGAGAAGATGCGAAAAGCGTTGGGGGCCTCCGCGAAATACGGAAAGAGCGGCTCGAAGCCCGTGCCGACGAGGTCTTGCCCACGCACCGTCTTCAGTGACGTGTACTCGCCAGCCTTCCAGTAAGCCGAGATCCGTTCGCTGGCGATCAGATACCGAACTGGCTCGCTGCCGCCACCCGGTGTGCGCTTCTCGGTTTCGATGACTTCGTAACTGATGTCGGGGCCCACGCAAAGCGCTTGATTCGAGGGAAGCGTCCAAGGAGTGGTCGTCCACGCCAGCGCGTACACCGTGCCCCCCACGCCGAGATCGGTCTTGAGGCGAAAGCCCACAGTGATGGCCGGGTCCTGAACGTCTTGATAATTGTTGCTCGCCTCCAAGTTCGAAAGGGGCGTCGTGAGCTTCCAGCTATAGGGGACGATGCGGTGCGCTTTGTAAATGCGCCCCTTATCCCACAATTGCTTGAGGACCCACCACACCGACTCCATGAACGTCGGATCCATGGTCTTGTAGTCGTTGTCGAAGTCGACCCACCGCCCCATGCGCGTCACCGTGGTGCGCCATTCGGAGACGTAACGCTGCACCATGGAGCGGCATTGCTCGTTGAACGCAGCGATGCCGATCTTGCGGATGTCGGGCGCCCCCTTCAGGCCGAGCGCCTCTTGCGCCAGGTTCTCGATGGGAAGACCATGACAGTCCCAGCCAAAGCGGCGCTCCACGTGAAAACCGCGCATGCACCAATAGCGAGGGACGATGTCTTTGATCGTGCCGGCGAGAAGGTGGCCATAATGGGGCGTCCCCGTCGCGAACGGCGGGCCGTCGTAGAAGACGAATTCAGGCCCCCCTTGGCGGCGACGATTGGACTCGTGGAAGGCGTCGAGCTCGTTCCAGAGCTCGAGCATCTGCTCTTCGATCGCCGGAAAGCTCACCGACTGAGGAAGTTTTTCGAACGGGCTCTTCTTGGCATCCATCGGGAAGGCGGGTTTTAGCACTTCTCGGCGCGAGCCTCCCGGGCAGAATCGCTGGTCGCCCGGAACGCTCGCTGGGCGATGGGGCGGCCTCTCGCCGCGCCCTTGAATCGAGCTAGCAGCGAGAAATCCGGGCCGGTAGTGTATGGGCTAAGGCAATGGCGATTGACCAAATCTATCTTCTCGGACCCGAGGGCACCTTCAGCGATCACGCGGCGCGACGTTTTCGCGAGCACCTCGCTCGCAGCGGTCAGGCCAAGGTGCCGGATCTTTCGTACACCCGCAGCATCCCGGAGGCGCTCGAGCTCGCCTCGCAGCACCCTTTGTCACGGGCGGTCACGCCCATCGAGAACTCCGAATCAGGAATCGTGGTCGCTACCCAGGATCATCTCGGTCGCTACGGGCTCTTCATCGATTGGGAGATCAGCGTCCCGGTCCGGTTTCGCATCCTTTCCGACGCTCCGCTAGCGGACGTGATCGGTCTCTACGTGCACCCCGTCGCGCTCGAACAATGCGACACCTTCGTAGCGCGCCAGCTGCCCCATGCCAGCCCCACTTTCACGCGCTCCAACATCGATTCTGGGATCCGCTGGCGCGATTCCACTGCGGCCGAACGCCTGGCGGCTATCGTTCCCTACGATTACACGCCCGGCCGCGCTGCTTTCGTCGACCTAGAGGACATTCAGAACCATCAGCAGAACACGACGCGCTTCGTCGTCGCACGCAGTGGGCGTGGCGTGCAGGCCGACTACAGCCGCACCAAGACCTCGCTCTTGATTTCGCCCGATGCCGATCGGCCGGGGTTGCTCTTCGAGCTCTTGAGCGTCTTCAAAAAGCACAGCATCAATCTCTGCCGTATCGAATCGCGACCCGCTCGCACGCGCCCGTGGGCTTACGTCTTTTACATGGACATCACCAACAATGCCGGAACGGCGGAAGCGGTCGGCGAGCTCTTCGCGGGACGCTGGACGGTGACCGTGCTCGGCACTTTCGACGAGCTGCCCGCACCAGCCGTCTAGCGCGACGCCGCGGCTGTACCGCGCGGCGAGGGGCTCGCCACGTGATCATGAAAACAGAGGACAAACGTCGTCCCTACGCCGACGGCGCTCTCGATCTCCACCGTTCCGTTGAAGTGACCGGTCGTCAGATCGCGCACGATAGGGAGCCCGAGTCCCGTCCCCACGCCGAATGGCTTGCTCGTGTACATCGGCGCAAAGATCTTTTCCATGTTCTCGGGGGCGATCCCGGTGCCGCGATCGGTGACGCGCAGCTCGAGACCGCCGTCGCGGTTCGCGAGACGCAGCGCCACCGGACCGCCCCCTTTCTCGATGCTGGCATCGATGGCATTGGTGACGAGGTTGGTGACGATCTGCACGAACCGCCCCGGCGATCCGAAGAGCTCCATCGGCTGGCGCTCGAACGCGAGGTCGATGGTGCAGTTGGCGTTGCGGGCTGCGTGATTGAGAAGCAGGAGCGCGTCGCGAATCACCTGCACCGCGTCGAAGCGGCGGTGATCTTGACTGGAGAGATCGCGGGTTTCGGCCTTGATGCTGCGCACGAAGCCGGCCACGCGCTGCGCCGCGCTGTCGGCGAGCTTGGCCGAGGCCTGCATCTCCTTGGCAATTTCGTGGTGATCGTGGGAGGTCACGTGGGGGGTATCGATGGAGGATTTGTATTCGTCGACGAGCAGGAGCAGCTCGCCCAGGGCGGCGCGCACGGCGGCGAGCGGTGTATTCATCTCGTGCGCCATGCCGGCCGTGAGACGGCCGAGCGACGCCATGCTCTCGGCCATCAGCAGCTTTTCTTGATTTTCACGCAAGGCGGCGTGGGCTCGCTCGAGCTCGTCGGCGCGCTCACGCTGCGCTTCATGCAAAAAAACGAGCTCGCGTTCGCGTTCCATGCGCTCGAAGGCGGCGCCGAACTGCCCGCGCAATTCGTCGTACGCCGTCGATTCGCTGGGATCCACTTCGAGAAGGATGATGCCAAACTGCTCGGTCTTGAACGAGAGCGGCATGACCACGACCGTGTAGCTGCGGTCGTCGGGCAAGACTCCCTCGGGCACCAACCGATGGGAACGGAAGCGATCGCCGAATTGACTGGCCAATCCCCCTTCGGCGTCGATTCCCACCACCAGGGTCGACCACTCGCGCGCATCGCGGCCGTCGAAGAGGGACATGTAACAACTCTTCACGCCGAGACTGGGAAGACTTTGCGAAAGAACGTTGGTGAGCTCTTGAATGTCGTTGATGGTGATGAGCGAACGACTGATCCCTCCCAAGGTGCGGGAGCGCCGCGCATCGAGGATGCGGTGATAGGCCGGCGCGCGACGCGCCATGTCGCTCACCAGGTTGCGCGCCTCGCGCCATATCACGTCCGCCAGCGCCAAACGGGCCGCGTCGGCACCGAGCCGAGGCAAGATTCGGCGACGCATGACGACGAGCGCGTCGAGCCAAGGCTGAACGGCTGCTTGCGAACGCGCGGTACGGGTCAGCTCTTCGTCGAGCACGGCAATAAAAGACTCGGTCGATCCTTTTTCGAAATCCGCCGCGAATGCCGCCGCTAAACGTTCGATTCCCGTCGCGTGCTGCATACCGAGCAGATGGGTCATCTCCACCACCAAGGCATCGAGCCCGCCGCTTCCGGGCGCGGACATAGCCGACGGCTCGTCGGGCCCCTTGACGCCCCGGTACACCGAATCGGGAAAGCATCCACAAGAGCGGCGCACGATGAGCTCGGTGTCGAGCACGAGCTCGTCGGGCGTTTTCTTGCCTTCGATCTCGTCGAGTACGAAGGTTGCCGCTTGGCGACCTTGTTCTTCGAGATTCTGCGCGACGGTCGTAAGCGGTGGAATCACGTCGCCCGATTCGACGATATCGGCAGAGCCGACCACTGCGATCTGCTGAGGTACGGCGAGGCCGCGATCGATCAACGCCGTCAGGGCGCCGAATGCCACCGTATCGTTGAACGCGACGATGGCTTCGATCTCGAGACGGCGATCGTCGAGCAGCATCCGTACCGCCACGCTGGCCTCTTCGAAATCGACGGCTTCCACCACATAGCGTGCATCGAACCCGATGCCCTTGTCGGCGAGCGCTGCTCGATATCCAGCCAATCGCTCGTCCGTCGCAAACGCAGCCTCTGACTCGCAGAGAAAGGCTATTTTGCGGCGGCCATGCACGTCGATGAGATGGGCGACGGCCTTGCGCACGCCGCCCGATTTGTCGACGCGCACGGTAGGAGCCGAGGCGAGCCTTCCGGCGACGGCAGCGAAGGGGAGCGGGCGGCGCCTTTCGCGAAAGGCGTCGAGCGCCTCTTGCCCGAAAACCCGAGTGAGTGAGCCGGAAAGCACGACATAGCCGTCCACGTTGCCACTGCCGACGAAGGAGTCGAAGTCGTCCCCCACCCCGTCGAGCTCGAAACACACCACGCTTCCGCCGCGGGATCGCACGGTCTCGATGACGCCGGCGACCACGCCACGCGTGTTGGGATCAGCGGCAAGCCCGCGCGCAACCACGCCGATCCGGATAGCGGCCGACGGCGCGACGGCCTTCGGTGCTTCTTGCATTGCTTTCCCTTCTTAGCATCGATCCCAGTCGTCCGTCTGCGACGTCAACGCGGGCAGCCGAGGACGGCGCGAGTCGGCGGTCCATACGCCGTGACGGCGCACACATTCTGCCGCCCGGCGCGCGACGGATACGTGCGCGTCGCTGCACGAGCTCGAGGCGTCTCTTATGGAAGCGCGGCGCGGGCGATCGCGCTGCGCGCGCACTTGGCGTTTCACATTGTAGGTACATGTCGCTCAGCGACATCTATTCCCATAAGCGAACGATGCGCGTATCTATGCTTTTGAGAACCCCTATCCCATGAGCATGCTGCGCCGACCTTTCGCAGTACTCGCACCGCTGTTCTTCGCAACCTTCAGTCCTTACGCGCTCGCTCAACAAGCGCCGGGATTCGCGATCAATCGCTTCGATCCGTCGGAGCGAGGAAGCGAATGGTTCGCGCTCGAGTCGCTCGACATGAGAGGCGAAGCACGGCCCGCATTCGGCGTCGTGGGAGACTGGAGCCACAAGCCTCTCGTGCTCTACGCACCCGATGGCTCGCAGCGGCGATCCCTCATCAAAGATCAGCTTTTCCTTCACGTCGGTGGGGGAATCATTCTCGCCGAGCGACTGCGCCTCGCCGTCAACCTTCCCATCGCGCTTTATCAGCAGGGCGCGCAAGGCACGGTGGGAACGGCAACCTACTCGCCGCCGACCGACGCCAGCGTGGGTGACTTGCGCGTTGGCGCCGATCTCCGTCTGTTCGGCGAATATGGAGGGGCGTTTACCACCGCGCTCGGCGTGCAAGTGCACGTACCGACCGGCACCCAGGCAGACTACACCGGCGATGGCAAAGTCAGGGTCGTGCCCCGGCTGCTCGGCGCGGGCGAGATCGGCCCTTTCGCCTACGCCCTCAAGCTCGGCGTGCAATACCGCGCGCTCGACGCGAACTTCGCCAACAGTCCGATCGGAACCGAGTTCCTCGTCGGTGCTGCGGCCGGTATCCACGCCGCCGATCACAAGCTTCTCATCGGTCCCGAGGTGTACGGCAGCACCGTCATCAGCAAAGACAATGCCTCCTTCAAGAAGCTCACTTCCCCGCTCGAAATTCTGTTCGGCGCTCATTTCACGTTCGCCGACGACTTTCATATCGGCGCTGGTGTCGGCCCGGGGCTGACGCGCGGAATCGGCACCCCCGAGCTACGCGTGGTCGGCTCGCTGGAGTGGTTCCCGGCCATTCCGCCGCCCCCCGCTCCGCCCTCCGATCGCGACAACGACGGCATCATCGACACCGAAGATGCGTGCCCCGATGTCTTCGGCGTTCGCACCGAAGATCCCAAGACCAACGGTTGTCCGGCGCCGCTGCCCGATCGCGACAAGGACGGCATTCTCGACGCGCAAGACGCTTGTCCCGACACGCCCGGCGTCAAGACCGACGACCCCAAGACCAACGGTTGCCCCCCGCCCCCGCCCGATCGCGACAAGGACGGCGTCACCGACGCCGAAGACGCTTGCCCCGATACACCAGGCGTCAAGACCGACGACCCCAAGACCAATGGCTGCCCGCCGCCGCCGCCCGACCGCGACAAGGACGGCATTCCCGATCAGGAAGACGCGTGTCCCGACACACCAGGGCCCCGCAACGAGGATCCCAAGAAGAACGGCTGCCCCGAGGCGCGCATCGAGGCCGGCGAGATCAAGATCCTGCAGCAGGTCAAGTTCAAGACCAACAGCGCCGAGATCCTGCCGGAGAGCGACTCCATTCTCAATGCCGTCGCAAAGATCCTGGGCGATCACTCGGAAATCACCGGCGTGCGCATCGAAGGGCACACCGACAACCGCGGCGGCGCCGCGATGAACCTCGGTCTATCCGGACGTCGCGCGGCCTCGGTGCTCAATTGGCTCGTTCGACACGGCATCGACAAGTCTCGCATGACCAGCAAGGGATACGGACTGACGCGGCCGATCGACACCAACACGACCGAGGAGGGGCGTCAGAACAACCGTCGCGTCGAGTTCCACATCGACACCGGCGAAGGACAGAAGAAGTAATGGGAGAAGCAGCATGAGACGATCGGCTTGGCTCTTGGGTCTTACTGCGGCGTCGGCCGCCGGGGTTGCCGCGCATCCGGCGGCGGCAGCCCCCGTGCTGCGCAAGCAGGTGGACCAGCACGGAGACTTTCTGTGGATTGGCAACACCTCGGCGCAGGAGTGCGCAGCGGGCGCACGCACGCCCGTGGTGGGAACGATCGGCAACTGCGGCAATCAGACGGCCGATTCCGCGCCCGATATCTTCTGGCGCGCCGACAGCCCGGGCACCGGTCAAGCCGCGGCCAACAACACCATCACCGCCGCCAATGCGCGCAGCACGGCCGTGCTGCGGGCCGGCGCCAACGGTTTGCCGGCCACTGGCACGGTCACGTACGCGCGCATCTATTGGGGCGCGCAGCTCGCAACCAACACGCCCGATCAGACGATCACCCTCGATCTTCCCGGCGGCGGCGCGACTACGGTCACGGCAGACGCCAGCTACAGCGTCGCGCATCCCACTACGGCCAACACGTATTGGTACGAAAGCACGGCGGAGATCACCACGCTCGTCACCGCTCTCGGCACCAAAACCGGTGCTTACCGCGTGACCGGCATCGACTCCGCCAATCTCGTCAATTTCAACAGCGAGAATCCGTTCGTCGCCTGGTCGATCATCTTCTTCTACAATGACTCCGCTGACCCCACCACGCGCAACCTGGCCCTTTTCGACGGACTCGATCTGGTGAGCAACGGTGTTCCCGCCTCGGCCACGCTCTCCGGCTTCCTCGTTCCCAATGCCGGGTTCGACGCCAAGCTCGGCGTCATGGCGTACGAGGGCGACACCGTCTACACCGGCGACGCGCTCATCTTCAATGGCACCTCGCTGACCGACGCAGTCAATCCCGTCGACAACTTCTTCAACGCCTCGCGCTCGTGGCTCGGCACCGCGGTGAGCGTGGCCGGCGATCTTCCCCAGATGGACGGCTTGGGCGCCAGCATGAGCGGCGTCGATCTCGACGTCATTGACGTCACCGCCCGCGTCGCAGCGGGGCAAACCTCGGCGACCATCCAGGCGACCAGCTCGGGCGACACCTATATGATCGGCGCCTTCGCCACGTCGATCTCCACCTATCGCCCGGATTTCAGCAGCACGACCAAAACATTCACCGATCTCAATGGCGGCGGCGTTTTCCGCAACGACATCATCGAGTACTCCATCGTCGCCAGGAACACGGGCAACGACACGGCCCTCGGCGTCGTGCTCACCGATCCTCTGCCCACCGGCATCGTCTACGTTCCGAATTCCATCCAGATCACGGTCGGCCCCAATAACGGCGCCAAGACGGACGCCGCAGGCGACGACCAGGCGGATTACAACGTCGGCACCAGGACCATGACCGTTCGGCTGGGAACCGGAGCGAACGCCACGACCGGCGGAACGATGGCGAGCGGCGACACGACGACGATCACGTTCCGGGCGACGGTCGCGACCGATGGTCCCTCCATCATTGCCAACCAGGCGACCGTCACCGCCAGCGGTCAAAGAGGCAACCCGAGCACCGGTTATCCGACGGGCAACGGCAGCACCCCAGGCACGCCGACCGACACGCCGGTCGACGAATGCCTCAGCAGCGCTGACTGCACGTCGCCGAAGCCACTCTGCTACACGACACCCAATCCGAATGTCTGCGTCGTGTGCATCTCCGATCCAGACTGCGGGGCTGCCGATTCTGGACGCGTGTGCTCGGCACCGTCGCAGACTTGCATCGACGGGTGTCGCGGCAGCGGTGGCAATGGATGCCCCGCGGGGCGGCTGTGCACCTCCGCAACGACGGCGATCGGTATCTGCCTTCTGCCTGACGGCGGTTTCCCACCCGGCCTCGACGCGGGGCTCGACGTGGCACTCGACGTGCTCACCGATGGCGTAGGCGGGGCTGGAGGAACGACCGGCACCGACGCATCGATCGATGGAAGCGGCGGCGCCGGAGCCACTGGTCCGGATGGCAGCACGGGAGACGCAGGCGGAGCTTCGGGCGGCGGAGGAACCGACGGCGGCGGCGGCGTCTCCGGCAGTGGAGGAACCGACGGCGGCGGAGGAACCGACGGCGGCGGCGGCGCGGCGGGAGCATCGGGCCGCGACGGTGGCGACGGCGCGGCAGGACGAGCGGGGGCCGCCGGAAATGCAGGCGCGGCCGGAACCGACGGCGGCGGCGGCGCGGCCGGTACCGATTCAGGCGCGACGGGCGGCGCTGCTGGAAACAGCGGCGCAGGCGGCGACGCCGGTGACAGCGGCAGTGCTGGTGACAGCGGCAGTGGCGGCAGCGCCGGTGACGACAACACCGGTGGAACGGGCGCGACTCCCCTTCCGGGTGGATCCATCGAAGGCGGCGGGTGCGGGTGCACCACACCGGGCTCCTCCTCTTCGTCGCCGTTCGGCGCAACGACCATTCTGGCCGCCCTCACGGGGCTGGCGGCGGCACGCCGGCGCAGGCGGCGAAGCTAACCGTCCCTCTACGCTCGGTCCGTGCGACCGGGCTACAATGCGCGCTCGATGAACGTGAGGCGCCTGACTTTTGTCGTGGTTGCGTTGATAGCGCTCACCGCTTCCTCTGCCTCGGCTCACACGGTCGGTATCTCCCGAGGCGATTACCTCTGGAAGGACGGCACTCTCTGGGTCGGTGTCGCCTTCGCGCGGCAAGAGCTAGCTTCCGCCCTGCCGGAGGCGATCGAGCAGCGCAGCGCCGATGACCTCATCGCCTTCGAGAAGCACCGCGAGGACATCGGTCGCTGGCTTACCGAGCGGCTCGCGGTAAGCGCTGGCGACGCCCCCTGCGCACCCGCGTTCGGCGGCATGCGATTCGACGGCGACGGGCTCGCCCTTGCCCTTCGCTACACCTGCGGCGGACCTGCCGACGAGCTGCAAGTCGACGCTCGTTTCCCCGCCGCTCTCACGCGCGGCCACCGGCACCTGGTGACCCTCACTTCTGGCGACGACGCGTGGGAGGACGTGGCCAGCGCCGGCCATCCTCTCTTGCGTTTCGAGCTCACCACGCCGCCACCTGCCCGCACGGCGCCCGTCTTCGCTCCGTTGCTACGCATGGGCATCGAGCACATTTTGACGGGCTACGATCACCTTCTCTTCTTGTTGGGGCTGATCCTGGTCGGACGTCCCCTTCGTTCGCTCGTCGCCGCCATCACGGCGTTCACGTTGGCCCATTCGGTCACCCTCGCGCTGTCCGCTTTCGACGTGTGGGCACCGTCACCGCGCATCATCGAACCCTGCATCGCGCTGTCGATCGCCTACGTGGGGTTCGAAAACTGGTTCGTACCCGATGCTCGCGGCCGGTGGAGGATCACGTTCCTCTTCGGTCTCGTGCACGGCTTTGGTTTCGCCGGAGCGTTACGCGAAGTATCCCTACCGCCCGCCGACATTCCGGCCGCCCTTTTCGGTTTCAACCTCGGCGTGGAGCTCGGTCAGCTCGCCGTGCTGGCGGGTCTCGTGCCGCTCGTGCTCGCCGTTCGCAAAACGGAGATGTGGAGCCGCGTCGGCTGGCGCGCTTGCTCGATGACGATCGCGGTGGCCGGCGTGGTTTGGTTCATCAGTCGCCTGCAAAGCGGCGTTTGAAGCGACCCTCTTACGGCGAACTATCGCAACGCGTGCCCGGCCACTACTGCGGATTCCAATGTGGCGATCCGCCGAAGAGACCGTCGACGAAGCCAATCTGGTAGACGAGCAAGAGCCCGAAACCAACGCTGAGAACGCCGGTCACCCAACCGATATGACGTTGCCAATTGGGAAAATGGCGCGCCGTGTGGACGAGCGGCACGGCGATCGCCGACGTGATGAGCATCATGCCGGCGATGGTGCCGATCCCGAACAAGAAGAGATAGAGCAGCGCCCAGCGCGAGTCATGAATCGTGGTCAACACGAGGAGCGCGACGGCTGCCGACCCGGCCAGCCCATGCACCGTACCGATGACCACCGATCGCAATGCCGCGCTGTACCCAAGCACGCGTGCCACGGTGCCCAGTGGCCAATGGCTATGAGGGTCATGCTCGTCATGCGCCACGCTGGGTGGCGGGACCGCGCTGCCCGGCGCGGATTGTAATTTCCGCATCTCCCGTCGAAATCCGGCCACGTTCATAGCGCCGAGCACCACCAACATGATGGCAACGGAGAGCTCCATGGTAAGGCCGACCCGCGGCGGGAACACGATTCCAAAAAGGACGATCGCTCCGCCCACCAGCAGAATGGTCAGGGTGTGACCGACTCCCCACAAGGCTCCGACCAGACTGGCGGCACGGATGCTCTTTTCGCGACTCACGATGGTCGTTACCGCCACGATATGATCAGAATCCGTCGCATGGCGCATGCCGAGAAAAAAGCCGAGCGCAAGGATCGCGAGGAGACTCATGGCGCGAGATCCGCGTACCGTAGCACCTTTCTCATTCCCGTGGCACGCACGGTAAGCCCGCCGAGCTGCCCCCGGCAGAGGACCGGAAGACCCAAAGCCCGGGGTCGAGCCTGTCAGCGCAACCTGAGAGCGCAGCCGAGAGCCTTACTATCCGCGACGCGCGGCGATTTGCCCGCCACGAGATCGGTCAGCGCGTCGCTCAAGTAGGGCGTCGCGTCATCGCGCAATCGAACGCGGTCTGAATCGATACCCCCGCGATAACGCACGTTGCCGTCGCGATCGAGGACGACAGAGTACCCCGCGTACACTGCGCCGAGCGCACGCGCCAGCTCACCGCCGCGATCGAGGAGGATCGGAAAAGGATAGCGCCGTCGTTCGACTTCGGCGCGGTCGCGCTCGCGTGTCGCGTCGATCTCGGAATCGACCGCCAAAAATCGCACGCGCCGCGGCGCGAACTCGGCGGCAAGAGTGCGCACGCGCTCGTCATGAACGGAGAGCACGTGACATTCCGTCGAAAAGAAAATGACGACCGTGTACACCTCGGGCTCGCTCGGGACAATCGCGTGCGACGCACCGTCGGTTCCCTCGAAGTGATCCATCGTCGTCACGCGGAAAGGCGTGCTCGACGCACACGAGCCGATCATCATCGCCAGCGCGACGCCCCATGCCCTCATGACCAGGACCGCAGCACCGACAGCACCATCTCCAGACGCGCCGGCGTATTTCGCCCCAGTTGCGAGAACGGCGGCGTGAGAAACAGACCGCCCTGGAGACGCCACACGTCGGTGAACGGATAGACGCCCGCCGCGCCGACGACGGGAATTCTGCGCGTCGCGTCCCGGGTCACGCCGTTGACCTCGGGATCTCCCTCGACCGCGTAAGAGACGAGCAAAGCGAGAGCGGCATCATTCGGAAACGTGTATGCCGTCGCGGCCATGAACGACCATTGCGCCGCGAGCGACGTCGTGTCTGGACCGACCGTGCGCGAGGAGCGTTTGGCGACGAGCGCCGAGATGCCAAAGAGCCAGGGTCCTTCCGTCTGCTCCAGGGCCAAACCGAGATTGGCCTGGTACGCCCCGATGCCTGTCGAATCGGTGCCGAGTGGAAGCTCGGCCGCCTCGGCCGACTTGCCGGTAGGAAAGGTCACTCCCGCCAGAACCGCGATACCGGGGATGTAACGTGCTTCGCCCGCCAGCACGAAATCGTAGCGTCCGCTCAGGTTGATGTCGGCGATGCCGCCGCCGAAGGACGATGTGTCAGGCGTACGGCGATACGTCTGCACGGCTGGCACGAGCAACGCGAGCTGTCCGCGCGGAACGACGCGGAGAGCGCCGAACAGATCCTGCTCGAGCTCCCAATCGTTCGTGTGCGCCGGGGAGCCGCGATAGCTCCCATCGGAGGAGAACGATCCAAACAGGTTGGCACCTTTCAGTTGTAGTCCGACCAACGCATCCTCGTGGATGGCGAGGCGCCCCGGTGTCACGGCGGCAGCGCCAGCGCAGCACGCTTGTGCCCAGGCACGGGCGGGACAAGCGATGGCCAGCAATGCGAACACACCGGCAAGCAACCCGTGTCGAACGGCAACGCTAACGCACGATACTCCGTCACTCGGCTCCATATGCTGAATCACACGTACGCAAAAACCGCGAGCGCTGCGCTACGGGACATCGAACACGGGCGTCGCTGTATCCATCACGGCGCCCGAAAAACGCGTGCGGAGCTCCCATATTCCCGGCATGTACATGCTCACGTTGCGCAGAACGTACGTGCCCGTACCGTCGTTCGACGTTGCCACCGACAGGCCTGGCGCGCCGTGAGCATGGGCCGGCATTAGCGGCGTGGCCTCGACTTCGAGGCCGCCCACCAGAGCCCCCGCACCGTCGTGAACAATGAGCTGCACGTCCGCTTCGCCGCGGCCGGGTGGCTGCGAGGGGCCGGTCCGAACCTCGATGCTCAGCTTGCCTTGGTCCGATGGGACCACGGCATAGGGATCTGCAGGGAAAACTGTCGTCGGTGGCCTCGTCGTATCCGTGCCACCGCACCCCACGCCGAGAAGCATCACCCACGCGGCCGAGATGAAGGACATCTGATTCACACGCCGGTACATCTTTTGCTCGAACAAGGTTGGGGTTCACCAGGGGGCGAAGCAAGCGAATAAGCCGTTCCAGAGTGCACTGCGACAACTTGCCGCAGGTGTCCTTCCTGCGGCGAAGGACCGAGCAGGACGGGACCTCGGGCGCGGCGCGTTCACTCGCGCGGCGGGTACCGCTGCAGCTTTCGTTGCAGCGATCGGCGGTGAATGCCGAGGCGGCGCGCCGCTTCCGACACGTTCCCCTCGCAATCGCCGAGCACGCGGTGAATGTGCTCCCACTCCGCCCGCGCCAACGAAGGGGGTTGAAAGTCATTGGGGATGATCTTTTTGTCATCGCCGGCCCGGTTCAGCGCGGCGACGATGTCGTCAATGTCCGCTGGCTTGGGGAGGTAGTCCTTGGCCCCGAGACGGATGGCTTCTACCGCGGTGGCGATGCTGCCGTACCCGGTGAGCACGAGGATGCTCGTGGCCGGATCGTTGCCCTTCAGATCGCGCACCAATTCCAGACCGGAACGCCCCGGCATGCGCAGATCGACGACCGCCAGCTCGGGCGACTCGGCGCGCGCCAGCGCCATGGCCGCGTCGTAATCGTTCGCTGTCCTCACTTCGTAGCTGCGATCGCGAAATGCTCGCGCCAGCCGCTGGACGAAGACCTCGTCGTCGTCCACGAGCAAAATCGACAGGCGAGAATCCGACTCGGGCAACGACACGGTCTTACGATTCCGCGGGTTGGGTGGCGATGCGGTAAGTTGTCGCAGGCTGGTAGGGAAGATCAATCGTGACACAGGTGCCCTTCGCAGGATCCGACGCGATCGAAAGGTGCCCGCCAAGTCGCTCGATCATCGCGCGCGACACGAAAATGCCGAGGCCCATACCGCGGCCGGGTGGCTTCGTCGTAAAGAACGGCTCGCCAATGCGCTCCAAAACCTCGCGCGGCATGCCTACGCCTTGATCGCGCACTTCGATGCGCACCTTGCTGTCGACCACCCTGGCCGAGAGCACCACCTCGCGTCCCTCGCCTTCCGAAGCATCCTGCGCGTTCCTGAGGAGGTTCTGCAGCGTCACCGCCAGCGCGCGGGGCGGCGCGTCGAACGTGCAAGCGTCGGCACGATCGGGGAGCTCCACGCGAATGCGCGGCGACTGCGCGAGTTCGGAGAGCGCTTCACGCACGACACTGGCAAGCTCGACACGGACTGGGCTTTCGCCGGCGAACTCGCCGCCACGGATGGACATTCGATCGAGGATGGCCCGGCAGCGTTGGACCTGTTCGCGGATGAGCTTGGCATCGGCGCGCGCCGCGTCGAGCTTGGCAGCGTCGGCCAGCTGGTGATCGAGCTCGCGCGCGACGAGGGCGATGGTCGAGAGTGGCGTCGCCAACTCGTGCGCGGTGCCCGCCGCCAAAGTGGCCAACGAGGCTAGCTTTTCTTGCCGCGCAACGAGATGCCGCGTCTCGTAGAGCTCGGCATCGCGCGTTGCCAGCGCGCGAGTGATGCGGAGGAGAAAATAGACGATGAAAGCGGCGGCGACGCCGAACGCGACCCACATCCCGATGAGATGGATGCGCATGTGCTGGCTGTGCGACATCTTGGCGAGCGGCAGCTCTTCGTAACCGACGAAGAGAAACGCCGAACAAGCGAGCGACAAGAGCACGAGCGTCCACGTCGAGCGCGGCGACAGCACCACCGTCGCCAGCGCAATCTGCACCAAGTAAACGAAGCTGAACGGATTGAAGGGCCCCCCAGTCAAGTAGAGAAGCGCCGTCAGGAGCAGCGTATCGAAGATCATGAGCGAAGGAATCGCCCACGGACCGACCGCTCGCCCTCGCACCGTCCACCAAAAAGCAAAGAGATTCGTCGCCATGCTGAGCGCGATGAGGCCGAGCAGAGGAGCAAGCTGAAGCTGAATTCCCATTCCCTCGTGCACGACGCCGATGGTGATGAGTTGACCGGCCATCGCCGCCCAACGCAGCTTCACCAGCCACGAGAGATTGATGCCGTCACGATGCGCAGCTTCGAGAGCTTCCAGCCGATTCATCGTGCGCTTTTCCGATCCATTCGAACGATATCAGCTCCGGGCCCAAGGTCGCCGACGCTCCTACCAACTATCGAGAAAGCATCGAGACAAACGAGGGGATAGATCCAGGATGACGCCACGGCCGTACGTACTACGGTCTAGCGTGGTATCTGACCCCATCCGTGATCGGACGCAACGATCAGCACGGAATGGAGCGCGCCATCGCGCGGAGCTCGAGGTGGGCCCGTGAGTCGGTGACGGCGCTCGATCGCGCAGTTCTTTCAGGCTGCGTGGGCCGATCTGGAGAGTAATTTTGTCAACGATCGCAGTTTCGCACCTTCAGACGAGCTCAGGAGCCGCTTCGTGCGAGGGGTGCTGCACGAATCCGCTGTTAGCGAACGGACTTCGAAGTGAATGAATTGCACGATGACAAGCGAGGTATCGCCGCTCGACGCACCCCAGGCCATGGCATAATGTGCCAGCGGGATGAAAGAAAAGGTGAAGTGCTCTCGCTACGCGTGGCTGCTGTTTCTCGTCCGATGTAGCAGCCCCTCACCGCCTTCCGCAGCCGATGCGGCGCCCGACGTTCCTACACCGAAGCTCACCATCGAGCAGCTCAAGGATCCCGAGACTTGCAACCAGTGCCACACCAAGCATTACCGGGATTGGCTCGGGAGCATGCACGCCTACGCGGCCGATGACCCGATGTTTCTCGCGATGAACGACCGCGGTCAGCGCGAGGCCAACATCGGAAACCTCTGCGTGCAGTGTCACGCTCCGATGGCCATCGCCGAGGCGCCTCCCGGGACCATCATCGACACCGCTAAGCTGAAAGCACTGCCGAAATCGCAGCGCGGCGTCACCTGTTACTTCTGTCATCAGATCGACGCCGTGACGAATACGCACAACAATCCGCTACACCTCGCCAACGACGGTGTGATGCGCGGACGGTACAACGACGCCGTGCCCAACGAAGGACACGCCTCCGCGTACTCCACGTTGCTCGATGGAACCCACCTCGACTCTGCCAATGCCTGCGGCTCGTGCCACGACATCGTCAACGGACAGGGCAGCCATGTCGAGCGCACCTTCGAGGAGTGGAAAACGTCGGTATTCGCGTACCCGGTCAGCGGGCTGCCCTGCGCGCGGTGCCACGTCGGTTTCGAGCAACGCGACGTCATTGCCGACGGGCCGAAAGTGCAAGGAATTCGCGTCCGCGATAGGCATGACCACAAGATGGCCGCGGTCGACCGCGCTCTCACCCCTTTCCCTGAAATCGATGCGCAGGCACTGGCGGTGCGAAAGGCGCTCAACGACCCGCCCGTGATCCAGACGGCGCTCTGCGTCGCCGAATTCCCCCCCGAGAGCAAGATCATCGTGATCGTCGACAACCTTCAAGCGGGTCACATGGTGCCGAGCGGTGCAGCCCAAGATCGGCAGCTCTGGTTCGAAGTGACGGCCTTCAAAGACGGTAGCGAGATCTACCAAAGCGGTCACGTTCCTGCAGGCACCGATGCTACCGAGTCGACCGACGAAGATCTGTGGCTCATGCGCGACTGCATGTTCGACGAGCAAGGTAAAGAGACGCACCTCTTCTGGGACGCCGTCAGCAACGAGTCCAACGCGCTACCAGCGCCGGTGACGCTCAGCCCGACGAGTCCCCTATTTTATCAGCAGCACAAAACACGTGCCTTTCCGCAGGCAACGGCGAAGAGGCTCCCGGTCATCCCCGACCGCATTGTGCTGAAAGCTTGGATTCAGGCATTTCCGTATGCGGTGCTGGACGAGTTTACTCCCGATCTGAAAAACATCGGGTATAGCGACGACGAGATCCTTACCATCCGCGGCAAGCTCGGTCCCATCCAAATCACGGCGAACTCCATCAATGTCCAACCGGGGAGGGAATCCGAGCCCGCCGAGCTCGAGTGGACCGACGCTGCCGTGATGAAGAGTGGACTCCAGTTCCCGAACGCGAGCATGCTCGCCGATGTTCCTCGGGGCATCTGGGTCAGGTGCCTGAGCGGCACGAACATGAGGCTGGGCGTGGATGCGCAAAAAGCCACGGTTCGTCAGAGGTGCAAGCCGTAGCGACTCGTCCGTCCACCTCCGTGCGAGCGCAGCTCGACGGGCAAATCGCACCGCCGCGGTGTGGGCGACATCCTTATCACCTGGGGATCTCGACCGGCAGTCAGTTCACGCAGAAGAAGAACTCGACAGAGTCCAAACTAATGTCGGCATCGTTCGGGTTGACGAAGAACGTCGTGCGCCAGGGACCGGGCATGGACAGATGGACGGGGTTGATGGTGAATGCGGCGCTCGCCGCGTCGAAGGTGATATTCGCCAGGCTCGGGCTCGGGTGGCCGTGCACGAGCATCCACACATCCGCGGTTAGCCCACTCGTCAGCGGCATCCCGCCAGGATCGGTGACTTTCAGCTTCCAAATGTTCCGACCATAGACAGGCGGGCCGGGATCGCTCTGAACCAGGACGAAAGAGTACATGCCATTCTTTCCCTTTTTGGTCAGGTTGGCCGTGTAGTTGTCCATCCCTTTTTGGAGCGAGCAGTCTGTGCTGCTGTCGGTGTCGATACCACTGCCCGCTGATCCTCCGGCGCCTCCTCCACCTGCGCTGCCTGTGCCCCCGCTTCCGCCCGTCGCGTTGCTGGGATCTTCCGAGCAGCCGACGGCGACGATGGCGGCGCCGAGCAAAACCATCGGCCCGACGACCGCAGCGCGCACCCCGCGCCCTGCTGTTCGCCAAAGCGATCGAGCGTTGATCGCGTTCGATTGAACGTCGCGTCCTTGCCTGGATTCGACGGCCTTGTCTTCTCGCTCGCGCATAGCGGTTTCGTTCCCTCTGGTCACGGATGGGGGGTGAGAACTCACGCCTAGAGAATAGTACGACTGCGAGACCTTGCCGTTTCTATCTTCTCCGTCGCCTCGACACTTCCTCGATGAGTCTCGCCCCTTCAGCCGAAGCTGAAATTCTTCGAACCGATCGGAAAGATGAGCAGGTTCGACGAACCGCCTCGAAGCACGGGGGTCGGGATGGCCACGGCTCGATCCTTTCCGGTGGTGAGGCTGCCCTGAGGTGCAATGGCCGACCGTCCGTCGCCGTCGGGCCACGTAATGTTTCTCCAGCTCGCTCCCTTGGTCGGTCTCATCGCTTTTGACCACGGGCAGGCGATGCGCCCCTCTCATTGACGTGACTGCGACGCGATCGATCGTTCCTTGCTCAACCCCACGCCTTGGTCGTGGGCCAGCGCTCGATGCGACGAGTTTTGGAACTGCTGACAGAACATGATCGCCATCACATGTCGGCTCAAGACCTCACGCGGCATCGTGCGGTAGCTTAGGCTCAAGCACCGCGGCCGTAATCTCCTGCGCGTTGTCTTGAACGAACGATTGCCGTTAACGCGGCTAAGCACAGCATGCGACGCTTGCCGCGGGCGCTCGACCCGCATGCCGTGAACCTTCACGGTCTCCATGTCGCGGAGAGGACCGAAACGCGTTGCTCGTGCGCCGCCACGGAGGGGATCCGTACGAAGGCTCGCCGTAGCACCGAACCGCCGCCATGGGAGCCGGGGGCGTTGCGCCGGAGGCAACGGTGCCACGACGCACCGCTGGTTTTCGGATTTCGTCAGCGGGCACATCATGACGGGAGAATCCCACCTGGCGCCATGCTGTCGGCTACGCGCGGAGCTGGGGCGCTGCAACGTGCGATTGCCGTTAGCGGCCTCGGCCTTGCACGTGGGAAGGCAAGGAGCCCCTTCTTGCCGCCTCCATCGTCGATGTAGGCATTCCACGGTCAATGTGAAGCGCTCGGCGCGATTGCCGCTTATCGAAGAAAACGCATGCTCATGCTAACGTTGCTCGAGTAGGTTGTGCGTAGTACGCGCACGACTCGAAGTCGGAGATGTCGCCGCGTGCAATTGACCGAGGGCCTGAATGTCGCAGATCGTTTCCGGCTCGTACGAGAGCTAGGGCGAGGCGGCATGGGGTCGGTTTGGCTCGCGGAACACACGCGCCTCGATGCGCTCTGCGCGGTGAAGTTCATCGACCGCGAGGGACGGAACAATTGGGAGGTGCGACGCCGCTTCCACCACGAAGCAAAGGCGGCCGCGCAGCTGCGCAGTCCGCACGTCGTACAGATCCTCGATCACGGCGAGTGGGAAAACATCCCCTACATCGCCATGGAATACCTCGAGGGAGAAGATCTCGCGCATCGTCTCCATCGCGTGGGAAGACTTTCGTGGGGTGAGACCTGTCGAATCGCGTCGCACGTCGCGCGCGCGCTTGGCAAAGCGCACGCGGCGGGCATCGTGCACCGCGACGTGAAACCGGAGAACATTTTCCTCGTTCGCGACGACGACAGCGAGATCGCCAAGGTACTCGACTTCGGCATTGCGCAGCACGCAACGAGCGAGCCGAATGGTGGCAACCGTTCCATTCTGGGAACGCCGTTCTACATGAGCCCGGAGCAGGTATCGGGAACGGTTCGCGTCGACCACCGCTCCGATCTCTTCTCTCTCGCCATCATCGTCTACCAGTGTCTCACCGGCGAGCTGCCCTTCGTCGGCGAAGCGGTGAACGACGTCTTTTTGCAGATCCTTCACGCACCGATGCCGATCCCTTCCGAGAAGGCGGAGGATTTGCCGCCGACATTCGACGCCTGGTGGACGCGGGCGATCGCGCGCGACGTGTCGCATCGCTACCAGACGGCCAAGGAGTTCGCCGAGGCCCTGAACCTCTCCTTGCGCATCTCGGAAGTGCTCGAGATCGCGTCCTTGCTCCCGCGCGGCGGCCTGACCTCGACCGGGCGCATCAGCATTTTAGCGGGCTCGCTCAACGCCCTCGGGTCCGCGCAGATCTCGAGCGGGCCCACGCTGGCGATTCACACGACGCTCGACGAGTCGTATTCGAGAACGTTCGAGCCGGAGCCCATGTTCCGCAGGCGCAGACTGCCGCTCTACGCCGGCCTCGGTGCCGCGGCCGCGCTGATCGCCGCGCTCGTCATGTCGCGCGGGAGTGGACCGCCCGCAATGGCGACGGCCGAGCCCACGCCTACCGCGCATTTGGCTGCGGCAACGAACGGCGCGGCTCCCCTACCAGCGCAACCAACGTCCGCCGCGCCTTCGGCAAGCGTGCTCGCCGAACTGATCGAAACCAAGGTGAGCGGTTCTGCTCGGGGTCGTCCCGCCTCGAGAAGCACGGAGGGTACGCGATCCGCGCCGCACCGATCACCGAAACCGGCGAAGCCCACCGCCATCGCTCGAACCGCGGACGAATTCGGCATCTAGTCGCAACGTGAAGTGCCAGCGCGGCGACGCGACCAAGCCGAGCTTTCGCCTTTAGTCCGCACCGCCTTCCTCAGATGGGGGCGCGTCGGGGGGTAGCGCCGTGTCCGGCTCGTCTCCCACGTCCGCGGTGACGTCGTTGTCGACCGCATCGTCGGCGGCGTCAGGACCCGGCCCTGCACCGTCGACGGCGTCGTCGCTGCCCGTATCCGTCCCAGGATCTCCGTCAGGGGCCGTAGAGTCGTTACCCGTGTCTTCGGGCGCGTCGACGCTCGCATCGGGCGGCATTTGCACATCGGGACTGGGCGGGCGCGCGTCGAAGCCCGCGTCGAAGAAGGTGCATGCGCTGGCGCACGTCATCGTCAAACACGTGAAACTGCCGAGCGCCATGAACGCCAGATTCTGGTCGCCGTTGAAGCAACCGAGCACGCAAGCAATGTTGGCAGGGGTGAAACCGCTGTCGCCCAGCAAGCCTCCGGCGCACATCTGCAGCGTACAAAATAGGCCCGCCGTGCAGGCAGGGTTATTGAAACAAGCATTGATCTGCGCGCCGCAACGATCTTTGATGCAGCCCGTGCATCCACCGTCGGGTAGCGGGAAGACGTCGAACAGGTCGATGTAGCGGTCGGGCGCCGGGCCGTCGGGCGCGGAGACATCTTGCACCACGTCAGCGTTCGCACCGGAGTCGTTCACCCCTGCGTCGACCCCGGCCTCGGGTGCAGGCTCCCTATCATCGGAACATCCCAAGAAAAGTGTTGTGACGATAAGTCCGGCCGGGATAAAACATTTCATCGGTCAGGTGCGTAGCACGATTTGCCACGACAAAGGGCGCGTTCCCGCAATCCTGACCGCAATGCATCTCTGCTGGTCACATGCGTGGAACGACGACGCCACGGTGCCATGCGTCAATCGATAGGTTCGCGGTCTGCGCGCGTCGGACACTGCGGCACTCTGACGCACCCAAGCACTGGATCTCGCGGCGACCCCGACCATCGCGGCTTCGAAGCTGGCCACATGAAGATGTCGTGGCCGCTCGATAGGCTGGAAGGACCATGGGCAGCGCCTCGCCTTGCGCAGTACCTCGCCAGCTGCCAGAAAGGTGGCTGAATGGGGGCGCCCCACACGCTCTCGGTTTCAAAGTCGCGGTAATTGAACTCGCCGTGAAAAACGAGAGGCGTCCGGTGGAATAGGACGGCACGTCTCGTCGGTTGTGCGGCAGGCCGTCGACTCTGTCACCGCACGCGCAAGGAGCCATGTCGCAGGGACGAAATCCGCAAGAGCTCGTGCTCTCCACGCCTCGCCGCGTGCTCGGCGGTTTCCTACTCGCGATACTGACGCTCGTCATCGTCTGCGGCGTGACGCTCGTCGGCCTTTCGGAGCGCGCTCGCAACGTGACGTCGGTCGAGCGTACCTTCTCCGTTTTGCACATGATCGAGGACCTGGCGGGCGACGTCACCGGATCGCAGCTCGCGCTGGCCGAGTTTCTCGCCACTGGTGACAACCAACTTCTGGAGCCGTACGAAAGAGCGCGACGTTCCGTGCCGGAGCGGCTGGTCAAGCTGCGCGAGCTCACCACCCGGCGCCCGATGGCGCGCCGGCAGCTCGATCAGCTGGAGCCGGTTCTCATGGCGGGCCTCGACCGCGAGGCTCGGGAGATAGCCGCGCGAAGGGCGGGGGTATCCATCGACGAGCTTCGCCCGCTGCTCATGGAAGGCAAGGGCGTACTCGATAGATCGGTCGCACTCCTCGAGGACTTGAAAGAAGATACCGCGCTTCGCCTCGACGAGGAGCAGCGCTCGCTTTCCTACAACATGCGCTCGGGGGCGGTCGTGGTGGTGGTGGGCGATGCCATTCTTCTGGCGTTGATCGTGGCGGCAGCCGCGCTGTCGATACGCGACGCCGCCGACAAGGCGCGCGCGGTGCAGTTTCAGCGCCGGGTGCTCGGGATGGTGGGGCACGATCTGCGTAACCCGCTCAGCGTCGTCGCGATGGCGGCGGCGCAGCTGGCGCGGAGCAACGGCAGCGATCGCCCACACGCTTGGATCGGGCGCATCAGCGCAGCGACCCACCGCATGGACCGCATGATCCGCGATCTCTTGGACTCGTCGCGCATCGAGCTCGGGATCGCACTACCGCTCGAGATTCGCAAAGGAGATGCCGACAAGAGCTGCTCGCGCATCGTGGAGGATTTTCGAGCCATCAACCCCTCGCGCGAGATCCGGTACGAGCCCGGCGACGCGAGCGAAGTCGACTGGGATCCCGATCGCATCGAGCAGGTGCTCGAAAATCTCGTCGGCAATGCGCTCAAGTACAGCCCCGCGCGCACGCCGGTGCGACTCCGCTGGAAGCGCACCGATGGTGAAATTGTCATCGAGGTGGAAAACAGCGGCGATCCCATCCCGAGCTCGTTACTCCCGCACGTCTTCGAGCCTTTTCAGCGCGGTGCGCATCAAGACACCGCCGGCTCGCGCAACGGCGTGGGGCTCGGGCTTTACATCGTAAGCCAGATCGTGCGGCAACACGGCGGCAGCATCGACGTGCACTCGTCGCACGACGTTGGAACCAAGTTCACGGTCACCCTGCCACAATCTCCCCCCGGCGCGCCCTCGACCCGCCGCGTGGGGGACAGTAGCGACGCGCCGCACGACGTGTGCTGACGCTTTCTCTTCACGAGGCGAGCTTGGCGGTGTGATCGCTGGTTCACGCCGGCCTTCGCTACTCCGTGCACGTCTCTTCTGGCTCACTGGAAAACGTGCTGCCAAGTCGCTGAAATCCCTAACCGACCAAGTAGAGAAAGGGTCGACCGCGCCTGGCACGTGGCCTGCACTCCCCTTTCGGCTAGGAGGTCTCGATTCCATGTCCATCCGCCGATTCGCACTCGCTCTCCCCGTGGTCTTGGTCGCATGTAGCCAGTCGGCTCTGACGCGTGAAGAAGCCGTCGACGCGCTCGAGGAATCCTCGCTCGAAAGCCAGGCGAGCGCCGTCACCAGCGGCCCTGTCGAAATCTCCACGAACTTCACCATCGGCAGCGCCGTCGAGAAAGCAGCCGCCGAGCTACGCGGCTTTCTCACTGCCGAAATCCCTTGCGCGAAGATCACGGTCGAAGGCTCGACCATCACCACGGAATGGGGCACGGCCGGCGCCACCTGCACCTACAAGGGTCTCAGTTACTCGGGTACCTCGAGCCTCACCATTCAGCGCACCGACCCGCAGACGCTTCAAGTCGATCACGTCTTTTCGAACCTGAGCAATGGCAAGGTCAAAGTGAGCGGCACTGCCAACGTGACTTGGAGCGCCGCCGAGCACAGCCGGCACGTCGTCCACGAGCTCACCTGGACCCGTCTTTCCGACAATCGCACCGGAACAGGCTCGGGCGACCGTACCCAAACGCTTCTTTATCCATCGCAAGGTCTCGCCGGCGGCATCCGCATCGACGGCAACCGCCATTGGAGCGGGAAATCGGGAGAGTGGGATCTCGCGATCACCGGGGTCGAGGCGCGGCTTCAAGACCCCTGTCCCCAAGCGGGCAACTATTCGCTCACCACTCCGGGTGACAAGACGATCTCCCTCTCGTTTTCGCGCAAGAGCGAGGACGTGATCCACGTCACGCTCGCCGGACCGAAACGGGAGTTTTCGTTCGATGTCCGTCAGACGGGCATTTCCGACAGCTGACCCGAAAACCGTTTTTCAAGGCCCGAAGCCTCGCATGTCCGGGGCTTCGCGCGGAAGGCGACCGAAAAAACCCTCGGCTGCACTTTTCAACTCGGCGCACGATTCCGTGCCCAAGTCGTGCTGTTCGTGAGGATCACGCGCCAGGTCCCAGCAATGCCAGTCGGCATCGAACTCGCGCGATTCGAGCTTGAAGGTTCCGCGCGCCACGCCCCAATTGCGGAAAGAACAACCCCAGATATCGGTGCAGTTGGTGAGCGGTAGGATCGCGCTGGTGCGCTTCGGGCGAAGCAAGCTCGTTCCCATCATGCGCTGTCGCGCCGCGGCGATACCGGTCACATCCCAAAGCCCCATCAAGTCGAGAATGGTAGGGGTAAAGTCGAGATGCCAGACGAGCGCTTGGCGCGCCGCCGTCAGAGCCTCGCGCTCGCCCGGAGTGAGAAGGTCCCCCGGCGCATCGATCCAAGTCGGTACGTGGAGCTCTTCTTCGAAGACCGAGGTGGTGTGTCCGAGCTGCCCGTGCTCGCGAAACGCCTCGCCGTGGTCGGACGTATAAATGACGACGGTGCGGGCGCCGGCGGGACTCGCGCGCAGCGACGCCAATAAATCGGCGATGATCTGGTCCTGCGCGTAGACGGCGTTCTGATAATGGTTTTTGAAAAGCGCGGTTCGTTCGACCGCCTTGTCCTCGCTGGCGGGCTGAAACGGTTCTTCGCCGCGCACGCGGTAGGGATAGTGCGTATTCGCATATTGAACGACGGCCAACCACGGCTCGCGCAGCTTCGGCAGCTCGCGCCTGGCGCGCTCGGTGACGAGCGTGTCGTCGGCGCCCGCGTCGTCGGGTACGGCTCCCAGATCCGCGCCACTGCAGCGCTTCGAGAGCGGTAGGGTCGCAAAGAAAGACGCCGCGCCCGTGAACATGACGCTCTGACTCGACCAATACGCAGTGTCGTAGCCAGCTGCGCGCGCGAAATCGAACAGCATCGGCGCGGAGCGAATGGCCTCGGTCATCTGGGTCGGCAAAAGCCCCGACCAGAGCACCCCCACCGAAATGGCGGTGGTCGAGGACAACGATCGGGTCTCCAGCAGCGGAAATCGCGATTCTGCGACCCGATTGGTGAACGGCGTGAGGCGGCAGTCGGCGCGGTTGTCGACACAGACGCTGTCGAACCGAACACTCTCGGTGAGGACGAGCAAGACGTTGCGCGCCCTGGGCGCCTTGGCGGTCAGGGTCGGGAGGCGAGGACTGCGACGCACGAGTGGCCGTCCGCCTGCGCCGGTGCCGAGCGAGGCCATTGCAAATACGAGAGCGGCGCCCAACGTCGCAAGGACGACGATTCGGCCGGGTCTCCCGATCGCGCGTTTCACGAAGGCCCTGCTCATGGAAGTAGAGTGCGCAGTTTAGGCAAGTTCACGGCAAAGCTCTAGACGAGTGGCCGCATTCTTTCGCGTGCGCCGGGTCATTTGGCCCCTGCGCGGGGACGCTCCAAGCACTACCCTCGCCGCCCGCCTCGCTGAAATTTGGCCCCCCTCGATACCGCTCGTTACGCTTTCCAACATGGAGCTCGACATGGACCGCCGCATCAAGAGAAGCCAGGACCGCGAAGAAGCCTTGCAATATCTGGTCGAGGCCCTCGCCGACAGAAGCCAGGTGGAAGCGGTTTTGCTCGTGAACGACGAGGGACGCATCGTGGCTGGCATGGGGATGCCGCGCGAGGTGCGGCAGCTGGCCCAAATCGCCATCCCCGCCGTGCGTGGAGAAGAATCCGAGCTTTTCGAAGCGGCCACCTGTGACACCGACTTTTTCGGAAGGGAGATCCCGGTGCCTGACGGATCGCTCTACCTCGTGGCGCTCGGCACGCGCGTCTGCAAGATGCACGAGGCCGTCTACGCCGTGAACCGCATTCTCGAGGAAACCAGAGTATCGCTAGAGTTGTTGGCCGCGCCGAGCTCGGCGCAGTCGGTCGCGTGAATCAAGCCGGCCACCCTCGCGACGCGCCCGCATCGCAAGGCGGACGCCTTACTTGCCGAGGGACCCCGCCACGCCGGGCGTTGCATCACCCAAGTATTTGCTGATCTCCTCGCGCTTGGATTGGGTTGCGTCGAGCAGGGCGAGCGCGTGCGCAATGCGCTTCGGGGTATTGGGGTCGGGGTAAGCCAGCCGAACTTTGTCCCATTTGAGCTTCAGCGTGTGCTGCAAGTCGCGCAGATCGTGAATGGCCCTTCGACGTGCTAGCCGATCGGCAGTGGCGGGCCACGCCGCGTCGATAGCGATGGCCAAGGCGGCGATCGCGCCTGCGGCAATGCCCCAATGAGCCATCTGGAGTGGGCCCGCCGCCGCCGCGGCAACGGCGCTGAGGAAACCGATGCCGCGCAGCACCCAAAAGCGCGCGATCTCTTTGTTCTCGCTACGCAGATTGGCGAGCGCCCACGCTTCTAGGCTCGCGATCTGTTCGTCGATGGCCGCTTCGGGTGCGAATGCTCCTTCGGGGCGCTGCGCATAACCGGCCTCCAACTCCTCGAGCCCGGGCGGCGGGATCGTCAGCTGCCGTGGACGCGCCGCGGGAGGACCGATGCTCGTCTTTGCCGCGACGCCCGCAGGAGGAACATTGACCGGCGGCAGCAGCCGCTCGTCCCGCGTACTCATCCTCTTATTGTCTATGCGTCTTCGCGCGGCTTTGCAACGGTGCCCGATTGGCTTCGCGAATCGTCAATTCTGCCCCTGCGGTCAGATATGCGGTGCTAGCGGACAGCTTGGATCCGAAGCCGTAGCGGCTAATAAATGCAGATCTCGTTCACTGTCGACAGGAGCTGGTCGAGCGCGAGGGGTTTGCGAAGCAGGCGCAAAGAACCCGAATACACGTCCGTTTCCTGCGCGCTCATGACCACCACGGGAATCGACGACACCGATTTGTCGCGGCTGATGAGCTCATAAAATTCCCAGCCGTTCATGACCGGCATCATGAGGTCGAGCAGAATCAAACGCGGAAGCGAAGTCATGCTGCGCAGCGTGGCCAATGCTTCCTTACCGTTGCAAGCGCTGACGGTCGGAAATCCCTCGTCCTCCAGGATTTGGCAAACGCTCTCTCGAATGCCGGCGTCGTCTTCGACCACCAGCACCGGGCCCCCCGGCGGCGGCGTGCTCACGCGGATCTTCCCCGAGCTCAAGCGATCGCGATGGCCTTGACGAAAGAGCTCGGCCTGCTGGCGATCGATCTCGGTGAGCTGCGCCACGCTGGTATTCACGCTACCGCCCTGGCACTCCCTGCAGAGCCAGCGGTATTCGTTGCGAGCGATGTCGTGCGAGAACGCAAGTGTCTCGTAGTTCCCGCACTTCTCGCAGGCGCCCTTCCGGTCTTTCCCACCGGCCATTATTTGCAAACTAGCATGCCGCTTCAGTTGGTTTCTTATAAAACACTCCCGCTTCGGTGGGGGACGATGCAGGTGAACCGCACACCTCCGCCGAAGTCGCGGCTGGCGGGGCGCGTCGATTGAACCCGCGCTTCACATCGTGGGAATCAACCGCCGGGTGAATTCCTCGATCAGGCGAGCGACCTCGGCGCGGTCGGCATCGGCGGTAACGATGTGCCCGGAACGCGGCATGATGGCGACTTCCACGTCTTTTGTACCGAGCGCACTCGCAAATCGTGCGGCGTTGCCGACAGGACAGACGCGATCGAGTGCGCCGTGGATGACCAGGGTAGGACACGTTACCCGCGCCAGTTGAGAACGCACCTCGCGGCCCGCGCGCAAGACCTCGACGGCGCTGCGGATGGGCGTCACGTCGTACGTCATGTGCCCGCGTCGGGCCTCTAGGTCTCGTATGTCGGCCCCGGCCTTGGGAACATAGAAACCGTTGTCGAAGGGCCGCAACCTTGCACACAGGTGCAGCATGAGCGCAGGAGACGGCAGACGAAGGTGGGTCGCGTTGGCGAGCGCAATGAGACCCGCGACGCGGTCCGAGTGCTCGGCCGCGAGGTGAGCCGCCAAGAGCGCGCCCATCGACAGCCCCCCCACCACGACGCGCCGCCTGGTCGAATCGCAAAGCTCGAAGAGCGCGGATGTCGCATCGTCAACCCAGTCGTCCCACCCGACCGTCATGAGGCTACGCACATCGCTGTCGTGACCGGCGAGCCTGGGTGCGCGGGCGGAAAGCGCGAGGCGGACGGCGACATCCGTCAACATCCGGACCTCGTTGGGCGTGCCGGCAAAGCCGTGAAATGCGAGGAGCCCTCCCCGATCCGCTGCCCCGTCGACGCGAATCGCCGTGGGATCGCCAGTGCCCACGAGCCGTCCGTAGCGCCCGTCCTCCAGCGTGAGGAAGCGCTTGCTGAAAGCGGCGAACCGGTTTTTCAACATTGCCGCACGACGTCCCCGATGCGGCGCGGAACATCGGTGATGATGGCGTCGACGCCCATGGCTGCGAGCGCGCGCGCTTCCGCGGCGTCGTTGACGGTCCATACATTGACGAGCCGCCCGCGCTTTTGCCAAACTCGGCAGCGTTTCGCGTCGATCTCCGTGCGCTCGGGATGTACGGCAGTGACGTGGAGCGCCTTGGCCGGCCAGCCGGAACGGGTGAGCGTCTGATCGGAGGCGAAGAGATAACCCAAAAGCACCGACGGCGATCGCCAGCTCAAATAAGCGAGCATCCAGGGATCGAAGGACGAGACGAGGACGGGAGGAAGGGGCCCGTGTTCGAAGAGTCGCGCGATCTCGCGCACGACGGCTCGGCGGTCAGGCACGTCGCGTTTCATTTCGACGTTGACGCGAAGCCCGCGCGATTCGGCCCACGACAGCACCTCGCCGAGAAGCGGGATCGGCTGGCCATCGCCGACATCGACACGCGCGAGCTCGGCGCGATCGAGATCGGCGACACGGCGCGTATCGCCGCCGTGGGTCAATCGCGACAGGTCCGCGTCGTGACACACGACCAGCTCACCCGAGCGGCAAAGCCGCACGTCGAGCTCGACGCCGTCGGCGCCGGACACCGCCGCCGTCTCGAAAGCAGCCATCGTGTTCTCGGGAGCTTCACCGCGCACGCCGCGATGCCCGAACACGAGCGGAGGCGCGCCGCTCGGCCGGCGAAAGCTGGCCTCATCCTTCATGGAACGCTCCGCGCGCGTGGGGATGGTTGCCCGATCTCAATAGAGCAGGAGCGTCGGCCCGACGCTGAACACGAGGTATTGGTCGAGTACCGTGGCGTCCCCTTCGTCGCGACCTTCCACACCGGGAAGCGACAGGTACATGAGGGTGTAGTCCGCCCGCGCCTCGAGCTCGAAGTACCGGCCGAAACGCACGATCCCGCCGCCGGCGAGATGGCCACCGAGCCTGGCCCCGGAAGGCGTCCGGTTACCGGGCGGAGATACCGTCAAGGGCACGAGGAAGCGACCATCGGCGAAGATGGAGAATCTGCGCCACGCGTAACGAATATCGGCGCCGACTGGCAAGAGCGTGTACCGGCCGATGGCAACGGGACGGGACGAAGGCGTGGTGTCGAAATCGAATACCGAGCGCTGAATACCGATCGTGAGACCGAGCGCCAGCGGGCCCTCCCCCCCGAGCATGCGATAGCGAAGTCCAAAACCGAATTGGTACCACTGCCCCGCGACGTCGTTCTCCGTGTCGATATCCCGCGAAATGAGCGCGAGAACGCGCGAATAGTTGGCAGTGAAGCCGATGTCCTTCGCCCCCTCGATAGCGGGAGACGGAAAGGCGAGAGGGTAAATCTCGAAACGTACACTCTGCCTCAACATGCCGGAGGCGACGTATCGCTTGTCCGGCGAGATCGGCTCCTTTTGGAGGAAGGTGCGGTACGCCCATTCCGGCGAGATCGTCAAACGCAGCGCCACGGAACGAGGCGGCGTGCCCTCGACGCCCCACGCCACCGGGGTGGACGCGTCCGCAGCAGGTGCGGTTTCTGCAGCCGCGGTGCGCACCAACGAGAGAACGACGAAGATGACGAAACGAGAAACGAGATCTTGCCGCATTTCGAAAGGGAAAGTCAGAACTTCGAACTGATGGAAAGGAAGGTGAGCTTGTCGCTCGTTTCCCGCAGCCGTTTGGACAGGATTCGAACCGCGTTCCAGAGAACGTCGTGCGCGAGATCCATGCGCAAAAAGAGCAAGTCCGCGAAACGGTCGCGCGATACGTTGAGCAGGCGGCATCGCTCGTGGACGCGGGCATCGGCCGAACGCGGCGCCTCGTCGAAAAGGCACATTTCTCCGAAGACCTCGCCGCGCCCGAGCACGGCCAGCGCTTCCTCGCCCATTCCCGGCACGTTGCGGCTGATACGAACCTTGCCATCGAGAATGAGGAAGAAACGGTCCCCGGGATCGCCGTGCGCAAAGATCAGCGCGCCGAGCGGGTGAGACTCTTCGGCCGTTATCGAGGCGATTGCTTCCAGCGCCTCGGGAGCCATCCCGGCGAAGAGGTGCACCTTGCCCAACACATCGATGTGATCACGGGACACGCCCGCAGATGTTACCCAAGTTGGAGCGCCGCGGACACCTATAAAGCCCGGACCTTCCAGGCATTGGCGCTCCGTGGCGAAGCGTTCCGGCGACCATTAGACGTCGTCACCACGGGCCACGAGTGGTGGTAGGGTTCGAATCCTTCGAGGGCGCGTGGCACGTAAAGCTCGACGGAGCGAACCCAAGAAAAGAAAAGAGGCGGCGTCGGCGATCCAAGTCGCGCCGTCACCCGGTCCTCGGTGGCTCAGGCTGGGGCTCGGCGTTGTGGGCGCGCTCTACATCGCCGGCGTTTTCATCGAGGGTGCAGGCGGTGGCCGGCTCGATCGATTCGTGCCTCGTCCGGTCCTCTTCTTCTGCCAAATCGCTGCTCTCTTCCCCCGCGCCGCCACCTACCGCATCGAGTACCGCGCCGAAGGGCTGCCCTGCCAAGGGCCAGCTTTCGAAGTCGATGTGCGGCCCTTTTTTCCGATCCACGCCGACGACAAAGAGAGCCGTTTCGATCGAGCGCTGCATTTCTACCGCAATGATCGTCCGACCATGGAGGCGCTCGAGAGCTACGTGATGGACCGTTACAATCTCCGCGAGCAGGTCAAAATCGGAGGAATGCTTTTCCTCAGTCTACGCATTCCCATCCCCGCGCCGGGCAGCGCCTTCCCTCGTTACGAGCGCGCGCCGCTCGCCGGTTTTCCCAAGGAACAGCGCAAGGTCTGGTACGCGACGGCGCGCGACGTGGTGAACCGTCGCTGCGGCGGAGGCGATCCTTGAGCGAGCGGCCGGCGGCGCCGCACTCGGCGGGCTTCGCCGCGCTCCAGCCGATCGAGCGGCTCGAGTTCGTGCGCCTCTTCGCGCCCCTCGCGATCCTCGGGTTTCTCGCGTCGCGGTTCGTGCACGTCGAACATTGGCTCACCACCGTCGGCTTCGTGGTGCCGCAACGCGCGGTGTCCGACTATCGCCAGCCTCTTTACATCCCGCCCATCCCGGTATGGCTCGCGTTCCTCGTCGCGATCGCCACGGTGGCGAGCGGTTTCGCCACGTCGCTCGGCTATCGCACACGCTGGACGAGCGGCGTTTTTGCGGGGCTCCTCGGCTATCTTGCGCTCGCCGACCGTCTGGAGGCCTTCACCGTCAACAAGCTGGGAACGGCAGTGGCCCTCGCGCTCTTTGCGTCGCCCGCGGGGGCACGCTTCAGCATCGATGCCTGGCTGCGTTGCCAGCGAGAGCCGGATACCCGCCTTGCCACCCACGTGCATTGGGGCAATGTCCGGTTCTTCCAGGCGCTGCTCGTGTTCATGTACCTCGCCTCGGGGATTGCAAAAGCAAAGGGGGATTGGCTATCCGACCCCAACGCCATCTGGAGCCATCTTCACGACTCCTACCAAACGGCGTTCACCCACTTTCTTGCGATCGCCGTCCCTGGCGCGGCTTTCACCGTCTTTCAATACCTTACCCTCGCCTACGAGCTCGGCGCGCCCCTCTGGTTCGGCGTACGTCGTCTGCGGCTGGTAGGGCTCGCCTTCGGGCTGACCATGCACGCCACCATCGGCGTCATGTTCGGACCGGTGATTTGGTTTTCACTCTTGATGATGATCTTACTCTTCGCCTGCTTTGCGCCCCTCCGTTGGTTGGCCCGCCCCTTACAAGGCGCTTGGGCAAAAATCACGGAAACCGCGGGAGCGAATTCATCGTCGCTCGCAAAAGCTGCTCGTGGGTGAGCTCTCCGCTCAAATGAAATGGAAGATCCAGGTTGAGACTCTCGCCACCCACATTGACGGTGCCATCGACGTCATAGGTAAGATCCCGGTTCGACGCCGCGAGCCCCAACACCACGGGCACGTCCCGGAGCGCAAGTGTGCTCGGCACGGAAAGGAGGGTTACCTGCCCCGCCGGTAGGCGAAACGGTTGCGAAACCGCCACGCTGCCGACATCGTATTTTCCCTCGAGCAGGACGCGACCCGTCACCGTGCGCGCGGAGAGCTCGAAGCGATTGGGATTTTCGACGGCGAGATGAAGCATGAGATGAACGCCATCGGCGCCGATCGCCGTAAGCTCACCCTTTTCGGGGGTGATGGTGGGCGGCTTGGGGCGGTTGCACGCGCCAAGGCCGAAGAGGAGCCCGATGTGCCCAGCCACGAGCGTGGCGCCAAAAAATGTAGCGAGCTTCACGCGCGTGACTGTCTCATGGGCGCCATGGGATTGCCCAGAATCGAATTCGGCGCCCGCTTCGGCCGAACTACCCCCGCGCTTTTCCGGGCCACGCTCGCGAGGAACTGGAGCTTCGCCGGTAGATTTCGGTTACTGTAGTAAAGTGCGCATAGTGGTCGGACGATGCTGAAATCAGTCATGGTCGTGGTGGCAGAGCCGACGCTGCAGCAGCTCGTGCAACGGCAGCTGAAGACCCTTTCCTACGACGTGACGCTGGCGACCGACGCCGAAGCGGCCATTCACGAGCTCGAAAGCCGCAAGCCTCATTTGGTCTGCATCGATCTCCTCTTGCCGCGCGACTCGGGGTACGAGGTCTGTGAGTTCATTCGCCGTACGCCGCGGCTCCACGATGTCGCCATTCTCGTCATGAGCGAGCGGGCATCGGCCGCGGACCGCGCCTACGCGGAAGAAGCAGGCGCCGACGGCTTTCTGCCCAAGCCGTTCTCTCTCAACCAGTTCAGCGAGCAGGTTCGCGCGCTCTTGGCTGGCGACCCGCTCAGCATGAGACGGCTGCGACGTATCTACTGACCAGGTCGTTTATCCGCGGCGCGGGGGCACCCTACGCCTCCCAAGCCGGCCAACGGTGGTATGAGTCAGCGATGACCTTCGTCGTCACGCGCCTGTGTCAGGGGTGCAAAGACACCGCCTGCATGACGGTCTGTCCGGTCGATTGTTTTTACGAGCCGACCGAGCCATCGGGTGAACGCCCCGACATGCTTTACATCAACCCCGACGAGTGCATCGACTGCGATGCGTGCGTGCCGGAGTGCCCGTGGGAAGCCATTTTTGCCGAAGATGACGTGCCTAAGGAGTTTCACGACGACGTCGCGCTGAACAAGCAGTGCATGGACCAGGCCGAAGCATTCAAAAAAGCCGTCAACGTCGACAAGCCCCAACCGGCACCCGCCGAAGTCGAAGCCAACAAGAAGAAATGGGGCCTTTAGCGCCGCTCCTCGGTGAAAGTGATCACGGCGTCGTAAAGCGTGCGCAATCCCCAGCGTAAGCCAGCCTCCGGAATGCGCTCGTCCTTGCCGTGATAAAGCGCGGCAAAGGAGATGCCGTCGCTCGCTTCGAAGCGCACGGGGGAGAAGCCGTAATACTTGGTGCCGAGCTTGCTGTAGGCCTTGGCGTCGGTGAATCCTGGGATCATGGCAGGAATGGGAATGCCCCCCGGGTCATGGGCGCGAATGGCGTCCGCCAAGCAGCGGAAGAGGGGGGTGTCGACGGGCGCCACCACCGGTGGCTGGCTCGCCATCACGCGCACGACGGCTTCGTCGCCGATGTGACGGCGGATCTCACGCAAAAAGTCTTGCTCGCTTTGCCCCGGAAGGGTGCGGCCGTCGATCTCGACGCTCGCGGTTGAGGGGATGACGTTGGTTTTGTTGCCGGCCCGAACCACGGTGGGGCTCGCCGTGTTGGACAGGTACGAGGCAAAGGTTCGGCGCATGGCGGGATCGGGCAGCACGCGATCGAGCATCAACCCCGCCAACGTCGGCGTCGCCAAACGAGGAAGCACGAACCGCGCTGGGTGAGGCAATCCCGCGGCGAGCTCGCGCAGAAAGCGGCGCACGACTTCGGTCGGGTGAAACGGCAAACGGTTGTGACCGAGCCGCACGATGGCCTCCGCCGCCTTGATGACCGCGCTGTCGGCGCGCGGCATCGAACCGTGTCCCGCCTCGCCAGAGAACGTTGCGGTTAGCCAGACCTGCCCTTTTTCGGCGACCTGGATGGGATAAAACGTCTTGCCCATGATGTGCAGGGAGAAGCCGCCGATCTCCCCGAGTGCATACTCGGCGCGCACGAGGTCGGGGTGCTCATCGACCAGGAAGTGCGCCCCTTTGGAAGATCCCGTCTCCTCGTCGGCGACGGCGGCGAAGATGACGTCGCGCTCCAATCGGGGCTGGGTGCGCGCGAGCAGACCCATGACGCAGGCGGCCATCGAGACCATGTTCTTCATGTCGACGGCTCCCCTGCCCCAAATGCAGCCCTCCGCGATTTCAGCCGCGAATGGAGGCTTTTTCCAGGTCGTCGCGTCGGCTTCGACGACGTCGAGGTGTCCGGTCAGGAGCAGGGGGGGAAGCCGACCATTGCCGGCATAACGAGCGATGACGCTGGCGCGCGTCGGTTCGGACTCCAGCACCCGCGGCTCGACGCGGCGCGCGCGTAAGAACTCGGCGACGAGCTCGGCGGCGGGTCGCTCGTTGCCGGGCGGATTGACGGTGGGAATGCGCAGAAGGTCCCGCAAGAGTCGAACGCAGGTATCACCTTCGGCGGCCCAGTCGATTTCGTCGGACGAAGCTAAAGCTGGCGCGGCGCCGCGCTGCGAGATGTCCCGTTGCATTGCGGCGATACTCTCGCAGATTCCCGCCGCTAGATCAGCATCGCGCTATTTGACGCTGACGACCTCGGCGATGCGCTGCAAAATACCGCGATCTTCGCGCCGAAAAGCGTGATCGGCGCGAACGACCTCGATCATCGCCAAGAGCCGCGCGCCATCGAAGACCGGAACCATCGCCACGCCTTGGAGCTCGCGACTGCAGCCCTCGAAGCGGCGCGCGATGCAGCGCTGCAATTCGCCGCCCTGGGGTCGCCCGAGAACACCGCGCCCCATCCGCGCCGTGCCCAGGACTGGGTCGAAGCGCGGCACGACTTGCCCGAGCTGCTCTTCCATCGCTCGGCCATGCGCGCACGAGGTCACCAGACCGACGAACGGCTCGCGCTGGCGGTGGACGAGCGCCGCGGTGGCTCGTGTGGCCGTCACGGCCGCATGCATTGCCAAGAGAAGCGCTTCGCCCGCGTCCCGCGCCTTGCGCACGAGGTCTTCGGGGACGTCGCTCCGGCCAAGATGGTCGACTTTCCACGCCGGGGGCGGCTCGATCCACCCCTGTGACGCCTCTCGGATCTCATGTAGGTGTCGCCACGAACCCCAGGACGGCTGGGTGACGAGGCAGCTATGCGGTATTCGGGAGGTTGCGATGCCGCGAAGCAGAAGATCGGTGTCGACGGGCCCGACCACGCCTCGCCCGTCGGTGACGTACCAGGGGCCTTGCGAGACCTGAGAAAGCTCTTTTTCCTGCGCAATCATGAGTCGCTTTTTGGCTCCTTCACCCGAGCTTGGGTAGAATGCATTCTTCTGCGGAAGCTGAGGAGCCGGCAACATTTCGACGAAACAGCGGGTTTCACCAGGGTTGAAATGCTCCTCCCAAGCAGGCTTGCGGCGGGACGGCCGCAAAAAACCATGCTCGCGGCCAAAAGCGGCCGGGGCCCAACATGGTGGGTCCGCCCGATGACCTCTACGCTCCGCGACTCTTTACACGGTGTACTCTCACCGTGCATGCTGATGTTGACGCTCAGGCGCCATGCTCGATAGCCGCTCAGACCCAGCCGGTACTGTTCGAATGCGGATTGCGCCGGTAGCGCACGGCAAAACCGACGTCGGTCGTCAGCGCGGTCACAACGAGGACGCGTTCGTTTGCGAGCCCGATCTCGATCTCTTCGTGGTGTGCGACGGCATGGGCGGCAACAACGCCGGCGAGGTCGCGAGCGCACTTGCAACCACATCGCTGCGAAATTTTTATCGCGCGACGCTGAACGGCGTCGTTCCCGGCGAGGAGCTGCGCGGCGACCAGGGTCTCACCGAAGCGGCGCGCCGCCTCATCATGGGCGTGCGCAAAGCCAACGCCGACGTGTTCGAGATTTCGAGCACGCGCCTCGAGCACAAGGGCATGGGGTCCACGATCGTCGCCATGTCCGTTTCCCGCGAAACCAGCTCGGTACAGGTGGCGCACGTCGGCGACAGCCGCTGTTACCGCATTCGCGACGCGAAAATCGAGCCGCTCACGCGCGACCACTCGCTCATTGGCGACGCCCTCGCGTGGAATCCGAACCTGAGCGAAGAAGAATTGTCGATGCTGCCCAAGAACATCATCTCGCGGGCGCTCGGCTTGAAGCAAGCCGTCGAGGTCGACGTTCGATCCGACCTCGCGCTTCCCGGTGACATCTATCTGCTCTGTTCCGATGGTCTCTGCGGCGTGGTGAAGGACAAGCAGATCCTGGAGATCATCCTCTTGTCGAACGACCTGCCCGACGCGTGCGAGAGCCTCATCGCGCTCGCCAACGACGCCGGTGGTCCGGACAACATCACCGCCGTCGCGATCCGCCTCGAGGCCGACGGCGCCCTCGCGTCATCGGGCCCCGAGATTTTGATTTCCGTCGTGGGAGAAGACGACGTGCCCCTCGAGGGCGACGCGGCGGCTGAGGTCACGAACGCCGCGCGTCGCAGCGGAACGCGCTGCGAGAAATGCGGACGCCGCGCCAACGGTAGCGAAGTCTATTGTGGGCAATGCGGCGCCCGCATCGCACTGTGACCAGAGCTGACCACCCAACGCTCACCATCACGGATTTCAGTCGGGCGCGACTCCGCCGTATGACGGTACGTGGCGGGGGTACGGTCGTCGTTCGTCTGGGTTCTTCCCGCGGTCGTCTCGATAGGTTGCTCCAGCGAGATTGATCACGGTCCGTTCCTCGGCTCGGATCCGGGGACGGCTTCCGAGCCGCGCGATGGCAGCGAAAACGCCCGCCCCACCGGCGCGACCACGAGCACGACCGCGGCAAGCGCATGCGATACGGGCGCAAGCTGGGGAGCGCGTAACGACTTGGTCGTCGAGCGCTCGAGCGCGGAGGACGCCTTCGCCGAAACGGTGAGCATCTTGTTACGGCAGAGCGCCGTTGTTCCCATCGCCGTCAGCAGCCACATGGACCCGGGTTGTGTCTGGGTCGTCGCGTTCTCCGCGTCCGACGGCGTCGCGGCGGTAGCAGCGGAGCACGCTGCCGCGTTCACACCGATGCTTCGGCATCCAGCCGGTTTGTGGACGGCCGCGCCGCAGTCGACGGGCTGGCTGCACATCGTCGATCGCGCCTCGCGCGCGGTATGGCTCCCGCTTGTCGACATCACGGGATCGGCCACCTACGGAGAAGCGTCCTGCGCTTCGCTCGCGGCGGTCCGCGTTTCGGCTGCCGTCCTCGCCTCCGCGGGGAGTCTTTCGCTGACGACGGCCGAGGGGGAGCGCACCGTGCGCGAGCTCATGGGAACGGAGCCTCCGGCGCGCGGTTGGGACGTGCGCTTCACGTTTTCCGCCGACATGACGCGGTAGTCCTCGCCGCCCAACGCTTGTGGGCAACGAGACGGCGTTGTGGCATCTTCACGGCCCTCGTCGATGTCCCGGCATGAGCCATGAAAGTGACGCTTTGCTTCGTCGGGTGGGCGGCTTTGTGGCTCGGCTGCAAAATGGACACGTTGCCCCCAGCCATTGGGGACGACCCAGGCGGGCCGGGGGACCCAGGCCCATGCATCGATCAAGACGGCGACGGTTTCGGACAGAACTGTGCGCGAGGCTCCGACTGCGACGACACCCGAGCGACGATCACGAGCGAGTGCTTCGCGTGCACGCACGACGCGCCAGGATGTAAATGCATGCGGGAAGGCGTTCGGATCGGAACGCAGACCACCTGCGCTTCGGGTCAGATGGTCTGCACGAATGGTAGTTGGGGGGAGTGCGTTCCCGACGGCAAGGCGACCGAGACGATCTCCACGGCGCGACACGGGCTCGGCATCGGTAAGGCAACGCCGTGCACCGGCAACCCTTGCGATCCCTACTGCCGCCAATACGCGGATACGCCGGACGAGACGCTCAGCACGACCGCCGGTTTGGTCGGCATGGATGCGGGGTTGACGCTCGAACGCGGTGACGGCGGCGCGCGACCCATCGCCCCCGATGGGCCCATGCCGGACGGCGTGCGTACCACGCTGCAAGCCGCCGGCCTTTTGCCGCAACCCGACGCCGGGCCCGTGATTTACCACGAGCTCTTACCCGCGACGTCGGCGATGGACACGGTGGCGGTCGCTACCGAGAACAAACCGGTCGACGTCTACTTCCTCGATTCGACGACCGGGCAGCTCACCCCGGCCATCACCG
>Ga0193706_1000069_pt1 | contig 84925 bp, 71 predicted proteins | sample U3c1metaG_FD_160130 | JGI IMG/M metagenome (GOLD analysis project Ga0193706, IMG submission 160130) | Soil microbial communities from a riparian zone of the East river system, Colorado, United States - U3c1 | ecosystem: Environmental > Terrestrial > Soil > Riparian zone | place: USA: East River...
ACGAGAGCGCGCCGGTTCCAGTCGATCGGTGCACGACCGACCAAAGCGATCCCACGCGACCCGCGTGCGGCACCTGGGTCAAGATCGAGATCCCGGGCACGGTGTGCGGCGACGGCAGCCAATACAAGTTTTTCGTCAACTATTCGGGCGAGAGCAACAACCTTCTGGTCGCCTTCGAACCGGGAGGCGCATGCTGGGACTACGCGAGCTGCGCCGGTGTGGGGGGCATCCGCGGCGCGGCCAATCCGCACGGCATCCCCGACGACCACATGTCGAGGTACCAGTATCTCAATCTGCTGCGCCGCACCGATGTCAATCCAGCCAAGACCTACAACATGGTCTTCGTCCCCTACTGCACGGGGGATATTCACACCGGCAACAACGTCATTACCTACACGAGCAGCGACGCCGTGGATGGCGGCACCGGTCCGGGCGGGACGGGCGAGCTCACGTTCCATCACAACGGTCACAACAACAGCATCGCCGTGACCGAGTGGATGCGCACGACGTTCGCCGCGGTGCCGAAGATGCTGGTGACGGGGTGCAGCGCGGGCGGCGCCGGCGCCATTCTCAACTACCACTACATCCGCCAAGCCATGGGTGACCAGGCGCAATGCGGATATCTGCTCAACGATTCGGGCCCCATCTTCCACAGCGGGGGGCCGTCGCAGAAGTTGCACGACCAGATCCGCGCAGCGTGGAACACCGACACCGTGCTCGACGGTCTCGGAGGCTTGTCGGTTCCGGTCGCCGACATCAAGAAGGACTTCGGTCTCTTGAACACCGCGCTCGCGCGAAAGTACCCGCGCGACCGTCTCAGCCTCGTGGCGTACCGCATGGATCTCAACTACTCGCTCTATTCGTACCAGCGCTTTTTCCCCGGCTCGAGCGAAGCGGAGATCCATGCCCTCTGGGAAGAGGACATGGAGCACCTCATCCGCACCTTCAAAGTGGAGCCGAACCTCGCCTACTATTTTCCGTATTTTCGATCGGACAACTGCAGCCACTGCGTTTCGATCCCGCCCCTCGGCAATGCGCCCGTCGAGCCCACCGATCTCGACAAGGCGATCGGCCAGCCGTGGCTCGGTTCCGAGATCCAGGAAAAGGGTCTGGACCTCCGGCAGTTCTCGGCCGATCTCATCGACGATGCGAAGCCGCTGCAGAGCTACCTCGAAGCGCCGCGCAACGCGAGCTTCACTCCTGCGGTGTCGACGAAATGCATGCAGGGGGGATGATCAGGAGGGCTCGCCGCGCGTCCGCGCGAATCGGCGCACCAGCTGGCCCTGCGAATCGCGCACTTCGACCACGGTGCCCCCCGCGTCGTAGAGGCTCGAGGCGAAGGCTTCGGCTTCTTGCGGGTTGCCGCTCGAATACACGACGCCTTTCTCCGCGCTCACGTGGGAAAGGGTGCTCTCGATCATGTGGACCACGTAAGGCGGTTCGTATTTGACCATTGCGCGCCGAGAACCTCGGAAGGTCCCGTCATTATAGTCGAAAGCGCCGAGCGACTGCACCTGGCACGCTCGACGTGCCCACCCGGCCGAAGGGACCGATCGTGATCGGGTAGGCGAAGAACCGCCGCATTGGCGCTAGGATGCTCATCGTGCCGACTCCGCTCGAAGACGCCGTGCTCGCCGCGAATCGCGCTTTTTACAACGCGTTCCTGGAGCGAGACCCGCACGCCATGGAGCAGATTTGGGCGGTGGAACACCCTGCGTCGTGCATTCACCCGGGCTGGGCGCCGTTGCTCGGCCGCGAAAACGTGATGGCGAGCTGGCGCGCCATCTTGGGTTCGCCCGAAGCGCCGCGCGTCGAAGTGACCGATCCGAAGGTGGTCGTGCTGGGCGGCGCGGGGTTGGTGACGTGCGTGGAGCACATCACCGACGCGACGATCGCAGCGACGAACGTGTTCGTGCAGGAGAGCGGTGAGTGGCGCCTGGTCCACCATCACGGCAGTCCCATGCCGATGACGAGGTCTTCGCGCCGGCCGGTCTCCAGTCGGATGAATTGACCTGCGTCAACCCGACGTGAGTCTGCACATCGCGAGGTACGCCGCTTCGTGAATACCCGCCACGACGACCGCTTTGTCGAGAAGGGCATTTTGCTCTGCGCGCGTCCACGGCTGGGCAGGAATCTTCTTGGCGCCGCGGCGGTGCGCGCGGCCGAGCACCGAGCCGAGGTACGCGGCAATGGAGCCGAGCTCCGCGGGGGCGATGCGTGCCAGGTCGAGCTTGTCCTCTTGCGGCGCCAGGCGGCGGGCGAACATCGACAATCCGTCGAGCTTCGTGGTTCCCGCCATGCGCGGCGGGCGCGGCACGCACGCGTCGAGACCCGCGAGCACGCGACTCGCGGGGTCGAGGGAGGGCTCTCGCAGCAGCACGGCCGCGGCGGGGATGCCTTGCTCTTTCATGTCGAAAATCCAAGACCCGTCGCGCCCCCCTTTTCCGCGCGTCAGCACGGCCACACGCAGCTTGCCGAGGCTCCCCGTTCCCGCAATGCGAAAGGCGATGTCGATGATCTCGAGCGGTCGGGGCACTTTCTCACGGACGTCAATGGTGCGCGCGTACGCCTCGAATGCCCGGATGGCGGGAAGCTCGAGTCGCTTCGGCAACTGCGCGTACCGATCGCCGCGCACGAATACGCGCGACCCTTTGACGGGCTTGGTTCGACGGTTGAGCAGATCGACGTGCGATCGCTGCTTCACCTTCTCGATGAGGTGCCCCACCGAACGCGGGACCTCTGGCAGGTGTCCTTCGTGGAAGGCGGCATCGACGTACGTTTCGAGGAGAAGACGCGATCGTTCGATGCTTCCCTTGCCATCGGCGCCGAGCTCGCGCCCACCGAGAATGAGGCTGGTCACCAGGCGGAGGACGTCGTAACGCCACGGTCCGATGATCGCCTCGTCGAAGTCGTTGACGTCGAAGACGACGGGCGTGGGCTTGCTCGCTTTTGGGCGCGACCCCGGCGTGGTGCGGTACACGCCGAAGTTCTCGAGGTGCGCGTCCCCGCAGAGCCACCCCTCGCCCGGTGGGCCCTTTCTCAACGCCGGGTGGCTCTTCAAGAGACCGTAGAAGAGCGGTGCCGTGCCGCGCAAATAGGCGAGCGGCGAAGCCGTCATCCGGCCTACCTTGCGCTCGAAAAGGCCCACGAACCGCGATGTGTCGGATCGGTCACGAGCGAGTTGCCTTTGGGCCAGCTGGGTAGGGTCCGGGAAGAGCATCCGAACCCCACCTTATCGTAAACCCGTGTCATCCCGCTGCTCGGCCGGTCTCGGGGCGGAACGACGCACGGCGGGTGGAGAATGGGCGCTCGGTGAAGAGCGATGCGAGTCGCCGCGCGCCGTAGGCAACGGCGAACGCGTAGACGGCGCCGACGATGACGTCGATGACCCAGTGGTGATCGAGGTAGACGGCGGAGAACGACATCCACGCGAGAAAGAGCGCGAGAAGAGCCCGACCGAGCGGACCATGAACGCGCCACCCCACCGCCAGCATCAACGTCGGGTAAGCGACGTGCAGTGAAGGCATGGCCCCGAAGACGTCGCTCGCGCGCCCGTACAATCCGGCGAAATAGGGGACACCGAGCCACGCATCCACGCGCGTCAGGTTCGGTCCGGCGCTCGCGGCGGCGTGAAGATCGACGGTGCAGCCGTAGCGATGGAAGTACCACGGCGGGGCGGCCGGATAGAGATGGTAGGTAGCGAAGCCGAGCAGGTTCAACGCGAGGAACGCCCAACCAAAGCGCTGCTGGGCCCCGAAGTCGCGCGCAAAGAGATACAGACAGTAACCGAACACGACCGCGAGGAACGCTCCGTAGGGGATGGCCGCCACGACGTCGAGCCACGCTGCGGCTCGAGGCTGCAGCCAGTCATGCAGCGTGACGCGTTCGCCGCTGCTCGTCACGCCAAACCAACGCAGCTCGAAGGCACGCAGATCGCACACGTGAACCGTCGATTCACTGACGCCCACGTGTTCGACGAACCGCATCGCATCGTAGGCGAGCCCCACCAGACCGAGTGGCAGAAGGGCGCGCATGAGATGCTTTGCGGGGGGCGGGCTAAACGCCAGTACCGTTGCAAACACGGCGACGGCGACATGGTCCCAGCGCACGGTGCCGCGTGCGGTCATCGCCATCACCCAGCCCCAAAACAGGAGCACGGCGAGGACCGCCCACGTCGGCGGTCGCGTCGGCGGCGGACGCCCGCTCTTCGCCGAGCGACGCTCTTCCTGCTCGGGGGCGATCATGATTGGCGTGGTGTGCTCCGCCCGCGTAGCTCGGTGCGCGCCCGCGCGAGGAGTTTCACGGCCGATGCATTGGCCACAACGGCGATGAGACCGAGCGTAGCCAAGGTGAGGGGGTGATCGGGCTGGCGAGGCAGGATCCAGGCGGACAAGCTCGGCCCGAGCAGAAGCGCGCCCGACAAATAGGCGATGCGTTCCGGGCGCCGCATGAGCGTCGCTGGCAGCGTGATCCCGAACTTTTCGGTCTTGGCGCGAACGTAGCTCACCATCATCGAGCCGAGCAACGCCAGCAGCACGATGGCCAAGCTGGGCGCCGATTGACGATAGAAAAGACCGAGGCCCGCCAGCGCAAGCGCGTCGGAGTAGCGATCGACGACCGAATCGAGCACTTCGCCTGCATCGGACGTCTGTCCGAGCTCACGGGCAACGATGCCGTCGAGCGCATCGAAACTCGACCCGAGGATCAAGATGACACCGGCCGCTTCGAAGTGGCCCGTGGCCGCGAAGGGCACCGTGAAAAGCGTGAGTCCGAGCGAGAGCAAGGTGAGAAAGTCGGGCGAAATTCCGGTGCGGGACAGCACCCTGCCGAGTCCGCGGGTCGCCCAGTGATAGGCCTCGATGGGGTACCGACCGAGGAGCACGGTGCCGCGCACCGTCTCCAGTCTGGCCGCTGCAATGCGGCCCACGCGTGCAACGCGCACGGCGTACGCCGTCAAGAGACACGCCACGCCGGCCGACGTGAGCAGCGCGATCAGTTTGCCTTCGAAGAGCAGCGGGGCAGTCATGGCGGCGGCGGCAGTGCAAGAAACGAGCGCGTCATCGCACGCGACGAACGAGAAGCGATGAGGCGGGCGGTCGCTGAAACTAAGTCGCGATCCCGTGATGGCAATGCGATGCGTACCAGTCGTTGTGCGCAGGCGACGAACGGTTCCTTCTGGCGGACCAGAGGGCTTGAAACCGTCGTATCAACGTGTGCCGACCATCTCGAAGTCGGCGTAGTCGCCTTCCGCTATCGACTTGGCGCCGTCGGCATCCGTCAACACACCGATGTAAATGATTTGCGCATCCTCGCAAGGACCAAACGTGCGGCGGTAGAGCCCGCAGAGCTCGATCTCCTCGTTCTTCCACTGGGCGCTCGGTGGATCGCTCCGCAGAGGCACCTGAAGCAAACCGCGTTGGTAGGTCTGTGATGGTCCCGCTTGCGCGAGCCAACCGAACTTGAAGCCGCGCCCTTTGCGCAAGAGCGTGGGTGCCCTCGTCACGACGTAGACGCTTGCCGCCATGTCATCCCACGGATCGCCCTGGATGAGCGGCTGGATTCGCGCTCTCCATCGCCAGCGAAGAAGGCGCACCTGCTGCAGTGGAATCCCTTCGAAGGACTTGCCGAAATGGAGCGCCGGTGGAGCCCCCTTCGACGTTGCATCGTGACGTGCCCGCAGAAAGGAAGCGCCTGCTTCTTGCTGCATCGAGTAGACGCGGTCCAGCAGGAGAGAGGTGTGCTCCTGCGGATCGCGCCAATCGAGAGGGCCCCGGAAGAATTCGCTCCAGAGAAGACCGGTGGTGGCGCGCGTCGGCGTCGTGGCCGATGAGCTCGCGGACGGCGGCGTGGCTCTCGCGTCCGCCAAGTTGGGCGCCACCATCGATGTCGCGAACACGAAAAGAACCCCTCGTACGATCGACGACACCGCTAACTCCACTAGGTCAGTTCTTCGCCACACCCAATCACAAGAGGCCGCAGGCGCGCAGGGCGAGGAGAGCAGCTGCGCCCCACGCCCCGGCTGCCAGATCGTCGCAGACAATCCCGAGGCCGCCCGGCCATCGCTCGAGCGTACGCGCGGGAAAAGGTTTGAGCCAATCGAAGATGCGAAACAGCACGAAGCCAGCGAGCGTTCCCTTCCAACCGCTGGGAGCCGCCAGCCAGGTGACGAGCACGCCGGCGACCTCGTCCACGCAAACGAATTGCGGATCCTTCAAATCGGATGCTTTGGCCACTCGCGATGACGACCACACACCCGCCGCGGTGACCGCGCCCGCCGTCGCGGCCAAGGCAACGAGACCGTGCGGGCGCACCCACCAATAGAGGGGTAGCGCGCCCAGGGTGCCAGCGGTGCCCGGTGCATAGGGAACCAGCCCGCAACCAAACCAAAGGGATAGCACCCATGCCAATGCGTTGACGAGACGGGGACCCATCCTCGTTTCGGTCTCGCTCGTGGGTCCCGCCGAGCCACGCTGCACGATCGCGAGGCGGCGCGCGAACCAATCGAACGGCAAGGTCTTCACCCTCGGCGAAGGCCGGTCGCGGTCGCCAGCAGCATCTCGCGCAGCGACTGGGCGCGCTCGCGCGCCACGGGGACGTGCAGGCCGCGCTGGTCAGGGCCGAGGCCCGACCCCACGAAGACCCTGGTCTCGTTTCCCTCCCGGCCGAGCTCCTTGATGAAGGCCGAGTTTACGAGCCAGTTGCGGTGCACCCGCGTGAAGGCGCGCCCCAGGGAGAGCTCGATGGCCGAAAGGGAAAGGTCGAGGTCGAAGATGCCATGAAGGCTATGCACCGAAGCCATCCGCTCCGAGGCCTCGAAAGCCCATACTTCGTCCGGCTCCAGGAAAACCAGCGTCCTGCCGCGGCGAGCGACGATGCGGCTGGGGTTGGCCGGCGCGGGAGCGGGGCGTCGATCGAGCAGCCGCTGGAGGCACTGTTCCACACGCTCCTCGGTGAATGGCTTCAAGAGATAGTCGGCGACGCCGAGGTTGAAGGCCTCGATGGCGTGCTCTTTGAACGCGGTGGCGAGGACGAACAGCGGCGCCGACGATGTTCCAGCCAACGATCGCACCAGCGCGAGACCCCCCTGGTCGCCGTGGACGAGCTGAACGTCGACGAAAGCCGCGTCGATTTCGTGGCTCGCGCCTTGCAGCGCCTGTCGCGCGTCATCCAGGCCCCCTACGGCGCCCACGACGTCGGCGAGGCCGGAGCCCTGCAGCAACTCGACCAGGTAGTTGCGCGTGGGAAGCTCGTCCTCGACGACGAAGGCGCGTAGACGCGAAGAGGCGCCGCCGTTCTTCATGCGGGTCTCCCGCGATTCTCTTGCCGGGCGGTCTTCTCGGTCCGCACCGTCGGTGGAAGGTCCACCATCCAGCGCGTTCCTTGTGCCGACGAGGCGCAGCGAAGCTCGGCTTGCCCGTACTTGAGCTCCAGCCGGCGGCGAACCGCCTTGAGCCCGATGGCCCCGAGTCGAGGCGGCGTCGCCGTCATGCCCGGGCCGTTGTCCTCGACGACGCAGACCAGACGCGCGGGGCGCTGCCCATCGGTGGCGACGATGGATGCCCGCACCACCACCTTTCCTTCGCGGCTGCGCTGCAAGGCGCCGTGCTTGACGGCATTTTCGACCAGCGGCTGGAGGAGCAGGCGGGGGATCAAGAAGCTTCGCGCGCCTTCCTCGATCTCCCACTGGAAAGCGAGGTGTCCGTCGTGACGTGATTCGAGGATCTCGGCGTAGCGCCGCAGCCACGCGATTTCTTCGTCGAGCGTCTGCATCTCCTCGGCATCGGCCAGCACGTCGCGCAGGAGATCACCCAAGCAGGCCAGAAGGCGGCGCGCTTTGCGCGGTTCCTGGGTGACGAGACCGGCGATGGCATTGAGCGTATTGAGAATGAAATGGGGCTCGAGCTGCGAGCGCAGCCGCGTCAGCTCGGCGGCGGTGCGGAGCCTCTCCGCTTCGAGGGCGCGGTGTCGCGCGTCGTCCGCGGCGTAGGGATAAACGAAGGCGAGCGCCCAGACCCCGCAGTGGAAGAGCGCGAAGACGAGACCGAACATCGATGCGCGTACATACGAGATCGGATGACGCCAGCTCGCCGACAAGGAAGGGATGGCCATTCCGACGAAGCAAAAGAGCAGGCCAAAGAGCATGCCGATCGCCGCTGCAACGGACACGCTCATGAGGAGCATGCGGGTGGAACCCCATCGACGGCGCGTACCCCACTCGAAGGCGATGGAGAGCGCGGCCATGAGCGCGGGCATCTCCAGCGCCCAGAAGATGACCATGCTCAGGATCCGCGCGCCGTCGCGACCGGTCACGATGGCGGGGATCGTCTGGATGACGAGCGCCGCCGCCATGACGGCAAGGCCGACCGCCCATCGTCGCCGCTCCAGCAGGCGTGGGTAAGCGGTCGAGGTTTCGGGCGCGTCGAGACCCGGGTGCTCCGATCCATCTGTCTCTCCCGGAATCACGGCGGGATGGTAGCTCGCCGGCCAGCCGGGCGCCGCGTAGGGGCGCACGAATTCAATGTGCTCGCCCGCTCGTCTGCAAAGCGCGACGGCTCGTCGCCCCGAGAGGGCCGTCCGTCGCGGACCACGGACGAGCCCCGGTGCCTGGCGGATTACCCCGTCGTTTCGGGGGTGGCGCTCGACGCGGGGGGGCCGGCGACTCCGGCGCGCACCAGGAAATCCGCCGCCCACTGCGTCCAGAACCCGTCCTGCATCGCTTCCGAGAAACGCGCCGCGGCGGCAGAGAAGGGGCCGAGTCGTTCTGCGGTAAAGTGCGCGCCGCTCTTCAGTTGGGCCTCGAGCGCGGCCATCACCTGTCGCATCACGCGATCGGCCTCGGCAGGGCGGTTCGAGCTCATGGCCTTGTTGAAGAGCTCGAGCAGAAGGTCGACTGCCCAGCCTTCCTTGCCTTGGTCGCCGAATACGCCCGACCGCGTGTCGTCCTCGACCGATTCGCGCGACCCGCAACTCGGGCACATCCCTGTCTCGCCCGAGTAGACGGTGTCGCAGCTGGTGCAAAAGACGAGGGACCCGGTCTGCCGTTCACGCGGGACCGGCGACACCGTGGAAACCTCGCCGAATACCAGCTCGTGCTTGCCGATGCGAATACGGTCCCCGGCCACGAGCGGATGCGTCTCTTGAATGATGACGCCGTTGACGCGACAGCCGTTGCGGCTACCGAGGTCCTCGAGCACGGCCCGATCGCCGAACACGCGGATACGCGCGTGTCGCCGCGAGATGAGCGGATCGAAGATCGTGATCTGGCAGTCGTAACTGCGCCCGATGAAGGTATCGCCGTTGGGAAGAGCGAACTCTTGAAGCAGGAAGCGGAGCCGGAAGCCGGTTGCCCCCGGATGCTGGGCGGCGCTCACTTCTCCAGGTCCTCGCCCTGCTTCTCGGGATTGTGATCGCGCAATCCGTGCTTCCAGAGCAGCCGATAAAAATGGATGCGATCGACTTCGGCCGCACGCGCCGCGGCGCTGACGTTGTTGTTGTGCTTGCGCAGGAGCGCTTCCAGATAGCGACGCTCGAAGCTGCCGACGCAGCGTTCACGCGCGGACTTGAGCGGCTGGCTGATGTCGATGGTGTCGATCGCGTCGGGGGGCGCGACGCTGGGCGGGGGGGGCATCGTATCGAGATTGGTGGGCAGGTTCGCGTCGTCGAGCGCCACGCATCGCTCGATGTAGTTGCGCAGCTGGCGCACGTTGCCCGGCCATCGGTAGTGCATGGCCCGATCGAGGAAGGACTGTGAGCGAAGGGCCGCCGCGATGGGCTGCTGGTCCACGCCGAGGCCGCGGAGCATGTTCTCCACCAAGAGGGAGAGGTCGCTGAGCCGCTCGCGCAGCGGCGGAAGCTTCACCTGCACGACCGCGAGGCGGTAGTAGAGGTCGGAGCGGAAGCGCTGGGCATGGACCTCGGCGCGCAGGCTGCGGTTGGTGGCAGCGATGACCCGCGCGTCGAATTGTTCGTAGTGGGTCGCGCCGACCGGCTTGGCCTGGCGCCGCTCGAGCGCGCGCAGAATCTTGGGCTGCAGGTCGAGGGACAGCTCGCCGATCTCGTCGAGGAAGATGGTACCGCCGGCAGCCGTCTGAAAGGCGCCCTCGCGCGACGCTACGGCTCCGGTGAAGGCGCCGCGCTCGTGGCCAAAGAGCTCGCTCTCGAGGAGCTGACCGGGAATGGCGCCGCAGTCGATGACGACGAACGGGCCGTTGCGGCGATTACCTTCACGGTGGATCGCCTCGGCGGTGGCTTCCTTGCCGGTTCCCGTTTCGCCTTCGATGAGCACGGTGGCGTCGCTGACCGCCGCGCGGCCCAAGAGCTCGAACAGCGAGCGCATCGGCGCTGACCGCCCCACCAAGTTGCCGAAGCGCGTAGGTTCGGAGATGAACTGCTGGCGGATACGTGTAGGACCGTCGTCTTCATCGTCCGCGATGTCGTCCCCCGGCGCTGCGCCAGGAGGAACGATCTCGCGCAGGGGCGCTTTCTGCTGGGGAGGCACGGCTTATCGAACGGCGCCGGTCAGAAATTCTTTATGTAAGACGTGCGGTTCGCATTCGCCGAATCGCGTGGTTGGACCACTCAGTTGTCGAGAATGAGCTTCCACTCTTGGCTCGAGTCGTAGGTGCTGCCGCCGCCGTCCTGAATGGCCTGGTACCCGTTGGTGCCGTTGCGGTCGTCGATCCACTTCATGCTTCGCTGGTTCTCGATGACGTAGGACTGGTACTTGATTTCGCGCAGGTTCCAGCGCTGCTGGGTGAGCGAAGTGGACGACGTCTCCTGGATGATGCCCGCGCCGTCCGAGCTCGAGCCGCCGGCGACGGAGATGTACTTGCCGCTCAGCTTGGACTTGATGCGGTACGCGCCGTCGTGCGAGTTCGAGTTGTAACGCTCGAAGAAGAACTGCTGACGGCTGGAGCTGGTCGATTTCGCCCCGAGCCGGATCGTGGCTCCCGACGCCGTCGAGTTGTTGTACACTTCGAGACAGCTGTTCGTGTTGTACGTTCGGCAGATGTGGTACGAGATGCTCGGATCGAGGTCGCGGTAGACGGTGATGGGCTTCGTGTACTGCGAGCAGCTGGTGTAGCCGTCCGAGTTACTCTGGCAGTTGTCGTTGCAGAGGCCATCGCCGCTGTAGGGGTTGTGGAAGACCGAGGACGAGGTTTCCGCACCGATGCGGCCGCCCACGGGAGCGCGGTCATAGTCCGGACCGTTGCAGAAGTAGGCCTTCGGCGGACTCACGAAGATGTTGCCGAAGAACGCCGACTCGATCATCGGTTTGGAGTTGGTCTTACCCCAGCCGAGGGAGGGCTGCGGGCCGATGATCCAGAGCGGGATGTGGCGACCGCTGGTGTTGACGTGGGCCATCATGCAGGCCGAGAGGGACTCCTGGCAGGACGTGCTGCAGGAGCCGTTCTTCCATTCCGGCGCGAGACCCATCTCCCCCTTGTAGGTGTAGGAGCCTTTCACCAGCGTGTCGTTCTTCGCGAGCGCGCACTTGACGAGGTAGGACACCGTCGCGCGGCCCGCCGAGGTCGTCATGAGCCCGTTCATGGTGCTGAGACCATTCATGGTGCTGAGCCCGTTCATGGTGCTGAGACCATTCATGGTGCTGAGCCCGTTCATGGTGCTGAGCCCGTTGATGGTCGGAAGACCATTGACCGTGTCCAGGTCTTCGGTGGCCATATCGTGGGTCTCGCCCTCTGAAGCTTCCGGGCCCTGCATCTCCATGCACCCCATCGCAAAGGGGGCTGGAACGAAAGCCAACAACCACGCTGCTCGCTTCAGATCTCTCACGGTGGGAATTCCTCGCTGGCGACCGGAGCATTTTCGTCCGGGATGTTCTGGCTTCTCCTTTCGATGCACGATGTCTGCCAGCGAGTCGGCGAGATTGCCGCCGTGATAACGCGCGAGATTTCGACGGGTGGCGCGCCTGCCTGTTGCATTCAAGTCAGCAGGCGTTGCGTTGTCGGCAACATCCACTTTCGTCAGAGCGCTCTAGGACGCCTGCTCCGACGCACGAAGGGTGACCTGTAGGCCTTGCAGGCTGCGTCCCACGCGGCCCGCCACGGCGGTCGCCGAACGTTCGGATAGATGGAGCGCCTCGATGAGGAGCTGCTCGCCGTGCGCGTAGTCGCCGCGCTGCTCGGCGTTGCGTGCCCGCCCTTCGAGGAGTTCCACGATTTCGTAAGCCTGGAGGGGGACGCGTTTCGCTTCGTCGAGCAGCCTTGCCCAGCGATAGTCTTCGGTCGGCTCGAGCGACAACTCCACCATGCGCAGCAGGATGTCGTCCCCGCGGTTGATGACGGCGTTGGGGTCGTTGACCTTGGCCGACGCCAAGAGGCCCCGCAACTTCTCGACGATGGCCCGCGCCTCGGCCACGTTACGGCGGTAGATCTGGATCCGGCCGCGCAGGGTGTAGGTCATCGCCACCCAAGTGATCCCGGAGCCGATGCGCTCACCGATCTCGACTGCGCGCAGCGTGTGTTTTAGCGCGGAGTCGAACTCGCCTTTGAAGAAAAGGCACTCTGCCAAGTTGTTTTGGGTATGAAGCTCGATCTGGGGAAAGCCAATCTCGCGCGAGATTTCGAGCACGCGCTCGAGATCCTGAATCGCCTTGTCCATCTGCGTGCGCGACAGCCAAATGAAGATGCGGTTGTTGAGCGCCGCGGCCAGGTGGTGATAGTCGCCGTGCTGCTCGCAGGCGGCGACGACGCGGGTCATCATCTCTTCCGCTTCCTCGATGCGCCCGAGGCTCACGCAGTCAGGGCCGGCCAGGGCGAGGGCGATGACGAAGGTCTCGTAGCCGTCCTCGCCCATGCGCTCGGCCTGCTCCGCGGCTTGCTTGAGGACTTCGATGGACTCTTGCGCCTGGCCGCGCCGGTGATGAACGCGCCCGCGCGCCATGGTGAGGCGCGCCGCGAGCCAATCCGCTTGTACGCCGCCGGCGAGCCTGGCGGCCTCGTCGACGGTACTCGCCGAACGTCCCATGTCCCCCATCCAATCGAGGACCTCGGCCTGGTCGAGCAAGATATCGACCTCGGTTTCCACGGCTTGCTTCTTGTGCGCGTGCTCGCGCGCGGCCTCGAAGTCCCTGAGCGCGTCGTCCCAGCGGCCGACGCGGAAGCGCATGAGCGCGCGACCCTTGATGGCCTGGTTGACGCGCTCGTCGGTGCCGCCAGCCGCGTCCGGCTCATTCGGCAGATTGGAGAGGGCGGAATCGTAGAGCAGCTCGGCGTCGAGATAGGCGTGGGCTTGCTGCGCGCGCTCGGCGAGGTTCAGGTAGAGCGATGCCGCGCGGTCGGGAAAGCCGCCGCGGGCCGCGTGATAGGCGAGCCGCGGCAGGCGTTCGCGCGCCGGCATCTCGATGGCGTTCTCGTACATCTCGAAGGCGGCGTGGTGGATACGCGTGCGCTGCGCATCGGGGACCGACTGGTACACCGTGTCGCGCAAGAGGGAGTGGCGAAAGTCGATCTGGCCGGTGCGGTGGCGAACCAGGAGGCCCGCTTCGACGAGCCGCTGCACGCCGATGGCAGCGTCGAGATCGGTGTCGCCCGCGGCGCTGTCCCGCTCCAAGAGGCGGAGCACCCGCTCGACGTCGTCGGAATTGAACTTCGAGCCGAGCACCGACGCGAGGCGCGCGTGGGCGGCCAGGTTGGGGGCCAGCGCTTCGACCTCGCGCGACGCGGCCCATTGCACGATCGGCAGATCGGGCAGCTTTTCCAGCTCCTCGGTGGCAAGGTAGTAGCTCGTGCCGCGCTCCATCCGGCGCACGATGCCGTCGCGCTTCAGACCGCGGACGAGCTCCACCAAAAGGCGCGGCACCCCCTGGGTGCGATCATAGAGGCGCGCCAGTGCGGACTTGGAGACGTTTTCGGCCGGCGCCAGGAGCCGGCGCGCGAGCATGGCAGCGCTTTCGGGGTCGAGCGCCTCCAGCGGATAGCGCACGGCGCGCTTGGCGCGGCTTCCCCACGTAGGGCGGCCGCGTTCCAGTCCCGGCCGCGCCAACACGCAAATGACGAGTGGCGCGTTGCCCTCTTGCAGCGTGGCGTATTCCAGCCCATCGAGGGTGGCCGCGTCGGCGAGGTGCGCATCGTCGAGCACCAGCGCGAGCGGCGTTTGGCGCGCGCGAATCCGCAGGCCTTCACCGAGTGCGCGCGCTAGGGCGGCACGGAGCGCGCCGGGCGCGGCGGAGAGGCTGCGCACTTCGGGGTGCTCGGCCGTGACCCAGCCCATGACCAGTGCCACTGCGGCCCAGGATTGTGCTCCGACCGTCTGCCCGAGACGCTCGATGATCGTCTGCTGACCGGAATCGTCGGGCACGGCGTTGCCGATATCGAGCACGCGCTCCAGCATGTCGCGCAGCGTTTGGTACACGGCGCCGCCGATGGAATCCTGGGCGGCCATGGTCAACACCTGGTGGCTGCTCCGCAGTCCGCCCAGTTCCTGGGCGAAGGCGCTGGCCAGCTGGCTCTTGCCGTAACCGGCCTCGGAGACGACGGTGACGATGGTGGGTTCCGCGTGCTCGAGCGCTCGCCGCGCATCGGCGACGAGTGTTTGCAGCAGCAGATCGCGTCCCACCACGCCCGCCGCGTTGGGCGAGCCGATGGACGTCAGTTCGCGGGAATGGGGATCGAATCGGAAGAGTCCGTCGTGATCGGTGACGGCCACGGTCGGTAGATCGGGCACGACCTCGACGGCGGCCTTGGTCAGGATTGCCCCGGGCGGGTGCACCGAGCGAAGGAATCGATCCTTGCGCGCGAAAAGGGGGCTCATGAACCGCCGCGTGCCGTCCGGGCGTATCTGAATGGTGACGTTCGCCACGTCGACCAGCGCGCGGCTGCAGAGGCCGCGATCGATGAGACCCTGGGCGGCGCGCATCGCGCTGCGCGCGGGGTTGTCCCCCACTTCGTGTCCGAACACGGCGATGTATTGAGAACCGCTGGTCTGCGCCAGTTGACCACCCAGCGCGGTCAGCGCCGATTTGACCGCGGCCATGCCAGCGTTCGATTCGAAAAACGCCAGCCCGACCGTACGTTTTTCACGCGAGGGCGTGGCCACTTTCTCGGCGACCGCCAGCAGGACCTCCCGCGGCGCAACGGATTGGCCGTCACCTTCCGCGCGCGCAGCCAGCACCATGGCGAGGGTGGCTTGCAGAACCGGCACGGATTCGAAGCGCTTGCTCGGGTCTTTGGCCAAGCAACGGAGAATGGTGTCGTCGAGGGCGACAGCGATCGCCAGCTTGCTCGAGAGCCGAACCGGGCGCCGGCTTCGCTGCGACTCTTGGACGTCCCCCGAGCTGCCGAAGAAGGGAGGCGAACCACACAGCATCTCGTAGAAGATCACTCCCAGCGCATAGATGTCGGCGCGCGTGTCGACGATTTCCGTCGCGTCCCAGAGCTCGGGCGCCATGTACTCCGGCGTTCCCACGCCGCGCTCGACGTCCATCGGCTCCGAGTCTTCGGCGCCTTGACCTATCTCGGTGGCAAGGCCAAAGTCGATCAGCTTGGCGCCGCTGTCCGTGACGAAGATGTTCTCGGGCTTCAGATCGCGATGAATGAGGCCCTTTTCGTGAACCGCTTGCACGGCGTCGAGAATCGCGAACGAAAGCGCGCGAAACCGCGTGAGGGGCATGGGACCCGCCTGCTCGACCAGCATGTCGGCCAGCGTTTCCAGCGGTAGGTATTCCATGGCGATGTAGAACTGCTCGCCGATCGTTCCACGCTGGTAGACGATGGGCGCAAAGGGCGGGCCGGTCCGTTCGAGCGCCGCGCACTCGCGCATGAGACGTTCGGTGGCGCGATACTGCTCGGGCGTGGCGACCTTGATGGCGACCAGCTGCGCCGACCTTTCGGCGACCGCCTGGTAAACGACGCCGAACCCGCCTTGGCCGAGAATGCCGGTAATCCGAAACCCGGGCAGTTCGAAACTGGCCGGTGTGGGCTCCGCTACCTGCTCTGGTGCAACGTGAAGTTTGCCGGAAGGCAGCGGGCCATGCGTGGCGCAATTGGGCGCAGAATCACGCAGGCGTAGCCCGCAACGTGGGCAGCGAACCATCTCGTTATCTCAGTGATGATCTCAGCGGCGTACGACGCGCCGCTTCAACTCAAAATATAGAGAGTCCGACTGGGCTGCCGATGTTTCTCGTCGGGCGACGCGTGGACCGGGTAGGGCAAAGTGGGGAGATGAGCGTCTCGGCGCTACCCGCGATCGTACCCCGCCGGGCGCGATGCCACCGCGGCGTTGGTTTAGGCCGTCGAGCCAGTCGCGGTACCGTGCGAGACGCCGACTTCGGTCGTGTTGTGTTCCGGAACCCATTGGTCGAAAGAGAGCAGGGGTCCGCCCGTGACCTCCGCTTCTCCTGACGCTCGCGAACGAATGACGGCGCCGTCGATGCGCACCGACACGTTGATATGCACGCGGGGATCGGCGGTGGCGCGACGGGCCAGCGCTTCGTGGAGGTCGTGCGCCAGCTTGATCGCAGCCTGCTCGTCGATGGCCTCGGCGTCCTCGCCGAGCCGTTTGACTCCCAGGAGGGCGTTGGACGTGTGCAGCGGAAGGAGAAACTGAGCGTCTTTCAACCTCGTCTCGGCTTCGTCGAGCACGGTGCCCATGTCGTCGAGCAAGGTGTCGTCGAGGTCCTCCCCCGCGTCTTCGGCGACGCGGACTTCGACGTAGATGCCGGCGGCCGGCACGGGGTGCTCCTCCTCGGCGAGCACGGGAGCCGCGCCGCAAGCTTCCTTCAGCGCTCCCAGAAACGCGACCACCGACGGGTAACGCTTCTCTCGATCCTTCTCCATTGCGCGCAGCACGACTTCGTCGAGAGCGGGCGGCACGGGTGCCGACTGGCTCACGCGCGGAACGGGCGCCGTGAGATGCATCCACGCAATTTCTTCGGTTTTTTCAGACTGAAATGGATACTGCGCGGTGAGAAGCTGGTAGAGGAGGACGCCGAGCGCGTACACGTCGACCCGCGTGTCCACCTGCTCGCCGCGAACCTGCTCGGGCGCCATGTAGTGCGACGTCCCGAGCATCGATCCGGCTTCGGTGAGACCGGCGCCGCCAGGTTCCGGATGGAGCAGCTTGGCGATGCCGAAGTCGAGCAGTTTGACCACCCGTTCGGTGCCCGTCTCGAGAACGGTGATGTTGCTGGCCTTGAGGTCGCGATGCACGACGCCGGCGCGATGCGCCGCCTCCAGTGCGCCGCACACGGGCTCCAGCATGCCCAAGGCATCGGCGGGAGAAAAGCGCCCCCGCAGCTGCACCAGCTTGCGCAGGTTGGTCCCCTCCAGCAGCTCCATCACGTAAAAGGGCCGGCCATCGCTGAGCTCCCCGAATTCGAAGATGTCGACGATGTTCGGATGGCGGATCATGTTGACGGCCATCGCTTCCCGCAAAAAGCGGGTGACCATGGACGCCATGGCGGCTTTCTCGCGCCGCAGGACTTTCACGGCGGCAGGGCGTTTGAGGAGGCGGTGCTCGGCCGCGTACACCATACCGCCGCCACCCGACCCGATGAGCCGTTGGAGCACGTACTGCCCTGCCATCGTCCCCGGTGGGAGGATGTCAGGCGCGCTCGAGGTCAGGACGGTGTCGCTCTGCTCGGGCTTCAGCTCGCGCGTACGATCGACGTCGAGGTGGGCAAGATTGGAAGGATCGGACGGGCGCATCCCCTACGTTGTACGGTCGATTCGAGAAAAAACCTTAACTCACCCGAGGAATCCCGCGGCGAGGAGCGCCGCGATGATGATGCCGGTGAGCGATTCCCCAGTGATCGCGCCCGCTGCCAGCGATGGAACGTATTGTTCGGTCCATTGCGGGCGCACGGCACGGAGGATGGCGAACGCCATGCCTCCCAGAAAGATGGCACCTCCCAGCGAGGCCGGCAGGAGAAAAGCCATCCCGAGGGGCACTGCCGAGGGAAGGTAACGCGCAGCGCGCGTATTCCGGAGCAGCGTCAAGACCACACCGACGGCAAAGGCGATCGCCGTGGCCAAGGCGGCGCCGGTCGGCATCGCTGTCGTACCGAGCTGCACCGCTTCGGCCGTCGCTTTCCATGAAACCGCGCCCGGCGCCGGCATCACCGTCGTACCGAGCCCGTAAACCCGCACGATGAGGCTGTAGACCGGCACCACCACGACGGCACCTACCACCAAACCGAGCAGCTGGCCCAGGGCCTGGAAGTGCGCATTGGCTTTCAGTCGATGACCTGCTTTGAAAGCCCACATCGTCTGCGCGGTTTGCGAGGCGCTGCCGAAGATGACGCCTCCGCAAAAAAGCGAGGTGACGATGTTCGGGGCACCAAAAAGGATTTGGCCGAGCGCGCCGCCGGTGCCGGTCGGCGCGAGATCGGTTTCGCCGGCGGCGCGGGCACATACGCCGGCCATGATGAAGGCGAAAGCGAGGGCGGCGAGGGTGACCAGTGGATTGACGCCAAAGACGCCCCACGCCATTCCTATGGTGACGACGACACTCGCCGCGGTGACCAGGGTCCAAAATCCGCGCTGTTTAGCGTCGCCGTCGCTCGGCATCGCTGCTCCCGATTTGCGCATCGTCGCCAGATCGCGCGCGCCCTGCACGATTCCGCGCCAATCCGTGAGCATGGCCGTCATGGCGCTGGAGACGAGCAGACCTACGCCGGGCCAGAGCAACCAACTGCTGAGGGCTCCGTAGTTGGCGTCCGTCACCCAGCCCAGCGCGAGAACGGCAGGAGCCAAGAGTCCCCACGCGCACAGGGTGCCTAGGAGCATGCTCACGCCGCCGCGCGGACCGATCAAAATACCGGCCGACAGCATGACCGGGCTCACGCTTACGCCCAGCCACAGCGAAGCCGCCGTCAAAGCCGCGGGTCCCCACGGTAGCGTGAGACCTTGCGGAAGAAACACCGGTTTGGCGTCGCGAAACCAGGTCACCAGGGCGGCGCCGATGGCGGCGAGGAGCAGCACCCGCACGCGGCCGAGGTCTTTCGAGGCAGCCGCGTGCATCGTCTCGATCACTTCACCGGTGGCTCTCCCGGTGGGAAAGGGAAGCGCCTCGACGACGATGAGCCGCTGACGCAGCGATCGCGCGATGGCGACTCCCAGAGCTCCCAAAGCGATGCCCCACACGGCGATGGCCCAGAACGGATAGACCTGGCCGTTCATGGAGAGCGCGGCGATCGGTGCAGTGACACCGGTCACGAACGACATCACTGCCGCGGACGAAGCAATGGTTTGGGTCAGATTGTTCTCGGCGATGGAGTAGGGGCGAGCCCGGCCGCTCCGTTTGCCCCCCAGGAGCGCAAAGGCGATCACGGCGGCGGTGATGCTGCCGCCATCGACATAGGCCGTCTTGAGCCCGCTATAGACATTGCCCGCCGCGAGAAGCGCGCCGATCGCACATCCGGTGAAAATGGCGCGCGCCGTGAACTCCGTTGCCGGCGAAGACGCGCTCGCGTGTGGCATTGCGCCGACGGAGGGCGCTAGAACTCGCTGGGACTCGGGATTCATGCTCATCGAGCTCGACGACGCCGCTGGCGGCCGTCGCGCCGACTCTCAGCGAGGTTCGCAGCTATCGATGTCAGGCACAAGACGGTGCTCGTGGCGAACGGAGGCGTCGGCGTCGCGAGATGTCCGTCGATCGTTCGAGATGTCCGGCGACGAAGGGCCGTGTGGGACGGTCGCGCGGCGCGTCGACCTACATCGGTGCCCCGGTGATCTCGAGCCGCGTGATCGGGTCACGCGAGCTTGCGCGAGCGCCTCGCGCGGTGCTCACGTCCGATTGATGAGCACGAGGACTTCCGAGGGAGGCAGATCGCGGATCTCCAGGAAGCGCGTACCGTCGCGCGTTCTGGTCGAGATGGTCGAGCCGACGGCGTGCGTTCCGCTGTAGCCCGCGTCGATCGTTTGGGCGGTATTCACGATGACGCGGAAGGAAGCGTCGGGGTCGTTCATGGACGCGTCCACCAGCACGTCGCCACCGCGAAACTGTTGGCCATGGGTATTGATCACGCACAGCGCTTCCTCGTCGTCGAGGATGCGCGACCAGGCGAGGATTTCGCCGGCGCCCGACGTCGCGAAGGGAGCACCCATGATGGAAAAGGGGCGTCGGTATTGCCGGCCGTGACGAAGCACGGGCAGCGCGGCGCGCGCGGCGAGCATCGCTTGGATGCGTTGGAAGACGGGGTGCCCCAAGTCGAAGCAATGCCGGCCAGCGGTGCCGAACGGTCCGAAACCGGGCAGCGCGGTGTCCATGCTGTCGGACCGGAGGCTCGCCCGTCCACTGGCCCGCGGATGGATCGGTCCGAACATGGCTTCGCGCAAGTAGCGATCGGCATGGCCCCACTCGGGGATCCATGGCCGCTCACTCGGCTCGGGGCCGGCCAGGGCCTGCTCGGTACCGTAGTAGATGCAGGGAACGCCGAGCGTGAAGAGCTGGAGCGCCACCGCGGCGACGACCTGGTGCTCGGACGCTGCGTCGCAGGAGAACCGGACCTTCGGTCCGAAGACGTGATCGTGATCGTCACAGATGGACACGTGGCGGGTGCCGAGGTGGCGATGCGAGCCCATGATCGCGTGCCCCGGGTCGAAGCCGTCGAAATAGGCGTCGGGGTGAGCCAGCCCCTTGGCCACGTTGCCGAGGGCAAGGCGCGCTTCACCGATGTCGAGCGCGGCGTTGAGCTCGGCCTGCAAGACGTCGAGGTAGCGGTCCTCGGTGAAGTCGCCGCCGGCGACTTCACCGACCAAGAAGAAGTTGTGCTTGCCGAGGTTGGCGGCAAATTCCTTGAGCGTGCTGCAGAAGGCGCGTGCTTGTTCGAGCGACACGTGCTTCAGCGTGTCGAGACGGAACCCGTCGACGTCGGTGAGAGCGATCCAGTATTTGAAACAGCGAGCCAAGTCGTCGAGCAGTCGCGGAGCGTCCAAGTTGAAGTCGCGCAGGGAATAGAAATCGCTGCGTTTGTGCTCGGCTCCGGGCTCGTTGATGTCTCCGGCAGCGAGATCACCAAAGCCGGCCCGGGTGTAGCGCTCCGGATCCTGTAGCTCGGCCGGCCAGACGCCGTCTTCGGGGGTACGGATCGCGTCGATGGGCAGGCCGTCCTCCCCCCGCCACGCGCCGAAAGGATGGCGGCCAGTGGTGTAGACGGGCTCGTAAGGGCCGCCCGGCGTTTCCGGAGGGTAGAGCCAGTTGGTCCCCGAGTGCTGGAAGACGACGTCGAGCAGCACGCGTATTCCTCGCTCGTGTGCCTGCCGGACCAACTCGACGAGGTCGGCGCGGTCCCCGAAGTGCGGGTCGATCTCGAGGAAGTCTTGGATGGCGTAGCCGTGATAGCTGTTCTCGTACCCGCGCTGTTTGAAGACTGGGCTAAGCCAGAGAGCAGTTACACCGAGGCGCCCGAGGTAATCGAGCTTGGAGATCACGCCGCGCAGGTTGCCCCCCTGCCACCGGTTGGCACCCGAGTCGGCCCATGCCGCCCAACTCCAGCCCTCGCCGCGCGCGGCGCGGATGCGCCGCCGATCGAGCAAGGGCCTTTGGTGCTCGGCGCCATCGCTGAAGCGGTCGACGAAAAGGAAATAGAGGACCTCGTCTTGCCAGTCCACCGGCGAGGCGAAAGAGTCGGCTCGGCGCGGAAGGGCGATCTCTCGAACCCGCTCCGGCCTCGGCTTCTTCAGCATCTGCTCGGCGAAAGGAGACATGCGCATCACCCGGGGCGGGCCCCGTCGTAGAGATCGAACTCCTCCGCGCGCGCAGAGAGGCAGCACTCGCTGGCGACGGGAAAAGTGCGGCACATGTCGGGCCGGATGGCGTAGATGCCGCAGCGTTTGTCGGCCCGGAGATGCAGGCAAGCCCGATCGGGTGCCAAGCGCAGCACGACCTGACCTCGGCTGCGCCGCACGTACGGCCTCCGGGCGAACTCTACGCGGCCCCCTTGGCGGAATCGCTCCACATCGGCGTCGTCGAGCACGACGCGGTTCGCGTAGCAGCACGCTGCGCAAGCGATGCAATCGAACGCCACCTTGCGCGTCGCCCCACGGTGTACCCGATCGCGCTCGATGCGGTGGCGCACGATCTCGTTGCAATCGCGAGGGACGAGCGTGATGGCGAGCCCTTTGGTCACGCCCCGCGTGGATACGCGATAACGCTGCTTACCCAGGTCGAGAATCGCGTGGTAGGCGAGATCCTTCGGGTCGTCGGGCTTGGGGCAGGGGACGAGCAGGCGCGCGCGCGTCCGGTGCTCCCACACCACCGCATGTCCCCCCCGGCGCGCATGGGTGGCGGCCACCTGCCATTGTCGGGAACTGAACGACCGGACGACGGGGCGAACGACTTCGGTAGCGGGCACGTCGGGTCCTATAGCGCAGACTCGGCCCCGCCGGCGAGTGCTGCAACTGTCCCCCAACCGGGCCTGCGTTCGACGCGACGGAAAGACATTCCTCACCGCGTGGGCGACCGCCGAGTGGTAACCTCGACAGGCGCGTCGCCCGCGGGGGGCATGCGTTGTCATTCGGTGAGGTGCCGAAGGAGACGTCCATGACAGGGCAGGAAGGTGGCGCAGATCGGGAGGAGCGACGTCCAGGACGCGTCGAGCCTCCACGTCCCGAGACCACTCTGTTCGAAGAGCTGTTGCAGGCGCAAAACGAGATGGGCATCGGTGTCGCCATCAGCGAAGGTTCGCGTTTCATTCTCGTCAATGACGCGCTGGCCAAGATGTATGGCTACACCGTGACGGAGATGTTGGCTTTGCCGTCCACCCTCGATGCCGTCGCCCCCGAATCGCGCACCGAGGTCGCCGAACGCATGCGCCGCCGCGTTGCCGACGAAGGGGCCATCACCGCGGCGGAGGAGGTGATCGCTCTGCGCAAAGACGGTGGTCGCATTCATGTCGAATATGGTTTGAAGGTTCTGCCTGGTCGCCGCCCGACGCAGATGATCTCCATCGTCCGCGACATCACCGAGCGAAAAAAAGCGGAGAGCGCCCTCGAGCTCCACAGCGTGATCGTGAACAAGATGGCGGAGGGAATCTGCCTCATCCGGGGGACGGATGGCACCATCGTCTATGCCAACCCCAAGTTCGAAAGAATGCTCGGGTACATGTGGGGAGCGCTGGAAAGCAAACCCCTCTCCACGGTCATCTACGAGGACCCGGCCGCCCCTCTAGAAAAGGGGGGGGACCCGATCAAGCAACTCGATGCACGAGGCGAAACGACCTACGAGATCCGGCTCAACACCAAGCAAGGTGAGCCCCTCTGGTGTCGCGCCAGCATGGCCAAGCTCGACCATCCCGAGCACGGGATGGTCTGGGTGGCTGTGTACGAAGACATCTCCGAGCGTAAACGCGCCGATGAGCTCATTCGCACCGCGCATCGCGATCTGCAGCGCCGCGTGCAGGAAAGGACGGCCGAGCTGTCCAAATCCAACGCCGCCCTCGTCTACCAGATGGCCGAGCGGGAGCGCGCCGAACGGGAGAAGTTCATCCACCAGGCGCGCTTTCGCGCCCTCATCGAGAAAAGCGCCGATCTCATCGTCGTGACATCGGCGGAGGGGAATATCGTCTACATGACGCCGGCGGTGGATCGTATCCTCGGACGCGAGGCATCCGAGTTCGTCGGCAAGACCGGTTTCGATCTCGTCCATCCGGAGGATCGAGAACACTTGCGGCAGGTGATGGCGGAGCTCTTGGCCGATCCGGCCAAGGTCACGAACTTCGAGTTCCGCGCCCTGCATCTGGACGGCTCCGTGCGCCGGCTGGAAGCGACCGGTACCAACATGCTCGGCGATCCGGCGGTCCGAGGTCTCGTCGCCAACCTCCGCGACATCACCGAACGCAAACACGCCGAGGAAGCGCTGCGGCGCACCGAGGAACAGCTCCGCGAGGCGCGCAAGATGGAAGCCATCGGCAGCTTGGCGAGCGGCGTCGCTCACGACTTCAACAACCTGCTTTCCGTGATCCTGAGTTACGCGACCATGCTGGCCGGCGATCTCAACGTCGGCGATCCCATGCGCGAAGATCTGGAAGAGATCCGAGCGGCGGGCGAACGCGCGGCCGTGCTCACCCGGCAGCTTCTCGCTTTCAGCCGCCAACAAATCCTCAATCCAAAGACGCTCAACTTGAACGAGGTCGTGACCGGCATGGAGCGGATGGTGCGCCGCCTGATCGGCGATCACATCGAGCTCGGCATCAACACCGCGCCCTCCCTCGACAAGGTGACCGTCGACCCCAGCCAGATCGAGCAAGTGATCATGAACCTGGCGGTGAATGCCCGGGATGCCATGCCGCGCGGCGGCAAGATCACCTTCGAGACCTCCAACGTCGATCTCGACGACCGAGCGCTGGCCGAAGAACTCGGCGTCACGCTCGGTCCTTACGTGGTGCTCACCATTGCCGATACCGGCGTAGGGATGGACGATGCCACCAAACTCCGTATGTTCGAGCCTTTTTTCACGACCAAGGAGCGGGGCAAGGGGACGGGGCTCGGCCTGGCGACCGTTTTCGGCATCGTCAAGCAGAGTGGCGGCGGCATCGCCGCCCAGAGCGAGCCGGGTGCCGGCACGATCTTCAAGGTGTATCTACCGCGCGTCGCCCTGGGCGTACCGGTGGAGTGGCGACCGTCACAAGTGCCTTCCAACGCCACGGCGCGCGGCACCGAAACCATTCTTCTGGTGGAAGACGAAGAGCGGGTGCGCAGCCTGGCGCGTACGATTTTGCGTCGCAACGGCTATCAAGTCTTGGAGGCGCAGAGCGGAGGCGATGCCCTTCTCATCTGCGAGCAGTACATCGCCACCATCGATCTGCTCCTGACCGACGTGGTGATGCCGCGCATGAGCGGACGACAACTGGCCGAGCGCCTGCGCACGGTGCGTCCGGCCATGAAGGTGCTCTTCATGTCCGGATACACCGACACCGCCATCGTCAATCGTGGCGTGCTCGATCCCGGCATCTCTTTCCTGCAGAAGCCGCTCACCCCGGAGATGATGACCCGAAAGATCCGCGAGGTGCTCGACTCGCAGGTGCCGATGGTCGAGGAGCAAGTGCAATCCTCGCGTCCGCCCGACGGGTGACACAGTGCGCGCGGAGGCTCGTGGTAGGGGCGCATACACGAAGCGCGGCGTCCCGACATGGGCCGACGTCGAGCACCATCGCGACTCTGTTGCTACGAATTCCGAAACTCGGACCGAGAACCTGGACGTTGAGCGGCAACCAACGGAAAATGGAGGGCAGGTTGCTCGCTCGTCCTGCGCCGGGGGGGCGAGACGAGGTTGCGCAATGTCGCGATTGCTCGGGATGACATCACTCGGAACGAAGCTCGCTCTCGCGACGGTGGGCGTACTCTCCGTCATTTCGGCGCTCCTCTATCTCCAGCTCACCAGCCGTGAGCAACAGCATCTGCTCTCCTCGAAGACGACCGCCGCCGGCATGGTGACCAACCTCTTCGCCACCTCGCTGGCTGCGCCACTCGATTTTGGAGACGCAGAGGCGCTGGAGACGGAGCTCGGCAACCTGCGCAGCAACCCCGACATCATCCAGGCCTGGATCTGGTCGGCCGGATCCGCCGACCCCGTCACGCGGCTCCATCGCAATCGATCACCGGCCGAAGAACCCCCTCCCGGTGGTCTCGACGTGGGAACGCGATTGCTCGCCGATCGGGTGGAGGTCGCGCGACCGGTGATGGGGCGCAACGGCCAGTCGGTGGGCAAGGTGGCAGTCGTCTTCTCCCTCGCTGCCGAGAACGCGGCTTTCGTCGCCAATCGGACGCGCATCTTCTGGTGGACGCTGGTGATGGACGTGGCCACCGCTTTCGGTCTCATCCTCATCGCGCGCCTGCAGATCATTCGCCCTCTTGCCAAGGTCGCCGACGGCGCGCGCCGTCTCGAGCGCGGCGAGCTCGGGGCTCGCGTCGACATCGACTCCGCCGACGAAGTCGGCCAGCTGGCGCGCGCTTTCAACACGATGGGGGCGGCCATCGCCGATCGCGAGCAGCGACTCGACGCCGCGCGCCAGAGCTTGCGTGATCTCTTCGACCACATGCGCCAGGCGATCGTCGCTTTCGGACCGAGCGGGACCATCGAGGGCGAGGTCTCCAAGCAGGCAGCGCGTTTGCTGGGAAATCAACTCACCGGCATGCGTTTGCGCGACGTGCTCTATCGGGGCGCCCCCGAAGGCGACATCGACGCGCAGGCGTTCGACGAATGGGCGAGCGTCGCCTTCCGCGTGCGCCCTTCGGAATGGGCGGAGTTCGCGACGTTGGCGCCCTCCGAAATCGTGCTCCGTTCGGAAGACCGAGAGCCGGTCCCGCTCGAGCTCGAGTTCCGACCGGTGACCAAGGATGGCAAGGTCGTGCGGGTCATGGTGCTGGCCACCGACATGAGCGAGCAAAGGGCCCTCGAGCGCACCGTGCAGTCGCAGGAAGAGGAACACGCGCGCCAGATGGCGGCCATGCGCCGCCTGGTCGCCGGTGGTCCCCAGGTGTTCGTGATGTTCGTGGAGAGCGCGCGGCGCCGGATCGCCCGCTGCCTCGAGATCGTCGGACCGGTGCCGCGCCTGGTCCTTTCCGGCGAGATCGACGAGCTCTTCCGTCACGTCCACACGCTGAAGGGAGAAGCCGCAGCTTTCGATCTGCGCGATCTACAAACGCAGTCGGCCCAGCTCGAGGAGGAGCTCGATGAGCTGCGCTCGGAAGCCCGCGGCGAGGGCTTCGCAACCACGGGATCGGTGCACGGACTGCTGTCGGGGCACTTTGCCCGCGCCACGGAAGCACTCGAGCGCGGATGCGAAATCTTCGTGGCGGCGTCCCCCACCGGACGCGTCGCTCTCGATCAGGTCACGGTGCAGCGCTCCGATCTGCTCGATCTGCTCACCCATCTCGGACATCGGACCGACGAGCTCGGTCAAATTGCAGCGCGGCTCGCGTCTCGCCCTTTCGGCGAAGCCACGGCCAACCTGGTGGACCTCGTCCCCACTTGGGCCGACAAGGAAGGCAAGCGCGCCCGTTTGCAGGTCGAAGGCAAGGAGACCCGCGTTCCCGCCCCGGTGGCGCGCATTCTGGGGGGCGCCCTCACCCACTTGATTCGCAACGCGATCGTGCACGGGATCGAGATTCCCGGCGCGCGAGAGAGCAAGGGAAAGTCGCCCATCGGTCTCATTCGCGCCGCGGCGACCGAGAGCGAGGGAGGGCCCATCATCACGGTGGACGACGACGGGCAAGGACTCGATCTTGCTTCGATTGCGCAGCAAGCCATTGCCATCGGCGAGACGGTCGGAACGAGGCCCATCGAGCAGCTCGCATTCTTGCCGGGGCTCTCGACGGCGCGCATGGGAGATCTGGCGGGGCGAGGTGTCGGTTTACACGCAGTGAAATCGGAAATGGAGACAGTGGGATACAAGGTGGATGTCTTCTCGAAGGCCGGTGAATACGCACGTTTCGTGCTTCGTCCAAAGGACGCGCCGTACGACGGGAATGCCTTCGCTAGCAAGGAAGCTCGGCAACATGCGTAAAGACCCTGCGGGACCGCGACACATCCTCGTCATCGATGACAGCGAAGTGCTGCTCTCGCGCATCAAGAAGGCACTCGTCGACGACGGTCACGTCGTCACCACCACCACACAGACGGTGGGCAACGCTCGCCACCTCGCCACCTGCGATCTGGTGATCATCGACTACCACATGCCGGGCATCAACGGGCTCGCCGTGCAGCAAGCGATGCGCGCCGCCGCCGCGCACCTCGATCACGAGCCACTCTTCTATCTCTACACGTCCGATCGCGCCATCGCCGCGACCTACGCCAGCCTCGGGTTCGACGGAGCCTTCCCCAAAGGCGACGAAGCGGTGCTGGTGCAGCAGGTGCGCGCCGTCTTCCGGCTGATCCAGATCCGGGCCATGGCGCAAAGAGAGCGGCCGCCCGTCGCCCCCAGCGAGGGCGTGCTTCCGATCCGGGATCGGCCGTCGAGCTCGATGAGCGATCGCCCCGCGGTCAAACCGCGCGAAAAAAAATAGCCGCCTCCGCGCGCGTCACTCGGGATGGCCGAATCGATAGCCGACGCCGCGCACGGTTTGGATGAGCGAGCCCGCGGTGCCGAGCTTCTCGCGCAATCGTTTGACATGGGTGTCGACGGTGCGCGTCTCGACGTTGAGGTGCAGCCCCCATACGTCGTTGAGCAGCGTCTCGCGCGTCTGCACGCGATCGGCGCGACTCATCAGCGTGTAGAGCAGGCGAAATTCGAGAGCCGTGATTTCGACGTCGTTGCCCTCGACCTGCACGCGGTGCCCCTCGACGTCGACGCGCAAAGGGCCGGCCTGCAACATGGGTGACTCGGCGGGAATGCCACGGCGAAGGACGGCCTTGGCGCGCAGCACCAGCTCCCGCAAGCTGAACGGTTTGGTCACGTAGTCGTCGACCCCCAGCTCGAATCCGACGATGCGGTCCACCTCTTCGCCGCGCGCGGTGAGCATGATGACCGGGGTGCGCTTCGTTTTCGGATCGGCCTTCAGCTGTCTGCACACGTCCCATCCGGGCACGTCCGGAAGCATGACATCGAGCAGGACGAGGCTCGGAGGGCGGGCAGCGGCGAGCGATATGGCGTCCCGCCCACGCGTGGTGGTCGAGACCGCGAACCCCGCGTTCTTGAAGTTGTATTCCAGGGTCCGCAACAGATCGACTTCGTCTTCGACGATCAGCACGCTCGGCGTGGGCTCGTTCATAGCGGGGCGATCGTAGCTCACGTCTTGTGTCATCGGGGTGACATGTCCTGCGGCGAAGGTTCGGGCTCGGTCGTTCGCACCGCAAAGACACGGATTTTTCGAGCGGGATTTGCATTCTGCCGGGCCACGCACAATGGTGCCGGGTTCTGCGATGGTCCTTCTCCCGCTCGCCCCTGCTGGTCCCCAGACGTCGGCCGACGAGCGTGCATCGCCGGACGGCCGCCCTGCGCTTCAAGCGCTGCTGCCGGAGGAGCTCGTTCAGGTCGCCGGCGGCATCGAGCTCGGCGAGGCGCGCAAGCTGATCGCACTGGTCCATCGGGGGGAGGCGCTGCCGCGGCGGTCGCCATCGGAGGTTCGTCGCGCGTCCCTCGATCGGGTGCGGGCGGCGACGCAGGTGCCCGAGCTGCGCCTGGTGGCGCGAACGCCGAGCGCCGCGGACGCCTTCGTCAAGTATGCGCTGGCGGGAGTCGACGGCGCGGTGTTCGAGGCCGTGAAGATTCCGCTCGAACAGCCGGACCGCGTGACGGTCTGCGTCAGCTCGCAGGTGGGATGCGCGCTCGGCTGCGTTTTCTGTGCGACCGGGCGCCTCGGGCTTCTACGAAACCTCGAGGCTTGGGAGATCATCGACCAGGTGCGAATGGTGCGACGGGACCTCCCCCGAGGCGTTCGCGTGCACGGGGTCGTCTTCCAGGGTATGGGCGAGCCGCTCGCCAACTGGCCACAGGTTCGCCAGGCCGCGCGGATCATGTCGGAGTCGTCGGCGCAGGCCGTGGACGCTCGCAACATTACCGTCTCGACGGCCGGATTGCCCGCCGGGATCCGAGCGCTCGGCGAAGCGCTCCCCAATGTACGCCTGGCGCTGTCCATCGGGAGCGCGCGGCCCTCGCTGCGTCGCGAGCTCATCCCGCTCGAAGCGCGGCATCCACTCGCAAGCGTGCTCGTCGCGGCCGGCGAGCACGCTCGCGCCACGAACCTCGCCCCCCTCTTTGCCTATACGCTGCTCGCCGGAAAGAACGACACGGCCGAGGACGCGATCGCGCTGGCGGCGATGGTGAAAGGGTTTGCCGAGCGCTACGGGAAAAGACCGCGCCTCACGCTCATTCCGTATAACTCCATCGGCGGAAGCGACCCGTTCATGCGCGCCGACGACGCTCGGCACGCGTGCTTTCGGGAAAAACTCGTCGCGGCGGGGGTGGTTCCGACCCGCAGGTACTCGGGCGGCAGCGACGTCGCCGCGGCGTGCGGACAGCTGGCGGCGATCGGCGTCGGCAGCTCGGGTGCGAGCTGAAATCGACGGACTAGCGATCGCCGCGGCCGCCCTCCGTCGCGTCGCGATTGCCGTCCGCTTGCCCACCGCTGCCGTCTCCCCTCGAGCCCCCGCCGTCACCCGTGCCGCCCGCGTCGCCGTCCGATGTCTCGCAAGCGAGCCACTCGCCCAGCTTGCGACGTTCTTCCTCGGTCGGCGCGGTACCGTCCGGGGGCATCGCCGTGTTGACCGCATCAGGTCCGGCCGCGGCGTGCTCGTCGATGTGATCCGCCATCGCCAAAATGTCTGCACGCGTGTCGAAGTTGTGATCGGCCGGCGCCCCATTGCGCAGGTCACCGGTCACCGAGCTCGCGTGACAGCGCGTGCAGTACTTCTGCATGAAATCGCGCCCGAAGCTGTCGTAGCTGAGCGTGTTGCCGGCGGGGCATACGGCGCCCGATGCTCCGCCTTCCGGGTGATGGTCGTCGTCGCTTCCGCAAGATGAAGCCCCCGTCACGGCAAGGAACGCAAAGGCCCAGAAACCCGGGTGGTTGCGGAAGGGAGCAGTTTTCATGGCGTCAGCAGAGCCGAACCAAACCTCAGGCGTCAATGCGGCGTTTTGTCGCAGGGATTACCCGGAGGCGCGCTGCCCGTGTGTCACTCCTCGACGCTCAGGGTTGGATGGCGGCGCCGATCGCCTCGCGTTGATGCGCGGCGCGCGACCTTGCGTAGAGGGCTTCGCGACGCGCCGCATACGAATGGGCAGGCCCGAGAGGCGCGTCACCGCAAAATGCGCTAAAAAGGGCTGCTTTGCCTCATTCCCAACGTTTCCTCGATCTCTTTGCGCGGCGGCCAGCCATTTTGGCGCCCATGGAGGACGTCACCGACGTCGTTTTTCGGCGTTTGTGCCGAAACGTCGGCGCGGAGCTCTGCCTGACGGAGTTCGTCAACGTGGAAGGGCTCTTGCGCGGCTGTCGCAACGCCCGCCGCAAGGCGACGCTCGGGGCGGGTGACGAACCGACCGCCATTCAGATCTACGGCTCCGATCCCGATCGGCTCATGGAGGCCGCGCGCGTCGCCGAAGCGGCAGAGCCGGCTTTCATCGACATCAACTGCGGATGTTGGGTCCCGAAGATCGCGAGCCGCGGAGCGGGAGCCGGGTGGCTGCGCGATCCAGCGGCGATGGTGGCCATGGCGGCGCGCGTCGTCCGCGCCGTCTCGCTACCGGTGACGGTCAAGACGCGCATCGGTTGGGGGCCGGAATCGCACATGCCCATCGTCGATCTTGCCCCTCGACTGGAAGAGGTCGGGGTCGCGGCCCTCACGGTCCACTGCCGTACCGCGGACATGGGCCACCGCGGACCGGCCGATTGGACATGGGCCGCGCAAGCCGCCGCGCGGGTGACGATTCCCGTCATCGTCAACGGCGACGTTCGCGGCGCCGCGGAAGCCAAGAAGGCCCTCGACGAAACGGCATGCGCAGGCGTCATGGTGGGGCGTCGCGCCATCGAGCACCCCTGGGTGTTTCGCGAGATTCGCGCCTGGCTCGATCACGGTGTCGCGCTCGCACCCCCGTCGCCCGCCGAGCGATTCGCCATGTGCAAAGCGCACCTCGAAGCGAATACGGGCGCGCGCGGAGAGTACTTCGGCGTGCGCGTCACCCGCCGGCACTTGGCCGGCTATTTGAAGGGCTTGCCCGGAGCGGCCGCGCTGCGCCAGCGCCTCCTGGTCGAAGACAGCTTGGCGCGCTGCCTCGAGATCCTCGAGGGGGCGGAGGAGTCGCTGCGCGGCTGGCGCCCCGAGATCGAAACCGGGTCGGCCACCTCGACGGGAGCGCCGTCGACGTTGCAAACATCGGCCATCTGCTGACGGGCGGGCCCCCGCGCTCCGGCGTCGACCTGTTTCGACGCGCTATCCTTCGTAGACGTCGTCCTGTTCGATACGACTGAGCACCCAGTCGAAATCACCGGAGGTGACCTTGGCGCGGCAGTACACGCAATTTCCGGCCATTTCGATCTGAAGGGGCGCGCCGCAGGAAGGGCAGCCGGCGTCGAGGCGCGTGGGCCCCTTCTTGGCCACGCTGCGGATGAGCGTCCAGTACTCGCTGTAGCGGCGCGGGGTGCGCCGGTTGCCGGCGACGACTTGTCCGCCGTCATCGGCCAGCGTGTAGTCGAGGCTACTGGCGAAGATGCGCACGGTGAGAGCGTCGAAGAACTTGTCGGACGTCGCGCGGGTAAGCTCGATCTGCTCGACCCGCGCCCCCTCGGTGATGTTGCGCAAGCGCGCCTTTTGATAAGCCTCGATCCAGTAGGCGAGCATCTGAAAGAGGTTGTCGCTCACGAAGGGGCGCGCGGCCGTCCAATTCCGGTTCGACCACGAGGACTGCATGGCCCCGTGGATCATGGCCACGCGGGATTGGAACATCGGCCAAGCAAACGCCGGATCGCGCTGGGTCAGCTCGGCGAAGCGCGCGGTGACATCGGGGTCGAAGACGGTGGGGAGGTTCGTCCCGCGCTCTTCGGTGGTACCGGTCAGCATCGGGCCGCGCGCTTCGCGGCTCGTGATGGCGATGGTCTCGACGACCCAGTCGAACTGGCCTGTATCGACGGTGGCTCGACAGTACTGGCAAAGGCCGCCCGACATTTTGTCGAGCGGCGCACCGCACGACGGGCACTCGAACACGCGGGCGCGCTCCGGCGTTCGCGAGGGAGCGGCCTTGGCGCGCGAGAGCATCCACTGCTCGCACGCGTAGAAGCTCTGCTCCGCCCCGGAGGCCAGGATCTCGGTGTAGTTCGCTTCGAATTCCACGCCGACCCACACCGTCGGTCCGTCGTTGTCCATGCCGTCGACGGAGCGGTAGCGCATGGCGCCGACGATGATCGAGCGAACCTCGCGCACTTCACCGAGACCCGTCAACGTGCCTCGCGCCGGTGGCTTCAGATAAGGCGACAAACGCTCGAGCGCGCTTGCCCCGCGCAGCGTATGTGCTTGCGCATAGAGCGCGTAGAGAAAGTCCTCGAAGAGAACGAGCGAAAAGTTTTGGTCCTGTGCGCGCAGCCGTTCCAGTCGTCGGCGCACGAGCATGCGCGGCGGCGCCTCTTGCGCAACCCCCGCCTGCCAGTTCAAAGCGATGCCGCGCCGCTTCAGCATTTGCGAGATCACGAAGAGGAAGATGAGCGCGCCGAAAAAGCCGAATCCTCCCACCCCGGTCGAGAGCAGGAACCCGATGAGTCCGAGGAAGTCGCCGGAACCGGAAGACCCTCCGGAGCTCCCGCTACTGCGCGAGCTCGAGCTCGAGCTCGACCGCGAGCTCGATGAGCTGCTGCCGCTCGATCGGGAGCCACTGCTGAAGGACTGGCCGCCTCCGGGCCGGGCCAGCAAGAAGGTGACGTTGGTGGACGTGGGTGCCCGCTGCCCGATTGCAGCCGCGTGCGCGGGAGCCGCGATCGCCAGAGCCGCCGACAGGGCGGCGGCGAAGAACGCGCGTGGACGCTGACGGCACGGCATTTTCATGCATGCGGCTCGTCGGGGAGCTCGTTGATGTCGTCGGCCAGCCGAGGCATTGCTTTACCGAGGATCGGTCCCATGGTCCGCAAGGCCTCGGCAAAACGAGGAAAGCTCGGGCCGCGCCGGAGAGCGGCATCGAGAGCGGCGATGGCGGCGGTGAACGGCGCACCCAGCACGGCCGCGTCGACGCCCACGTCGGCGAGACAATCCACGCCTCTCTCGAACATCGACACGTAAACGAGAATGCCCGTCCGCCCCGACGTCTTGCTGATGCCGAGGTCGAAAAACGTCGCGCGCGCGGCGGTCCGCACGTTGGCGCGCATGAGCCGCCGCGACGTCAGCGCGCGACGCAAGGGGGGGGCCGACGCGGAGAGGAACGTGCCGAGCGCGAAGGCGAAGGCCGTGTCCAGAGGCATCCAATCGATGCTGAACTCGTGGGAGTCGAAGAGAAAGAACAGCAGCGCAGCGAAGGACAGCGCGAAGCCGACGATGTAGTCGGTGTGGCGGTAGTGTCCGGACGAAGCGCGTACCGCGACGACGACTTCCGCCGAAGTGGCTCGCTCGATCTCACGGATGGCCTGCGCCACTTCGGCTTTGGCGGCCTTGTCGGTGAAGGCCGACGTTCCCATGGCTCCCCTTTTTGGTTCGACGCGACCGCTCTAGCCTTTGTTCACGCTGTCGAGGAGCGTGAAAAAGGTACTGCGCGCCGATTCGACCGTTCGCTCCGGACCGGTCAACTTGAAGAAGTAGCTACCGGCCGGTGTCTCTACCACCGCCGCGATCATGCGAAAGTTTGGCTTCTTTCCCACCTCGCGGATGGTCATGCCCGAGCCGTCGTACGTTCCTTGGATATCGACGATCGTCTGCTTCATCCCGTTCGCCTGGCGCTCGGCGCGCTTCACGTCGGCCGCAGGCACGTCGGGGAACTGGGAGGTCCAGCGCTGGATATTGGCGTCGGTGGACCCGCCGCTGGAAGGACCGAAGTAATACACCGTTGCTTCGGCATCCTCGGCGTCGTCTGCGACGGCCTTGATCTTGTAGGAGGCTTTGCGCATCGAGCTGCCCCCCTCCGTCCGCGGCCATTTGGGCGGGTCCCGCCAGACGATGGTGGGCACCTGGGGTTCGGGCGGCACCAAGACGACGGTATTGGCTGCCTGCGGGGACGGCGCGGGCTCGTCTCTTCGGGCGCAGCCCGCAAGGGCTGCAACCAAGAGGAACACAGGCCAGACGATCGAACAGGCAAGGCAGGGAGGGCGCACGGTCTCGACCCCGGGAGAATGCCACGATTTGGCGCCGAGAGGACGAGTTTCGAACGGGCCCTAGGCAGGCGCGAAATCGACCGGTTGGACCAAAGCAGTCGCGATCGCTTCCGGGATGCGCTCGGGGGCGAGCCCCTTCCAGAAGACGTACCAACCCTCGCTGCGCGCCATGCCGTCGCACTCTTGCAAATAAAAGGGGAGAATGGGGTTGTCGTTGCGCGTGCGCCAGAACAGCGTCGGATAGTCACCGACGACCAACTGCCACAGGTCGCGGCCGAGCCCTTCACCTTGCGCCTCGCGATCGACGGCGAGCTTGCTCAAGTAGCCGCCGAGCGGTGTTTCGCGCACCAGCGCGACGCCGCGGTAGCTCTCCTCGACGTAAGCGCGAGCAATTTCGCGGTCGAAGAACGTCGGCTCGAGCTCGCGCCCGAAGCTGGAGGCGAGCAGGGCGGACAGGCGCTCGGCGTCGAGTTCGGCGAGGCCGTACTTGAGGAGGATGGACGAACCACGTTTGATCAGGGTGCCGGCGCCGCGAATGGTAAAGAGTTCCCGCAGGAGAAGAAGAGACGACGTGACCGCCACGAACATGCGATGGGTCGTGCGCTCGAAGAGGAGCCTGCGGCTCTGCTGCAAAAACGAGAGGCGGCGCGGGCTGAGGAGCCGCTTGGCGACGAGTCCTTCGTAATCCGTCGCCAGGTTGACGATGGGAAGCTCCGCCTCCGATTGGCGCAGCCGCAGGCCGCCGCGCCGCGAAACGAAGATGAGCTTGCGGGTCTTGAGGCCGTCGGAGAGGGCGCCGAGCGCGTCCCAGCGCGCGGCCTCGTCGTTGGCGTCGCCATTGGTGAATGCCACGATGGGGATCACGCCGCTGCGCGCCTGCTCGGTGATCGTCCCCACCAGCGCCGGCTCGTCGGCCGCGTTCACGGAGCAGGGGACGGCCGCGCGCTCGAGTCGGCGGACGAGTCTTTCTGCTTGCTCGGCTCCTGCTTTGCCCGCGCTGGTGAGACCGAGCGACACGACCGGCGTCAGACCGAGCCCCGCCAGGAAGCGAAGGTCGAGGACCACGGCTTCCGCCGCGTCGCGCAAGACGCTGGCCTCGATGACGAGGTTGGCGAAGCTCTCTTTTTTTTCGGCACGAAAGAGCGCCAGGTAAAACTCGGCTTCGGACCGATGTCCGATGCTTTCCATGAAGCGCAGGATGGCGTCCGACGTTTCGGCGCCCTCGAAGGGCGGCGGTCGATCGGTCGCCGTCGCTGGAGGTGGATCTGCGGGGCGTTTGGTCACGGTTCGCCTCCCTCGGCGGTCTGGGGTGCCCCTACCATGCCCTGCGGATGCGGTGGCGGAAACAAGGCGGAGACGGCCCCCAAAAGGCTCCAGATCAAGACGATGATCCGGGCCAGCACGCCGAGCATGAATCCCTCCGTGGCCGTGGCCACGCCGGCGTCGCGGAACAGCTTGAGAAAGGCGCCTTCCATCAGACCGACGCCGCCGAAGCTGATGGGGAGCGAATTGGCGAGGTACCCGATGGGGACGAAGGCAAGGTAGTGCGTGAACTTCGCGCGGTGCAGCCCGAGCGCGCCGCCCGCCAGGTAGAGCCCGAACACCTCCATGAGCTGCAAGGCCACCGTGACGCCGAGCGCGGCGCCGACGGCCCCCTTGTGATCGCGAAGGGAAAGGAGCGCCGCGTCTACTTTCTTGAGGACGGCGGCTCGTGGGAGGCGCGAGATGATGGCGTCGTAGCGGATCAGCCTGCGAAACCAAGCCGAGAAGAAAACGACGCTCCCGACTCCGAGCGCCAGCGATACCGCGCCGATCTCGTAGCCAACGCCCTCGATGCGCTCGCTGGCGAAGAGCACGACCGTCCCTCCGAGGAGGAGCAGTCCCACCATGCCGACGACGCGGTCGATGACGATCATCGTGGCGGCCATCTCTTTTTCTGCGCTGTGTCGGAGGAGATAGACGGCCTTGACGATGTCACCCCCCGCGCCCCCGGGCATGAACGAGTTGAAAAAGAACCCCAGGTAGTGGAGGCGCACCAGTGTGAAGAAAGGGACGCGAACTCCCGTCGCCACGAGGAGCAGCTGGAGGCGTACGGCCATGAGAAAGAGCGCTGGACCAAAAGCGAGCACCGCCAGACCGAGCTTCGCGGTGTCGACATTTTCGAACAGCGTGCGCCAGCTCGGTAAGAGCGTGAAGGGCGCGGTCGATGCCGCGCCTGGCGCGCCTTGGACATCCGCCGCCGGGATATCGATCAGCGAGCCGTCCGGTGACCGTGCACGGTAGGCCGCCTCGGCGCCCCGCGGCTTTTCCACGACCGATAGTCGTGCGCCCGGATCCATCCGGATCGCGTGCCCATCCACCCCCTGCAAGACGAACGCTCGATGCGGAGGGCTTCCCACCACCGCGTCGCGACCGGCCAGCACTGCCGCGCCGGGGCTGTCAGCCGTCGGCAGCGCGATCGCGTCCGTCGTTTGGCTCTGACGGCGCGCATATTCGAGGATCGCGGCCAGGACCGCGACCTTGACGATCACGATGACCGCCCTTTTGAGGCGAGGGTTCATCCGACGGTATGGGGAACCTTCTTAACATCGATCGCGCCGCGCGTGAGATGCGCGTCCGGCCGGCGGCCGGCGGTGCGCCTCAGAAACTGCCCGCCAGGCCGATTTGGCCGATACCGATGAACGCACGCGGCTCGAACGCGGCTAGCCCTCTTTCACCTGTGCGGGGGGCGACCCGCGGTGCCCCGCCGTTCGACCCGCTGGCGCTCGGGCTCGCCGTGAAGAACAGCACCGTTCCCAGCGCGACCCCCACGCCGCCGACGATGAAGCCCGCCGTGGAGATGTTCCCAGCCGTTTTTCCGTCCGAGAGTTTGTCGGCCTCGCTCGGGCTGCATGCGGTGCCGTGGCATTTTGCGTCGAGGTCGTTCTTGGCTTTCATCGCCACTGCGCCGAAACCGGCGCCGACGGCGAGTGCCACGCCGCCCACGGCCCAGGCGATGTAGGCCCCCGTCCGATTGGGTGCACCGCCGCTGGCCGGCCCGGTGTCGGCTGTCGCGGAAAGACGCGTGTCGCGCGCCGGGGCCGGTTGGGATGGCTCCCGCGCCGGCGAATGCTGCGATCCGGTCGCGGGTTCCGCCGGCCCTGGGGTGGTCGACGGAGCGACGGCGTTGGGGTCGACGTCGAGCCGAACGCTGACGGCCTTTCTCTCCGCTTCCTTCACGGACACGCGCGCGGACGCTTTCAGGTAGCCGGGCGCGCTGGCCTCGATGACGTGATCGCCGGGGTCGGTGGGTCGATCGGCGTCGAGAAGGGCAGGGGGCACGCTTTCGCCGTCAACGGTCACGATCGCGGTGCCGAGATCCTTCGGACCTTTCAGCGAGATCATCAAGAAGGCGATCCTCGGCTTGGCACCGTCGAGGGCATTTTGCGCCCGCTCTCGGGCTTTCACCAGGGCCGGCGATGGGTTGGGCGTCAGCGGCTCGCGCAGCACTTTGCGCAGGTTCTCCGTCCCGTCGACGAGCTTTCCGAGCGCGATTTGGCACTCGCCGAGGCGCCCCTGCACGATGGCCGAGTGGTGCAGCTTCTCGGCGCGCGCGAGCTTGTCGATTGCGTCGGAACACCGTCCAGCGTCGGCGAGCTTCAGCCCTTCGACGGCGAGACCGCGGGCGGCCGCAGTTTCGGCGGAAGATGGCTCCTCCTGCGCCAAGGCCGGCCGCAAGGCCACGCTCTGCGCGAGCAGGGTCGCCACCACCACGCTGCATATGCCTCGGTACGGGTGGGCCGCATGACGTGACGCCCAGGTCGTAGCGACCATCAGCCCCTCTCCTTCATGTAACTCTTTCCCGACGTTACCATCGCTTCCCTGGCGCCGACCATCTTTCATCGAACGCGCATCAAATACGGAGGTGGATGTAGGCATCGATGCGGTGATGTCTCGGCGAGAGCCCGATCCCCGGAGGTGCGCAAGGCGCCGCGATGACGAATAGCAATCGCTTTGGCGAAATCGCTTGGCCTCGCCGGACGGAGTCGGTCGCACGGTGAAGAGGGATGGTTCGATCGATGTGCGTCGGCCGCGCACCGAAGTAGACGAATTGCACAGGATGCTATAAAAATGCGAGGATCCGCTGTGTGGGTGAGACGTCTGGCGTCCGACGCAATCGCGTAGGACTTTTCCGTTTCTTGGCGGGGAATATTGGCATGCGAGCGAAGCGATCATATTCCTTGTTTCCAACGGGCCTCGTCGCCGCCTCGGTGCTCGCAGGTTGTAATGCGATCCTGGGCCTCAATCAGCTATCGATCAGCAGCGACGAGCTCGACAGCGGACCGCCGCCTCCCGACGCGCCCATCGGCCCCGTGGTCGACGCGGGACCCGACAACTACGTCGGCGAGTGCACCACCAACGTGGAGTGCACCGATCGGGCGACGGCCGCAGCCATGGACGCCGGCACGCTTCCCGACGACGCTGGCGACGGCGGGGCGCGCGTCATGCCCGCCATTTGCCTGAAACCCGAGGCGCGCTGCGTCGAGCTCTTCAGCGAAGATTGCCACGAAGTCACCGGCGATTACAAAAACGACGACGCCATCATCCTCGGCACGCTCTTTTCGGTCACCGGCGATCAAGCCGCGACGAACCTCCAACGACAGCACAGCGCCACGCTCGCCGCGGAGGAGATCAACAACGTTGGCGGAATCCCCGCCGCCGCCGGTTCGGCCAACCCGCGGCCGATGGTCATGGTTTCTTGCGACGAGGCGAGCAGCCCCCTTCGAGCGGCGGGTCACCTCGTGAACGACTTGCACGTTCCGGCCATCGTCGGACCGAACACGAGCCAAGACACCATCGATATTTCCAGCAGGCTCAGCGTAGCAGCCGGCACCGTCCTCATGACGCCCACCGGCGTGGCTTCGAGCATCGGCGCGTTGAACGATAGCGACCTCACCTGGCTCATGGTGCCGTCCGACGTTCAGCGCGCGCCGCTCATGATCAAACAGATCGGCGAGCTCGAGGCGCAGGTCCGCGTCGATCACCCCGAGAAGGCGACGGTGAAGCTCGGCATCGTCTTTCGCAACGACGCGCTCGGCAGCGGTACGCGCACCTCGCTCAACGATCTCTCGTTCAACGGCAAGCCGCTCTCTGACCCCATCAACACCGGGACGAACGGCAACGTCACCATCGACGGCTACGACTTCATGGCGGCCGATCAGAATGCGCTCGTCACTCGGTACGTGACGTTCGCGCCCGACGTCGTCGTTCTCGCGGGCACCGCGGAAGCCGTCACCAAGGTGATGGAGCCGCTGGAAATGAGGTGGACCGCCGCTTCGCGCCCCTACTACATGCTGATCGACTCGGTCAAAGTCCCCGACCTCATCCGCGTGGCCGCCAACGTCGAGCTTCGGAGTCGTATCCGGGGAACCGGCATCACGCCGGGGCCCGCGTCGGTGCCGGTCCTCAACGCCTTCAACCTCGATTACCGAGCGCGCTACGGCATGAACCCGACGGCGTCGGGGGTAGGTCCTTCTTACGACGCGACCTATGCGATCGCCTTCGCCCTCGCCGCGACGCACAACTTGCCGGTGAGCGGCCCCAACATCGCCAAAGGTCTGCGCAAGCTCGCGGGGGGCATGACCACCATCGAGGTGATGCCCTCCAAGGTGTTGCAGGGTTTTCAGAAACTCGTGGCAGGCGAGAACATCACCGGCATCGGCACTTTCGTGCCCATGGACTGGAATGCCGACGGAGCGGTCATGGGGGGCACCATCGAGATGTGGTGCATCGGTGCGCCGGCCGGACCACCTGCCTACCAGAGCTCGGGGCTCACCTACGACATCAAGAGCGGAAACTATTCCGGGATGTACGCCCAGTGCAGCCCGTGATGCCTGGCGGTCTCCAGTTTCTCGATCGCTCTGGCGAGGCCCATCGTGTGTCGCCTTGCGGAAGCATTTAAGCTCGCGCCCTGATTCGGACCTGCGGGCGCTCTCGGGCGTCTCACGATTTCGAGCGTGGGCTCTCACGATCCTGGCGATGCTGGCGCTGTCGGTGACCCTCATTCAACGGCAGGTCCTTTCTGCGCTGGCGGCGACCGTCACTGCGTCGCTCGGAATTTCCGATTTCAATTACGGCTGGCTCTCCTCGGCTTTCGCAACGGCCTACTTGCTCGGTTCGCTCCCCACCGCCCGTTTGATGCAGCGCATCGGTCCCCGCGTGGGGTTCGCCGGGACACTGGCCGTCTCGTCGGCCGTGATCGGGCTGCATGCGTTGGTGCCTAGCTACGCCGTGCTCCTCGGGCTGCGCGCTGCGTCGGGGCTGTCGGTCGCTCCTTCCTTTGCTTGCGCCACCCAGACGGTCCATCGCGTTCTGCCTTTCAAGGATCGTGCGCGCGGGATCGGCCTTCTCTACATGGGAAACTCGCTCGGCTCCGCGGTTTGCCCGCCTCTGGCCGTCGCGCTGGCCTCGGCATTCGGGTGGCGGCAAGCCTTCTTCTGGGCATCCGTCATTGGCTTGGCGTGGGTGCCGCTCTGGATCGTGGTGGCGTTCACGGGAGGAGCGCGCTCCACCTTGGATGCACCGGCCGTCATTCTTCCCTCCCAGCGCCTGCCGAGCTTCGACACCACCGGGGGTCATCAGAAGATGAACTGGCGTCGCGCGAGCTCGAGCTTTGCGCAAGTCGCGCGCAACCCGGGCGTGATGCGCGGAAGCCTCGTCGTGGCGTCAGCTGCGCCGGTCACGGCGATCATGCTCCTCTGGGGGACGAAGTACCTGGTGCGCGACCATGGGCTTACGCAGACACAGACCGGGCGCTACCTCTGGTTGCCGGCGCTTCTTTTCGGGGCTGGCTCCCTCATCTTCGGGGAACTGCGATCGCGCTCGGCGCGCAGCCGCTCCAAAACACGCCCACCGTACGCGCTCATGGCCACGGCGATGCTCATGAGCGCGCTCATCGCCGTCGTCCCGTCAGCCCGCGCTCCCCAGACTTGCATCCTCATCGCCAGCCTGGCGATGGCGGGCGCTGGCGGCCTCTATACGCTGGCCACGAACGATATGTTGTCGCAGGCTCCTACCGGGAAAGTCGCGCCGACATCGAGCTTCACGACCCTCACCCAGAGCCTCATCTACATCATCGTCAGCCCCATCATCGGCAGGGTCGTGGAGGTCTTTGGCGGCTACCGCTGGGTCATGATCGGAGCTGGGCTGTGGGCCTTTCCGGGATGCATGTACTGGTTCTTTCAGGCGTGGTGGAGCTCGCGTGCAACGGTCCCACCGACCCCCGCCATTCGCTGACACTTCGCGCGCCGGCCCAGCAGTGTTCCTCCTCCGCGGCGGTTCGGCGGGCGGGGCGTAGTTATACTGCCGCCAATGGCGGTGGACACGCTACCTTGTGCGACAATGTCGCGGCGGGCGCGTGACTGTCGGTCGCTCTGCTCGTTGCGATATCGCCATGCGCGCCGCTTGCCCACCGGCCTAAAGGAATCGCGCGGTTCGACGTAGGACCAAACTGGAGAACTCGTCAGTTTCCTGAACCATTTGATTCATGACGGTCGAATTGGCAGGATTGCGAGATAGAGGGCGATCGGTGAGCAAAGCGGAAGTTGCAAACGCGGCACCCGAGAGCGGATACCAGACCGTGTCTCAAGAAGCGATCAACATGCCTTTTCGGCCCGGCGATGTTGTCGCCGGGAAATACGAGATCAACGATCTCATTGGCACTGGTGGAATGGGCTTCGTCTTTTCCGCTACGCACGTAGAACTTGGGGAGAAGGTTGCCCTCAAGTTCCTGCGACCCGAGTGCATGAGCAACGAAGAGTTGGTTGGTCGTTTTGCGCGTGAGGCGCGAGCTTCCGTCAAGATCAAGAGCGAGTACGTTGCGCGCGTCTTCGATGTCGGAGCGCTGCCCGATGGCGCGCCCTTCATCGTCATGGAGTACCTCGAGGGCAAGGATCTTTTCGAGGTCGTTCGCGAGCAGGGCCCCCTGCCCATCAAACTCGCCGTCGAGTACGTGATGCAGGCCTGCGAAGCGCTCGCCGTCGCGCACGCGAGCGGCGTCGTTCACCGCGACATCAAGCCGGAGAACCTGTTCCTCACCCAACGGGCGCAGGGGATGGACATCGTCAAGGTGCTCGACTTCGGGATCTCCAAGGTCGCGCTCACTGGCTCTGCCTTCGAGCACAAGATGCCGCTGGTGCAGACGATGATGCCGATGGGCTCACCGGTGTACATGTCGCCGGAGCAGATCCGTGCCTCGAAGGACATCGATTCGCGCACCGACATCTGGTCGCTGGGCTGCGTTCTTTACGAGTTGCTCACCGGGACCGCCGCCTTCGATGCCCCGTCACTCACGCAGCTGAGCGCCACGATTCTCGAGCAGAGCGCGCCGCCGCTGCGGGCCCTCTGTCCCAACGCGCCGCTCGAACTCGAGGCGATTGTCCTGCGTTGCTTGGAGAAAGACGCCAATCGTCGTTTTCACGACGTCGGCGAGCTCGCCATCGCGCTCTATCCGTTTGCGCCGCGCCGCGCCCGTATCTCGGCAGAACGTTGTTGCTACGTTCTCAAGAACGCCGGCCTGTCCAACGCCGAGTTCGAGCTCCCCAGCGTCATGCCGCCGGGCAACGGCGGCCCGGAGAGCGACATGAACATCCCGCTCGCGCCCTCGGCGATGCGGTCGAGCCCCACCGCCCCCGCGCTCGCCGCCATGCCAAACCCTGCGCCCCCGCAGTCGAGCGGGTCGCGCTGGGCGTTCGTCGCCCTGGCGGCAGCACTCGCGGCCGGTGCCTACGCATTCTGGATCCATCGCAGCGTCGCCAATGTGACGGCCGGCGAAACGGCTCTCGTACCGGCCGCTGCAGCTGCCGCTCCGGCAGCGCCCGCCGCGGTCGCTCCGGTTCACGCTGCGCCCGCTGCCGCACCTGCTGCAGCGGATCCGCAGCCGGGAGCCACGGGCAGTTCCGCAGCAGCCGGACAAGCGGCGAGCGCCGGCGGCCCGACCAAGGGGACTCCCGCTGCGGCCAAGCCGCGCCCTGCGCCAGCGCCTCGAGCCAAGCCAGCGGCTCCCGCGCCGCCGCGTTCGACAACGGGCGGGCGCGACGAGCTCGACGTCGGATTCTAGCTGTCACACCGGTGGAAACGCACTGCCTACAGCGCGCGCGCTCTGGAATCCCACACGCGCTCGCTTCAATGTGTTGACGGCCCGAAGCAAAGGCTGGACGATCGCGACGTCGGGCCCAACCCTGTCATGAAGAGCTCGCCGTGCGCCTCGCTTCCCCTTCGTCGCGCGACGGCGCTCGCCTCATTGGCCACCCTTCTGGCTGTAGTGTGTTGTTCCAAGGGCGGTCCGCGTCCCGAGACGCTCGGCGACGCGGTGGGGCCTTCGGCCCGTGACGGCAATGCGGGCCAAGACGGCGGCATCGCGTCCACCGCGCCCAAGGGGCCACCGGCCAACCTCAATATTCTGCTCATCACCGTCGACAGCCTGCGCGCGGACATGCCTTGGGCCGGGTACGAGCGCCCCATCGCACCGAACTTGACGGAGTTCGAGAAGCGCGCCGTTTCCTACACCCATGCGTACGCGCTGTCTTCGTACACGTCGATGAGCGTGGGGGGCCTTCTCGGGGGGCGCTATCCCGGCGAGATGAAGCGAGACGGAAACTTCTTCGGTCGCTACCGCGACAACAAGATGTTCCCCGAGCGCCTCCAGGAGGCCGGTGTCCGCACGATCGCCGCCCACGCCCATCTCTATTTTCGCAAGGGGGCGGCGGGCTTCGATAAGGGCTTCGATGTCTACGAGATGGTCCCCGGGCTGAAGTGGAATCCCACCACCGACGAGAACATCACCGGCCCCGCCCACGAGAAGATCGCCGAGCGTATGCTCGGCGATCCCGCCAACACGTCGGGGCGTTTCTTCGCCTGGTTCCATTTTCTCGACCCCCACGACCAGTACATGCGGCATCCCGATATCAAGCCGCTCGGAAAAAAGGCGCGCGATCTCTACGACGGCGAGGTCACCTTCACCGACCGCTACATCGGCCAGTTGCTCGAATTCGTCGCCAAGCAGCCTTGGGGGGCCCACACCGCGGTCATCCTCAGCGCCGATCACGGCGAGGCTTTCGGCGAGCACGGTTGCTTTCGTCATGCGTTCGAGCTCTGGCAGCCGCTCATCCGCGTGCCGCTCATGCTCATGGTGCCCGGGGTGACCGCGCGGCGCATCGATCTTAACCGCAGCGCCATCGATCTCGCGCCGACCATCCTCGAGCTCATGGGGCTCGCGTCCGAAGGGCTGGGGGGCGTCAGTCTGGTGCCCGAGCTCTACCAGAAGCAGGAACCCGAACGGCGCGACGTGATCGTGGACTTGCCGCGCACGAGCAACAGCGACCGACGCCGCGCGCTCATCCACGATCACTACAAGCTCATCGCTTACGGCGACGACTCCTACTACCAAGTGTTCGACATCGACACCGATCCGGGCGAGAGCAAATCGCTCCAGAAATCGGACAAGCCGAAGTTCGACGAGATGGTCGCCCTCTACAAGCACAAGAAAAAAGAGATCAAAGACATCGGCCCCTACGCATGTCGTACGTTGAAGGGGGCGCCTGTGGGTCGTGGGTACTAATTTTCGGTAGATCCGGGCTTACGCCGGGACGTCCCATTCTGCGATGATGTGAAGATCGAGGAGACCAGTCATGCGTCACTGGAAAGTGCGTAGTGCGGTTCGGCTCGTCGCTCCGCTGTGGGCGGCGACCGTCGCGGTGGGTACGTTGGGTTGTGCGCGAGGGCCAGCGGTCTCGGCCGATGGTCTCGCGCTGCGACGCGTGGTGATCTATCGAAACGGCGTGGCTTACTTCGAGCGGTCCGGCCACATCGAGGCCGACAAGGTCGAGTTCAAAGTCAAAAGGGAAGAGGTGGGCGATTTTCTGGCCACCCTCGCCGTCATCGAAAAGGGAGGCAGCTCCGTGCGCTCGGCGTCCTTCCCGATCAAGGTGCCCGAGGACAAGGACAACGGAGGGGATGACTCCGCCGCCGAGCCGCCGCCGGTGCGACCGCTCGCCGACGAGACGTTGGGTTCGCGTCGCGGCTACCGTCCCCCGCCGCCGCCCCCGCCGCCGAAGAAAGACGATCGCCACAAGCTCGAAACGGTGGTGCTCGAGCTCGACGGCAAGGCGCACGATCTGCAGGTCGGGTACGTCGCCGAAACGCCGGTGTGGCGCCCATCGTATCGGCTCATCATCGAAAAAGGGGGGGCCAACCTGCAAGCGTGGGGCATCGTCCAGAATCTGTCGGGCGAGGATTGGAAGGGCGTGAAGCTTTCCCTCATTGCGGGTTCGCCGCTCGCCTTCGAAGCGACGCTCGGCACGCCCATCATTCCGCGGCGCCCGACGGTCACCGACATGGGCGAAGTCATTGCCAGCGTTCCGCGCAGCGAGACGAGCCTCAACCAAGAGCCGATGGCGCAGCCGGCGCCGGCTCCTCCTCCTCCCGCCGAAGCCGCCAGCGGGCAGTCGCTCGCAGAGCTCGAAGAGGAAGCGGATGACGACAGCAAAGAGGCTGCGGCCGACAAGCCGCGGCCGAAAGCGGCCACGAAAAAGCGCGACCTCGGCGCCGTCGGCGGGGGAAGAGCGGGAGCCCCGGCCAAAGCAACCGCGCAGAGGGCGGCTGCGCCACGACCCTCCGTAGCCGGCGCCATGGCGCCCGCTGCTCCCTCCCCGATGCCGCAGAACCCGTCCGCGCCGCGCAACCTTTCGGCGCTGGCAGCCGTGGCCGTCGAAGGCGGTTCGACGCGCTACGACATTCCCCTGCCGATCACGGTTCCCGACAAGAGCGCCACCATGGTCATGCTCCTGTCCAAAGCGGTGCCCGGCGAGTCGATCTTCCTTTTTGCCCCCGACGGCGGCGTCGCCGATTCGCAGGCCCACCCGTTTCGCGTGGCTCGCTTCACGAACAAGAGCGGCGGTCTGCTCGAGCGTGGGCCCATCGCCATCTTCGAAGCGGGCGCCTTCCTCGGGCAAGGCATGGTCGACTCCTTGCCGGAAGGGGCCACGACGACGGTGCCCTTCGCGCTCGAGCGCAGCCTCGCCGTGGAGACCAAACGCGACTACACCGAGGAAGGGGCACGGCTTTCCAAGATCGAATCGGGGGCGATCTACGTCGAGCGCGACGCGGTGGCCCGCACGCACTACCGCGTGAAAAATGGCGGCGACAAGGGGGCCAAGCTCCTCCTCAAGCATCCGCGCAACGTGCAAGCGCGCCTCTTCAACCCCCCCAAGGGGACCGAAGACAACGTCGGCACCGGCAGCGCGCTCGTGCCGATCGAAGCGACTGCCCATGCCGTGAGCGAGCTCACGGTCGACGAGCGCCAATCGAACGAGCGATCGGTCGACTGGCTCTCGCAACAAGCCGACGATGCGGTGCGCCTTTACATCTCCGATCGCCGCGCCGAACCGAGCGTCGCCAACGCCCTGCGCGCGGCGTGGGACGTGCGCCTGTCGCTGACCCGCGCACTCGAAGAGCGCGGCAAGCTGAGCGCCGAGCAGAACGAGCTCTCGCGATCGACCGAGGAGACGCGGCGCAACCTGAAAGCACTCGAAAAGAACAAGACCGCGGCCGATCTGCGCGACAAGCTCACCGAACGGCTGGCCAAGAACTCCCTGCGCCTCGACGAGATCACCAAGCGGCTCGTGGAGGTGGACATGCGAGTCAACGAGCAGAGGGTCCGCTTTTCGGACATGATCCGCACCATCAAGGTCCTCGCGCCTCCCAAACCGGACAGCGCTTAGCACGACGGTGTCAGTTCTTCGCCACGGTGTTAGCCGCTTCGCGGTCCGTCGAGCACCGAAGCAGAGCAGGGCTAGCCCGCGCGCTTGACAAAGCCCGGCCACCTCATCATGAATGCGTGGGAGCCACCATGCGCGACGACGTCCGAAAGAAGATCGAAGAAACCCTTTCCGGGAGCAAAGTCGTCCTCTTCATGAAGGGGACCAAGAACTTCCCGCAGTGCGGTTTCTCGGCACGCGTGGTGCAGGCCTTGAAGAAGGCGGGGGAGCCCTTCGTCGACGTGAACGTTCTCGCCGACCCCGAGGTGCGCGAGGGGATCAAGGAATTTTCCTCCTGGCCCACGATCCCCCAGCTTTACATCAATGGGAAGTTCGTCGGCGGGTGCGACATCATCACCGAGCTCGATCAAACCGGCGAGCTCGAGCCGATGCTGAAGACCTGACGGCGGTCGCCCGCTGCTTGAGCTCGGCTCGATTTCCGCCTATCCAAGACAGACGATGGCGGCATCACCCGCTGGCGCGCCCGGCAGCGCAACCGACCTAGCGTCCCCGCACCCTCGACGCGCATGGCAACGGGTGCGCGTTGGTCACGCTTGGATGGACGCTCTGACGTTCGACCAAGCCGTCGACGCCATCGACGACCTCGTGGTTGCCGGCGAAGGGGGGATGATCGTCACGCCCAACATCGACCACCTCGTTCAACTCGAGCATAACCCCGTCTTTCGGGCTGCCTACCAAGAGGCAAGTCTCTCCGTCGTCGATGGGCAGATGCTCTTGTGGGCGTCCCATGTCCTCGGAACGCCGCTCCCCGAGAAAATCTCGGGGTCGGATCTCATGCTGCCCCTCGCGCGACGGGCGGCAGAGCGCAAATGGCGGGTCTACCTCCTTGGCGGCGGTCCAGGGGTGGCCGACCTTGCGGCTGCCGAGTTAAAGAAGCAGTTCGATATCGACATCGTCGGCACGGACGCGCCATTCGTGACGCCCCAGGGAACGCCGGTCGAGGGTCCTGCTGTCCTCGAGCGCATCGCGAAAGCACGGCCCCAGCTGCTCTTTGTGGCATTTGGCGCGCCCAAGCAGGAGCTCTTCCTCCAGCATGCGGCATCCACCATTCGTCCCGCGGTCGGCATCGGGGTCGGCGCGGGTTTCGATTTCGTCGCCGGGCGAGTCAAACGCGCGCCTCGGTGGATCGCGAAGAGCGGCTTGGAATGGCTCTATCGCCTAGCGCAAGAACCGCGACGCCTGGCCAAGCGTTACCTCGTCGACGACCCCGAGTTTCTCGTGATCCTCGCGCGCACGCTGGCCGAGCCGAAGAGTGCGCGCGTCAAGACGAGGCAGAGCGTGCGCTGAGACGGGATCCGCCGTCAGCTCGCGCCCTTGCCCGTGAGCACGACCGGGACCGTCTTCAAGATGAGGTTGAAATCGCGGCCGAGGCTCCAGTGGTCGATGTACTGCATATCGAGGTACATCCACTCCTGAAAGCCGACGCTGTTGCGACCCATCGGGCTCACTTGCCAGAGGCACGTGAGACCGGGGCGCACCGAAAGGCGGCGGCGTTGCCACGGCTCGTACTGCGCTACTTCACTCGGAATGGGCGGGCGCGGCCCGACCACGCTCATCTCACCGCGCAGCACGTTGATGAGCTGCGGCAGCTCGTCGATGCTGAACTTGCGGATGAAGCGACCGAACGACGTGATGCGCGGATCCTTCTGAATCTTGAATACGGGGCCGGTGGCCTCGTTTTGCGCCATGAGCTTCAGCTTGAGCTCCTCGGCGTTGATCACCATCGAGCGGAACTTGAGCATCGAAAAGGTGCGCCCGTGCATCCCGACCCGCTGCTGCTTGAAGAAGATAGGACCGCGCGAGGTGAGCTTGACAAGCGCCGCCGCCACCAAGAGGACCGGCGAGAGGAGCCACAGGGCGAACGCCGAGGAGGCGATGTCGAAGAGCCGCTTGCAAACCATCTGGAAGGGCTTGTGCTCGACGTTGAGGAAGTGCATGTACCCGTCGCGGAATCCGCTGCCGTTCACGGGGCGCGCGCGGCTCAGACGAAAGCCGTACGCCGGCAGAGCAAAGGGGACGCCGAAGCGCTCGCAGGTGCGAATGGCAGCCTGCATGGCCTCGCCGTTGCGGGCCGGGTTACCGGCGATGTAGACCTCGGCGATCGCCTGTTGCTTGAGGGTGTTTTCGAGCTCGTCCCAACGACCGAGGACAGGGGCCGGAAGCCGGCGCTGCTTGCCGTCGTCTTTCCAGCTGAGGTAGGCGAAAACGTGGCGACGCTTGTTGGTGTCGCGCAGGTCTTCCCCGGTCACGCGACCGAGGGGGCCCGTCCCGATGATGAGGACGTGTTCGGGGGGCGAATGGCGCCAGGCCCGGAACGCGACGACGGAGGCCCGCACGAACCAGAGCGCCGGCCAGGTGATGAGCAAGAACATCCCCACCCCGGAGTGCTCGTGACCAGCGACTTGGTGCGTCACCTTGAGGGCGACCGCGACGCTGCCGACGAGCACGAGCGTCACCGCGAGCTCACCAAACAGTCCTTCCGAGAGCGCGTCGTAGTGACGGAGGGCCCGTGCTCCCAGCATCCACACGCCGAGCGCGATGCAGACGACGAGCGGAATTTGGTCCCAGCCCGTGCGGTAAACCGTGGAGATGGCCGAAGCGGCGATGACGAGCGCGCAATCGAGCGCCAGGTTGAGCTTGGAGGTGACCCCTGGGGCAAGCTTGCTGATTCCTTGTAAAACTTCGCGGCTGGCGGTGATGGCCGCTTCGCTTCGGCTCGGAGGACCCGAGTCTCCGCGGCTCGACGCGGGAGCGACTTCCATCGTCGACGAAGAGTTGCGTAAGGCGCTGGGCATTTCCCGCACGGAGGGGGGCCCCGCATCACGCACAGGTGCGGAGACTTCGCGCACCGACGTAGGAGCCGCATCACGCACAGGTGCGGAGACCTCGCGCACCGGCGGCGGGACCTCGACCAGAGAAACGGGAGCCGACTGAATGGCGAGCGCACCGGTGGAACGGGGCGCAACGTCGCGGCTCGAGCTTCGACTCGATGGGGGAGTGGGTTCGCACGGTGAATTCGCGGTCATTGTGTTTCTCGAATCGGGGGGTCGTTCGCAGCAGCGAGAACGTTCGCGACGCTACGAGGAGTGAGGGGGACGTCTCAGGTTAGGAAGTTCAATGAAAGCAAACATGTTGAAAGCAAAGATCGGGCCCTCCCATGAACCGCGTTCGATGGAAGGCGCCTCAAAACGCGGCGCTGGTCGCGTCGGGAAAAAGAAGCGGCCCGGTCGCCAGCCAGAGACGATCCGCAGAAGAGTGCCGTCCGAAACGGCGCTCTGCCTGCTGCTGGTAGACCGGTGCCGCGCTGCCGAGGAATGCCTTGACTCGTTCATCGACGTCGCCGCTGAGTCGTGTGCTAGGTGACCCAACCGATCCACACACCATAGCGAACCTACATTGTACTTCGCAATGAATTTCGACCAAGACGCTTTGTCTTTTCGTGTCGGCCTTGGGGAAAACATTCGGCAGCTTGAAGTGACGGTGATGCTACCTTCGTATTGCTGCTTGATATCGCGTGCTTGCATGCCGGCAAGGACCGGCTCTGGGGCTCTTATCCCAGTTCACCAACGTATCACGGCTTCCGCCACGAATTAAGGAATACTTCATTATTCCTCTAAACGGGTTTGCTGAGCAGGCCCGTCTCGCCACCGGATGTGTTCCGGTCGCTAGTTCTCCCCCGCCTCCGGCTCCCGCCGCCGGCACCCCCTCACGAAGTGGAGGGGGCTGGGGGGAGAAACGGCAGCAACAACCCTACGGAGGCCTTTTTCGGCACGTCGGCTAGGATGCGCGAACTTCCATGGCCCCTGTGACCCGCCCCTTGATCCTGCTCTCGAACGACGATGGTTATCGAGCGCGCGGGCTTCGCACACTCGCCGCTGCGCTCGCTGAGCTTGGCGACGTCATCGTGTGCGCGCCCGAGTCCGAGCAAAGCACGACCAGCCATTCGCTCACGCTGACGCGGCCTCTTCGTCTTCGTCAGGTCGAGAAGACCATCTTCGCCGTCGACGGAACACCGGCCGACTGCGTGTACATCGCACTCAACGGTGGGACGCGCGTCCTACCGCGCATGCCGGATGTCGTCGTTTCGGGCCTGAATCACGGGCTGAACCTGGCGACCGACGTGTTTTATTCGGGCACGGTCGCCGCCGCGCGGGAAGGAGCGTTACGTGGCATCCCTGCCATGGCAACTTCGGCGGATGCCGCGGCGAACATGGAGCGCGCCGCGGCGGTGTGCGCGAAGCTCGTGCGATCGCTCATCGAGCTTGCACCTATTGCGCCGGCGGCACGTGAAGTTCCTCCCGTTGCTCCGCCATCCGGCCCTCTCTTTCGTCGCAGGCTGCCGGCGCCGCTCATCAACGTCAACGTGCCTCCGGGCGAAGATTGGGCTGTGGTCTCGACGCGCCTCGGGCTGCGGCTCTACGAGGATTTGGTGGAATTTCGCACCGATCCGCGCGGGCGTGAATACCTGTGGATTGGCGGCGGTGGCGTGCGCCACGAAGAGCTCTCGGCCTCGGACACCGAGGCTCATGACCGCGGCATGGTCAGCGTCAGCGCGCTTCTGCTCGACCTCACCGCGGCAGAAGGCGCGCTCCTCACGGAGCAGATGGCACAAGCGCTATCGCGCTAGCACCCATCGGTGCGATGCTGGGGCGCGCACGCGGCTCTCTGGGCTCTCGACGATCGATCGGAGAGCGCGGCCCTAGGAGTGGTAGAGGGATCCACCATGGCGAAAGCAAAGGGTTCGGTAGCCAAATCGGGAAGAAAGCGCGTGCCGGCTCGGGCGGCTCCCACACCGCGGGGCGTTTCGGGTCGACCACTGCCCGCACCGCTGCGGGTGGTCGTACCGGCGACGAGCGTCGACACGCTGGCCTACGTGCGCGCGCTCATCCGCACCGTCCCCGATTTTCCGAAGCCGGGCGTCCTGTTCAAGGACATCACGCCGCTCTTGGCCGATCCCAAGGGGTTTCACATCGTCATCGACTCGCTGGCCGAGCGATTCATCGGCGAGCACATCGACGCCATCGTCGGCATCGAATCGCGCGGTTTCATCTTCGGTGCCGCCCTGGCGGCGCGCCTCAACGCGAGCTTCGTCCCGGTGCGCAAGACGGGCAAGCTGCCCGCCGCGGTCGACCGCATCTCGTACGATCTCGAATACGGCACTGCCGAGCTCGAAATGCATCGTCACAGCATTCACGAGGGGGCCAAAGTGCTCGTCGTCGACGACTTGCTGGCCACGGGGGGGACGTCGTCGGCGACGGCGCAACTGGTCCGTCGTCAGGGTGGATATGTGGCGTCGTTCGCGTTCGTGCTCGAGCTCGACTACCTGGCCGGGCGCGAACGCCTCATGCCGGTGCCGGTGGTTTCGCTCCTGCATTACGCGCTCGGCGAGTAGCGCCCTACGCGGACCGCGCGGGGTCCTTCACAGGACGTTGCGCTCATACGACGCCCGCCGGAAACGGCATGACGCCTGCGATCTCGGGCTCGCCGAGACAGAGGGCGACGATGCGGTCGATGCCGAGGGCATTCCCCGCCGAAGGTGGCATGCCCTCGGCGAGGGCCGCGAGGAACCGTTCGTCGATCGGGTAGACCGGCTTGCCAGCTGCAGCGCGGGCGCCCTGATCGCGGAGAAACCTCCGCCGCTGCTCGTCAGGGTCGGTGAGCTCGCCGAACCCGTTGCAGAGCTCGAGACCGCCCAGATAGAGCTCGAACCGTTCGCAAACGCGCCGGTCGCTCGGCTTGGCGCGGGCCAGCGAGGCGTGCTCGATGGGGTAGTCGACGAGGAAGACCGGCGTGGTAGCGGCGGCGAGCGCGGGCTCCACGCGTTCGACGAGAAGACGGAAGAAAGCGTCGGCGTCATCGCGCGCCAGCCGGAACACCTCCGCTTCGCGGACGCCGGCGAAGCGCGCGAAAGCTTCCGCCACCGTCATGCGCGCAAAGGGAGGTGCGACGGTGATGGGCGCGTGCTCGCCCGGCAGCCTGCCGTCGGCGTTGAAGGCGGACACGAGCTCGGTCACGAGATCCTCGGTGTCGCGCATCACCTGCTCGACGCCGGCGAAGGCCCGGTACCATTCGAGCATGGTGAACTCGGGGTTGTGGTGGGCCCCCGTTTCCCCGCGGCGAAAGACGTGGGCGATCTGGAATTGTCGCGGCACGCCCGCCACGAGCAGCCTTTTCATCTGGTACTCGGGTGACGTAATCAAGTAGCCGCCCACCGCCTCCACGGCGTCGAGATGCAGGTCGAGTCCCGGAGAGGGGACCAGCAAGGGTGTGTCCACCTCGAGGAACGCCCGCGCCGTGAAGAACGAGCGCACGATGGCGTGCGCGCGCGCGCGCTCGCGCAAGTGGAGCCCGATACCGTCTTCGATGAAGCGTTGCACCTCCGCGCAGGGTGGGGGTGAGCTAGGATCGGGCGCCGCGGGCGCGACGGCGCTCGCATGACGCTCGACGATGCGAACGAGCGCGAGCCCCTGCTCCTCGCGCCGCACCTCGAGGACGACGAGATCGCCAACGGTGACAGGTCCGACGCCAGCGACGGGCACCGCGGCAAAAGCGTCGGCCACGACGATGACGCCGTCACCGGCGCGCGTCACCCGTCCGGCCAGCGCGAACGCTTCTCTCGATGGCAGCGGGAGATCGCTCGGAAAAAGCGGCAGATCGGGCGGGTAGAGGGGATGCTTTTCGCGTGCGGACACTGGAGGGATCGGTAGAGTAACGTTAGAGAATGGCTTACCCCGAGGGCGAGGGCGAGAGAAGTCGAGCGCGCGCGGGATGGGCCAAGGCGCTGACCTGGTGGCTCGCCGTGGTCAGCCTGGGGCTGGGGGGCTACGTCGCCATGACGAGCTTCTCGCCCGGGCCGGGGGTGGGTCCCGTCGTCCGGCCGACGGGGACCATCTTGATGGCGGTGAAGGACTTGGCCCGTCTCGAGACCAACGAGCTTCATCTGGAAAAGGTGATCGATCTCACCGACAAGCAGAGCCGTTTCTTCGGGCTCATCGATACCGCCGACGCCATCCTCCTCATCGCCGCGGGCGACGTCACGGTGGGGATCGATCTCACCAAGCTCGGAGCGAACGACGTGGCGATCGATCGCGAGGCGGGAACGGCGCGCCTCACGCTGCCGCCGCCGGAAATCCTCTCCGTCCGCCTCGATGAGCAACACACCTACGTCTACAGGCGCACGACGGGGGTGCTCGCCGAACGCAACGAGCAGCTCGAATCGAAGGCGCGAAAGGAGGCGATCCGGGCCATCGAAGAGGCTGCGCGCCATGGCGACATCATGGAGAAAGCGCGACGACAAGCAGAGAAGCAGCTGCAGCAGTTATTCGAGAAGTTCGGCGTGAGCCGCACCACCATCGGCTGGCGCCCCGCTTGACCAGATGTCGTTGACGAACCGAAACCAGATCAGCGGATCGATGGCAGGATCCCCCATGGTGTTGCGGTAGGTGGGGGGCTCGCGGAAAAAGCGCGCTGCGAGATCGGCGGCGAGCACCTCCGCTTCCTCGAGGTAGCGCGCGCGCTCGCGGTCGAGATCGAGATCGGGCGCGGTCCAGCTGCGCGGCGCGCCGTTGAAGCGTTCCGCCGCCTGACACAGGGCTTCGGCCGTAAGCTCGATCGGCTCGACGTCGCGCATGGGGCGTTCGAGGTGCTGCCACAGCCCTTCGCGCCAACACAAACGGTAAAGGGGCAGGAAGAGATCTCCGCGCTCGGCGACGAATTCGATGGCACGCAAGACGAATTCGATCTCGGCGTCGCTGCCGTAGTAGGGGAGCGAGACGCGCACCCAGCCCGGCTTGATGCCCACCACGCCGCGCGCGATCTGAGCGCGATAAAGGGAGCTCTTTTTCACATCGATGCCGAGCAAACGGTGACCGTAGGGTCCCGCGCAGGAACACCCGGCGCGATTCTGGATGCCAAAGAGGTGGTCGAGCAGCGTCGACACGAAGTCGTGGTGCAGCCCTTTGACATTGAAGGAAAGAATGGCGAGGCGGGGCAGATCGGTGGGCCCGTACACGTCGATGCGGGGGTGACGCGTGAGCCGCGCGAGCGCGCGCCGCGAGAGCGCCACCTCGTGCTCGAGGATTTGGGCGGGACCGACCATTTCCTTGAGGAGGAAAGCGACGCCCGCGCGAAGATCGCCGATGATGGAGGGCGTGCCGCCCTCCTCGCGGTCGTCGAGTCGTTTCACGTAGTCAATCTGATCGCGCTCGCTGCCGGAGACGTAGTCGACCGTTCCGCCCCCGGGACGTTCGGGCCGGGTCGTGCGGAACATGTCGCGGTGCGCGACCAAGAGTCCCGAGGCGTTGGGCCCGCCCATGAACTTGTGCGGGGAAATGACGAGGGCGTCGATCCGCTCGTCGGCGTCGGCGGGGTGCATGTCGATGGGCACGTAGGGGCCCGACGCGGCGTAGTCGAAGACGGCCAGCGCACCTTCGCGATGCAAGGTGGCCGCCACGCGTCGCACGTCGGTGAGGAGGCCGGTGACGTTGGAGGCCGCGGAAAAAGCGCCGATCTTGAGGGGGCGGTGGCGGTACGCCTGGAGCTTGGCCTGCAAGTCGGTGAGCGAGACGCAACCATGTTCGTCGAGCGCTATCTCGGCGATGGTGGCGATCGAACAGCACCAGGGGAGCTGGTTGGAATGGTGTTCGTAAGGTCCGACGAACACGACGGGCCGGCTGTCCTCGGGGATGTGCGCCGTGAGGTGGTGCTCGCGTTCGAGCGGCTCGGGGATGGTGATGCCGAGCAACCCCACCAGCTTGTTGACGGCGGCGGTCGCACCCGAGCCGACGAAGACGACCACGTCGTCGGGACCGGCATTGATGGCACGGCGAATGACGTCGCGCGATTGCTCGCGCAGCCGTGTCATCACGCGACCGGTCGACGAGACTGCCGTGTGCGTGTTGGCGTAGTAGGGACGCACCTGCGAAAGCCACGCTTCGACGAAATGCACGAACCGGCCGGTGGCGGTGAGATCGGCATAGAAGAGGAGGCGGCGCCCGAACGGCGTGAGAATCGACGCGGTCTTGCCCACTTCTTGGAGCCGGAGAATCTCGGTCGCCTCGTGAAACGTCGGCATGCGCGTTTCTTACACTACTCCCCTCGTTTCTCGCTTCCACCCGTTTCTCGCCGCCAGCGCGTCCATGCCTTGACGCACTGCAACCAAAATCGAGCTCTTGGCACCGCGTCGCGGTCAGCGACCGCCGAAGACCCGCGCGGCGAAGATCGCGATCTGCCCCGCCATCCAGGGTCCGAGCAGCGCCAGCGCGCCGGCCACCGCCAAGAAGCGCGGCAAGTGGGAGATGGTGACGTCCTGAATCTGCGTGGCGGCCTGGAGCACCGCCACGATGAGCCCTACGACCGCCGCGACGGCCACGACCGGGAGCGAGACCGCCACCGCGAGGAGCAGCGCTTCTTGCGCGCTTGCGGCGAGGTCAGCCGGCGCCATCGCGTTATCCGGGCCCGTCGGCCGACGGCGCATCGGCAGCATCATCGACGTCGATGGGCGTCATGACGTCGATGGGAATCACGACGTCGATGGGTGTCATGACGTCGACGTCGAGTGCAGGCGCATCGAAAGCGGCGTCGCCGGCGGTGTCGGGCGACGCGTCGGGAGTGGGGGCATCGGTCGACGACCTGTCGTCGATGCCGTCGGCCGGCGTTTGGTCGATGGACGCGTCGCTTCGGGCATCTGGTGCGTCCCCTGCTGCGCCTTCGGACGGGACGTCCCGTGTGGACGCGTCGACGCCGAGGTCGGCGGGGATGTCAGCCCGCGTGTCGATGGTGGAGCGATCGCCAGTCGTTTCGTTGACCGCGTCGTTGGTGGCCGCGTCCGGCGCGTCCGAATCAGCGCCGCTCTCCACGCCCGCTTCCGCACCGGGCACCGCGGCGTCGACGGGAGGCACACCGCTCGCATTGCAGGCAGCTGCGCTCACCGGCGCCGGCGGTACGGGGCAGCAGATAGAGTGGAACCCCGCGACGTACACCTGCTTGCAAGTAAGGCCCTCCTCACAATCAGCGTTCAGATTGTCTTGGTCGCACCGATCGCCCTCGCCTTGATTGGCGCAACCCGTCGTCATCCACAGGAGTGGACACCAGGCCAAGAAAACGAGCGTGCCCCGGGCAAGAAACTTCATTGGCTCGTCTGCTAGCAGGTTCTCCGTCCACCGCCAACGTCATTCGCGCCGCTCGGGCTACGGGTGGTGCTCCCGGCGCCGGCGTGCCTCGACGGTGGTCGCGAAGAGGCCGACGTACTGGGCGGCGCTCGCCAGCGAATAGACGAGCGAGATGTAGATGAGCCCACGGCCGACGTGGATCAAGTCGACGACACCGAGGTCGAACAACAAGAAATTCATCCGATACGGATACCCGATCATCAACATGAGAATTCCGACCATCTGGAGGGCCGTTTTGGACTTGCCGCCTTCGCCCGCTGCAATGACGACCCCTTCGCTGGCCGCGATCGAACGCAGCCCGGTGATGGCGATGTCGCGGGCCAGGAGCAAGACCACGACCCATGGCGCGATGCGCCCCATCGGGACCATCCATACCAGCGAGGCCATCACGATGAGCTTGTCGGCGAGTGGATCGAGGAATTTGCCGAGGACGCTGACGAGACCGCGCTTGCGCGCCAGGTAGCCGTCGAGAAAATCGGTGACGGCGGCGCCGGCAAACAGCCACGCCGCCCAGTAGCAGTCGCGTGGGCCACCGCGGTCGAGCAGCACGAGGACCAGGGGGATGGCGAGGATTCGCGCCATCGTCAGGAGGTTGGGCAGGTTCAGCGCATCCTCGCGGAGCGTGCGCCGGCGCCTGCGCCGCACCGATTTCGCCGACGTACCCGGAGGGAGGCTCGATGGCGAGCTTTTCACCGACCGACCATGCGCGCGCTGACGGCCGCGAACACGGTGCCTTCGCCCGCGAAGGAGATGAGCCGCTCCGAGCCGCCCGGCGCTTCTTCAGGCGAGAGCTCGCGAGGCAAGAGCCGTCCCGCCCAACCGAGGACGGTCTCGCGCGCGAGGATCGCCGATCGGTCGGCCTTCACTTCGATGGTGACGACCGCTCCCTGGCTGCGCAAGACGACACCGCCCTTGCCGCGCAGCTGCACGAGCGCGACGGCTTCCCCTTCGAACGCCGCGAGACGCCCGTTCTCGTAGGACACCGTATCTTCGAAACCGGCCAGGACATCTTCACGCACGAACAGGAAATCGCCGTCCATGCGAAAAGGCCAGAGGCGCCCACCATCGCCCGGCGCGAGCGCGAGACACCCCGCGCCGGCGAGGGTGACGAGCGGCGTCTCGACGCCGCCGAGCGGCTCCTCGAGGGTGCGGTTGCGCATGCGACGTTGGAGCGTCGATGTCTTGAAGGGCGGACCCTCGGCCGCCAGAAGCTGAATCTGGGAAAGACGCGTGACGAACCCTTTCTCCACCCGCACGAGGACGAGCCCGTTTTGATGGAGGACCAGTCCAGGCGTGCTCGGGAAGGGAAGAAGAAGCTCCCGCGCGAGACGCGCCAGGGGCAGCGCGTCGCCCGCCGTGGATCGCGGTGGGGGGGTGCGCGCGACGGGCGATCCGACGCTGATGGACGGGAGGGGGACGATGGGAAACGATTCCACCGCGAGCTCGACACCCGGACCGACCGGCAGACCGTTGCGCGATGGCGGCACGCGTGAAGGAAATGGCGAGAGGGGCATATCGGGTGGGGCGTCGAACGGCGCGGGCGCGTTGGTCGTGCGCGCGACCGGCTGAATGCCGACCAGCGTCACCTCGCGCTCGAGGTCGGAAAAGGATTCAGCATGGGGGCGGGAATCGGGGGAAGGCTCGGAGAAGCGCGCCACCGGCTCGGGCGGTGGAACCGACAGCGATCGCGCCGGCACGGCGGAGTTCAGGAGATCATCCATGCGGCGGGCCATGCCCGGTTGCTCCCCGCGCTCGAAAGCGGCGCGCGCCTTTTGGTAGTTGCCGAGGCGTTCGTGCACGAGCCCGAGGTAGGCCCAGGCGCGCAGGTGCTGGGACTGGGAGAGAACGAGGGTCTCGAGCAACGTGCGCGCTTTCTCGGGCTGACCGGTCTTCAAGTAACAGAGCGAGAGGTTCTGCGTGAGCGCAGCTTCGCGCGGGTATTCCAGGATGAGCTCTTCGTAGATCTCGATGGCGCGCGGATAGAGCCCCAGCCGAAAGTACACCACCGCCAGAAGGTCTTGGCTCTTGGCGTCGCGAGGCTGAAGTTTGAGCGCCTGCTCGAGCTCGTCTTTGGCTTCGTGAACGCGGTTGTCTTGAAGCAGCTCGCTGCCGCGGTAGAGATGAAAAAGGAAGTCTTCCGTCGTCTCGACTGTCGCCATCCGATGGCGTGAATCCGACGCCCGCCCTCTGTCGCCCGGTCCGCCTTGCATGGCTGGGATCGAGGTTAGCACGACCGGCTTAGCCCCACGCGCGGAGTCGTGCCGGGGCGCGGGGGTAGGGATTTCGTGCTATGGCTCGCCCGTGAGCCGCACCGCGAAAGTGACGCGAAAGACCCGCGAAACCGAGATCATCGTCGAGCTCGACCTCGACGGGTCGGGCAAGGCCGACATCGTCACGCCGCTCCCGTTTCTGTCGCACATGGTCGAGCAGATTGCTCGTCACGGTCTCATCGATCTCACCGTGCGCGCCACTGGGGACGTCGAGATCGACGGGCACCATACGACCGAGGATCTCGGGATCGTGCTCGGCCAAGCGGTCCGCGAGGCGCTCGGCGACAAGGCGGGGCTCGTGCGCTACGGCTCGGCAACCTTGCCGATGGACGAAGCGCTGGTCCTTGCCGCCATCGACCTTTCGGGGCGACCCTTTTTCGTCTGGAGAGTCCCTTTGCCGAAGGCCAAGCTGGGAACGTGGGACGTCGAGCTGGCGCCCATTTTCTTCGAAGCATTCGCGCGCTCGTCGATGTCGAACCTGCATCTTCGTCTGCTCGAAGGGGACAACCTTCATCACATCGTCGAGATCACCTTCAAGGCATTCGCCAAAGCGCTCGCGCAGGCGACGCGCATCGAACCGCGCATCGGCGGCGGCGTGCCGTCCACCAAAGGGACGCTCGGGTAACGGGCCGCGCGATGGGCGTGAAGCAGCGATGAGCACCGTTGTCGTCGTCGACGTAGGAATCGGCAACCTTCGCTCGGTCCAGAAGGCATTGGAGCGCGCGGCCAGCGAGGCGGGTCTCGGGTGGAAGGCAGTCATCACGCCCGATCCCGACGCCATCGCCCGCGCCGATAAAGTGGTCGTTCCCGGGCAAGGCGCGTTTCGCGATTGCGCCATCGCCCTGCGCTCCGGAGTCGCCGACGCGCTGCGCGCGCAGATCGAAAAAGGGACGCTCTTCTTCGGCATCTGCATGGGGCTGCAGACGCTGTTTCGCACCAGCGAGGAAGCACCTGGCTACGAGGGGCTCGCCGTCTTCGAGGGGACCAACGTACGGCTCGTCGATGGGCAGCGCGACCCTGCAACGGGCGAAGCAGTCAAGATCCCTCACATGGGGTGGAACGCCATCGAGCCGTGCGGTGAGGGTCACCCGTACTTGAGCGCGGCGGGCGGCGCGGGAACGCACTTTTACTTCGTACATTCCTACCATGCCATGCCCGCCGACCCGTCGCTGCTCGTTGCGACGGCGCAGCACGGGCCCTTCCGCGTGACCGCAGCGATCGCGCGGCGCAACGTCTTCGCCTCGCAGTTTCACCCCGAAAAGAGCCAGTCGGCGGGCCTGGCCGTCTTGACGGCGTTTCTTCGAAGTTAGCCGCATGCAGCTCTGGCCCGCCATCGATCTGTTTCACGGACAAGCGGTGCGTCTGCACCAGGGCGACTACGACAAGGTGACCGTGTACCACGCCGACCCTGTGGTCCACGCGGCTTCGTGGCGCGGCGTGGCCAAGCACCTGCACGTCGTCGATCTGGAGGGAGCGCGAGCCGGAAAGACGGTACAGCTCGCGCTCGTGCGCGGTATCGTGCAGGCGTTCGGGCCGGGCGTCGAGGTGGGGGGCGGCGTGCGCGATCGTGCCACCATCGAGACGTACCTCGACCTCGGCGCGGAGCGGGTCGTGCTCGGCACGGCCGCCATCCGCGATCCGGAGCTCGTCAGCGCGGCCGCCAGGGCGCACCCCGGTCGCATCGTGCTTGCGCTCGATGCCAAAGAGGGGCTCGTCGCTACCGACGGCTGGCTTTCGGTATCGACGCGCCGCGCGAGCGACGTGGTGCGCGAGCTCGCCGAGCTCCCCCTCGCCGCCATCCTCTATACCGACATCCTGCGTGACGGCACGCGCGTCGGACCGAACATCGAAGCAACAGCGCGTCTCGCCGAAGAAGGTGGGTTACCGGTGCTGGCGTCGGGCGGCGTCGCCACGCTCGACGACTTGCGCACACTGGCGGGCTATCCAGGCATCGCGGGCGCCATCGTGGGGCGCGCCCTCTACGAGGGGGTGTTCACCCTCCGAGAAGCGGTCGCTCTCGCTTCCGACTAGCGCTAAGGACAAACGAGCGGCAGCGCCGAAAACTCCGGTAGGAGCACCGAATACGCCTCGATGCGACGACCGTTCCACGCCGTGTCCGTATATTGAAAATAAATGCGGTTGGCGAGCGGTTGGATGGCGGCGTTGTTGTAGGCGTCGGCGTCGGTGTTGGTGTTGCCGATCACGTAGGTGGGCTTGAGCATCTTCTGGGCCATCATGGCGAGCTCGTCGGTCTTGAAAGTCGCGGCGGCCGCGCCCGACGCTCCTCCGCCGACCAGCGTCGTGTGCAGGATGCCGGGCGGAAACCCTTTGGAGACGATCCAATCTTGCGACGTCTTGACCAGCCACTCGGGTCGCGCGGTCAGGTACATCGGTCGATACCCCTTCGAAGCGAGGACATGGAGCGCCTGCGTGGCGTCGGGATTTGCGTTGGGAACGGTCCCCGTCAGGATGGCAAAGAACTGCGCGGTCTCCGAATCGGTGAGCGTGCCGTCCATGTCACTCACGAACACGGGCGTGCTCGGCGGCACGACCTCGATGAACATGTCCACCGCGGTGAGATCGCCTCCCACGACGAGCCGCACGCGGTGGCGACCGAGGCCGAGCGCCTGCGCCGTCGGGATTTCGAAAAAGATGCGGCCCGTGACGTCGTCGACGCCTTCGACCTTGGGATGGGAAGGGGTCGCGCCGGTGGTCAGGGTGGTGCCGAGCTTTTCCCAAGTCGCTCCGCAATTGCGCAGGAGGTAGACGTCCACTTCCTCGTCTTGGAGGCCGGCTTCCACTGGACCGAGCCCGTATTGGAAGTTACCGATGACCCATTGCGCGGCGCCCGGATTGACGAATTGATCGCGGCCGCGGGGGTTCGCTGCGCCGGCCGGCGCAGCGTGGCGCCATGCTCGGGCCGGACCGGGATCGGGCGCTGCCGCGTTGCAAGCGGGAATCGGAGGGCATGTCGGTCCACTGTCGATGGGGGGTTGCGGTGCATCCGGAGCTCCGGTCTCGGGAGCCGCGCCATCGAAACGGCCACCGTCTGCGTCCGCCGGCCCTCCTTCGGCTTGCGGTCCGGCGTCGGCGCTGCCGGCCGCGCCGCCCGTTGCGCCGCCACCGTCTGCCCCGCCTCCCGCGGCGCCGCCCGTCGCGCTGCCACCACGGCCGCTGCTTCCCCCGCTGCCGGCGGTGCTGCCGCCGCTACCTGCCGTACCACCGGTGGTACCTCCGCTGCCGGTTCCCGCGCCGCCGCCAGTTGCGCCAGCGCCACCGGCGCCTCCGCTCGTGCTGCCCGCGGTGCCGCTTCCGCCGCTGCCGGTTGCCGTGCTGCCGCCGGTGCTCGTGCCGCCGCCCGCGCCGCTGGAGTCGTCTCCTCCACAGCCGAGCGTCACGGCCAGGAACGCTGCCATGAACACTGCCGTCGTTCGACTCGCCATCACGATGCCTCCGCGCCGATATCGCTCGCGCCAGCGCTTCGTAAGAATTTCAATTGAGCCAATGTCGCGCGGTACCCAGCGATTCGAGGCGGGCACGGACCGTCTGTGCTTCGCTGCCCTCGGGGGTAAGCTCCAAAAAGCGCTTCAAATCGGCGCGAGCGACTTCGATGGATCCGAGCCGCGCCGCGAGCATGCCGCGCTCTCGCAGCGCAAAGGGTGCATCGGGTGTGAGCGAGACCAGCCGGTCGAGGGCCAGGAGCGCGCGCGAGTTCTCGCCGCGTGCGAGGTACACCGCTTTCAAGTTGGTCAGCATGCGCGCCAAGATGAGGCGCGGCGACGCCGGCTCGAGGTGCTCGGCACGCAGCGTTTCCGTCGGCCCGACCACGCGCCGCAAGAGGGACAGCAGCGATTTCTCGTCGAGCGTGCGGCCCCCGAAGAACGGATCGACCATCACCGGTGGAAGATGAGGCTCGCCCTGGCGCTCGATGCGCACCAGAAAATGGCCGGGAAATCCGACGCCGCTCGCGGGAACGCCGACCCGCTTGGCGATCTCGCAATAGACGAGAGCGAGCGTGATGGGGATGCCGAGCCTGCGCTCGAGTACATCGGGCAAGAGGCTGTTTTTTGGATCGTAGTAGTCGGCTTCGTTACCGGCAAAACCCTGACGTTCGTAGAGATAGTGTGCCATCTCGAGCGCCTGCGCTTCGGCGGTCATCTGCGCAAGACCGAGCCTCATGAGCGGTCGGGCGAGCTCCTGCAAGCGCGCGAGCACCGAGGGGACGTCGAGATCGTCGTACGCATCGCGCGCGATGAGCGCCGCTCCCAGGGCGACGTCGATGGCCTGTTCGTTCGCGCCGGCAAGTTCCTCGAATCGTGAGAAAGCGCGGCCTTCGGAACGTGCAGGATCGGGCGAGGTCATCGGAGCAGAGGAATGACGTGTCCGGCGGCGCCGCGCAAGTTGCATCGCCGGGGGACTTGGGCGCCGAACGGAACGAATGTGGGAGCCTCTCCCATCGGTGCTTTCCTGCGTCAACTTCCGCGTGCCCACGGCTTGGGCTATGGAGCTCGAGGAGCGCTCGACCATGGACCAGGCCACCCTAGCGAAGGAAGCTGCGTTGAGTGCGGCAAAAACGCGCGCCGAGGAGCTGCGCGCCCAGATCGAGCATCATAACTTCCGCTATTACGTCATGGCGGCGCCAGAAGTGGCGGATGCACAGTATGACGCGTTGGTCCGAGAGCTGCAGCGGATCGAGGCGGAGTACCCAGAGCTCATTACCCCCGATTCGCCGACCCAGCGGGTGGGGGAGAGCGCGAGCGCGCTCTTTGCGCCGGTCAACCATTCTTTGCGTCTGCTCTCGCTCGACAATGCGTTCGACGAAGCCGAGCTCGAAGCTTGGTACGCGCGTGTCGTCAAAGGTCTCGGGCGCAGCCCGAGCTTCGTCTGCGAGCCGAAGATCGACGGTGTCTCCATCGCGGTCACCTACGAGCGCGGCCGCTACGTGCGCGGGGCGACGCGCGGCGACGGCGCCGTCGGTGAAGACGTGACGGCCAATGTACAGACCATCCGTGCCGTCCCGCGGCGTCTGCGAACGGCTGATCCCCCGCAGTGGCTCGAGGTGCGGGGCGAAGTCTTTCTGCGTCTTGCCGATTTCGAGCGGCTCAACGTCGAGCTCGGTGAGGCCGGCAAGACATTGTTTGCCAATCCGCGCAACGCCACGGCCGGGACCCTGCGCCAGAAAGACCCCAGCGTCACCGCGTCGCGTCCGCTCAGTGTTTGCTTCCACGGACTCGTGCGTATCGACGGCAAGGAGCTGCGTTCGTACGGCGAGACGCTCCGCTATTTGCAAGAGGTCGGCCTGCGCGTCCATCCCGAGATGAGACCCTGCGCCACGCTCGATGAGGTGAAGAAGTACGTGGCGAGCATGGAAGAGCGGCGGCACGCGCTGGAGCACGAGATCGACGGCGCCGTCGTCAAGGTCGACGCCTACGCCGATCAGAACGAGCTCGGAAGCACCTCCAAGTTTCCGCGCTGGGCGATTGCCTACAAATTTCCGGCCGAAGAGCAGACCACGCGGCTCAACAACATCATGGTGAGCGTCGGACGCACCGGCGCCGTGACGCCTTTTGCCGTGCTCGAGCCGGTGCGCGTCGGCGGGGTGACCGTGTCCATGGCGACCTTGCACAACGCCGACGAGGTCGAACGCAAGGGCGTGCTCATTGGCGACACCGTCGTTGTGCGCCGCGCGGGGGAGGTGATCCCGGAAGTGGTAGCGCCGATACCGAGCCTGCGCACCGGGCAAGAACGCAAGTTCGTCATGCCGACCGAGTGCCCGGTGTGCAAGGGGCCGATCACGCGTGCCGAGGGAGAAGCAGTGGCGCGCTGCATGAACCTCGACTGCCCTGCGCAGGCGCTCGGTCGTATCGTGCATTTCGCCGGCCGCGGAGCGATGGACATCGCGCACCTGGGCGAACGCACCGCGGCCGAGCTCCTGGAGCGCGATCTGGTGGCCGACGTGGGTGACATCTATTCCTTGACGCCGGAAGACATCGCCAAAGTCCCGCTGTTCAAGGACAAGTCCATCACCAACCTGCTCGAAGCCATCGCTGCTTCGCGCAATCGTCCGATCGACCGGCTTCTCTATGGCTTTGGCGTCAGGCACGTGGGTGCCAGCGCCGCGCGATTGCTCGCCGACCACTTCGGATCCATCGATGCCATCATGGCGGCGTCGATGGAGGAGCTCGCCGCGGTCGACGGCGTGGGGGAAGTCATTGCCCGGGCGGTGCGCGACTTTTTCGATCGAGCGGGAACCGCCGAGGTCATCGAGAAGCTACGCCGCGCCGGCGTGCGCTTCGCGGAAGGACGCAGCAAACCGAGCGGACCGCTGGTCGGCAAGAACTTCGTCATCACCGGGACGCTCGACAAATTCTCGCGCGAGGAAGCCAAGGCGCGCATCGAGGCGTTGGGGGGAAAGGTCACAGCGACCCTCTCCAAAAAAACCGATTACCTCGTGGTGGGGGAGAGCCCCAGCTCCAAGCTCGAAAAGGCCACCAAACTCGGCGTGAAGACCCTCGATCAGGCCGCCTTCCAGGAGCTTCTCGCGGCCGGCGGCGACGGCGCCGCGAGCTAGCACGACGCTGTCCAGGGGGACGGTCAGGGCAGCGTGGCGCGCAGGCGTGTGGCCACTTCGCGCAAGGCGGCCTTTTTTGCGCTGGCGCCGATGAAAACGCAGGCCTCGTCGAACTCGGCTCGGGAGAAAGCGCGGATGCGGTCTTTCATGATCCACGACAGGGCTTTCACTGCGCCGCGCGCGAGCACCGACGACGTCACCACCGCAGTGGGCGGGGCGGGTGCCTCATGTCCGGCGGCGAGCTCGAGGGACGCTTTGCGCTGGGCGGAGTTGGGACTTCCTCCTTCGGTGACCACCAGCTGCGAATCGATCACGTCGGCATTTCGCCGCAGGACATCGAGGTAGAGCTCCCAATCCTTGTCGCTAGGGTGCGTCTTGCCGTGCACGACGACGAGCGTGTGCCCCAACATCTCGACAGCGATGTTTCTTCTTGTGGCCAGACTTCCTACGTTAGCCCAAAAACGCAAGGAGGGTGAGGCGCCGGACCGGGTGCCAGCGGCAGCGGGTCTTTTCCCTCGTTTTAGGCCCCGCCGACCGCGGGGACGGTTTGAGCCGCGCGGCTTCTAATCGAAATCTTCGATTTTCCAGGCTCCGTGCTCGCGCACGAGCTGCAAAGTGCTCGAGCCGTAGGCCATGGTCGCGCGATCGCCCAGCTCTTCGAATTGCGCCGTGGGAAGGGCGGCCTTCAGGGCAGCCGTAATCCGCTGCATCTCTTCCTTCCACGCCCCCTCCCACGACTGCTTCAGACGCTGGGTGTCGAGGCCCTTTTCGAGCTGCGAATCGGGCACGAACCTGAGCATGACGTCGTATCGATTTCGCTCGAAAGCGCGCAAGAACGCGTCGATGGCCTGGCGCGGGGTCAGCTGTCCGTAGAGATCGATCGAAGAACCATCGAGCTTCCAACGCCCCTCTTCGTAGAGGAGCAAGAGACTGTCACCTTTGGGGGAGGTCACGGTGGCGGTGACCACGGGGTCACTCGCTGGACGAGAAAGCGCGTGGGCGATGTCTTTCATCTCCACCGCGTTCTCCTTGACCATCCGTCGGAACGCGTCGGGAGAAATGTTGCGCTTGGCCTCGCTCGATAGAAGCTTGTAAGCGTCGTCGGCGCGACCCTCGTCGAGAGCGCGAGCATAGGCGCGCAACGTCTCGCTCGGTCCTTGCTGCAGTGCGCTGGAATGGCAGGCGAGCAGCGTCAGGCAAGCAAATGGCACGAGAAAGAGACGTCGCTGCACGAGCGCTGGCCTACCACAGAACGGGCGATTCCGTCACGGCGGTCGTCACCAATTGTAGCGAAGTGTCGGCAGTGAGCGTCGGATCGGTACCGAGGCAATGGACGCGCGACCGGCGCTGCTCCATTCGACCTCGATCGTAGGTTTCAGAGCGTCTCACCAATGCTACGGTGGCCATCATGGCCGCAGGCTCTCCCCCGTCCCCGGGCGCGCTGACCGATACCGTTCCCATTCTGCCTCTTCGCAACAGCGTCCTTTTCCCGATGTCGGTCGTCCCCATCAACGTGGGCCGGCCGCGCAGCGTGCGCCTGGTCGAGGATTTGCTCGGTCGAGAGCGCGCGCTCGTCGGCATCTCCAGCCAAAAGAGTCCCGAGCTCGACGAGCCGACGTTCAAGGATCTTTACGAGGTAGGCACCTTGGCGCGCGTGGTGAAGGTGATCCGGCTCGGTCAGAGCAACTACAGCGTCGTGCTCAACGGCCTCGGGCGATTCCGCATTGCGGCGCCGGGCGGGCTCGAACCTTACATGCGTGCCCGGATCACGCGCATCAGCGAGGCGCTGAGCCGCGACGTCGAGCTCGATGCCCTCGGGACGAGCCTGCGCGAATCGACGCGCGAGGTCCTCACCTTGATGCCCAATCTCCCCAAGGAGACGGCGGGGATCCTCGACAACGTGCGCGAGCCGGGCGCCCTCGCCGACCTCATCGCCTCCAACTTCCCGCAGGAACACGCCTCGGTCGCGGACAAGCAGCAAATCCTCGAAGCCTTCGACGTGAAGACGCGGGTGCGTCTCGTGCTTGCCATGGTGGGGCGGCAACTGGAAGTGCTCAAGGTGAAGAGAGAGATCTCCTCCATGGTGCAGGAGGAGATGGGAAAATCGCAGCGCGAGTACATCCTGCGCCAGCAGATGAAGGCCATCAAAGAGGAGCTCGGCGAAGGGGCGGACGACGACGAGATCGAAGAGCTACGCGAAAGGCTCAGGCGAGCCAAGCTGTCGCCCGAGGCCGAGAAGATCGCGCGCAAGCAGCTGCTCCGATTGTCATCGATGCAGCAGCAATCGGCGGAGTTCAACGTCACCAAGACGTATCTGGAATGGCTGGCGGATTTGCCCTGGGCCAAGAGCACGCCCGATCGCATCGAGGTCGCCGACGTCCGGCGCTGTCTCGACGAGGATCACTTCGGGCTCGAGAAGGTCAAAAAGCGCATCGTCGAATACGTCGCTATCCGCAAGCTGCGCAAAGACAAGAAGGGCCCCATCCTCTGTTTCATTGGTCCCCCCGGCGTCGGAAAGACGTCCCTCGGTCGCTCCATCGCGCGTTCGATGGGTCGGCGCTACGGTCGCATCGCGCTCGGCGGCGTGCGGGACGAGGCCGAGATCAGGGGCCATCGCCGCACCTACGTCGGCGCGCTCCCCGGCCGCATCGTGCAGGCGCTGAAGAAGGTGGGCACCAAGAACCCGGTGCTCGTTCTGGACGAGGTGGACAAGCTCGGCGTCGACATGCGCGGGGACCCGGCCGCGGCGCTCCTGGAAGTGCTCGATCCCGAGCAGAATGTCACGTTTCAGGACCACTACATCGACTGCGCCTTCGACGTGTCGCAGATCACCTTCCTCGCCACTGCCAACAACTACGACACCATTCCGGCCGCGCTCCTCGACCGCATGGAAGTCATCGACGTCAGCGGCTACACCCGCAACGAGAAGCTGAGCATTGCGCGCGAGTTCCTCGTCCCCAAGCAGCTCTCGGAGCACGGACTCACCGACGAGCGGCTCGAGTTCGAGGGCGACGGCATCTGCACGCTCATCGATTCCTACACCAAGGAGGCCGGGGTTCGTAACCTCGAGCGCGAGATCGCCTCGATGTGCCGCTACGTCGCGGTCCGTCTCGCGGAAGGGGAAGACCCGCACGAAAAGGTGACGCCCGAGCTCGTCGAAAAGGTGCTCGGCGCCCACAAATACCACTCCGAGATGGCGGAGCGGCGCGGAGAACCCGGCGTCGCCACCGGTCTCGCGTGGACGCCGGCCGGCGGAAAGATTCTCTTCATCGAAGCCTCGAAGATGCCCGGCAAGGGAAACACCACGCTCACCGGCAACATGCGCAGCGTGATGCAGGAATCGGCGACGACGGCCGTTTCCTTCGTTCGCTCGCGCTCCGACCGGCTCATGTTGCCGGCCGAATGGCTCAAGCTCATCGACCTGCACGTGCACGTTCCCCAGGGGGGCATTGCCAAGGACGGGCCCAGCGCAGGCGTTACCGTCTTCGCCGCGGTGGCGTCGCTTCTGCTCGATTGCCCGGTCAGACCCGACGTGGCTATGACGGGCGAAATCACGCTGCGCGGCAATGTGCTGCCGGTGGGGGGCATCAAAGAGAAAGTCCTCGCTGCGCATCGGGCCGGGCTGAAATGCGTGCTCATTCCGCACCGCAACGAGCGCGACCTCGACGACATTCCGGCCGAAGTGCGCGCCGAGCTCGACATCAAGCTGATCCGGCGGATGGATGAGATCCTCAGCCTGGTCCTCGAACCGATGCCGCCCAAAGCTCAGGACAGCGCGCCGCCGATCGACGGTAGCGCGGCCGCGCGAGACGCGTAGCCCGCCCCATGAACTGGGTCCTGCGATCTCGCGCCCAGACGGTGGCTGCGATCGTCGCATTCGTTGGCCTCTTGGTGGTGGGCTTCATGCCGCTCTTCGGCGGGCCGGGGTACGAAATCGCACTCGCCGCGGGGCTGATGTTGCCGACCGTTGTGGCGGTGGCCACGGCGTTCGATGCCATTCGCCGTCGCACGGGGCCTTTCGAATCACTCTCGCGCGGCGTCGCGGCGGGCACGCTCATCGCGCTGGTCGGCTACGTCACCGTGATCCTGCATGGGCTCCGCGCCGGCTTTTGCGACGCTGCCGGGGGCACCGCCATGTATGCGCTCGGCCCGCTCTTCGGCGCTGTCATGGGGGGCGCCTGGGGTGCGCTGGTGGGGGAGCTCGTCCTTACACTTCGGAGTCCGGTGCTACGCATCGTGCTCGCCGTCCTCGGTAGCGCGCTCGGACCTTTCGTCAGCATCCTGCTCAGCGTGTGGCGCTTTTACAGCACGCCCACCATCTTCGCCTTCGACCCCTTCTTCGGGTTTTTCTCGGGCACTCTTTACGACACGGTCGTCGAAGCGACGATTCCGCTGCTCACGTACCGTCTCGGCTCGTCCCTCACTTTGATCGCGGCCGGCGTTTTCGCGGCGCACCTCGTGCATGGTGAGGAAGGAAAGCTCGCGCTGCGGTCGCTGCATCGGCCGGGGCTGCCGCTGCTCGGAGCGGCTTGCGCCTCGGCCAGTCTCGTCTTGACGCTGGAGGGGTCGCGGCTCGGTCATTGGCAAACCGCTGCCACCATCGAGCGCGATCTCGGCGCGCGCATTGCTGGCGGCCGCTGCGACGTCATCTACTCGCGCACGATGCGCGCCGAGGAAGCGCGCCTCTTCGCGCGCGATTGCGACGAGCAAGTGCCAGCCATCGAAAGGTACTTCGAAGTCGCCAACACCGGTCGGGTGACGGCCTATCTCTTTCGCAATCCGGTCGACAAGCGGCGGCTCATGGGAGCAGGAGATACGTTCATCGCCAAGCCGTGGCGGCGCGAGGTCTACCTGCAAGCGGCCGGTTATCCGCACGCCGTGCTCGGGCACGAGATCGCGCACGTGGTGGCGGGTTTCTTTGCGCCAGGCCCGTTTCACATCGCCGGCAAATGGCGAGGTGTCAGGGCCAACCCCGGCCTCATCGAAGGCGTCGCCGTGGCCGCCTCGTCGGAGGACGACCCGCTGACGCCGGCCGAGTGGTCGCGCGCCATGCTCGATCTTCGGATTCTGCCCCCGCTTTTGCCGCTCTTTTCTTTCGATTTCTTGGGGGAGAACGCCTCCAAATCGTACACCGTGGCGGGCTCCTTCGTCCGTTTCGTGAAGGCCAAATTCGGGGCGGCGACGGTGCGCGCGTGGTACGGCGGCGCCGCGCTGTCCGACCTCACGCACAAGCCGTGGGACGTCATGGAAGGGGAATGGCGCGCGACGCTGGCGCAGGTGAAGGTGCCCGAGCCGGCCGAGGCCGTCGCCCGCGCGCGCTTCGATCGCCCCGCTCTCTGGGGAAGGCGCTGCCCGCACACCGTCGATCTCTTTCGCAAGGAGGCGGAACGCTCGGTCGAGAAAGGGGATTATCTCCAAGCGCGGCGAAGCTACGAAGACCTCTTGCAGCTCGACCCGCGCGACGACAATGCCAGGCTGGCCATCGCCGGTTGTCTCTTGCGGCGCGATGAGAAGCAGGAGGCGCGCAAGCTCCTCGCCTCCATCCTCGCCGACGAGGGCGCATCGCGTCTGGCGCAAAATCGTGCCCTTTCGCAGCTGGCCGATCTCGATCTCGAGAGCGGCGACTACGATCGCGCCGCGCAGCGCTACGGGCAGCTCGCCTCGCGATCGTTCGATGAGGACTCGTTGCGCACCATCGAGGTCAAGGTGGGGGCGCTCTCCGATCCGCGCGCGCGCCGCGCCATCAGCGCTTTTTTGGTGGGATCACCCGAGCGGGGGGTCGATTCCATGACCGCCGGTGCGCTGCTCGGAGCATGGGCCGCCGAAGATCCGACCGACGGTCTTCCCGAATATTTGCTGGGCAAAGACCTCTTGAACCGCGGCCTCTTTCCGGAAGCGGCGGAACGACTCGATCGTGCGCTCGCCAAGCGGCTCCCTCCGGGGCGCGTGCTGCGCGAAGCGCTGCGCCAGCGAACCATCGTGGCCTGCGCCATGGGCGACGCGCAATCGGCGCGCAAGGCGTACGACATCTGGCTCGACAAAGGGGCCGAGCCTTTCACCGCACGGCGCGAAGCTTTGCAACGCCTGCTCGAGAGGTGCACGGGCGCCGTCAGGTGAGCGGGTCCGGTCGCCGTCGTGGCCGGCGTACCTCGTCCCGCGTCACTCCGTGCCGGGCCTCGCGCTGGTCAAAGGAATCGGGATCCACAGCGCGCGCGCTTCCGTGGCCGGACCGCGTCGCGAGTAACCGGCCAAACCGAAGAGAACGTTCCACCAGTGTCCGTCCGGCGTCTCACCGTAGGAGAACGCGGGGAAGATGTGCAGCTCCCAGTCGAGGCCGGTGCCGAGCCTCCGCTCGCGGTAGTAAGTGGGGCCCGCCAGGATGGAGACCGTCGTGTCGTCTGCAAAGCGCCAGTAGAGCGGAAAGGCGATGGTGGTGCGCGAATGGGGCGATGCGAAATCCCAGAAGAACGGCGCGATGACGGTGTGGGTCGTTTCGTAGGTGCGCCCGAGGTAGAGGATGGGGTGAATGTTCGTCGCCCACCCCTGGATGTCGTGGGTGTGCTGCACGAACGGCGTCACCCATGTCGTCTCGCTCAAACCGAAGCGCTTGAAGTGCCCAAAGAACGGAAAGAGGCCGATGTCGTCGTTGCGCGGGCTCGTCGAACGATAAAAGAACGGGAAGAGAACGGTGCTGGAAAGCCCGGTGTCGGGGTCCTCCCAGTGCCAAAAAAACGGCGTCACCATATCGAGCGTCGAGCGGCCCCGGTAGCGCGCGTAGAGCCAGGTCGCGAACAGCGACTCTCCCTTTTCGCCGCGTGATGTCACGAAGAGCGGATTGATGAAGAGCCGCGCGTTCCCTTTGTACCCGTAGTGGAAGAGCGGAAAGACGGTGAGGTGATCTTCGTTCTTTCCCCAGTTGTGCCAGAAGAGGGGAAGGACGTTGAAAGCGTCGCTCTCCTTGGTGTGCTTCCAGATGAGCGGGCCCCAGATGTTGATCGAAGAATCGTCGATCTCGTTGTAGCGATAGTAATGAAGCAGCGGCGGGACGAGCTCGTAGCGCGCCCGCTCGCTTTTTCCCGCGAAAAAGAGAGGTGGCACGCCGTAGTCGATGTCGCTGGCGCGGCTCGGCGTACACGACGAAGAACCGTTCCACGAGCAGTAGTAGGGCCCGATGAGGTTGAACCCCCCCTTGTCGTCGTGGTGCGTGAACGTGAGGAGCGGCGGGAGATGGAGATAGCCGCCTTTGGCGCGTGACCCGCTGAAGACGAGAGGCGCGAGCCAATTGTCGTGCTCCTGGGGAGCCTCACGATGCATGAAGGGCCCCACGATCGTGGTGCGCGTGTCGTCGTCCCGCATGTTCCAAAACACCGGGAAGAGAATGTCGGCATCGTGTTTGCTGCTGCGGCGGTTGAAGTACAGCATCCCGTAGAGCGAGGCGCGGTCGTTCGGTTGCTTGCGCTCCATCCACACCGGGAACACCGTCTTGAAGCTGTATTGCCCGCTCTTTTCGGAGTAGTAGGGCGGGATCACCAGGCGCCGCATCGTCGTCCCGCGCCCCTGCTCGATCTCCCGCTCGGCGTCGGTGCCGATCTGCTTTCTGATCTCCGGTGACATCTCGAGCGGGTCGACGGGGAGGGACGGCTCCGTGCCCGAGAACTGCATGCTTTCGTCGCTGGCGCCCGATGCGGCGTGCGTCACCGGTTCGTTCGCCTTCGGGGCCGCCTTCGTCGCTCGCGGCGGCGGAGGTCGTCCCATCCCGCCCCCGGGAAAGCCTTGCGCGTGCGCAGCTCGTACGCCTCCCGTGAGCGAGGCGACGAGCACGACGGAAACGACGATCCGGCGAATGGTCTCGATCATGCCCCCCCGGGCGGGCGCGAAGATCGGATCCGATCGGCGAGGATGCGCGCCACGTCCGTTCGAGAGAGATCCTCCTGGGTGTGTCCGGCGAGATCCTTCACCTGGACGGTGCCTTGCTTCATCTCTGTCTCCCCCACCACGATGCAATAGGTGGCTGCGACGGTGTTGGCCCGCCTGAGCATGCTCTTCAGCGACGTCGCTCGACCGTCGACGTCCGCCACGACGCCATAGCGACGCAGGCTCCGCGCGATGCGCAGCGCCTCCACCGTACTCGCTTCACCGAGCGGCGCGAGGTAGACGGATTTGCGCGCGGGCGGGGGCGTTTGTGGCATCGCCAAGAGCAGTCGCTCGAGACCGAGCGCAAAGCCGATGGCCGGGACATCGGGCCCTCCCAGCTCGCGCACCATCCGGTCATAGCGCCCCCCGCCCCCCAAGGCGTTCTGCGACCCGAGCTCACTCGAGCCGCTGCGTAGCTCGAAGAGCGTGCGTGTGTAGTAGTCGAACCCGCGCACGAGTCGCGCGTCGACGACGTGCGGCGTGCCGAGCTCGTTCAAGTAGCGACAAAGACCGTCGAAGTGCGCGCGATCGTCCGCTTCGAGCACGTCGAGCACCGAGGGTGCACCAGCCACGATGGCGGCATCGCGCGCGTCCTTGGAATCGAGGATGCGCAGGGGGTTGGTCGATAGACGGCGCTGCGAGTCCTCACTGAGCTCGTCTTTTTTCGGCGTGAGGTAGGCGACGAGCTCGTCGCGATAGCGCGCTCGGGTCCCGGCGGCGCCGAGCGTGTTCACGTGCGCCGTGATGTCGGTGATGCCGAGCTGACCCATCAACCGCACCAGCATGTCGATCATTTCGGCGTCGACGGCGGGACCCGGATCGCCGAACACCTCGCACCCGGCCTGGTAAAACTGCCGGTAGCGACCCTTCTGCGGACGCTCCGAGCGAAACATCGCGCCGAGGTAATACCAGCGGCTCAGGGGCTCCTTGGTATTGACGTGGTGCTCGACGTAGGCGCGGGCGACGCCGGCCGTCCCTTCGGGTCGAAGCGTCAGCTCTTCGCCGTGGTGCGCAAAGGAGTACATCTCCTTTTCGACGATGTCGCTCACCTCGCCGATCTGGCGGGCGAAGAGCGCGGTGGCTTCCACGAGAGGAGGGCGGACTTCTTCGTAGCGGTAAAGCTCGACCTGCGTCCGAAAGACGTTCTCCAGACGATGCCAACGCCCGATTTCATCGGGGAGGACGTCGTTCATCCCCTTGACGGCGCGAAGGTTCATTCGAGAGCCCCCGCTTATGGTCGGGCCAACCGTCCGGGTCAACCCGTTTCAGGCCTGTCGTCCCGGTCGGCGTCGGGGTCTCGCCCTCCGTCTTGCCCGGGGGGACGGAAGTCGACACGGGGTTCGACGGGCGTCTGTGCTAGAGCGTTGGGGCTACGGGATGCGTGTGGCGGCCGTTGATCTCGGGAAGGTACGCGTGGGGTTGGCCGTGTCCGACGAGCTCGGCCTGGTGGCGCATCCGCGCTCCCCACTGGCCGGCGGGCAACCGCGCAGGATCATCGCCGAGCTCGTTCGGCTCGCAGTGGCCGAAGGGATCGACCGATTCCTGGTGGGTCTTCCCCTCGATCGACAAGGGGAGGAAGGGCGCGAGGCCGGGCGTGCGCGCAAGTTCGCCCAGGCGCTCGCCGACGCCGCGGGACGAGAGGTCGAGCTCGTCGATGAGCGCTTGTCGACGGTCGAAGCGTCGCGCAGGCTGCGCGAGGGTGGCGTCTCCGCGAAAAAGGGGCGCAAACTCGTCGACGGCGTGGCCGCCGCGGTCCTCCTGCAAGCGTGGCTCGATCAGCGCCGAAGGGACCGCTCTTGAGCCGCCCCCCGGGTCGGCTCCCGGGCGGCAGCGACCGCCCCCCGGGCGGCGCTGGCGGTCCGAGCTCTCCGCCCGGCGGCTCGCGTCCACCCGGTCTGAAGTCACCGCGTCCGCCCGGACGATCGATCCGCCCCTCGATGCGGCCGGGCCGCACGGTGCCCCCCGGTACGCGGCGCCGCTCGTCACGTCGTCCTCCGCCGCCCCCCAAGAACAACGCCGTGCGCTTGGTCGTCGCCGCGGTCGTCTTGTCGCTCGGGGCGCTCTACTTCACGCTCGTCATCGGCTACGGCAACTCGCGCGGCCCTGGCGCGGGGCGCGACGTCGATCTCGAACTACCGAGCGGCGCCAACGCCGACGAGATCGCCGAACGCCTCGACGCCGCGGGGCTCGTGCGGCGCCCGCAGCTCTTCGCGCTCTACCTGCGTGCCGTCGGCGCGACCGGGCAGCTTCGCTCGGGTCGGCACCTCTTGAACGACGACCTTTCGCCGCGCGGGCTCGTTCGCCGCATGCAGCGAACGCCGACCCAGGAGAAGGCGCGGGTCGTCATTCCCGAGGGCTACACACGTTTCGACATCGCCCGTCGCCTCCAGGTCGCGCGGGTCTGCTCGGCGCGGGCGTTCCTCGATGCCACCGGCGATCCCGCGCTGCTCGCCGAGCTCAAGGTCCCCGGCGACTCCGCCGAAGGGTACCTTTTCCCCGCCACGTACGAGCTTGCGCTCGACAGCGATCCGAGCCACGTCGTTTCGCGCATGGTCTCCGAGTTCACCAAGCGCTACGAACGGTTGACGCGCGAGAATGCCATGGGAACCGAAGCCTTGCGCCAGCGGATGTCGTGGGGTCAAGCCGAGATCGTCACGCTCGCCTCGATCGTCGAAAAAGAGGCAGCGGTCGACGACGAGCGCCCACTCATCGCGTCCGTCTTCTTGAACCGGATGAGCGACCCCGCCTTCAACCCCAAGCGACTGCAATCCGACCCCACCAGCGCATACGGCTGTCTCGTGATGCCCGATCGCATCGGATCGTGCCGCGCCTACAGCGGTCGCGTGACGCCAGAAATGAACGCCGACGATACTAACCCCTACACCACCTACCGGCACGAGGGTCTGCCCCCCGGCCCTATCGCCAACCCCGGTGAAAAGTCGCTGCAGGCCGTACTCGTGCCCGCCGAGACGCGACACCTCTACTTCGTGGCGCGCGGCGGCGGGCACCATACGTTCAGCGACACGTTCTCCCAGCACAACGAAGCCATCCGCCGTAACCACGCCGCCCAGCCGTGATCTCCTCCCTCATGCGCAAGCGCCTATCCCGTGATCTGCTGTTGGCTGGCGATATTGGCGGAACCCACGCGCGCCTGCGGCTCTACGATCGCGCGCACCACGTCGTGCACGAGGCAGTGTTTCCAAGCCGCAAAGCGCCCTCGCTCGCCGCCATCCTGCGCACGTACCTCGCGTCGCAGAAAGCGCGCGTCGCGGCCGCGGTGCTCGGCATCGCCGGTCCCGTCGTGGGGGGCGTCGTCCGCGCGACCAACCTGCCGTGGACGGCTGACGAACGCCGACTGGCGCGCGATCTCGACATTCCCAAAGTGCAGCTCGTCAACGATCTGTCCGCGCTCGCCGTCGGGTGCACGCGCATCGCCAAGGCATCCCGCGTGGTCGTCGCCGAGGGGCGCGCCGTCAAAGGTGGCAACGTGGCCGTCATCGCCGCCGGGACCGGACTCGGCGAAGCGCTGCTCATCTGGGATGGCGCGAAATTCCTTCCCTGCGCCACCGAGGGGGGGCACTCCGATTTCGGCCCCACCACCGAAATCGAAATCGAGCTCTTGGGCCACCTTCGCAAGCGGATGCACGGCCGCCACGTGAGCACCGAGCACGTCCTCTCCGGGCCGGGACTCGGGCGCATCTACGATTTCTTCCTTGAACGTCTCGGCGCCCCGGACGTCGCTCATCGCACGACGTCCGGCGATCGCAACGCCACCATCGCCGAGCTCGGCCTCGCCAGAAAGAGCCGCGCCGCTGCCCAGGCCGTGGACCTTTTCGCCTCCGTCTATGGCGCGGAGGCGGGTAACGTCGTTTTGCGCGGCCTGGCGCTCGGCGGGCTCTTCGTCTGCGGAGGGATCGCGGCGCGCATTGTACCCGCCAAAAAGGCCGTGTTTCTCGCGGCGATGCGGAACAAAGGGCGGATGGCGAAGCTCCTTCGCCAAGTCCCGGTCACGCTGGTCGACGACCGGTTCGTCGGTCTCATCGGCGCAGGGCATCTGGCGGCGCGCCTCGCGGCGGAGTAAGCAGCGGAGCCTGGAGGAAAAACGAGGATGCCCCGCGACTACGATTCGAAGCTCGTCGAAAAGGCCGTCAAAACGATCCAGATGCTCTCGGTCGACGCCGTGGAGAAAGCCGCGGCCGGACATCCCGGCGCGCCGATGGGGCTCGCGTCCATCGCCTTCGAGATATGGACGCGCCAGCTGCGCTACGACCCCACCGATCCCAAGTGGCCGAACCGCGACCGCTTCGTCCTTTCGGCGGGGCACGCGTCGATGCTTCTTTATTCGCTCCTGCACCTCTCGGGGTACGACCTTCCCCTCGACGAGCTCAAGCGCTTCCGCCAGTTCGGCTCGAAGACGCCGGGACACCCAGAAAACTTCTTGACCGCCGGCGTCGAGGTGACGACGGGCCCGCTCGGGCAGGGCATCTCCAACGCGGTGGGCATTGCCGCCAGCCTGAAGATGCTGGCCGCGCGTTTCAACACCTCCCAGTCGCCGCTCATCACCGCGCGCGTCTTCGGTATCGCCTCCGACGGCGATGTCATGGAAGGGATCTCGGGCGAAGCCGGGAGCCTCGCGGGGCACCTTGGTCTCGACAACGTCGTGTTCTTCTATGACGACAACCACATCACCATCGACGGCAAGACCGACCTTGCCTTCAGCGAAGACGTCGGCAAGCGCTACGAAGCATACGGCTGGTTCGTCCAGCACATCGACGGGCATGACCATGCCGCCATCCGCACCGCGCTCGATCGCGCGGTCGCCGAGCCGGCGCGCCCCTCGTTCATCGTCGCGCGCACGCACATCGCCCAGGGATCCCCGGGCAAACACGACTCGGCCAAGGCGCACGGCGAGCCGCTCGGCGCCGCCGAAGTCAAAGCCACCAAGGAGAACATCGGCTGGCCGCTCGAACCGACGTTCCTCATTCCCGACGACGTGCGTGCCCTCTTCGCGGCGCGCGCTGAAGACGGCAAAAAAGAGCGCGCCGCGTGGAAGAAGCTTGCCGACGCGATCGAAAAGGACAGCGGCGAAAAGGGCGTGCTCTTTCGCAAGCTGATGACCAAAGAAGTTCCCGCCAATCTCTTGGAGGAGCTCGTCAAGGTCGCCCCCACGCAAGACGGCGCCACCCGCGCTCACGGCGGTGTCATCGAGCAGCGCGCCGCCGCGCTGGTCCCCTCCCTCGTCGGCGGCTCGGCCGATCTCAATCCTTCGACCAAGACGTACATCGAAGGTTCCCCTGCCGTTGCCAAAGGCCAATTCGCAGGGCGCAATGTTCATTTCGGCGTCCGCGAGCACGCGATGGGCGCCTTCGTCAATGGCATGGCCGCGACCGACGGCTTCATCCCCTTCGGCTCGACGTTTCTCATCTTCAGCGACTACATGCGACCCGCGATTCGCCTCGCCGCGCTATCGCATCTGCAATCGCTCTTCGTCTTCACCCACGACAGCGTGTACGTCGGCGAAGATGGCCCCACCCACCAACCGGTCGAGCATTTCTGGGCCCTTCGTCTCATTCCGAACCTCGATTTCGTCCGTCCCGCCGACGCTCTCGAATGTGCAGCAGCCTGGACCCACGCCCTTCAGCGACGAAGTGGTCCCACGGCCATCGCCCTCACCCGGCAAAAAGTGGCCAACATCCCCCGCGCCTCCGGATTCGACCCTCAAGTCATGCTCCGTGGTGCGTACACGATTGCCGAGGCGAGCAGCGCCCCCACCCTCGTCCTCATCGCCACCGGATCCGAAGTGGAGCTCGCCGTCGGCGCCAAAGCGAAGCTCGACGCCGAGGGGCAAAAGGTGCGCGTCGTTTCCGCGCCGTGCTGGGAGGCATTCGCCCGCCAAGAGCCCGCCTACCGCGATCAGGTGCTCCCTCGAGGTGTGAAGCGCGTCGTCATCGAAATCGGACGGTCCGACCCCTGGCGCGGCGTGGTAGGGCCGGACGGACTCGTCATTGGTTGGGACAAGTTCGGTGCTTCGGCACCGAACAAAGACATCCAGCAGCACTTCGGCTTCACCACCGACGCAGTGACGGAAAAAATCCGAGGTTGGTTGAAATAGCGACCCTTCGACGCGGCCATCCGCAACTGAAGAGGAGAGGGGGTTGGGATTGATCATGAGAGAAGACACGCGGCCCGAAACACCCCTGGCCAAGTCGACTTCCGACACGCCCACGCCCCCGTCGCCGAATCCGTGGCGCCGCCCAACGGCTCCTGGGCTGAACCCCGACGCGCAGTTCGGCGCCCCGGGCGGCGCGCGTTTCGACTGGGCGGTAGGCTCGGGCAGGGTGCGCACGTTTCAAGCAAGCGGTCCCGCGGGTTTGGCGCTCACCATCGTCGTGTTCGTCGCCATCGGGGTGCTCATCGCCTTGTTTTTCGTGCTGGCGATCGGAGTCGGTACCGTGCTCGCCGTCGGTGCCGGCGCGGTCGCCGCCCTTGGTCTCGGGGCGAACATGTTTCGCCGCCGATTTCCGGGCGCACAGCGCAACATGCTCGGCCCTGGGGAGAGGTAAAGAACTCCGATCGATCCGAGGGCAGCCGCGCGCGCTGACGCTCAGGCAATCGCAATTCCCTCGAACGCTCCGCGCAGCACGATCGCCGCGAGCTCGTCGTTTTCCCGTCCTTGCAAGCCGGGCAACATGAGCCGGCGCTCGAGCGACAGTGACGCAAAACCGTGCGCCGCCGACCACGCCACGAGCGCCGCATCGACGGGCGGTCCGCCGCGAACGAGCCCCGTTTCCTGGCCGTCGCGGATCGCATCGACGAGCAGCGCGAACATCCGATCGCTCGCCACGCGAAGCTCGGGATGAGCGTCGCGCGTCGCCGTCTCGGCGCTGAACATCAGCTGGTACAGCCGACCACGCCGCAGCGCGTGCCGCACGTACGCCTCGCCGAGCAGCGCGAGCCGCGAACGCGCGCCGGTCGCGGCTCGCATCGCCGATTCGAGCGAAGCCGTCATCTCTTCGAATCCGCGCGTCGCGATGGCCGCGAGTAGCGCTTCGCGCGTGCGAAAGTGGTAGTGCGCCGCGGTATGGGTCACGCCGGTGCGCCGTGCCACCTCGCGCACGGTGATCGACGGGTGCCCCTGTTCTTGAACGAGCTTCGTCCCCTGGTCGACCAGGGCGCGGCGCAGATCGCCATGGTGGTAAGCGTGGACGGTCTTTCGGCCACCCTTCGAATTCTTGATTGGTTTCCGTGGCATCGAGTGCCCTCCCAACATAGCTGAGGGGCCCATCTTTACAACGGAAAGATGGGATCTATCTTTCCACTGGTCAGATTGAAAAGGAGGCCCCTCATGGCACCGCTCATCGTCCTCGTATCGTCGTTCGTCCTGTTCAGGCTCGCCGGCCTCGCCGGTATCAGCGCCCTCGACGAGACGTCGCTCCCGCTGCGCATCGCCGTCGCCTCGATGTTTCTTCTGACGGCGTCCGCTCACTGGGGAAAGAGGCGCGCCGATCTGGTGCGCATGGTCCCGGCACGGATCCCGCGCCCCGAGCTCGTCGTCACCGTCACCGGCGTGCTCGAGCTCGTCGGCGCCGTCGGGATGCTCGTCCCCGCGACGGCGCCGTACGCCGCGGTGGGTCTAGCGCTCCTTTTGGGGGCGATGTTTCCAGCGAATATGAACGCCGCGCGCGCGAAGCTCAGCATCGGCGGGCGCCCGGTGACACCGCTCCCGCAGCGGAGCGCGATGCAACTGGTTTTTCTCGCCGCCGTCCTCGGCGCAGGCTCGATCGGCTGCTAGGAAAGCAGCATGCCGAGCCTGCAAGATACCTACGCGCCGAACAACGAGTGTTTCGGATGCGGCCCCGCCAACTCCCATGGTCTCAAGATCAAGAGCTTCGTCGAAGGGGACCAAGTCGTTGCCACCTGGCAACCGGCCCCGTATCACCACGCCTTCGCCAACATCTTGAACGGCGGCATCATCGGCGCCTTGCTCGACTGCCACAGCAATTGGACGGCAGCGCACGCCCTCATGAAAGCGACAGGCGCCACCGAACCGCCCTGCACCGTCACCGCCGATTTCCACGTGAAATTGAAGCGCCCCACGCCCATGGACGCTGGCCCAGTGAACCTGCGGGCGAAGGTCGCTGCCTTGGAGGGCGACCGCGTCGTCATCGAGGCGGAGTTAGAGGCGGGAGGAAAAGTGACCGCGACCTGCCGAGGGACGTTCGTCGCCGTCAAAGAGGGCCACCCCGCGTACCACCGGTGGTAGGGCAGGGGACGTCGAGAATGCGCAGTCACCCCAGGCATGCCAAGTGCCGCGGATACCCAACGACGCGTGGTGCTTGCGAAACCTCCTTGCCCCCGCTACGTTGCGGCCCGCTTTCGTCCAAAACTAAAAATCCGGTCCCCATCGTCTAGCCCGGCCCAGGACACAGGGTTTTCATCCCTGGTACAGGGGTTCGAATCCCCTTGGGGACGCCAGTTTGTGCTTTAATTTTGCATAGTTGCGCCTCTCCGATTGTCATGGAGACGATTGGAGAGACAATCGATGAGCCGAGGAGATCGGCGGCCAGCGCGGGGAACACTTCGCCCGCGTCGTCGCCGAGGTCTTCGGCGGGGCGGATGTACTTTTGCGTCGTGTTGAGATCCTCGTGACCGGCGGTGCGCTGGATCTTCAGAGGGTCGTCGCCGCGGATCGCGCGCCATGTGATGCCGGTGGCGCGGAGATCGTGGAATCAAAATATTTTCCGACATACGTTTCGTATCAGCCACAATGTGACCGAACTTCGTGCAGGGGCGCGGTGCGCCGTCGCCGATGAAGGCTCGACAAAGTCCCGTTCGATCGGCTGGGCATCGGCATGGTCAGCTCGAAGCTCTGCCTGCTTGAAAGCGGCGGCGGAGGCGTACCGGTTCACGCGGCCCTTCGGCGAGCGCGAATCGCTCGGATCTGGTTCTGGTCGAGGATCCCGCGCTTTCGTGCCTGCCGAAATGCGGCCTCGACGAGCTCCGGCGAAACATGCGCGTCGACGCAGTCGAGCAGCGTCCGAAGCACGTTGGTAATGGGCAGCGGGCCAATCTCGATGCGGTCACTCTTGGGCACGTCGGCGAAATGAACGAGTACTCCCTTCGGCAGGCGGAGACGACGTTTCGCCCATGCCGTCGGGAGCGTGAGGTGCACTTTGCGTGGAAGAGCGTCTGATAGGTTGTGAAGCGTGTTTAGTTTCGTGCAACAGCTCGAGCAAGAGCGCACTGACCCAAAGCGCGGCCCAACCTCCGAAGCGTGACCGGCCATCGGCAGCCATGTGCGGGGTCTCTTTACGACGGCGATCGACTACGTCGTCGCGACGAGCAACTCCTCCGAGTTGTTCGGCGGACGAAGGCCGTCCGCCCTGCCCGCGAAGTAGCGCTGGGCAAGAACGGCTGCCGACACGTGCTGAACGTCTCGAAAGCCGGCTTCGCTGGCCAGCGCGAGTATCTCCGTCGGCGTGAAGAAGCTGAGGAAGGGCGTGCCGTTGGCGCGCGCCCCTTCCGCCGCACGCTCAATTCCGGGACGCATCTCGGGGTCCGCCAGCTCGATCGGAAGCATGAATGACATGGCGAGCGTGGAGCCGGGTGCAAACGCCGCGACCTGGCGCAGCGTGGCCGCGATCGCGTCCTTGGTCAGGTACATGCTGACGCCAGTGGACGCCACGACCGCCGGCCGCCTGGCGTCGAAGCCCGACGCTGCCAGCCGCTCCCACCAGGCGTCGCCCGCCTCGAAGTCGACCGGCACGAGCCGCAGGAAAGACGGGATGCCGAGGCCGAGGTCGACGAGGCGCTGGCGCTTCCACGCCTGAGGACCGGGCCGATCGACCTCGAACACGAGCAGCCGGGAGGCGAGCTCTGGTCGACGTTGGGCGAAGGTGTCGAGGCCCGCGCCGAGGATGACGTACTGCCCGACGCCTCGGGCAGCTTGTTCCTCGACGAGATCTTCGATGAAGCGGGCGCGGGCCACGATGGAGGCGCGGAAGGGCCGCGTGAACGGGCTCATATCCGGACGGCTCTGCCATCCGTCGTCCGGAGCCGCGAGCTTCAGGCCGACTTCGTCTTCGAACACGTGCGGCAGCGGATCAGCTTGTACGTGCAGCGCGCGCCACAAGGCCACCCGCACCGCTGAGCTATCTGCTGCGGCGTTCGGCTTCTCCGGCATGGCGTTCCTTTCCCTTCATCAACACGCTGGGGTCCCAGTTTGCGAGCATCCTCGTGAAGGGCAACCACCTCTGCATCCCGGCGTGGAGCTGGCGATCAGGGGCCCACCCGAAGCATGACAGTATCGCTGCTGACGTTATCGACAGCATCCTTCACCGTCAGCTCGATGGTGTGGACGCCTTCAGGAAGTCGGATCGTCACGCGTCTTCCCGTCAATGATTGACAGCCTGCGCCGACGAGCACTCGCCAATTGTATTGCGCAATCGGCCCCGCGAGATTTCGCGAGGCTGATGCGTCGAGAGTGATGTCGGCGCCTTCGCCA
>Ga0193706_1000070_pt1 | contig 83522 bp, 69 predicted proteins | sample U3c1metaG_FD_160130 | JGI IMG/M metagenome (GOLD analysis project Ga0193706, IMG submission 160130) | Soil microbial communities from a riparian zone of the East river system, Colorado, United States - U3c1 | ecosystem: Environmental > Terrestrial > Soil > Riparian zone | place: USA: East River...
TCCCCGTACGCCACCGCGCCGTCGTTTCCGGGTGCCCGCCGCGGTTGCCGTCACGCTGGCGATGGCCCTGGTGGTGCTCGCCGCGACGCGGACCCTTCGGTCCGCGGCGCCCGCGGTGGCGCGCGACGGCTTGGTCGTCGCCACCGTCAAGCGCGGGGCGTTCGAACGTGACGTGCGCGCTGCCGGACGGCTGGTGCCGCAGGAGACGCGTTGGGTGACGGCCATCACACCGGGGCGGGTCGATTCGATTGCGCAAAAGCCGGGTGCTCAAGTGGACGCCGACACCGTGATCCTCACCTTGCAGAACCCCGATGTTCTCTTGGCGTCGCTGGAGGCCGATCGCGACGTCACCACCGCCGAGGCCGCGGCGCTCGAGCTCGAAACGCGGCTCGGCGCGCAGGCCATCTCCGAAGAAGCGACGGTCGCGTCGCTGGAGGCCGAGCTCTCCAACGCCGAACGACGCGCCGATGCCTACGGGGCCGACATGGGCCTCGTCGTTTCGAAGCTCGATCAGACGCAAATGGAGGACCGCGCCCAATCTTTGTCGCGCAGCCTCGACCTTGCGCGCGAGCGGGTGCAGCTCGTCAGCAAAAAAGGGCAGGGAGCCATTTCAGCGTGGCGCGAACAGCTCGCGCGACGCAAGAAGGTGGCAGCGTTCCGGCGCATGCAAGTCGAAGCGCTCAACGTACGGGCCGGCGGTGTGGGCACGCTGATGGACGTCGCGGTGGAGCCTGGGCAGTGGGCGCCGCCGGGAGCGGTGCTGGCCAGCGTGGTGCAGCCCGATCGCCTCAAAGCCGAGCTGCGCGTCCCCGAGAACCAGGCCAAGGACGTCATTTTGGGGATGCCCGCTCAGATCGACACGCACAACGGCGTCATCTCCGGACATGTGGCGCGGGTCGCCGCGGGCGCGCGCGACGGGGCCGTGATCGTGGAGGTCGCCCTGGAGAGTGACCTTCCGCCCGGTGCGCGACCTCAGCTCAACATCGACGCCACCATCCGCATCGAGACCATTGCCGACGCGATTTTCGTGGACCGTCCCGCCGTGGTGTTCGAAAGCGGATCCTGCCGTCTCTTTCGACTTTCTGCCGATGGTGAGCACGCCGAACGTGTGGCTGTGACGCTCGGACGTGCCTCTGCGGTCACCATGGAGGTGCGGAGTGGACTGTCCGCGGGGGATCGCATCATCATTTCCGATACGAGTGCCTTCGACGGCGACCGCGTCGCGCTGCGTTGAACCGAACGTCACCAAGCGAAAACCCGCCTTCCCCCCCTTGCGAGCCATGATGACCACCGAACCCCTGCTCGAGCTCACCGACGTCGCCAAAGTTTATTTGACCGAGACCGTGGAAACGCGGGCCCTGCGCGAGGTGCACTTCGAGGTGAAGCGCGGCGAGTGGGTGGCCATCGTGGGACCGTCGGGATCGGGCAAGAGCACGCTTCTTTCGATCCTCGGCCTGCTCGACACACCGACCCAGGGTTCGTACCGCTTGGCCGGCGTTTCGACAGAGGACCTCAAGGCGCGCGAGCGCGCGCGCCTGCGCAATCGATCGATCGGATTCATCTTCCAGACCTTCAACCTCATTGGCGAGCTCACCGTGGAAGACAACGTGGGGCTTCCACTCGGCTACCGCGGAATGTCGGCGAGCGAGCGCAAGGAACGGGTACGCGAGGCCTTGGCCGCGGTCGACATGAGCCATCGACTCGGACACTACCCGGCGCAGCTCTCGGGCGGTCAACAGCAGCGGGTCGCCGTCGCTCGCGCCATCGTCGGCAAGCCGGAGCTCCTGCTCGCCGATGAGCCGACCGGCAACCTCGATTCGGCCAACGGCGCGGCGGTCATGGATCTTCTCGCGGAGCTCCACGAGGGAGGATCGACGGTGTGCATGGTCACCCATGACACGTCTTTTGCAAAACGTGCCACGCGCATCACCAGCGTCTTCGACGGTCGCGTGGTGGAAGATCGGAGCCAATCGTGAAAGCGCTCTCCGAGCTCTGGCTCGCCATCCGCGAAGACGCGCATTTTGCATACAAGAGCCTGGCCCGGGTCCCCACCTACACCGCGACCGTCGTGCTCACGCTGGCGCTCGCCATCGGCGGGCTAACGGCGGTGTTCAGCGTGCTCTACGCGGTGGTGCTGCGCCCACTGCCGTTTCCGAATTCGCGCGCCATCGTGGCGGTGCATGAGACCTTCCTCAATGCGCCTCTCCAGACCGGCCCGTCGTCGCCGAACGAGTTTCTCGATATCAGGAGCAAGAACAACTCGTTTTCGACGGTAGCTGCGTATACGTCGGGGAGCACCAACCTGACGGGACGCGGAGAAGCCGTGCGCGTGGCGGCGGCGTGGGTGACCGCCGACATGATTCGCCTGTTCGGCATTCCTCCGAAGCTGGGACGAGACTTCGCGCCGGACGAAGATCAATTAGGAGCGGCCCCGGTCGCCATTCTCACTGCGGCTTTTCATCAGCGTGCCTTCGCCGGGGCGCCCGATGTCGTCGGAACGACCATCGAGCTCGATGGCAAGCCTCACACCATCATCGGCGTTCTACCAGGCGTCTATGACAATCAAGCGCGCATCGGCGACCTGTCCGGCGAGGACGCCGAACCGCGTGACGTGTGGCTTCCCCTCACGTTCACGCCCGATCAGCTCGATCCGAAAGCCCGCGGGTGGCATTTCATCAAAGTGTTCGGCCGCCTCAAACCCGGCGCGACCAACGCCAGCGCGACAGCCGACATGGCCCGCCTCATGGAATCGTTCTACCGGGATTTTCCGGACACCTACAAAGCCGGCTCCGGCTGGAGGATGTGGATCGAGTCTCTGAAAGCCTTTAACGCCGGCAAATCGGCGCTCGTTCTGACGCTCCTGCTCGCCGCCGTGACCCTCGTCCTCCTTGCCGCGTGTGCCAACGTCGTCAGCCTCACGCTCGCTCGCCTCGCTTCGAGACGACGCGAGATCGCCGTGCGGGCGGCCCTGGGGGCCACGGCAACCAGGATCGCCGCGCAATTTCTGGTGGAGAGCGCGATCCTCGCCATGGCCGCGGGGGTGCTCGGCGTTGTCATAGGCCGTGCCGGAATGGACGGACTTGTGGCGGCGGCCTCCGACAGCTCGCTGCAGAACGTCGATGTCGCCTTTCATTTGCCGGTCCTCGGCTTCGCGCTCGGCGTCAGCGTCTTCACGGGGATCTTGGCGGGGGCCGCTCCCGCCTGGCATGCCGCCCGTCTCTCGCCAACGGTCGGTCTACGCGAAGGAGGGAGATCGACGACCTTCAGTGCCATCCGCCTGCGGAGTGCGCTCGTGGTGGCCCAGGTGACCGTGGCGCTCGTGCTGCTCGCCAGTACGGGCATCATGCTGCGCAGCATCGTCAGCCTGACCTCGACGTCTCCCGGTTTCGAGCCCGCCGGCGTCCACGTGGCGCAGGTCGCGCTCTCTGAGCCCCGCTACACCGAAGAGCAGGACCAGCGCCGATTCGCCGGTCGAGCCATCGAGCGCCTGCGCGCGATCCCAGGTGTCGAATCCGTGGGCTTCGCCAACATTCTGCCGCTTTCCGGCTTTGCGGATCGGCTCTTCAAGATCGAAGGCGATCCCCCGCCGCCTCCGACACTGCGTCCCGATGCCCAGGTGCGCCTGGTGGGGGGCGATTATTTTCAAGCGCTCGGCATTCGACTCGTCGCGGGCCGGTTTTTCGGACCTAGCGACACCGAAGACGCCCCTGGCGCCGCCATCATCAGCCAGCTCACGGCGAGCAAATCTTTCAATGGGCGCAATCCAGTCGGAATGGCGATTCTTTTCAGGACGTCGCTGAAGGAAGAGCGCCGCTTCACCATCGTAGGTATCGTCGCCGACACGCGCGCGATGGGGATGGACGAGCCGATCGAACCCTTTGTCTTTCTGCCCTTCGATCAGTTTCCTCAAAACAGTGCCGGTCTCATCGTGCGCGCGCCACGGCTCGGTGCGTCGATCGCTGCCGCCATGCAGACGGCGATCGCCGAGGTCGATCCCACGCAGCCGCTTTACGGCGCGGCCCCGCTGCAGCAGTTGGTCGACGCGTCGCTCGGCTCGCGCCGCTTCACCCTCCTCCTTTTGTCCGTGTTCGCCGCGCTCGGTCTCGCACTCGCCGTGCTCGGCATTTACGGCATCACGTCGTATTCCGTCGTGCAGCGCACGCAGGAGCTCGCCGTACGCATGGCCATGGGCGCCGACGAGGTTGCCATCGTGCGTCTCGTCCTGGCCCAAGCCCTTCGCCTCGTCGGCATCGGGCTCTTTCTGGGAGCGGTGCTGGCGGCCGTGCTCGGTCAATACCTCGCCTCGCTCATCTACGGGCTTTCGCCGTGGGATCCCCAGGCCGTGGCCCTCATCGCGGGGTTGATGGTCACGGCCGCGCTCGTCGCCGGTTGGGTCCCCGCGCGGCGAGCAGCTGCGTTACCATTGGCCAACGCCCTTCGTACGGAGTGATCATCGGGGAATGCGTGTTCTCGTCGGTGACGACCAGCCCGATATCCTGCGCGGCCTGCGGCTGCTTTTTCGCGCCGAGGGGATCGACGGCGTCTTCGCGTCGTCGCCGGCGGCGGTGCTGGCCGCCATTCAAGAAGAAGAGCTCGACGTCGCGCTCCTCGATTTGAACTATACGCGAGACACGACGTCGGGCGTGGAAGGGCTCGACCTCTTGGCGCGCGTCCGCCGGCAGCAACCCGATCTACCGGTGGTGGTCATGACGGCGTGGGCCAGCGTCCCCACCGCCGTGGAAGCCATGCGCCGCGGCGCTCGCGACTACGTCGAGAAGCCCTGGAGCAACGACGACCTCCTGACGCGGCTGAAGCGGCACAGCGAGAGCGCCGCTGCCAGCCGCAGCGCGCGGGGCGCGCTGGCCGATCATCTCGATTTGCCGCCCCTCTTCGCCTCTTCTCCGGCCATGGCGCACGTGACGCGGATCATGGATCGGGTGGCCCCTTCCGATGCCAGCGTGCTCGTGACCGGCGAGCACGGCGCCGGCAAGGACGTCGTCGCGCGCTGGATCCACGCGCGCTCGCAGCGCAGCGCTCATCCGTTCGTTCCGGTGAACGTGGGAGCGCTCGCGACGGGCGTCTTCGAGAGCGAGCTCTTCGGCCATGTGCGCGGCGCCTTCACCGGCGCCGTCGCCGATCGTGCCGGGTGCTTTGAGCTTGCCCACGGTGGCACGCTTTTTCTCGACGAGATCGGCACGCTCTCCCTCGATCACCAGGCCAAGCTCTTGCGCGTCCTACAGAGCGGCGAGCTCTCCGCGGTGGGTTCGAACAAGACCAAGCGGGTCGACGTCCGCGTCGTCAGCGCGACCAACGCGTCGCTCGGGGAAGAGGTCGCCGCCGGGCGCTTCCGCGAGGATTTGCTGTATCGCCTGAACACGGTCGAGATCGCGCTCCCCCCGCTGCGCAGCCGGCCGGAAGACATCGTCCCTCTGGCCCGGTATTTCCTGGAGCGAATGGCGCTCCGCTACAGTCGAGGTGATCTCGGCTTTTCCGAAGGCACGCTCGCCAAGCTGCATGCCCACGGGTGGCCGGGCAACATTCGCGAGCTGGCCCATGCCGTCGAGCGCGGCGTCTTGATGGCGCCGGCCGGCGTCATCGAGCCGGACGATCTCGCGCTATCGGGCGCACCGACCGGAGCGCGTGCCCTCGAGTCGATGACGCTCGAGGAAGCGGAGCGCTACCTCGTCGAGCGCGCCCTTCTGCGCGCCGGGGGCAATGCCGGTGAGGCGGCGCGCGCGCTCGGCCTGAGTCGCAGCGCGTTCTATCGACGCCTGCAGGGCATCCGCGGGGGCACCACGTGACGACGCTGCGGCTCTGGCTCGCCGCGCCAGCGCTTTCCTTGGTGATCGCGGCGCTGGCCATGCCGGGCTGGTCGTTCACCTTGCGCGTGGCCGTCGGCCTGGCTGCGCTCTTTTTGCTGGTCGCGGCGTTGCGGGCGCTCGACGATCAGGTGACGCGCCCGCTCGGCGCCGTGGCCAACGTGGTGGAAGGGCTACGGCGCGGCGAGCACGGTCTGCGCGTGCGCGCGCGAAAGGGCACGCCGCTCTACGACGTGCACACCGAGCTCAACGCGCTGGCAGAATCGATCCACACCCAGCACCTGGCCGATCGCGAATCGTCCGCGCTTCTTTCCACCGTTCTGCGCGAGCTCGACGTCGCCGTGCTGGCTTTCGACCGCCACCGGCGATTGCAGTTGCTCAATCCTGCCGCCGAGACACTGCTCGGTTGCTCACAGGCACGCGCCGTTGGCAAGACCGCCGCCGAGCTCGGCGTCGAGGCCTGGCTGGGCCCCGAAGAAGAATCGACGCCATCGCCGAGCGACGTGATGCGCGGTCCTTTCGCGCTGCGCCGCATTCCCTTCCGCCGCGACGGCGAGCCGCACGAGCTCGTCGTGGTCACCCATCTCGGCGGCGCGCTTCGCAGCGAGGAGCGGCAGGCCTGGCAACGCCTCTTGCGCGTGCTTTCGCACGAAATCAACAACTCCCTGTCTCCCATCATCACCATCACCGGCGCCCACAAGAAGCTCATCGACGAAGGGCGCCTCGACGCCAGCACGGCTCCCGACATCGCGGAAGGGCTCGACGTGATTGGACGGCGCGCTTCGAGCCTGCGCCGCTTTCTCGGCTCGTTCGCGCAGCTCACCCGTCTGCCCCCGCCTTCGTGGGCGCCGCTCTCGGCGGCCACCTGGATCCGTCGTGTCGCCTCGCTCGAGACGCGCGTGTCCGTCGCCGTCGACGGCCCCGGCGACCCCACCCTGGTCGGCGATCGCGATCAGCTGGAGCAGATGCTCATGAACCTCGTGCGCAACGCCGCCGACGCGGCGCTGGCCGGCGGTGGTCACGTCTCCATTCGATGGGAGGTCACTGCGACCAACTTGGTCGTCCAGATCGACGACGATGGTCCCGGCGTTGCCAGCGACGCGAACCTCTTCGTTCCGTTCTTCACCACCAAACCGGAGGGGTCGGGCATTGGGCTCGTCCTTTCGCGTGCCATCGCCGAAAGTCACGGCGGGAGCGTCGATTTGACGGCGCGCGAGCAAGGTCCGGGCTGCGTGGCCCGCGTCGTGCTCCCCCTCGACGCCGAGGCCAGCGCCAAGCGAGCCACGACGAGGACGTCGCTCCCGCGGCGTGCAGCGCGGGCGAGACCGTAGTCGGTCAGCCCGCGCCGTCGCTCGCTACGTCGCTCACTCCATCGGTCGCGTCGCCGTCGGTGGATCCGTCACCGCTCGACCCGTCACTGGTCGACCCGTCGCCCGCGCCGTCACCGGTCGTGCCGTCGATCGCTCCGTCCGATCCTCCGCCGGTGTCTCCCGCACCGTCATGGGTGGCGTCGGGCGTGGCGTCGGGCGTCGCGTCCGGCGTCCTAACGTCGTTGCCGGCCTCGGGCGGGGCCGCGCCGTCATCCGTCGATGCATCGCCTCCGTCGGGACGACCGCCGTCGCTATTGATGACATCGTGGCAGATAGGCGCAACCGGATTGTCGATGGGCGGCAGGCGCGTGACGTAGTTGCCGATGTCGAGCGCGTCGCTGTTGGTCATGCCAGCAAAGGCTTTTCCGGGACCGCTCGGCATCGGCGGGCAAAGGGGCAAACCGTCCTTTTCGGTGCCTTCCTGGATGGCTTTCGCCACCGCCGCCGCCGTCCACCCTTGGATACCCGTGGCGTGTGGCGTGATGTTCTGGGAATAGATGGTGCGAACCGGAAACATGGGGGGTAACCCGATCGCTGCCGCCTCGAAGCCTTCGCCGCCGGCGAAGAGCTTGTCCAGATCGAGCGGCACCATCCCCGGCGTCCGCACGTGCTTCGTGTGGCACTCCATGCAGACGCCGAGGTTGCCGGCCAGGTACTTTCCGCGCATGGCGCTCGCGTAATTGGGGTCGGCCGTGGCAAGCATCGGATCGGGGATCCGGTTGACCGGAACGGGCGGCGACGCGGCGGCCGCAGGGAAAAGGAAGTTTTTCGGCGGGATCGCGCTGTCGATGGGCGGAATCGTGCGAAGGTACGCGACGATCGCGTCCGCATCGGCCGGCGACATGTTGTGCAACACGTAGTACGGCATGATCGGAAAGACGGCGTTGCCATCCTTGTCCACGCCGTCGAGGAAGGCCTTCTTGATCTGCGCGTCGGTCCACGAGCCGAGACCCGTCGCCATGTCCGAGGTCAAGTTGCTCGAACCGATGACGCCTATCCCGCCATCAGGAAGGATCCCCGGAACCTGGAACATGTTCGCCACGCCCGCCAAAGACCTGGTGCTGTCGGGTTGGCCGGTGAGGGAGTTGACCGGGGTATGGCAATCGCCGCAGGCGCCCACGTGCTTGACCAGGTACTCGCCCCGCTGAACCAGTGAGCCGCCGTCCCCTCCGCCGCTCCCGTCGGTGGTGTTCCCGCCATCGCTCGCGTCGGACGTCGTCGAGGTGTCGCGGTTGTCCGCGGTGTCGGTACGCCCGTCGGTACGGCCGTCGGGCGTCGTCGAAGTGTCGGCACGGCCGTCCGATTTGACATCCGAACCGGCGCCGGCGTCGGGTCTCCCCGGATTGTCGTCGTCACCGCACGCGCCGAGCCCCAAAGCGGCCAACGAAGCTCCTAGTAAAGCCCATCCCCGCGTCGCCTTCATTCGAATCGTCTCCTTCTGGGCCGCGCCCTTGAGCGCCCGAGCAAGCCGATCATCCCCACCGCAAATCCGAAACTCGCTCCATACGACGGTCCTCCGGAGATGGCCAAGGAACAGGAGCAGCCGCCGCTCACGACTTCGCCGTCATTCGCCGGTCCATCCGCGCCCCCGTCGTCACGGCCACCCTCGGGAGAAGGCTCCGAAGGACGGCTCGCGTCAAACGCGGTGCCGCCTTCGGGAGCAGGTTCGGGCGCTGGTTCGACGACCGGTTCAGGCTCGGGAGGGAGAGGCTCGACTTCGATCGCGCCCATCGCCGTCGCCATGCCGAAGGGGGGCGCGCGGTCGTAGCGCTGCCAGATCTCCAGCATCTTTTGGCCATCGCCGTCGGTGACGTTGGCACTCTTCAAGGACTCGATATATTCCCGCGATGTCGTCTGGTACCAAAGCGTCGCGCGAATCACCATCTTGCCCGACGCCGTTTTCGGGATCGTCAGCTCATAAGGAGCGTCGTCCCAGTGGACCAGCGTGAGCACTTGCCCGGAGTCACCGGTCGACGCTGGGGGATAGTCTCTTCCGACGGGCTTCGTGTCGGGGCGCGGCACGAATCCACGGGGTGGGATGCGGTTGTCCTGCACGACTTCGTCTTGGAGGATGAAGTGAAAGCCCTCCACGCCGTTGGCCGCCATACGAACTTCGTAGGTGCGTAGCTGCGGATCGGCCGCGCGCGTGGCGGTGGCCAGGTCGTAGCTGCCGGAATGAAGGAGGGGCTTGCCGGCTTCGTCGTCGACCTCGACCTCGAGCCACATCCGGCGCCCCTCGGGATACCCCGTGGGCAGCTTGTGCCCGGTCTTGTTCTCCACCCGCACGCGAAACGATACCTTGTCCCCCGCCAGCACGCGCGCCGGAAGCTGCAAGGTCACCTCCGAGGCGCCCTTCAATTTGGCTTCCGCGTTCTTGGCGGTTTTCTCGTATGCGGCGCCCTGGGAGAGCTCGGGATGCTCACCGGCAAGGACGCGCGGCATCCAATAATTTCCGCCCGCGAACTCGTGCGTGTGCACGTCGCGCTCGGGCATTTCGGGAGCTCCGCAAGCGAAACCCCGATTGGCCGGCATGTGACAGGATTGGCAGCTCCGACCCTCGGTCGCGTAGGCGCTCGTGAGCCACTCGGTGTACGTGCGCTCGATGGCGAAGCCATTGCGCAATGGATTCGAGACGTCGTGGCAGAGCCCACAGAGCCGGCTTTCCTCGTGGTACGCCGAGTATTCGGAGTCGTGCGGCGCTTTCGAATCACGGATGGGGCCGCGGCGCGTAGCGTCATTGGCCACGAAGTATTGGCCATTGCCGATATACGGGGTACCGGTCGGTCCGGTGTTCAGGCGATGACAGAAGTCGCACTGCACGCTTTCGAAGTCAGCGGCCTCGAGGTTGGAGATGAGCGCCGGCTCCGAGCGGCCGAACAGCCAACCGCGCGGCGAGTGGCACCGAATGCAGAGATCGCCGGACGCCGGCTCGTCCTGACGAGCCACCGTGAGCGCCGCATGGAAGAGCGGATCGCGCGCCGCGTTGGCCATCATGGTGCCCTTCCACGTGTTGTCGTGGTCGTAGTCGGCGTATTGACCGTGGCAATCGTTGCAAAGGCCCGCCGGACTCAGAAGGACCGTCAACTCGTTGGGTTGCGTTCCGGGCAGGAAGATGCCGGGCGTGTCGTGCGGGGCGTCTTTGCCCGATGCATCGGTGCTCGTGGAATCCGGGGCAGACGCGTCGGTGCTCCTGGAATCGATGCCCGAGCCATCATGGGACGCGTCACCGCTCGCAACGTCGCTCCCCGATGCATCGCCCACGGATCCATCGCCGCTCGACGCATCGATGCTCGTCGAACCGTCGGCACCACCCTCCACCGAAGCATCGTCGTGCGCCGCGCTCCGATCGCCGCGCGCACGGACACTGCCAAGCAGAACGATGCCGACCAGCGCGGCGACCTGAAATGCGCGGGGATACGAAAACACGGCCGCCCAAGATAACACGTCTCTCGCATCGAGCCGCTCTCATCCGCCCGCAGAGTCGTCCGCCATCGTCGTCGCCGCGCGGCGTCCCCTCCGAGATTCGTGCTTGCTCGACAATTCGCGCGCCACTGCCCTTTGCCCTCCTCAGGTGCGCAGGGGCTTCCCGGCCAAGGCCCGTACTTCGTGGCGCTCGCGTCGCGCGCGCGCCGGAGCGCGCGTCATTCCGACGACGAGTCGTTGCCGCGGGCGCCGATCATCGCGCAGCGGCGCCGAGTACCGCGGCGATCTCCCGCTCGATGTCGTCCGGCGTTTCGGTCGATTCGAAGCGCCGGACGACGTTACCTCGAGCGTCGACGAGGAACTTGGTGAAGTTCCATTTGATGGAATCGCGACCGCGGAGCTCGGGGTACGTTTCTTCGAGATAGGCTCGAACGGATCCCGGCTCTGGCTCGCCCTCGCGCGGCGGACCGGGTTGCTCTTGGCGCAAGTATCGAAACAGCGGATGCGCGGAGGGTCCGTTGACCTCGAGCTTGGCGAAGAGCGGGAAGGTGACGTCGTAGTTCGACTTGCAAAAATCTTTGATCTCGGTTTCCGACCCGGGCTCTTGGTTCCCGAATTGATCGCAAGGAAAGCCGAGCACGACGAGGCCGCTTTCCTTGTGTTTGCGATAGAGCTTCTCCAGACCTTCGTACTGGGGGGTGAGACCGCATTGGCTGGCGACATTGACGACGAGGAGCGTTTTGCCGGCGTAGGCGGCCAGCGGTTGCTTTTTGCCGTCGATCGTCGTCGCGTCGAACTCGTGAACACTCATGTCGACCTCTCTCGGTGAAGATGACGGTTTTTACATTCAGTGTGATGAGTGTCAAGCCGGCAGGAAGGCCATGCTCCTTGCGAGCGCATCACTCCGTGAAAAGGCGGTCGAGCTCGGGGGGGAGAGGGGGCGCTTGGATCAGCATCGCTTCGAGGGATGCGCTGGAAAGGGTGTGCCAGTAGAGCACGCGTTCGAAGCGCGCCTTCTCGACGAGATCGAGCGCCGCCGCGAACGCCTTGGCCGTGTAGGTGGGATCGAGCACGAGGCCTTCTCGTTTGGCCAGATCCGTCGCTCGATCGCCCGCGGCCGTCGCTCGACCGTAGCCTCCGCCGAGGAAACCGGGATCGAGGACGAGACGCGCGGCAAGGTCGCCCCATGACGCGCCAAGCTGGCGATGGTGCGCAGCCCGCCATGCCAAGAGAAGCGCCCTCCGCCGCCCCATGAGCGCCGGACTGACGATGCGCACGGCCACGAGCCGCGTCTCCTGCAGCGACGGCGATGGCGATGACGACGACGATGGCGACGACGACGACGCACCCGGCGGCTTACCACCGGCGATCCCTGCCAAGAGCCCGGCCGCGGTTCCGGCCGACCCCAAGGCAACCACGATCGCGTCGGGCACCGGCAGCGCGCCGTCGTCGATCTGTCGAGCGAGCTCGAAGGCGGCATCGACGTAGCCAAGTGTCCCGTCGAGCGTCGAGCCTCCCGGTCCCACCACGAAATCCCCTTGCCGGAGAATCGTCGGGAGCACGACGGGAGCGAGCGCCATGCTCGGCGCGCGTATCGCTTCGAGACCGAGCCACAGCGCCACCCGCAAGTTGCTGACCGCGTGCTCATTGCGAGGCTGTGGGGTCAGAATCGCCGCCACGTTCAAGTTTGCCCGCCGGCCGTGCAGCGTCGTGGCGAGCACGTGGTGGCTACCCGCCGTGCCGAAGGTCACGATGCGCCGCGCCGAACGCTCGCGGGCGCGCGTCAGGATGTGCTCGAGCTTGCGGACCTTGTTGCCGCCATAGACGTCGTTGGTGAGGTCATCGCGCTTCACCCAGAGCTCGCATCGGTCCGTGGAGAGCGACGACAGTCGCTGGACAGGAGTCGGGTAGCGGCCGATCACGGGGTGACTATACGCGCGTTTCCGGAAACCCTGCGCGAGGCAGGAAACAGCGCCAGAACCAGGCCCCAGCAGGCCACGGTCGAGGCGGGACACGCCCGGGGAACTATGCTATCAGTCCGCCCTCTTGAGCGGGAACCATTGGCATCGAGCGCAACAAGGAGAGGTGGCCGAGTGGCCTAAGGCACGCGCTTGCTAAGCGCGCGGCGCTGAAAGGCGCCCGCGGGTTCGAATCCCGCCCTCTCCGCTAGGTTTCGTTTTTGCTTCGCTTACTTCACGACCCCCTGCTCAAGAGCACCACCTCTTTGCCGAACACGGATTGTGATTTTCACGCCTGCGTGATCGAGGCGATCGTTTTCGGCTGCGTGGCCGTGCTGGCAGGGGTGGCGTGGCGGCGCTCGTCGCGATCCCACATCGAGTTCGCAAGCTCGCGCGCGTGCAACTGACTGCGCAATCGTCGCGTACGTTTGTGCACAACGCGAAGTGTTGTTGCAAGAAGCGGCTCCCGTAAGAGCGGACCCCATTGCCACCTGCACTTACGGTTTAGGCAATCATGAGCCATGCGGCAACGTCCACCGCGCTGACTAGTAAACGCGCTTATTTGACTAATCCCGCCGCACTTCCTCCCTCGCCGCCCGTGCTTCGGCGTGTAGGCTACGCGGTCATGAAACTCGCGTCGATCGAGCTCGTGGGAGCGCTCTCTCTCGTCGCCGGGTGTGCCGCAAAGGTAAAGCCACATGATCCTGCTGTCCACATCGGCGTGTCGAGAGAGCACCAGCCGGCCGCGCCGCCCGGGGAGGCGCTGCAGATCACCGGCTTTCGGGTCGAGTCACACGCGGTGGTTCTGACGACAGCGGCAGGGGCGCTGTCGCTCACCGCGGTGAACGACCACGTCATCCGGGTGCGCGCGTCGCGCGACGGCTCGTTCGCGCGGGATTTCTCGTGGGCGGTGGTCCCGGGTGCCAATCTGCCGAGCGGAACGTGGAACGTCGACGACGATGGCAGCGCGATCGTCGCTGCGACGCGCGAGATTCGAGTGAGAATCGAGAAGGCTCCGCTGCGCATCGTCTTTCTCGACGACAAGAACCAGGTGCTCTCCGAGGATGCACCAGGCCGCCCGATGTCGCTCGGCAGGGGCTTTCGCGTCGAAAAGGTAATGCCCGACGACGCGCATTACTATGGGCTCGGCGACAAGGCCGGCCCGCTCGATCGACGCGACATGGCGTTCACCCATTGGAACGAGGACGCTTACGGATGGGATGACTCCACCGATCCACTTTACAAGAGCATTCCTTTTTTTATTTCGCTACGGAAAGGCCGAGCCTACGGCATCTTTCTCGACAACACGTGGCGCAGCTGGTTCGATTTCGGCAAAGGCTCGCGCGACTCGTACGCCTTCGGCTCCGATGGCGGTGAGCTCGACTACTACTTCATCCACGGCCCGCACCCGAAATCGGTCATCGAGCGCTACGCCAACTTGACCGGCAAGACGCCGCTCCCGCCGCTCTGGTCGCTCGGTTTCCAGCAATGCCGCTACTCGTACTACCCGGAGGCCCGAGTGTACGAGGTGGCGCGCACGTTCCGCGCCAAGAAGATCCCAGCTGACGTCCTCTATCTCGATATCGACTACCAAAAGGACAACCGACCCTTCACCATCGATCGCAGCCGCTTTCCCAATTTCGAAAAAATGATCAAGGACCTCGGGGAGCTAGGATTCAAGATCATCGCCATCACCGATCTCCACATCGCCAAGCTTGCCAGCCAGGGATACAAACCTTACGACGAGGGCGCCGCCGGCAATCATTTCGTCCACAATCCGGACGGCTCGGTCTACGTGGGCCACGTGTGGCCCGGTGAAAGCGTGTTCCCCGATTTCACCTGGGCTCCTGCACGCGCGTGGTGGGGCACTCTCTACAAGGACTTCGTGGACATGGGCATCGCCGGTTTTTGGAACGACATGAACGAGCCCACCATTTTCCGAACGCCGAGCAAGACCATGCCGCTCGATACCGTTCACCGGGTCGATTCCGGCACAACGGCCGATCACCGGGAAGTCCACAATGTGTTCGGTATGCAGAATTCGCGCGCCACGTACGAGGGCCTCCTCGAGCTGCAAGGCAATCGCCGACCCGCGGTGCTCACCCGCTCGACCTACGCGGGCGGACAGCGCTTTGCCGCGTCGTGGACGGGCGACAACAGCAGCACCTGGAGCCACTACCGCATCTCCGTTCCCACCCTGCTCAACTTGGGTCTTTCCGGATATCCACTGGTCGGCGACGACATCGGGGGTTTCATCGGAAGCCCGTCGCCAGAGCTCTTGACGCGCTGGTTCGAGCTCGGCGCGTTCAATCCCATCTTTCGCGACCACACCAACAGGGGCACGCTCGACCAAGAGCCCTGGGTGCATGGCCCCGTGCATGAAGCCATTCGGCGCCGCTACATCGAAGCGCGGTATCGGCTCCTTCCTTCTATCTATACGTTGGCGGAAGAAGCGTCGCGCACGGGAATGCCGCTGATGCGGCCGGTTTGGCTGGAGCATCCGGAGGCGGACGCTTTCTACGAGAACGGCCGGGTGTTCCTTTTTGGTCCCGACCTTCTGTTGGAACCGAAACTCGACGAAACGCTCGATGCGCTCCCGATCGTGGCGCCTCCCGGCCTCTGGTACGACTACTGGACCGGCGAGCGCTGGAACCAGGGAGCGAAGCCAACGGCGAAGCCGTCACTCGAGGAGATGGTCGTCTTGGTGCGAGGCGGCGCGATCCTGCCGCATCAACCGCTGGTGCAGTCCACCAGCGAAACGCCGAAGGGCCCTCTCGAGGTCCGCGTCTACCCCGGGCCCGACTGCCGAGGCTCGCTGTACGTCGATGACGGCAACACCTTCAATTACCGAAAAGGCGAATTTGCGCGGCTCGCGTTCTCCTGCGAGGAGAGCGCGGGTTCCGTCACCGTGAAGACCGGTCCGACCGAGGGAACGTGGACACCCTGGTTTCAGCGGATCGCTTTTGTCATTTACGGCGCGCAAGTTCCCAAGGATGTCGCCACCGCCCAGGGTTCGTTGAAGGACTACAAGTACGACGCCGCGAAGAAAACCGTGACCATCACGGTGCCCTACCAGAAAGAGGGCCAGCTCGTGTCCATTGGATATTGAGGAGGACCGGTCTTGCTAGTCGCCTCGATTCAGCCTCCGTCGCCTCGGACTGGACCCGTGGGCGGGATGCCCTTGTAGAGCCGGATTTCATCGACTGAGAAGTCCCAATTCGAATCGGGGGTGAGCCATCCGATGATTTGCAGCCGGTTCTGCACCCGAGCGGTTCCACTGATGGGGAGGGCCTCCGCGAAGGTCACCGCGTACTGCGCCCATTGGGCCGTCAGCGTGATCTCCTTCAGCGGGTGAAGGAAACATCCGGAGACGCAGTCGCCGTCCGGCGCTGCGTTCGTTTCGGGCACGACGAAATTGACGGTAACCTTGCTGCCCGTTGTGACCGCTCTTGCCCAGAAGGTTACGCCGTCGAATGCGGAGATATCGACGCAATAGATCCCTGCCACCTTGTCGATCGCCATGTTGTACGTGGCGCCGACGCCGAACCCCCCCATGGCCGGCGTCTTGGCGCCGGTGCCGGCGTAGTGACCGAAATTTGCCGTGCCGACCGCACCAGCGGTCTCCTTGATCATCTTGAATGCGTTCGGCGTCGGCAGGACGTCGTTGAACGTGGACCAGGCTGGCGAAAGTACGGCGTCTTCGAAATCGTCGACCCTCGCATTCGCGAGAGTGAGGATGCGCGTACCGGCACCGCTGCACACGCTCGACACGCCGGAATCGGGTGCCCCGCCCGTGCCGGCGCTGCCTCCGGCTCCGGCTGCGCCTGCCGCGCCTCCCGTGCCTGTCCCTCCGCTGCCCGTGCCCGCCGTTCCTCCTCCTGCCGTTCCTCCTCCTCCCGTTCCTCCGGTGCCTGCCGCTCCCCCAGTGCCAGCTCCTCCGGTGCCAGCTCCTCCGGTGCCAGCTCCTCCGGTGCCAGCTCCTCCGGTGCCAGCTCCTCCAGTGCCAGCTCCTCCGCTTCCCCCACTCGAAGTTGTGGAGGTCGAACCCGCGGAACCGGCCGTGGACCCACCGGAACCCGTGGCCGCACCCCCGGCGCCGGCCGTCGTACCGTTCGGCCTCGGGGAGTTGTCCTCGGAACAGGCCGCGCTCGCTACGGCACCCGCCGCAAGCAAGGAGAGAAAAGCACCGTACTGCACGTTCAAATATCGCATGTTCTGCTCCGCCGTTGAGCGCATGAGCCAAGCGTCACCGCCCGCGTAGCAGCGCCCCGAAAACACACCGACGATCCGTTTCGCGCTCGCGCCGAAAGGAGCGTGAGGCAAAACGGTCGCCGAATGCCGATGACTTCCGAGAAACTACGACGTTCGAAAAAGGTGAGCAAAGCAAATCGTGGTCAACTATCCGTATTGACTGAAGCACCGAACGCGGGCGTCGAAGTGACGCTTGCGAGAAGTAGCCGCATCGACAATCAACAAAACAGAACGACTCCATCTCGCGGCGGCCTCGCCGCATCTTTACGTGGGTACTCGCCTAAATGGCCGATCGCGATCGGGTATGGCGGAGACCTGACACCGTAGTGCTAGTCAACTTCGATTCTTAACTGCGTTTCTCCTTGTGAGATCGTAGCCTGCCAATTACTTTTGAAAGGCTTCGCGGCATTCGCTACGCGCTGCTTTCTGAAAAGAGCGCAGGGATGCGAGCCGCCGCCGAAGAAAGATACCGACCATGCGTGTGCTTTCTTACGTGGTGCTGGCGCTTGCGTCCGCGGCGCTAGGGCCCTTCGCCTGTTCGAGCGAAACCTCGCCGAACCCAACGAGCTCCACCACGATGGGGCCCACCACCACGACGGGGGAGGGAGGCTCTGCGGACTCGGGAAGGGGAGGCGTCACCACCGGCGGCGGCGCGCGCCCAGACTCAGGCGGTGCCGGCTCGGGAAACGGTGGTTCGGGTGGTGCGGGGGCATCGACCGGCAGGGATGCAAGTGCAGGCGCGGCCGGTTCGGTCGGGGGAGCGGCGGACAGTTCCGCGGGAGGGTCGAGTGGCGGAACGACGCCGATCGACGGGGGACGCGCGGACGCCGGTGGCTCCGACGGCGGCATTCGTCCAGATGCCAGTAGCTCCGATACCGGCAACCGCGCGGATGCCGGTGACTCCGACGGCGGCGGATCCGGCCCCGCGATTCCGCCAGCCAATCGAGGCGCTACCCCGACCTATTGGGAATACCAGGCCGAAGACGGCGACACGAATGGCACGCGCATCGGCCCGAGCCGTGTGCCCGGCGATCCCGCATCGGAAGCATCGCAGCGAAGAGCCGTACGCCTCGATGCGACCGGGCAATACGTGCGCATCACGAGCAAGAGTGTCGCCAATTCGATCGTCGTCCGCTACTCGATTCCCGACCGGGGTGAGGGTCCCGACAGCTGGAGCACGCTGAGCGTGTACGTCAACGGCGCTCTGCGAACGAAGCTGCAGGTCACCTCGCGGTGGTCGTGGACCTACGGCGATTACCCCAATCCGAGCCCCAACGATCCGGCACAGGGCAAACCGCATCATTTCTACGATGAAGCACGAGCGCTCATCGGGGACGTCCCGGTAGGAGGCATCGTCTCGGTGCAGAAAGACGCTTCGGACTCCGCGGTCTATTATGTGGTCGATCTGATCGATCTCGAGCAAGTAGCGGCCCCGCAGCCTCTGCCGGCCAACTTCATCTCGATCACCGACTGCGGCGCAACCCCCGACGACGACACCGATGACCAGGCTGCCATCCAGGCGTGCGTCGACATGGCGCGCAACCAGGGCAGGGGCGTCTACATCCCGCGGGGGACCTTTCGAAGCATCGCCAGGCCGATCAGCGTGGACAGCATCACCATGCGCGGGGCGGGCATGTGGTATTCGACCCTCAGCGGCTTCAACGCCAAGCTCGATTGCTACGGCAACGCGTGCAAGTACTACGACTTCGCCGTCTTGGGGGACACCGTCGTCCGCGACGATGCCTCTCCCGAGAGTGCATTCAGCGGCGTGACCGGCAACGCAACCTTGCTCGAGAACATCTGGGCCGAGCACAGCAAGACGGGGTATTGGGTCGGCCCGAATGCGAACAACCTCGTCATCCGGCGCTGCCGCTTTCGCAACCTCCACGCCGACGGCGTCAACCTCTGGCGAGGCACGAGCAATTCCATCATCGAGCAGACCCATTTGCGCAACACCGGCGACGACTCCCTCGCGTCGTGGTCACCGAGCGGCGGCACTCCGAGCACCAACAACGTTTGGCGCTTCAACACCGTGCAGTTGCCTTGGATGGCCAATTGCTTCGGTCTTTACGGCGGAAACGACAACCGCATCGAAGACAACATTTGCGAAGACGTCGTCCAATATTCCGGCATCCTGGTTTCGCGCCAGTTTGGTTCGCTGCCCTTTGGGGGAACGACCCAGATTCTGCGCAACAACCTGGTCCGAGCGGGAGGCTTTGCCTACAACCTAGAGCAAGGGGCCATCAAGTTTTACGCATCCGAGGCAGCGATGACCGGGTTCCTCGTGCAGGACTTGTTCGTCCAGGACTCCACCTTCTTCGGCATCCAGATCCAAGGCGCAAACCGGATCGACAACCTGCGCTTTCAGAACGTCTTGATCAGCGCGCCGAGTACGAGCGGGATCCGGCTGAATTTCGACGCCAATGGGACGGCGACCGCGAACGGGCTCGTGGTGACGAGCGGCGGGATGGACGATCAATCCCGGGGCGCGTTCACTTGGACGCGCGAAACCGGCAATTCGGGCTGGTGAGCGACGAGATGATCCACGACGGCGCGCGGGGGAAAGGACATCGTCCTTCCGCTTGGGCGCTCCTTGCCATCAGCGCATCAGCTTGTGGCTACGGTTCGGTTGTGTCGTCCCCGGACGCCGGCGGATCTCCCAGCATCGACGCGTCGAGAGACGGCGCTCCGATTGCCGATCCATCGACGGACGGCCCGTCGGTCGTCGTCGATGGGCGACCAACGCCGGGCGCGGCATTCGTGCATCTCTTCGAATGGAAATGGACGGACATCGCCATCGAGTGCGAGCAATATCTGGGTCCGGCCGGTTTCTCGGCCGTACAAGTCTCGCCGCCCAGCGAGCACGCCGTCCTTGCGGGCCATCCGTGGTGGCAGCGATACCAGACGGTTGGCTACTCGCTGGCGAGGAGCCGCAGCGGGAGCCTCGATGAATTCCGAACCATGGTCCAGCGCTGCGCGCGCGTCGGTGTGGCCGTCTACGTCGACGCCGTCATCAATCATATGACCGGACAAGCGAGCGGGGTCGGAAGCAATGGGAGTCGCTATACGAAATACGACTATCCGGGTCTCTACGCATTGACTGACTTCCGACAACCGCCGTGCACCATCGCCAGCGCGGACTACGAAAATGCTCCCGACCGGGTGAGAGACTGTGAGCTCTTCGGACTTGCCGATCTGAACACCTCGAGCGACTACGTGCGGGACCAGGTTGCCGGGTATCTCTCTTCCCTCGTCGAAATGGGCGTTCGCGGCTTTCGAATCGACGCCGCCAAACACGTTGCGCCTGCGGATCTCGACGCCATCGTCGGACGCGTGAACGCGCGCGTGGGGGCTTCGGCCATCCCCTATTATTTCTTGGAGGTGATCGACAACGGCACTGAAGCCATCCGTGCCAGTGACTATTTCGACGTCGCGGAGGGAGCGGTCGGTGTCACCGAATTCAAATACACCGGCATAGGAAACAAGTTTCTGAATACGCAAGGCGGACTGCTCGGCGATCTTCGCTCGCTCAGCGCAGCCAGCTGGGGTCTGATTCCGAGCGAGCGAGCCGTCGTGTTCCTCGAGAATCACGACACCGAGCGCGCGACCTCCATCTTCTACCAGAATGCGCCGCATCACGATCTGGCGTTGGTATTCTTGCTAGCATGGCCTTACGGCTACCCTTCCATCTTGTCGAGCTACGCGTTCGATCGGTCGACCCAGACCGGTCGCGACCGAGGGCCGCCATCGGATGCGTCGGGCAACACCCGCTCGGTCTACCCGCCTGCGAGCCATTCGCCGGACTGCGCGCCGGACCCAGCATCTTCGGCCACCGGAACATGGCTTTGCCAGCACCGGCGGCCGTTCATGCGGCAGATGATTGCATTCCGTAAGTCGACGGCATCTTCACCGGACGTGACGAACTTCTGGGACGACGGCTCGAATCAGATTGCTTTTGGGCGCGGCAACCAAGGTTTCGTCGTCATCAACCGCAGCGAAAGCCCCGTACGCCGTCTCTTTCAGACGAGCCTGCCTTTCGGGTCGTATTGCGACGTGTTCCAGGGCCAGCCATCTCCAGGTGGGTGCTCGGGTGCGCTCGTTCGTGTCGAGAGCAGCGGCCAAGCCGACATCACCGCCGGCCCGTTCAGCGCGGTCGTCATCCACGTGGGGGCCCCTGCTAGGTGAGGGCCCGGCCCGGTTCCTCGTCGTGGGGGCCTACGCGTTGGGGGTTCACGGCCGCCCGCGGGCCACGAAGGATCTCGACATCTGGGTCGAGGCAGGTGAGGAGAACGCTCCGCGCGTCATCTCCGCCTTACTTGCATTCGGGCGCCGCTGATGGGGTTGGCCGAGGAGGACCTACGGCGTCCTGGGGTCAGTCTGCAAATCGGAATCGAGCCGGGCCGGATTGACATTCTCACCGCCATCAGCGGCGTGAGGTTCGAAGAGGCGAGTAGTTGCTCCGATGGCGCGCCACCTCGTGCGTTGAAAGCTACGGGAACATCACCGACGTGAGGCCTTCGGACACGGAGGGCCAGTTGGGTATATTCACCACGGTGCCGTTGAAGTTCATTTCCAAAAAAGCCGGGGTCGACGCCTGCATGAAAACGTCCGTGCCTTTGACGAATGGCGTGGCCGCATAGGCAGCGAGCGACCCGCCGTTGCTGACGCCATTTTTGTTCTCATCGAACATCATGAGTCCCACCGTGGAGGTGCTCTGGCCGGCTACGACCTCCGAGAGAACCTCGACGCCGTTGATCTTCAGGCTGTCACCTAAATCCTTCCTGAAGGCGCCTTTGACGTAGCGAGCGATGACCGCGACGTGACGATCATCGCGGACAATCGAGTTGGTGACCCCAGCGGCGAGCAGATTGGCAGAGGGCACCAGGAACCTGAGCAAGCGATCGCTTCGCTTGAATGGAGCGAAGTACTGGCGACCGACGAGGCGCCCTTGGGAATCGAAACCTTTGAATTCGTAGGCCTGCAAACGTTTCGCCTTCCACGGACCGACCGACCCATCCCCAGCAGCGGTCAAGGTGGCGACCGGAGTGGCTCGATCACGGGGCGAGTTTCCAAGTTCGTAGACTTCCGTTTTGCCACCGCCAACGGGTGTGTTGTCGGCAAAAGATTCCGCGATGCCGGAGAGCGTGACCGTCTCTTCTCCGCATTGAAGCGTCGTGTATTGGGGATCGCGCCCGCGAAAATATTTGTAGAGCTCGATGAACGTTGCCGTCGACGAGGCCACGGCGAAGTGGTCCTGGGTCGTCAGCACCACGGTCTTTTCGGCGCCTGCGACACCAGCCGTCCCCAGCACGGTGTCGCCCTGCGAAGATACGCTCATCGTCGGCACCCCGCCCGGTGGCGCTGCCTGCGCTCCGCCGGCAAGGTGGACGTAGTGCGCGACCTTCGCGGCGTGAACCGGGTCGCCGAGGTACGTGTAGCAATGACCGGTGCCTTGCGAATGGCCCATGAGCTCGACCTTGTCGAGCCCGGTGTCGGCGAGCACTTTGGTGATCAAAACATCGAGCTGCGCGAGGGGATTGCCGCCGAGCGAGTTATAGTCGACGGCGACGAACCGATCTTGGCAAAAGCCGTTGCTGCCGAAGAGGAGCGCGACATTGGCGATGTTGTCGCCGGAGCCGAAGGTCCCGTGGACAAAGACGATCGGGCGCTGCGTCCGGTCGCAGTCCGATTCCTTGACGACAACGGGGCACTGCGTGCTCGCGTCGCCGGAATCCGGCGCGCTTCCTGAATCAAGGGTGCCAGCGGAATCCGTAGCTCCATCGAAACCCGCTGCATCACCGGAATCCGCGGCCGGACCGGAATCCGCCGTGCCCGCTGAACCGGCTGCCCCAGCCCCGGCCGAACCGCCGGACTCTCCCGCGTCCCCCGCGTCCCCCGCGTCGCCCTGAGATGCGCCACCTTTACCGCCGGCGCCGGCGGAACCGCCCTCCCGACCTGCATCCAATGTACCGGCCCCTCCGGCTCCGCTCGATGTCGATCCGCCAGCTCCGCCTGAACCGGACCCTCCTGACGCATCGTCGATGCCGGAACCACTTTGCGCTTCCGAACAGGCGTCGAGGGCGCCGAGGCAGATCAAACCTCCTACGACGGCTAGACGCGCAACCAACTCGTGTCGCTCGTAAATGGGTACACCCTCGATTCGGTACGCCGCCTGATGAGTTTCGCCGGCGCTCACAAGCTACGAGAAACGTGATGCCCACCAATGACCCTTGGCGCCAAATCGAATAACCTGGGCCGCCAGAAGGATCCAAGGAGCATTCGGCCAGGGCGGAGCTAGAGCGCGCACGGCGAACAGCTACCCGCCGCTCAGCAGGTACTCGACGACCGCTGGCTCGATCGTGATGACCCATTCGCTCGGGCGCCGCGAGAGCTCGATCAGTTTGCCGTCGAGATGATAGCGCCGAGCAGCGCTGCGAACGGTGACGTGTGTCGCGCTGCGCGTCGGGAGGCGCGCGCCCTCGGCGATCGTGCCGCCGCGCGCGAGCTCGAGCAGTGCGGCTCGCTCGGATTCACCTGCCAGTACGAGCTCGAAACGGCCGTCACTCGGGTTGCTGCTGGGCGAGAGCTCGAGTTGGGGGCCGATGTACGGAATGTTGACGACCTCGACCAGCAAGAACTCGCCGGCGATCGTCTCGCCATCGACGTCGATCTCGTAGTGATCGGGTTTCGCTCGTTCGATGTTGGCTCGAAACGAGCGTCGATCACGCTCGAGGGTATCTTCGCGCTCGGCCGGAGAGGGCATGTCCTCCGTTTCGGCCATCACGTCCGGGAAAACGCCCCAGCCGACCACTTCGGAGAACGGCGCAAGCTCGTCGCCTTCGACAACGGTCGCGAGGTCGAAACGACGGTGCGTGCCGCGTGCCCATCCGGCGACCAGCGCGTCCATGCTGCCTTTCACGCCGAGACTCAGCGCCGTATTGTTGGCGGTGCCGAGCGGAAGGATGGCCATGGGAACGTGGCGGCCCGCGAGAGCGCAGGCTGCGCGGCTGACGGTTCCGTCGCCGCCCGCAATCACGATCAGGTCGGGTCGCCGCTTGCTCAGCGTGGCCAGCAGCTCGTCGAGCTTCGACACGACATCGACGATCTCGTGGCCGGCTCGCCGCATGCTGGCTTCGATCTCATGCTCGGCATGATTTTCGCTTCCAGCGGACCTGTTGTGCAGCAATGTCACGCGCATCCGACCTCTTTGAGCAACTCCGCCACGCTTGCCGGTGGTTTCGCTAACGTAGCTAGCGCACATCACCAGGGTGCAGGAAGCGGGCCTTGCGCATGAAGATCTTGATCGTCAACGACGACGGCATCTACAGCCCGGGGATTCTGGCTTTGGCGGAGGTCGCAAAAGCCTTCGGCGAAGTCACGATCGTCGCGCCAGACGTCGAACGCTCGTCGATGGGGCATGGGGTCACGCATAGTCGTCCTTTGTCCTATCGGCGCACGCCCATTCTGGGTTTCGACGCCTTCCGCGTAGACGGCACCCCCGCGGATTGCGTCGCGATTGGCTTCTCGGTTGTGGGCAAAGCGGACGTGGTGTTGTCCGGCATCAACCTCGGGCTCAATCTCGGTAACGGCATGTGGCACTCGGGCACGCTAGCAGGCGCGAAGCAGGCCGCATTGATGGAAAGTCGCGGGATTGCGCTCAGCGCGCCCGCGCTCGACGAGCCGAACTTCGACCGACTGAAGCCGCACGTTGCGGAGGTTTTGGCGACGCTGTTGCCCGATCCGAGCCTGAAACTCGTGAACGTGAACTTTCCGGAAGCGCCGCGCGGCACGCTCTGGACGCGGCAATCGGTACGTCACTACGACGGCAAAGTAATCCCGAGCAAGGATCCGATGGGCCGCAGTCACTACTGGTTTACCGTGTTCGCACTCGAGGAAACCGAGGAAGGTACCGATCGCTGGGCCACCGATCACCATTTCGTGTCCATGACCCCTTTGCGCCTGGACATCACGGACCACGAAGCGCTTCAGGCGCGGCTAGCGCGCGCCGCGCCACGCTGAGAGATGGCGGGGCCACTTGGGCGCTCGGGGGGTCTATGACATTCCGTTCTGCCGAGGGGCCGGTCTCCTTGACGTGCCCCTGGAGCGGACCGAGGTCCATCGAGGGAGCCCGATCGATCATGCAAATCAGAGCCCACGCGATCAGAGAAAAAGGCGGAAGGACGGAGCCCTTTCTTTATGAGAGGGCGGTCGGCAGCCGTGACGTTCTGGTGAGGATCACGCACTGCAGCGTCGCGAGAGGCGACATCCAGTTCATGGACGATGATTGGGGGGACGCCCGATTTCCGCTGGTCACCGGCCATGAGATCGTTGGAATCGTCGAAGAGCTTGGCTCCGAGGTTGCCGACCTGCACCGGGGCGATCGTGTCGGCATCGGCTACCAGCAAGAGGCATGTTTCGACTGTACCTACTGCAGGCAGGGCTTCGAACAACTCTGCCCCAGCCAGAAGGTCATTGCCGTCGACCGCTACGGCGGCCTGGCCGACCATATCATCGTCGACGGCCGGTTCGCCTTCCGACTCCCGCCGCAACTCGATTCAGCCAGATCAACGCCGTTGCTCTCGTCCGGTGTTACCGTATTCGCGGGGATTCTTCGGGCCCAACTGGCCGACGGATCTCGCGTGGCAGTGCTGGGCGCCGGAGGGCTCGGTCACCTGGCCATCCAGTTTCTTCACGAGATGGGGCACAGCGTCACCGCATTTTCCCACTCGCCCGCCAAGCGGGAGCTGATCGAGCGCCTGGGAGGCAGGTTCGCGGACAGCTCGGACACGAGGCAGCTGACGGACCTCGAGGGGGCGTTCGATCTCATCCTTTCGACGCTGAATGTGGCGTTCGACCTCGACTCCTACGTGAAAATGCTGAAGCCACAGGGTCAGCTCTGCCTGGTGGCGTCGCCTTTGAAGCCGTTCTCGCTGAGCGGCGGACTGTTGAACAACTCTCGGCGATCCATCTATGGCAATTACATCGGGAGTCGTGCGGACACCACGCACATGCTCGAGTTTTCAGCAAAGCATGGGATCGAGGCCGTTGTCGAAGTCATGCCGTTCGCTCGAGTGAACGAAGCCATCGAGAGAGTCAGGAGAAGAGAGGTCCCGATGGGACTCGTGCTGGAGTCTGCCGCGCGGGTGTGAGGCGTCCTGCCGCTTTCCGCCCGCGCTCGCGATCACCGCTCCCGGGTGAGCATGCCCGCCACTCGAACGTCGCCGCCGTGCTCCATGGCGTAACTTACTAGACAACATCGCGCGCGTCCTTAGCGAGCGCAGGGCGGTGGTCATGGTGCGTCGGACGAAGACATCCGCCGCGGGGTGCCTATCGCGGCGCCGGCGAAACACGCCGTGAAAGCAGGACCTTCTGGCACCGTTAACCGAATACCCCCATCGGGCGTGGCGGCGGGGTCGCTCAGCACGTAGTCTGTCAACACGTGTCTCCGCCCTCCGGCGAAGCAAGCCCCGCTCGGCGCATGGTACCCCCTGCAGATTGGCGACATCGCTCTTTGATTTTGGCGCTATCGGCAATGCCGGTCGCGCTCCTCGTCGGCTGTTCGGAAAAATCGCCGAAGGATGGAGTCGATGGGGGCGGAGCAAGCGCCGCACGGGACGCCTCCCTGGGCGGCGCTGGAGGTGCGGGGGCAGGTGGGACCGCGACCGGCGGAATCGGTGGAAGCACGGGAGGAACCGGGGGGTTCGGAACCGGCGGAATTGGTCCACCGCTTCCACCCGGACCCGTCATCGATGCCAATCGAATCGATGGCGTGTGCCCCGACCAATGCTCTTTTCCAGGAGGACAACTCTGCGGCCGCATCGGCTCCAATTGCGGACAGGGTTTCGTGGAGTGCGGCAACTGCACCCAGACGGGCTTTTCGTGCGGCGGAAGCGGCTTGCACAGCATCTGCGGAGCGGCGCGCGACTCGGGCGCCTGCGAGCCTGTCACCTGCGATCCAGTCGGCGGCCAGTACTGCGGGCTGATCGGCGGCGGATGCGGGGATAGGCTCGATTGCGGCACCTGTCGCCCACCCTTCACGTGCGGCGGAGGTGGCGTACCAAACGTCTGCGGCTTGCCCGGCCCCATCGACTGCACACCGATCATCTGTAGCGGAGCGTCGTTCACGTTTTGCGGATCGATCGGGGATGGGTGCGGCAAGAGCCTCGCGTGCGGCGCGTGTACGACGGGACGGCGGTGCAGCGACAATGTCTGCAGCGCGCCCTGTTCCCTCTGCGGCCAGATCGCGGTCTGCGATGGAGCCGTCGCGACGACCATCAGCGGTACGGCCGTGACGGCGGCGCTGACGAACCCGGCCCCCCTGCCCGGCGCGCTGGTCTTCATCCCCAATCTCGCGGCCGGCGCGAAGCTGCCCCCCTTGGCCGACGGACCGACATGCAGCCAGTGCACGACGCCGTCGAGCGACACCATCGTTGCCTCCGCCGTCACCGGACCGGACGGCCGCTTTGTCATGCGCGACGTTCCCTCGGGCAGCGGTATTCCTATCGTCGTTCAACTCGGGTCATGGCGAAGGCAGACCACGATCGACGTCTTGCCGTGCATCGACAACGCGCTCCCCGTTGGAACGATGCGACTTCCCCGCCACCAGAGCGAAGGAGATATTCCGCTTACCGCGGTTTCGACCGGCAACCACGACACGATCGAATGTTTGCTGCGCAAGATTGGGATCGCCGACGCCGAGTTCACCGATCCGTCGGGCACGGGCCGTATCCATTTGTACCACTCCAACGGCGCCGTCATCGACGCCGCGACCCCCGACGAGTCGGCGCTGAAGGGCACGGTGAGCGGTGGTGGCAGCTGGAGCCGCTATAGCCAAATCCTTCTCCCGTGCGAGGGCGCCGAAATGCTCGAGACGCCCGAAAGTCTCGGCAACTTTAGCGACTACGTCAACCGCGGCGGACGCATGCTCGCGACCCATTTCAGCTACGTATGGCTCTTTCAAAATGGGGCGTTTGGCAATATCGGGACCTGGACGCCAGGCAGCGCGAACCCTCCGAGCCCGCTCGCAACCGACGTGGTGACATCGAACCCGGCGGGGGTTGATTTCGCGACGTGGCTCGGAGCGGTGGGCGCACTCTCTCGTCCGGCACCGCCGCAGATGCACGTCACGGCGCCGCACGCCGATCTCGGCGCCCTCGCGGCAGGCAGCGGGGCCAAGCTGCGGCTCTCCTCGTTCTCACCCTCGACGAGCCAGGTCGTCAGCATCGAAACCCCTATCCTCTCGCCTCCGGAAACGAGTTGCGGACGCGTCATCTTCAGCGACTTTCACGCGAGCGTCACCGCCCCGCCCAGCACCACGTTCCCCGGCGAATGCGACCCCGACCTGACCCTCACGGCCGAAGAGAAGGCACTCGCGTTCATGCTCTTCGAGCTCACCTCGTGCACCGGACCCAAAGTCGCGCCGCCCCCCTTACGTCCGCCGCCTCCGCCTCCGGGGCCGCCACCGCCGACACCACCACCGCTACCGCCGCCGCCACCACCCGACGTGGTCGGAGCGCTGCGCGTCATCGAGGGGCGGCGGTGAGGTGGCGTGGGGGATCAGGTATTCGATCTCGTGCCGGCGCACGACCCACAAGAGCGAGAGCGTGCGCAGGAGCGTGATGGGGCCGGGCTCGCCGCGGGCGATTCGAGCGTATTTGCCTCATCTCGCGTCACGCGAACGCGGCGTTGGCGGTCACGCGCTGGCCGACGCTCATCCCCAATCGGCGGGCGAGTTCGTCGCTCCCGTGCGGCCTCCCCAGAAAGAGCCAATGCTGCACCGCGAGATCGCCGTCCGCCGTGGCGATGCGGATGGTGCCGCCGCCGATCTCGACGAGGGTACCAGGGGGCGCCTGTTGCAACCGCGCGGCGAGCGGCGTCGCTTCGAGGAGGACGAGCTTCATGCCTTGGAAGAAGCAGAACGCGTGGATCTCACCGGCGCAGGAGCGCACGAGGCGGTCGAGCTCGATGGCCGAGCGGCTCGGATCGAGGAGCCCGTGGTCCGGGCGTAGCGGTGGAAAGGCCGTGCCTGTTTCGGCGGGCGCTCGGCCGGCGGGTAACGCGCCCGTCCGCGCCATGGCCAGAAGCTCGGGAATGAGGGCGGCCCCGGCCTCGTCGACCGCGCGCGCCAGCGACACGCTCGTCGCACGGGGAGGGATGGGTACCTCGGTCTGGAGAAGAATCGGTCCGGCGTCGACGAGATCCGTGACGTGGTGCGCAGTGCAACCGGTCCTGGTCTCGCCTCGCAGAATGGTCCAGAAAAGCGGCTCTTTGCCCCGGTAGCAAGGGAGCAACGACGGATGAAAGTTGACCGTGCCGAGCCCCGCGGCGCGGCGGATCGGCGCGCGCAGGATCTGCGCGCAGCCCGCGATGAGCAGGAGCTCGGTGGCGAGGCTTCGGATCTGCTCGACGAAAGGCGCGGCGTTGACATCCCCGCATCGCTCGAGCCAAACGCCGTGTGCCGCGGCGCGGGTTACGAGCGCACCGTCGGCCGGCGCGTGCGATCCGGTCACGACCAAGACGGGTGCGGTCCCGGCCGCGACGAGGGCGTCGAGGTACGACGTTGCCGTTGGACACCAGGCGAAAAGGACGACTTTCATGGGTCGATGGGCCTTCTGCTCCTCCGTAGTACAGTTGCCTAGCGCGGCGAAGCACGCCCGTCCCGATGTCTGAAAACCCCATCCGCGCCGATTCCCTGGCCAAGAGACTGCTCCTTCTTTTTCCAGCTCAGAGCTATCGAGTCGACGCCTATGTGGCGGCAGCGCGGCGGCGCGGCATCGAGCTCGTTCTTGGCACCGATCTACCGGGCGCGTTCGTGCGCCACGGTCTGCCGCTCGTCACGGTGAATTTTCGCGATCCCGAATCCGCCGGCGCGGCCATCATGACGGCCGCCCGCGCGGCGCCGCTCGACGGCATCGTCCCGACCAATGAGACCACGGCCGTCGTCGCGGCGCTCGCGGCCGAGCGGCTAGGCCTATCGCACGCTCCGCCGAGCGCTGCCTACGCCGCTCGCAACAAGCGCCGGATGCGCGCCATCTTTGCCGAGGCTGGTGTGCCGAGCCCGCGCGCGATCGCCATCGGACCGAGCGACGATCCGCAAACATGGCTGCGCGAGGTCCGGTTCCCCTGCGTGGTCAAGCCGACGATGCTCACCGGGAGTCAAGGCGTCATCCGCGCCGACGATCCCGAAAGTTTCGTTGCGGCCGTCTGGCGCGTGCGCGGCATTCTCGCGGGCCACGGCAGCGACGCGAGCACCGATCCCGACTTCTATCATGTGCTCGTCGAGGACTACTTACCCGGCCGCGAAGTCGCCGTCGAAGCCATGATCACGAGGGGCGAGATCCGCGTGCTCGCCCTCTTCGACAAGCCCGACGATCTCGTCGGCCCCTACTTCGAGGAGACGCTCTACATCAGCCCTTCGCGCCTATCGCGCGAGGAGCAAGCGGCGGTCCTCGATGTCACCGAGCGCGCGGCGCGGGCGCTCGGCCTTTGGCACGGCCCGGTTCATGCCGAGGTTCGGGTCGATGGGGCCCGGGCGGCGGTGGTCGAGATCGCGGCGCGATCGATCGGCGGGCTCTGCTCGCGCGCCTTCGAGTCGGTCACCGGGCCGCTCGAGGACATCGTTCTCACGCATGCGGCTGGGCTCCCCGTGCCCTATCCGCTGGGAGGCGTGCACGACGACGACGCGGTCGCCGCCGGTGTCATGATGATGCCCATTCCCCGCAGTGGGATTCTCCGGCGTGTCACGGGACTCGATGCCGCCCGCGCCGTGCCGGGCGTTGCGGGGGTGACCGTGGCGATCGAGCCCGGCGACGCGATCCGGGCCCTTCCCGAAGGATCGAGCTACCTGGGGTTCATCTTCGCGCGAGGGTCCTCCGCGGCCGCAGTCGAGCGAACGCTGCGCGCGTCGTTCGCCGCGATCAAGTTCGAGCTTTCGCCGTTACTCGAGGTGACGCCGAGGGGGATGTGACGATTCTGGCCGGCACGAGGCTACTCGGCCGAGCTGCGCCGCACTCGGCTCGGCACAGCAGAACCACGGCTCGGTCAGCTTGGGAACGAATCTCCGCGGGCGCAAAGACGGCTCATCGACGAGCTTTTGACCCGCTGCTGCATAGGCAGCGCTGCGAATGCAGCGGAACGTCACCAAGGCGTCTTCTTTGGCATCCGCGCCACGCTCCACGATGCGGCTCACCTCGGTGTAGAGGCGGTCCATCGTGGGGTCGGGATGCGTCCACGCGTGGCCGAATTCCGAGGGGACGAGGGGTCCGAGCCACGGGCGCGGTTCTTCCGTCGCCAAAAGCGCAGACCCTGGTGGAATGAGCAGCCGAATCGCGAGCTGGATGGGATCGACGTTGTCGATGAGGCCCTGCTCGAAGATGAAGTCGCAAAGCTCGAGATAGTCGGCGAGCGTCGTCCACGGCGTGAAGGCGAGGAGCGACGGCCGCAGCGCGATTCCCGCGCTCTCTGCGATGAGCAAGGCCTCGACGATGTCGGCTCGCGTATGGCCCTTGGCGAGCTCTTCGAGCACGCGGTCGCTCAGCGATTCCATGGCCGAGACGACGAAGATGCAGCCAAGCCGGGAAAGCTCGGGGAAGAGCTCTCGGTGCCGGAGGATGTGCTCCACCTTGGCCGTGATGTCGAAGGTAACCGCCGGATGCTCGGCATGAAGCGCGCGCACGATGGCCATCGAATGCCCGGGACCGTTCAGAAAATCGGGATCGCCGAAGGTGATGTGCCGTGCTCCGGCTTCGATCTGCTGCCTCGCGTCGGCGAGAACGATCTCGCGCGGGACCACGAAAAAGCGCCCCTCGTAAACCGGCGTGATGGGGCAATGCAAACACCGGTGAAGGCACCCGCGGCTCGCCTCCACATACCCCACCACGCGCAATTCGTCGCGGCCCGGCCCGACGAGGCGGGCGTACTTGTCGAGGGGAGGCAAACCGTCGCGCTTGGGCCGATGGAAGGTGAGCCGGCGCAAGATTGATTTCGGCGAACCGCGCTCGGCCAGCTCGGCGCCTTCACCAGCCGCGCCTTTCCGGACCGCGCTCTCTCGGGGCGCAGACCGGCTCAAGCCGAGGGCGAGCTCGACCAGTGCCGATTCGAACTCCCCGCCGATCACCGAATCGGCAAGCCCGTCCAGCAGGTAGGTTGCATTGAGCGACGCATAGAGGCCGAAGAAACAAATGTGCGCGGCTGGATTCCGACTGCGCACGCGTCGAGCGATTTCGACGCCCAGGCGAAGGGCCGTGTGCATCGGCACCGAGATGGCGACGAGCTTGGCACGGGTGAGGGCGTCCTCGGACGGGGTCTCGATGGAGGCATCGGCCCCCACCACACCGAGACCGGCATTCTCGAGCTCCGCCCACGCCGAAGCGACCGCGAACGGCTGGTGCCCGAGCTCGTAACAAGACACGATCAGCACCGCGCCTGCCGTCGAAAGACTGCCGATAGCTGGAGAATCAGGCATCGGGGCCGAGCTATTTGGCCTTCGTCGGGTTGAAGTCGGGCGGCAGCTGGGAACCTTCACCGAAGAAGTACTTCTCGAGCTCGTCCATCCAGACCTTCTGGCCCGCTGGCGAGACGAGGTCGATGCGGTACTCGTTGATGATCATCTTCGAATGCTCGAGCCACAGGCGCCACGCTTCCTTCGACACGTTCTCGAAGATGCGCTGGCCGACGGGACCCTTGAGAGGGGCCTTTTCGAGCCCTTCCATTTCCTTGCCGAACTTTACGCACATCACCGTTCGAGCCATTCACGTTATGTAGTCCAGCGCTGCCCCAGCGTCGAGCGAACGGGGATCGCGCGCTGGGCAAACCCCATGACGTGCCCGGATGCAGAGAGTAGGGTGAGCCATGCTCTCCTACGCCGATCAGGCAGCGACGCTCACCCGCCTTCTTTCCCTCCAGGCTCCCCCGGTAGCCATCTCGTTCTCCCAGGAACCTCCCGCCGGAGTCGCCTATGTCGGCGTCGCGGCACTCGCGGGATGCGCGTATTGGAAACAGGCGGCCTCGGGCCAGGTTTTCTACACGGCAGCCAAGGATCACCTCGGTTGCGCCATCGGCGCCTACACCCATGGCGCGGAGCTCGGCCCCCCCGAGAAAGCCGAGCTCGAACGGATGCTGACGATGATGACGGGGGTCGGGTACATCGCGATGGAGGAAGTGCCCGGCATCCCCGTCCGACCGGGCAAACTCGCCTTTGTCACCTATGCCCCCCTGGCCAGCACGCCCACCAACCCCGATCTCGTCGTCCTTCGAAGCACACCGCGTGCTGCGATGCTGCTATCGGAAGCTCTACACGCCGCATCTGCCCGTGCCGCGACGCCGCCGGTGATGCGCCCCGCGTGCGCGATGCTGCCGCAGGTACTCGCATCGGAGCGCGCGGCGACCAGCTTCGGCTGCACGGGCAATCGCGTCTACACGGGGCTCCCCGACGACGAGATGTGGCACACCCTCCCGGGCGCTCACCTTCCGACGATCGTCGAGAAACTGTCGGCCATCGTGGGCGCCAACAGCGCCATTGCCGCGTTTCACGAGGGCCGCGTCGAAGCGGTGAAGGACGCGCAGTAGAAGCTCGGCCCAAAGCACCAGGGCGCTGTGCCGACCGGGCGTAATCCCGCAGTTATCCTGCTGTCGCCGGTGCGAGCCAGCCTTGCTACGCCGGGAAATTCAGGATTCCGTACGCCACTCCTTCATGGCCTGTTCGCCGGGGCGGTCAATGTGGACCTTTGCGTCGACCGTCGTTACCCAGCTCACCGGAATGAAGTGGTGCTTACCCGTTTTGTCCTTCTTGAGCTTGATGCTGTCCTGTCCTTCCAAGTGGTCCACGACTGCGAACTGACCGTCCTTTGAGCAAACGACAGGCATGTCGGGCTTGATGAGTTGGACATTGATCATGGCGCTTCCTTTCACACTCGAGGGGTGTACCCGACGAGGCATGCATCACGCGAGCCACCTCTCACCGGCCCTTGGCCTGCAGCACCTGCCGAAACAGCGTCGTCCCCTGCAAATCCTTGAGCGACACGGTCATCGCCCTGCTGTCCTGGTCGATGTCGACCTGACCGAAGAACTGCATGCCCGCGCTCGGTGGCAAATTGGATTGCCCAGGGTCGGGCGCTTTTTGGAAGATCACCCTGGGGCCGAAGGTGTTGTCGAGCGCGCGCGGGCCGAAGGTGCCGGCGTGAAGCGGTCCGGCTACGAATTCCCAAAACGGGTCGAAGTCTTGAAATGGCGCGCTGGAAGGGTCGTAATAGTGAGCCGCGCAATAGTGAACATCGGCGGTGAGCCACACGACGTTGGCGACGCCTCGACGCTTGATGAAGCGAAGCACCTCGGCGATCTCGAACTCACGGCCGAGCACGGGTCCGTCGCCGTTGGCGGAGTTCTCGAACCGGGCGCACCCGGAGGTGGGATCGTTCCCGTCCCCGACCAGGAGGCCAATGGGCATGTCCGAGGCGATCACTTTCCACGTCGCGCGTGAATGCTCGAGCTTGGCTTTGAGCCACTCGAGCTGTGCGCGGCCAAGGTAGGTGGTGGCTTCGCTCGGCGCGGTTTCGACGTTGCAGCCGTTGCCCGCGCGGTAGCTGCGCATGTCGATCACGAAGACGTCGAGATCGCGCCCGTAAGGAACGTGGCGATAGACGCGCTCCGATTCTTGGTCGGAGTGCCACCTGAGCGGCGCATACTCGAGGAAGGCGCGGGTGGCGTTGCCGACCAGCGTCTGCACGCGCCTTTCGGTATAACGCGCGTCGACTTCTTTGACCGGAGACCAGTTGTTCGTGACCTCATGGTCGTCCCATTGCCAGATCTGCGGCACTTCGGCGCTGAAGCGCTGCACATTCACGTCGTAGCGATTGTAGAGATAGGCGCGACGATACTCGGTGAGCGTTTCGGCTACCTTCAGCTTCTCGGGGACGACGTCGAGAAAGGCGTTACGCCAGATGACCGCCCCCGATCCGTCGGTCACCTCCGCGGTCATGGCGCCATCGGCGTAGATGTTGTCGCCGCAATGAATGAAAAAATCGGGGTTGGTCTGGCGCATGGCCTCGTAGGCCTTCATTCCGCCGAACTGGAGGTCGATTCCCCAGCCCTGGCCCGCGGTATCGCCGCCCCACAAGAAGCGGACGTTGCGACGGCGGTCCGGCGCCGTGCGAAAACGTCCGATCAAAGGCTCGCTGCGGGCCCTGGTCGCGTCGAGGCTCTCGAACGTGACCTGCACGAACACTTCTTCGTTGGCCGGCAAATCGGTGAGATCGACGCGCGCCGTGTAGTCGGTGACGTCGAGCGCGTGAGGACCGCGAATGGCCGTAGGCCGTCGAAAATGCTCGTCGAGCGACCATTGTACCAACATGCGAGCCGGTCGGTCGGCGCGACTCCACACGATGGCGCGATCGCCGAGCACGTCGCCGATCTGGAGACCCCACGACGCCTGCGGTCGCACGGCGTCGCGAACGATGGCGGCCGGCGCGTGCCGACTGCGCAAGATCTCGGCGAGTCCGGTCAGAGCCGCCCCTCCCAGCGCGGCTTGTTTCACGAAACGACGACGCGTGAAGGAAACGCTGTTGGCCATTGATATCCTCCGTCGAAAGAACGTTCGAAGGGCGACCGTAGCGGGCGCTCATGGAGCCTCGATTACCGAATGGTGACGATTGCGGTGCCATGCCACCTGGCCCAGCCGTCATCGGCGATCTGGATCTGCCGCCCGGGTGAGCGATTCGTATGATCCTTCGACGGAGGCACCCATGAAAACGACGCCCATCGCCTTTTGTGTTTTGTTCTCGGTTGGCTGCAGCGCCGCGCCGGACGCGGACGACGCTGTCGACTCGGTCGCGCCCGAACAGCGCTCTGACCGCGCCATCGTTTTCGCTCCGGGCGCCCACCCGCTCGGACGGAGCATGATCGACTGGTCGCAGCGATGGTGGCAGTGGATCTTCGCGGTTCCCGCGGCCGAAAATCCGATGCTGGATGTCACCGGCGTCCATTGCGACGAGGGCCAGGAGGGACCCGTTTGGTTTCTGGCCAGCGTGCTCGACCCTGGCGGCACGGCCACCATTTCCCGTGCCTGCACGCTGCCGAAGGGTAAGCCCGTCCTGATCAGCCCGGCGAGCCTCTTGAACGACTATCCCTGCCCCAATCCGGACTTTCATCCCGCGCCGGGGCAGTCGCTCTACGATTTCTTGCGCGAGGGTGCTCGGCCGGCAGTGGATATCGTCAATGGGATGACGATCACACTCGACGGTCGCACGGTCGCTCATCCGTTCGACTATCGGTATGCGAGCCCTCACCTCTTCTCGATCCGCGGCGACGTGAGTCTCAAGCCCGTGCTCGACGGTTGCATCACCGGCACGCGGCAGCCGGCGGTCATGGACGGCTATTTCATGATGCTCAAGGCGCTCGACGAGGGGGCGCACCGTCTGACGGTCCGCGTGACGGACACCAAGGGGACCGACGTCACGGTGGACTGGACCCTCACCGTGAGGGGGCGGTGAGCACGCGGGCCATGCGACGCACGGATTCGTCGAGCTCGCCTTCGGAAAGAAACGTGAAGGCGAGGCGGGCGAAGGGTATCGGGCGCTGATCGAAGTCGTAGCAGCCCGCCCCGCGGAAGACGACGCCGAGCGCCGCCGCTCGCTCGGCCCAACCTTCGACATCGTGCGGCCGCTGGATCTCGGCCCAGATGGCCATCCCTCCTGCCGGCACGGTGAACCGGACCGCCCGAGGAAGATGATGCCGAAGGGATGCCACCAGCGCGTCGCGGCGCCGGTGGTAGACGCCATGCATACGGTGGACGTGACGCTGGACTTCCCCTTCTTCGAAGAGATCGGCCACGGCGGCTTCGGTCGTGTGATCACCCTGTAGATCCATGGCCACACGGATTTCGAGCAGCCGCTCGATGACGTCACGGGGCGCCACCACGAATCCGAGCCGCAGTCCGGGCGCGAGGATCTTGGACAGCGTCCCCACGTAAATGACCGCGCCGGCGTCGTCTTCGCTCGCCAGGGGAGACACGGGGGCGACGTCATAATGAAACTCGTGGTCGTAGTCGTCTTCGAGAATGGCGATGCCATGCCGGCTGGCGAGTGCCAGGAGCGCGCGCCGGCGCGCCGGCGCCATGGTAACGGTCGTCGGAAACTGGTGGTGCGGTGTCACGTAGACGGCGCGAACGCGCCTTTGGCGCACCAGCTGTTCGAGGATGTCGACGCGGAGCCCCTCGGCGTCGACCGGTATGGGCACGAGCTCGGCCCCCGTCAGACGCAGCGCGCTCCATACGTTCGGATGGCCGAGGTGCTCGACGGCGATGACGTCACCCGGCGATAGGAGCGCGCGCGCCACGAGGTCGATGGCCATTTGGCTGCCGCGCGTCACGAGCAAGTTGTCCGGCGTGGCGGGCACCCCTCTAGTCGCCGACAGCATCTTGGCGAGCGCGATGCGCAGCTTTTGGTGCCCGCGCGGTTCCCCGTAGAAGAGCAGCTCGCGCCCATGCCGGAGCAGCACGCGACGATATGAACGAGCGAGCTCGGTCGTCGGCAGAAGCCGCACGTCAGGAGCTCCGCGCGCAAGGAGCAGGCTGCGCGGCTCGTGCGCGACGCGATCAGGGCTGCACTTGGCGGCAAGCGCATAGGGAGCTGTCGTCGGGCGGGGGGCGTGCGCGATGCCGCGGCCGCCCTTCGAGACCGGCGGCCGCGCGCCCACGTACGTCCCACCGGCGGGACGTGTCGTCACCCAGCCCTCGGCCACGAGCTCGCCGTAAGCCGTCAACACCGTGTTGCGATTGACGCCGAGCAAGCGCGCGAGATGCCGGCTGCTGGGCAATCGCGCTCCTGGTTCCAGTCGCCCCTCGGCGATCTCCGAACAGATGAGCCCCACGACCTGCAGGAAGAGCGGCGTATTGGCACGCTTGTGGAGCTTGCGATTGAAGTCCCACACCTTCATCGCGCTCGTCGAGCGTGGACCGCCATCGAGCGGCCGTCAATTCTGCTGGCTTTGCCCGGCGATTGCACGGCTGAGGGCCGCGGGGTAGATTGCGCGACATCGCGGAGACATGTCGGCAAACCAACCAGAAATCGAGTTTTGGAACGGACCCGCCGCCCACCGCTGGGTGACCGAACAGGCGCGCCTCGACCGCGCACTGGCGAACATCGACCTGCTCGGCCTCGAGCGGGCGACGCCGGTGGAAGGGGAGCGCGTCATCGATCTCGGGTGCGGGTGCGGTGCGAGCACGCTGCGCCTCGCCGAGCACGTGGGACCGACGGGAACCGTTGTCGGCGTCGACGTCTCGGCGCCGATGTTGGCCCGTGCCCGCGAACGCGCACGGAGCATGCCCTGGATCCAATTCGTCGAAGGTGACGCGGCGGAGTACCGGTTCGCGGGCGACGCGGATCTCGTCTATTCACGTTTCGGATCGATGTTCTTCGCCGATCCGCAGGCCGCGTTTGCGAACTTGAAGAAGGCGCTCCGCCCGGGTGGACGACTTTGCCTCGTGTGCTGGCGGTCGGCTGACGACAACCCTTGGTACCGCGTTCCCCTTCGCGCCGCGGAGACGGTGGTTGCGCCGTTGCCGGCCACGGAACCTGGCACTCCCGGGCCGTTTGCCTTCGCCGCCGAGGGGCGGCTGCGCGAGATCCTGGAGCACGCCGGCTTCGCGCGCGTGGAGGTCGAACACTCCGACACGCGCATCTGCACGTCCACCACGGGGCTTGGGGAAGCGGTCGAGTTTGCAGTGAACGCGGGACCGGTGGCGCGCATGATCCTCGGTGCGGACGCGACAACCGTAGCGCGCGTACGAACGGCGCTCGCTACGGCCCTCGCCGACTATCTGCACGACGAGCGCGTGGCGTTGCCGGCGTCCGTCTGGCTAGCCACCGCGCGCGCGTAGCGTCAGAGGCAGGTGCTCGGCACCGTACCGGTGCCGCGTAGCGCGCGGGCGGCGTCGATTTCTGCTCTCCAGAGATGCAGCGCCGCGTAGCCGCGCCAAGGCCGCCACGCTTCGGCGCGCTTCTCGAGCTGGCGCGCGGTGAGTTGCGTGCCGTCGAGCGATGCCATCCGGCGAAGGACGACGTCACCGGCGGGGAACGCGTCCGGATCGCCGAGCGCGTGGAGCGCAACGTCTTCTGCGACGCGGCCGCCAGCGCCGGGTAACGCCGCCAACGTCGCGACGACCTGATCCACCGGCGCGTCGACGTCGAACGCGCCTTCGCTTGCGGCTCGTGCCAGCGCCCGCAGCGCAGACACTTGCACGGCGTCGAGCCCGAGGCCCTCGAGACGCGACGTCGCCAGCGTGGCCGGCGAAGGGAACAGATGCGTGAGCCCTTCGCCGCCACCCGCGATGGGCGTGCCGGCGCGAGCGATGAGTCGCCCGAGCAGTGTACGCGCCGTGGCACGACGGACATGGAGATCGATCACGGCGCGCACTGCGCATTCGAAGGAGTCCCACGCGCCCGGGATACGCATCCCCGGTCGACGCTTCACGAGGGGCGCAAGCAAAGCGTCTTGCGTGAGCGCGAGCTGCATGCGCGCCGGATCGGAGGCGAGATCGAAAACACGGCGCGCGGTCGACGAGAGGTGAAATAGTGCGGCCGGTGGAGCGCCCGAGGCGCGCAGCTCGAGTGCGTCTACGCCGTTCACGGGACGTACGCAGAGGAGTGCATGACCACCGTCGAGCGCGACGGTACGCGCGTAACCGCGCACATCGACGCGTTCGACGCCCGGCACGGCGCGCGCAGCTAGAAAGTCGGCCATGACGCCCCAGTCGTAAGGAGGACGATAAGCGAAGCGCAACACGACTTCATTGCCCGGCTGAGCGGACCCCACCTGCCTTTGTCGGCGAAGGTCGCGCGGTGCACGGCGGTAGGTTTTCCGGAACGCGTCGTTGAAACGCCGCAGGCTGCCAAAACCCGCCGCCAGCGCGATCGCGGTGACCGGTAACGCGGTTTCATCGAGGAGTCGTTTGGCGAAATGGAGACGGCGCGTCTGCGCCACCGTGATCGGCGCGGCACCCACGTGTTGAACGAAGAGGCGATGCAGCTGCCGAGCGCCGATCCCTACGCGGGAGGCGAGTGCTTCGACGCCACCGTCGTCGAGCGCGCCATCGTCGATGAGGCGCAACGCTCGCCGCACGACGGTCGACGTTCCCATCCAGGCCGGTGTCCCCGGGGCAGCTTCGGGTCGGCAGCGAAGGCACGGCCGAAAGCCCGCCTCGGCAGCGGCGGCTGCCGTGGCGTAGTAGCGGACGTTCGCCTTCTTGGGGCTGCGTGCAGGGCAGATCGACCTACAATAAATGCCGGTCGAGGTCACCGCGATGAAGAACCTCCCGTCAAAACGGGGGTCGCGGCTCGTACGCGCCCGGTCGAGCGCTTTGCGATCGAGGCCGATGATGCTGCTGTCCGGGCACCGCTCATCGGCGGAATGGAGACGGCGTTCTTCCATCCGAGAACCATAGCTAGCCTCGGGTCGAGGACTAGCCATTTTCGGACATGAACATTCGGCCCTGGCGAACGCTACGCGCGGACCCCGGCGCGCTCCGCGACGCTGGCGCGCCGCGCCCGCCTCGCTGAATGGGCCGATCGTGATCGGGTATGGCGAAGAACTGACGGCGTCGTGCTAGGCACCGAATCGACGCACCGACCGCTCGCGCGCTTTCTGGCGCTCGATGTCGCGATTTCGGGGCGGCGCGGTTGTCACGAGACCGGCCACGAGCTTCTCGGTGGCCAGCTTGATCTCCTCGACGGCGCGGTCGAACGCGTCGCGGTTGGCCTGCGAGGGACGCGGGCTCCCGCTCACCTTGCGCACGTACTGCAGCGCGGCGTCGTGGATTTCCTCGGGGGTCGTCGGCGGGTCGAAGTTGAAGAGAGGGCGAATGTTGCGGCACATGAGGAGCATCTACGACCGGCCGTACGATGGGGCAAGGTCTCAGACGCCGCGCGCGGCGTCGCGATCGACCGGGCGAATCGCCTTGCCCATGGTGTGATACCCCTTGTCGACGTAGACGATGGTGCCGGTGACGCCGCTCGCCAAGGGACTGACGAGAAAAGCGGCGGTCGCAGCCACTTCTTCGGCGCTGACCACTTCCGGCAGGGGCGAATTTTGCAGGCAATATTCGATGATTTCGTCGATGATGCCGATGGCGCTGGCTGCTCGCGAGGCCAAGGGGCCGGCCGAAATCGTATTGACCCTCGCGCCGAACCTGTGCCCCGCCTCGAACGCGAGGGTGCGGGTGTCACTTTCGAGCGCCGCTTTGGCAGAAGACATGCCGCCGCCATAGCCCGGGATCACCCGTTCGCTCGCCAGGTAAGTCAGTGACAAGAACGCGCTTCGCTCACGCATCAGCGGGCCGAGTCGGCTCATGAGCGAGATCATGGAATAGGCACTGACGGAAACGGCGGTGAGATAACCGCTGCGCGTCGAATCGAGGAGCGGCTTCTTGACCTCGGGCCCGTTGGCGAGGGAATGAACCACGATGTCGAGGGGCTTCTCGCCGAAATCCGCCAAGAGCTGGGTCTTCAGCCCTTCGACGGTGAAATCGCCGACCTCGCGGTAGCGACGATTGGTGCGCACTTCCTCCGGCACTTGACTCATTTCGTCGTACGCGGCGTCGAGCGGATAGATGCGCTCGAAACCGAGTTTTTCGCCGTTCGACATGACGAGCGAGGCATCGAGCTTGCCCCGTTCGAGCAGACTGCGGAAAATGTTGAGCGCCGGGGGCCAGGTCCCCACGCAAACCGTCGCCCCCGCTTCGCGCAGACTTTTGGCGATGGCAAAACCGTACCCTCCATCGTCGGCAACGCCGGCCACGAGGGCTCTTTTCCCTGAAAGATCGATGTTCAGCATGTTGGGCCGGTCGGGTTTTAACACGGATCTCGGGCGTCCGAGCGGCGTCAATGCACAGCCCGCTCTATCTACTTGGATCTCGCTGCCGCGCCGGCGTCGCCCGAGGCACCGTCGGAAGAGCCGTCGCTGGAGCTGCCGTCACCGGGGCCGCCTTCTGGGGCGACATCGGGTGGAGCGGCATCGGCCACATCGGGTGCGCTGACATCGGTCGGGACGACGTCGGGATCGGCATCGCTCGGATTCGCGTCCGCACTGGCGTCGGCACCGCACATCGATCCGGGCCGCGGGTTGGCGCATTCCGGATCGGTACCCCATACCAGTCCGCCATTGTGGTAGAGCGTGACCCGCATCCAGTCCATGAACGCGGTTTTGGCCGGATCGAACGAGTAGTCGTCCGCTTCGTTGTAGTTCGAATAGTTGTCCTTGTTGAAGCGGCTCTGAATCTCACCGGTCTGGCCATTGGCCGACAGGGTGCCTGCCCCGGCGGCGAAACCGATCTCGAGATACGAATCGGCGCCCTGCTCGGGCGTGGTCAACTTGACGAACTTCCCGGTCACGTTAGAAGCGCCGATCATCGCGTAGTCGCACCAATAGACTTGAGGGCGATCGCCGTCGGCGGTGTACCAATAGCGAATCGTCAGCTCGCGCAGCGGCACGCTGGTGGAGCCGACGTTCACGATATTCAAGTGCGGTTTGATCTGGTTGTCGGCGGCGTTGGTGTCCGAAGCGCGATATTGCACGCGGAGCTTACAGGTCGTGCACGTGCCTGCGTCGATGGGGACAGGGCGGTCGTCGGAGGCATCATGGACGCCGCCCCCTGTACCGCCCGTTCCGCCGGTGCCCGTTCCGCCGGTACCGGTCGCACCTCCGACTCCGCCTGAGCCGCCGACCCCCGTGCCACCGGAAGAACCGCCTCTCCCGGCCCCGCCTCCGACCCCACCCGTGGTGGTGGTCCCGCTGCCCCCGGTCCCGCCCGTGCCCGAAGGTCCCCCGCCGGAGCCGCCCCGCGATGCGCCGGCGCCGTCCGCCCTCACCCCGGAATCGCCGGGGGTTTCAAGGTCCTCCGAGCCCGCGCAGGCCGTCGCCGCAAGGCCTACACAGGCGACGAAAAATACCCGTATGCCAATCGACATTGGACACTAGTCGCTTGCCTGCCCCGGCGGAGCTCACGTCATTTGGCAGCGGTACCGTGCCTACCCTATCCGCTATGCGATCCGAGGGACGGTCCGGCCGCCGAACCGCACGCCGGCTACCGCCCCACCACTGCCCGCACGTCGAACGCGAGGGCGCATCCGTCGACCGCGCTGGCGAAGTTCGAGCGCGTCGTCGCGGCGAGCCAATTGGGATCGACGCGCTTGCGCGCCCGCAGGAGGACTTTGTCCGCGCGCAGGTCGATGACGGCAACGCGAACCTGGTGAGCGCGTTCGCCATCGAGGTCGGCGGGGCCCGCTTCATCCGGCTCGTCCATGGCGGCGATGAGGAGAGACGCTTGCGCCGCGCATTTCGTTTGCTCGACGGGCACTCTGCCGACATCGGCCTTGATCCGTTCGAGATCGCGAAGCTCACGCGCCTGGTGAACGCGCTCTTCCCACGGAAAAAGGAGCTGCTTCAGCCCCGCCTCCGCGTCATGGAGCCGGCGCGCATGCTCACCGGTGTTGGCACCACCGCTGTAAGCGGCGCGCACCTTGGCCAGGACGACCTTTTCCGCGCGAGACGCTGGTGGATCGAGCAGACAGAGAAGGAGTGCGTCGCGCGTCGATGTCGACGCCGTTTCGGCGATGGCGGCGGAGCTCGAAAACGCGGCAACCGGACCACGAACATAGACCGAAGGACGTCCGAGAACGGCGTCCAGCGCTCGGGGTGGACGGAGCTCGTCCGTCACGACGTCACCCTCGTACCCCGCGGCGAGCCCGAGGAGCCAGGGCTCGACGCGTCCCATGAAGCCTCGCTCGTCCGCCGTCACCAACGCGCTTTGCGCGTGCACGGTGTCGAGCACCGCCGCGCGCGCGCGACTCACCTCTTCCTGATAGCGGCGGCGGGCCATCACGGCGGTGCTGACGAGCGCCGTCGCGCCGACCGCGATGACCAAGCGAAGGAGCGAAGTTCGCAGACGCGCCGTCACGAGCTTTGCACGCGCCGGCCGCGCCGTGCCACCGATGGCGCGTTCGATGCGCAGAATCAGCGCGGGGTCCATTTTGCGCGTCGCGAGAAAGGTGCCCATCGCGCTAGCCTCGACCGTTCTGCATCTGGGCGATGTTGCGTTCGACCAGGGACAAGAGCTGATCGCCGGTAACCCCGAGCCTTGCGGCTGCTTGTCCGGCGAGCGAAGTACGCGCAACGCCGGGGGCAAACTGGTAAGTCGGGCGCTCGTCCGGGCCGAGCTCCACTTGAATGAAGCGAAGATCGGCGATTGTACGCTCCCGCTCGAGCCGCGCGGCGAAGGCGAGAAAATGCGTGGTGATGAAAGCTTGAGGCTTCAACCGGGTGAGCATTTTCACCACGAGCTCGAAGATCTCCTCCCCCTCGGAGGGGTTGGTGCCCGAACAGAGCTCGTCGAGGATCACCATCGCACCCGGTGGTAGGCGTTCGAAGAGGGCGCGGATGCGAATGAGCTCGACGCCGAGTCGCCCTTCGGTTTGATCGGCCTTGGTCTCTTGGGTGAGAGACACGACGAGGCCCGGCGAAAGCGCGAGACGCGCCGTCCGCGCCGGCACGAAGAGCCCTGATTGTGCGAGGATCTGCGCGATGCCGATTGCCTGCAAAAGGCGGGTTTTGCCGCCCGAGTTCGGCCCCGTCACGAGGACCGTGGTCGCGTGCCGGTCGGTAGCGAGGTTGCACGGCACGGCTTTGCCGCCGTGGACGAGGAGCAGCGGATTGAAGAGCGCCGTCAGCGCGCGCGCTTCGCCGGCACCGACGAGCTCCGGCAAACAGACGCTGAGCCCCGCACCCTGCGCCATCTCGCGGAATCCGAGCGCACCGAGATAGAACTCGATCTCGACGAGCAGCTGCACGAACTGGACGAGATCGTCCTGCAAGCCCTCGAACACGGCGTCGATGAGGCGCGCCATGATCTCCCCTTCGCCGAATTTGTATCCGCGCAGGAAAAGCTCGATGCGAGCCAACCAACGTCGAAGGGGCGAGGTGACGAAAGGGTTCGCTTGGTTCTCTTGCACCGCTTGGATCTCGAACGCCTGAATGCGCCCGTCGGCTCCGACTCGGACCTTCAGGCTGACGGTGGCGAGGTGCTCCTCGTAGCGCAAGAGATCGGAGAGCGAGCGATACGGCTCGCCTTGTCGAACCCTTTGGCCAAAGGCGCGCAAAATGGAAAGCCCGGAGCGCGCCGCACCGAATCCCTGCGCCATGCCGTCGATGATCTCTTTGGCCACGACGAGAATGTCGAGCTGGCGTCGATTGGAGTCCCACTTGCGTCCCGCGGTGGCACCTTCCAAGAGCGCGCGGAACTTGCAAAGTTCGCCGTACAGCGCTTCGAGCTCACCGCGCAGCTCGGGTGACGCTGCCAGCTCGGCGACGATCGCCCGTCGATGCTCGACGACGGCCGGGTCGGCCGGCGGACGCTCGAGGACCTTGACCAGGTGCCCGATCGACAGCGAGGCTTCCTTGCCGCGAAGCCGAACTGAAAAGCAGCGCGCCACGAATTCGTGCAAGAAAAGGTCGCCGGCGTACACGGAGGGCTCCCACGTGGAAGGGGCTACGCTCGCTTTTTGGAGGGCGTCCGCGAAGAGCCCGCCGGACACGCCGCTCGCAAAGGCGAAGGTCATCGCGATTTTGGTGACTTCGACGTCGATGCGCTGGATGGGCGTCGGATGGAGCAGGTCCGGTATCAGGGCGCCGGGCGAGCCATGCATGGGGAGACCTCCGTCGAGGAAGGGACAGTGAAGGGAAGCGAAAGTTCCCGAGCTTCGGACGCCCTGGGGTGCTCGTGAACGAAGCACCGCGGCCCAGTCGAGAGTGAGCAGAGAACTTTGTGGGAGCGATGTCGCATCCGGTATTTGCAAAGCGACAGTGTCCCCGCCGCATCGCTTATGTAAGAGCGATCTTGCATCGAGCCAACGTCGGACCCGGAAATTGACGGACGCAATGCGGTCGGCGATAGTCTGCGCCCCATGAAAGACAAGACGAGCCGTTTTCAATCGCGCGGCGGGTGGGTCGCCCTTGCTCTTCTCGTCGGTCTAGCCGCGTGCGGTTCCGACGACGACGGCGGCGGCACGACGCCGGATGCAGCTGGTGACACTGCGGTCGATACCGCTCCGCGCATGGACGTGAACGCCGACAAAGGGAGCGACGCGCGCTCCGACAAATCCGATTCGACCAGCGTGATCGACGCGAGCGCCGAGCCGGCGAACGATCGTGTGACCATGGACATTCCCACGGAGAATGACGCCAACTCCGACGGCGATGCCGGCGCTTCCGACACCGTGGTCGTCGATGTTCCGGTGACGCCACCGATTGCGTTCACCATCGTCGGCGTGGCGGGTCCCATGGATAACGCGCCCGACGCCTGGCTCACCGGGACCCCGACGCCAACCGTGCAATGGATGACCAGCACCGATGCCGAGGCGTACGAAATCACCGTCTACGAAGACGACGGCACGACGGTCAAATGTGCCATGCAACAGGCGGCCGGCACCGCGACGTCAGCGTCGTTTCCCGCGTGCACATTGACCGAAGGGCGTCAGTATCGCGCCAGCGTCACAGCGACGAAGGGGATGTTCCGCACCGCGGCGACGAACGACAAGTTCCGGTTCGCGGTGGGTGCCGTCGTCTTCGGTCAGCCCGATGCGAAGACGAATGAAGGGCTGAGACTCGGTTTAGCGCTGCCCCAAGACGTCGTCATCGTCGGCACCAAACTCATTGTCGCCGATCAGAACAATAACCGAGTTCTGATTTGGAATACGATCCCTACGAGTAACTACCAGCAAGCCGATCTCGTGCTGGGCCAGCCGGACTTCACGACTTCAACGGCGAACTATGGAGGAATTGGCCCAGCGACACTATCTGGAAGCAATGGCGTCGCCTCCGACGGGACGCACCTCGTCGTCGGCGATCGTTTCAACAACCGCGTGCTGATCTGGAACACCTTCCCCACGAGGAACAACCAACCGGCGGATGTGGTGGTGGGACAGCCAGATTTCACGACGGGGACCGAAAACACCGGTGGCGTCAGCGCGCGCAGCATGATGCAACCTTGGGTTTGGCTGGCCACGGAGGAGGTCTCGGACGGCGGGGTCTCGGACGGCGGGGTCTCGGACGGCGGGGTCTCGGACGGCGGGGTCTCGGACGGCGGGATGGTCGGAGGCGGCAAATTGTTCGTTTCCGATCGCGGCAATGCGCGGGTGCTCATCTGGAATGCCATTCCCACGCAGAACTCCGCGCCTGCCGACCTCGTGCTCGGGCAGCCCGACATGACGACCAATACTGCCAACAACGGCGGCATCTCCGAGCGCAGCATTTCGGACCCAGGCCGCGGTTGGGTCGTTGGGACGCGTCTTTTCCTCCCCGACTACGCGAACCAGCGCGTACTCATCTGGAGCACCCTACCGACCGCCAATTTTGCTCAGGCCGACTTGGTGCTCGGGCAATCCGTGATGAACGCCAATCAGCCCAATGCTGGCGCAACCGTCGGCACTGCAGGGTTGCATGGGCCCCTCGCGGTCTACGCGAATGGCAATACCATCGCGGTGGCCGACTATGACAACAATCGCGTCGCCTTGTGGACGGCGCCGATCACCAGCAATGGGCAACCCGCCAATCTGATACTCGGCCAGACCACAACCACCGGAAGTTCGACCAATGCAGGCGGCGTGAGCGGTTCGAGCGTCGCCAATCCGTGCTCGGTCGCCGGTGACGGCACACGCCTCGTCGTGTCCGATCGATTCAACAACCGTATCCTGCTTTTTTCGACAGTTCCCACGATGACCGGAGCGCCCGCGTCGTTGGTGGTGGGTCAACCCGATACCGTTTCCAATCGCCTCAACAACGGCGGCCCGATCTCGGCATCGTCGCTGACGGCTCCAAGCGGCCTGGCGATGCTCGGTGCCCGCTTCGGCATGACGGACGGGACGGCGCGCGTTTTGATCTGGGACGCGCCTCCCGTTTCACCGCTCGACCTGCCGAAGATTGTTCTCGGTCAGCCGAACTTTGCCTCTTTCGGTCAATTCGGCGGAACGACCACCGCCAGCAGTCTCTGTGCACCGAGCGGCCTGCACAGCGATGGCACGCGCCTGTTCGTGGGTGAGCAATGCGCAAACCGCACGACAATATGGAACACCCTGCCCACCCTCACGCAGCAGCCTGCCAACGTCGTGGTCGGTCAGCCGGACATGATGACGGCTACTGGCAATACGGGCGGTGTGTTGGCGACCAGCCTATTCGGGCGAGCCACGCCGTACAGCGATGGTACGCACCTGTTCGTCAGCGATACGCGCAATCACCGCGTCCTCATCTGGAACACGATTCCCACCACCAATGGCATGAATGCCGATGTGGTGCTGGGACAACCGAGCATGAGCGCGAACACGCAGAACAATGGCGGAATTTCGGCGATGAGTCTCGCTTTCCCCACGTTCGTCTATGCCGCCCTAGGCAAGCTCTTCGTCGCAGATAGCACCAACAATCGCGTCCTCATCTGGAACTCGGTTCCCACGGCTGATCGCGCCCCAGCCGACGTCGTTCTCGGTCAGCCGGGCATGATGATCGGCGCTCTAGCTGCGACGACCAGCGCCAAGACGCTGAAGAATCCCAATTCCATCCACGTCGACGCCAACGGCCGACTCTACGTGTCGGACCCGGGCAGCCACCGCGTTCTCTACTGGAATGCGGTCCCCACCGAGAACCAAGCGGTCGCCGACGGCGTCATCGGGCAACCGAACATGGACGTCGGGGTCGCCAACAACGGCGGTCTCTCCGCGCGCACGTTGCAGCAGCCGGGCGGAATGTTGTCCAGCGGCACACTCCTTTACGTCCTCGACTCCGGAAACGATCGGATGCTGCTCATGCCGCGACCCTGAACTTGCATCTCAGCGAATCATGGCGACCCAAAGGAAGGACAGAACCCCTTACCAGATGGTCGGAACGAGTCCCGAGCGTCGAATCGCGGCGTCCTTCGTCACAAGAGACAGTCCCCGATGGATGGCGGTTGCGACGATGAACCGGTCGGCGGGATCCGCATGCATCGTTAGCGACTCGGCCGCCACCGCCGTCTCGGGAAGTAGCGGTAGCGATTCTATCCGCGTGAGGCTCAGTACTTCACGAGTCCACACCGCGATCGATGTCCCCAGGTGAACCTTTTGCCTGCGAGCAAGAAGAGCGATCTCCCAAAATACGATCGACGACACCGCTAGCCCATCGGCTTCGTCGACTGCTCGTAGCGCGCGGGGGCTAAGGCGCTCGGGCTCGAGCGTCCACCAAAGCAGAACGTGGGTGTCCAAGCAGATCATGCGCGCTTTCGCGGCATGAGCTTCCACCGAGCTACCGTGCTCGTGGGAGCAACGAGATCGGTCTCGCGACCAATCGATCCTCGTATGCGACCCCGTAAGCGAGCCAGCGTCGATCGCTCTCGTTCACCGGCGTCTTCGACGGAAATGATTCGCGCGACCGGACGGCCGCGCTTGGTCACTACGACTTCGAGTTGCCCGTCAGCCACCTCGTCGAGGATGGCGAGACAGCCTTGCTTGAAACGCCCGGCGGGGATCACCTTCCTGTTCATAGACACAGTCTATGGTCACTTCGCGATGTCGGTCAAGGCGGGAGCCGAGATCGTCCTTCCGCCTCAACGGACGGTCAGGGGGCGACCCCCTCGTCGTTACCGGTATGCACCACTGCGCCGCCGCTCGCACAAGCCTCCCCGCCTTCCCCGTGCTACCCCCCGGCCGTGATCCGTCTTCAAAGCATCTCCAAGCAGCACGGCCGGCAGATTCTCTTTCTCGACGCAACGTGTGATGTCTTTCGCGGTGAGAAAGTGGGACTCGTGGGCCCCAACGGCTCCGGCAAGTCGACCATTTTTCGCATGATCGTAGGAGAAGAGGAACCCGACGTCGGCCAGGTCGTCGTCGATCGCGGCAAGAGCGTCGGTTTTCTCAGCCAGGACGTGGGGGAGATGCACGGCGCCAGCGTCGTGGGCGCGACGATGGACGGCGCAGGGCCGGTTTCGGAAGTGGCGGGTCGACTTCGTGAGCTCGAGCTCGCGCTGGCCGATCCTGCTTCCGCCGATCGCATGGATGAGCTGGTGGAGGAGTTCGGACACGTGCAGTCTCGCTTCGAGGAGCTCGGCGGCTATGCGCTCGACGCGCGAGCGCGGGAGATTCTAGCCGGGCTCGGCTTTGCCCAAGAGGTGATGGATGGCGACGTGGGCGCGCTCTCTGGCGGCTGGAAGATGCGCGTCGCGCTGGCGCGCATTCTCCTGATGAAACCGGACGCCATGCTCCTCGACGAGCCGACCAACCATCTCGATATCGAGTCCATCCTCTGGCTCGAGCAGTTCCTGAAGGACTACGAAGGCGCGCTCATCATGACGACGCACGATCGTGAGTTCATGAACCGCGTCGTGTCGAAGATCGTCGAGATCGATGGCGGCGAAGTGCGCGTGTTCTCGGGCGACTACGATTTCTACGAGAAGCAGCGCGCCCTCCTCGAGGCGCAAGCGGCCAGCGAGTTCGAACGCCAGAAAGCGATGCTGGCCAAGGAGGAGGCGTTCATCGCCAGGTTCAAGGCGCGCGCCAGCCACGCCGCTCAGGTTCAATCGCGCGTGAAGAAGCTCGAGAAGATCGAGCGCGTCGAGCCGCCCAAGCAGCGCAAACGCACCCGCTTCGCTTTCCCGGGAGCCCCGCGATCGGGTGACGATGTCGCCAACCTCGAGGCCGTCCACAAGGCCTACGGTAAAAAGACGATCTACGCCGGCCTCGATCTGCTCATTCGCCGGGCCGAGCGGTGGTGCGTCATGGGCGTCAACGGCGCGGGCAAGTCCACGCTGCTCAAACTCGTGGCGGGGGCCACCGCACCCGACGCCGGCCGCGTGACGATCGGCGCCAGCGTGAAGCTCGGCTACTTCGCGCAGCACACCATGGAGATCCTCAATCCGGGGGAGTCCGTGTGGGAAGCGCTGGTCTCGAAATTTCCCAAGGCCAGCATCGGCTCCCTCCGAACGCTGGCCGGCGCTTTCGGCTTCTCCGGCGACGACGTCGAAAAACCGTGTCGCATCCTGTCCGGCGGCGAAAAAGCGCGCCTCGTCCTGGCGCAGATGCTCTACGACCCGCCCAACTTTCTCGTGCTCGACGAGCCGACCAACCACCTCGACATCGACACCAAGGAGGTGCTCTTGGAGGCGCTGTCCGGCTACGAAGGGACGATGCTCTTCGTCTCGCACGATCGGCATTTTCTGCGGGCAGTTTCGAACCGCGTGCTCGAGCTGACCGCGGCCGGCGTCCACAAGTACGGCGGCGGGTACACCGAGTACGTGCAGCAGACGGGACACGAAGCGCCGCTCGTCGCCTAGAGCAGCCGACCCAGACCTGCGCGCGCACGGCGCGGACCCCGCCGTGGTGCTCGCGACGCGCTGGCACCGAAACCGACGGCCCTCTCCGCCGTAGAGACGTGCGTCGCGCCCTGCCTCGTCGGGGCACCATGGAGGATGACAATGGCGTCAAAGGAAGCGATTCAGCCTTGCGAGCCCCCGCGATCCGGTCGTCGGAAGTTCAGTGGCGCGTTCGGCGCCGCGGTACTCGCGGCGGCGTGCGTGGCCAAGCCCGCCCCGGTTTCGTCGAGCCCCGGACAGCTTGCCGGTTCTGGCGCGACGACTGGTGCCCCTCCTGCGTCCGTCTCGTCGCCCGCCATTTCGGGCGGTGAGCGGGCTTCGACGAGAGCGCCCGGCGACTCGGTGACGACGCGCGAAAGAACCGTCACCTCCATCGCCGCAGGCGTTTACGTCATTCGGCACGAAGACGCGCCGGACACCTTCCCGCAGGGAAACACGACGGTGATCGTCGGCGATCGCGAGACGTTGGTGGTCGACTCTTGCTACCTGCCGTCGAGCGCCAAAAAAGACATCGCGCAAATCCAAAAGTGGACGAGCAAGCCCGTTCGCTACCTCGTCAACACCCATTGGCACTATGACCACACCATGGGAAACGGCGTCTACAAGGACGCGTTTGCCGGCCTCCTCATCGTTTCCCATCGCCAAACGCGCCAGCAGATCGAGGGTTACAATCCGCAATGGTTCGCCAAGTTTCCGGCCCGGGCGACGACTTTCAAACAGCGCATCGAATCGGGCAAAGACGCCGACGGCAGGGCGCTGACGGACGGCGAGATTGCAGAATTCAAGACGGCGCTGGCCGGTGTCGAGCCGGTGTGGGCGGAGTTCCGCGATCTGGCCGCGCGACGCGACATGACGCCGACGCTCGCCTTCGATCGCGAGCTCGACATCGATCTCGGCGGCCGCGAAGTTCGCATCCTCCACCTCGGCCGCGGGAACACGGCGGGCGACGCCGTCATCTATCTTCCGCGCGAGAAGGTCCTCGTCGCCGGCGATCTGCTCGATCACCCCGTGCCCTACCTCGGCGGCGGATACCCACTCGAGCTCATCGCCACGCTCGAGAAGATGGCCGGGCTCGACTTCGACATCATCGTGCCCGGCCACGGAAAGGTGCTGCGCGGCAAGGCCTACCTCGAACAGGTGACCGAGTTCTTGCGCGTCGTCGTGACGCAGGTAGAAAGGGAGATCCACCGCGCCGGCAGCGGCTCGCGCAACCTCGAGGCCGTGAAGAAGGCGGTGCTCACGGCGGTGAACGTGGCGGCGTGGCGCGAGCGCTTTGCCGGCGACGATCAGGAGAACCGCGACTTTTTCGACGGCTTCTCGCTGTCCGGACTCATCACCGCCGCCTACGCCGAGCTCTGGCCGCGCTAGCGCGAAGACACGAGGGCGTCGCGGATCGCGGGGGCGCCTCACCCGGCCTTGGGACGCGACGCGGCCACGGGAAGCGTGGCCCATTGCTCCACGAGATCCATGCGTTGGGCGACGGGGTCTTCGCTGCGAACGAAGGCTTCGATCTCCGGAAAAGAATCGAACCCGAAGAACATCTCGCCTTCGATGAACAGCGTGGGAACGCCGAAAGCCCCGCGGGCTAGCGCTTCTTCGGTATTGCGACGCAATCGGTCCTTGGCGTCGGTGCCGTTGCAGAGCGCGATGAGCGGCGCCTCGTCGATACCCGCGTGCCGGAGCACCGCGGCCACCCTTTCGGTGCCGTCGATACCCCCACCGCCGGCCCAGGTGGCAGCGAAAAGCGCGTCGATGATCTGCCAGCGAAGCGAGCGATCGAGATCGAGCGCCGCCACCCGTAGCGCGGGCAAAGGGTTGAAGGGGTGCGCCGGTGGCAACTCGATCCTCACCCCTGCCCGGTGCGCCGCTCGCAGCACGTTCTTCACCACATAGGCCCGGCGCGCCGGCACCTCCGCCGGCCCTTTGGTGCCGAGCGCATTGAGGACCCCCGCGAAGAGCAAAGGTCGTGGCTCGACCTCGTGCCCGATCCGGGCCCCCAGCGCACGGACCCGAGAACAGGCGAGGTAGGCATAGGGAGAAATGAAGTCGAAGAAGATCTCGATCATGCGTCCATCGGCCTACCGCCCGCCAAGGAGCGCAAGCGAAAATGCCTCCCTCAAGTAAATCGTGTAGGAACCGTTGTGGAGGTGGGACCAGCAGCGCACATCGTCCCCCTGACCGAAATGCGAATTCAACCGGCCTGTTGCGGATGTGGCGCGACCCCGCCCGCCGGTCAGAACGACCCCGATTCATCCACGCTCCTCAGCATGCGGTACGGCTGGCGCGTGGTGAGGCAGGTCGATACGCAAGGCGGCGTGAGCGTCGAGTGGCGATGCCCGAGCTGCTGGAACACGTACAAGACGTCCCGCGCCACGAAGACCAAAAGCACCGTCGAGCGCGACCCGTAGCGCGCCGCGCGCGAGCTCCTTTGTAGGGCTACGTGGCCGATCGTCACGGCGCGCCAAGGTAGCAGCGCACCCCGCCGCGTCGCGGCATCTCGCGGAGATTGCAGGCCTTCAGACCGAGGTTACTTCGACCGTTCACCACCGGTGCAGGAACCTCCTTTTTCCAATGACCCCGCCCGATCGCTACATCGAAGTCACTTCACGCCTCAACAAACTCAATTCGATGGGCGCTGCCGCGATCAGCTTGCTCACGCTGGTCGAAAGGTGGGGCAACTGGCGCCAGGTCGCCGTCATCGTGGCCGTGCAGGTCGTGGTCATCCCCTGGAACACCCTGGTGAGCCTCGTCCTATTGAAGCGTGTCGGCCTGGTGGTCGGCGAAGTGATGCGCACCGTCGTCAATCTCGGCTCCGGCGCGGCGCTGGCGTGTTACCTGGACTGGCCCATCGCTTGCTGGCTGTGGCTGCCCTTCGTGGCGGTCGCGTTCGATCACATGAACGAGCGCCTGGCGGCGGGCAACGCCGCAGCTTTCTGCGTCGTGATGGACGGCTTGGCGGTCTACCACGGCGTGCCTTGGCGCTACCCGGTGGCGTTTACCCTCCTCGCCGTTTTCTGTTCTCAGATCGCCAAGGTCCGGTTCGAAGCCCTGCGTACCATGCTGCTCCGCAGCGACGAGCAGCGCCGCGAAATCGCCGACGCCCACACGCATTTGAGCGAGGCCAGTGGCCATCTGCGCGCCGAGATGAAGGCGCGACAGCACGCCGAGATCGAGCTCCGTCACGCCCAGAAACTGGAAGCGGTCGGGCGCCTGGCGTCCGGAATCGCGCACGAAATCAACACGCCGGTGCAGTTCGTCGGCGACAACTTGCAGTTCGTCCAGCAAGCCAACGAGGACCTTCTTCTGCTCATCGAGCACTATCGAAACGCGCTGGAACACATCGCCACCGACGATTCCAAGGCCGGCCTCATCGCGGGCGTCAACGAAGCGGAGGAGAAGGCCGATCTCTCCTATCTCGTCGACCATCTGCCCCTCGCCATCGGAGCCACGCGAGAAGGGCTGGCGCGCATCACCACCATCGTTCGCTCGATGAAAGAGTTCGCCCACCCCAGCCAGAAGGAGATGGGGGCCATGGACTTGAACCAGGGTATCCTGACCACGCTCACCATCGCCCGGAGTGAATACAACCACGTCGCCGCCGTGGAGACCGATCTCGCGGACCTTCCACGCGTCACCTGTTTTCCCGGCGACGTGAACCAGGCGGTCCTGAACATCATCGTCAACGCCGCGCACGCGATCGGCGACGTGGTGCAGGGCACCGACCGCATGGGTGTCATCAAGGTGCGCACGCGGCGCGACGAGGACTTCGTACACGTCACCATCAGCGACACCGGCGGCGGAATTCCGGAGGCCATTCACGGCCTCGTCTTCGACCCGTTCTTCACCACCAAAGAGGTGGGGCGCGGCACGGGTCAGGGGCTGGCCATTGCTCGCTCGATCGTGGTCGACAGGCACGGCGGGACGCTGACCTTCGAAACCAAGATGGGGGAAGGCACGACGTTCCACCTGCGCCTTCCCATCGAAGGTCGACCGTCGCAACGCATGAGGGCGGCCAAGGCGGCGTAACGATCAGGCCGCGCCAAGCTCCGCTGCGAGAGCCTCGGCCACGAGCCGCACCCTCGGGATCTCGAGCGCGCTCTTGGCGCAGACGAGGTGCGTCGCCGAGCGCGCGTGCGGCCCGAGGTCGAACTTGAGCGGCACGAGCGAGGTCGGACGCGCGAAGCGATGCCGCCAATCGCCGAGCGCCATGACGCCGAGCCCCGCCTCCGCTGCCTGGCGTTGTACGAGGAAGCTGTCGGAGGTGAAGGCCTGTACGAAACCGGGGACCAGCGTGGCAAGCTGAGGGTTCGGGGCCAGGTCCTCGTACGGCGGTGCCCAGCAGATCCAATCGAGGTCGCTGAGACTGGCTCGCCGCGCCAGACGTGCCACGTAGTCCTTGGCGCCGAAGATGGCGTTGGCGTGCTCGAACGAAGCCACCGTGACCAGATCGGCCTGATTGGCCGGCTTGGTGCGAAGGGCGAGGTCCGCCTCGCCGCGTCCCAGGTCGAAAAAACGCGTATCGGACAGCACCTCCAGGCGAATCGCGCGATGCTTGTGATGCAGCCACGCGGCGAACGGGGCGACGAAATCCCACGCCACGCCGGGCGGCGCGGTAATGCGCACGAGCCCCTCCGGCTTGTGGTCGACGCTGCTCGATGCGCGCGTGACCTCACCCGCCCACTCCGCCATGCGCCGCGCCGGCGCCAGCAAGCGGTCACCCGCCGCCGTGAGCAGGACTCCTTCGACGTTGCGCCGAAAGAGCGCGTAACCGAGGCGATGCTCGAGCGCCGCCACGCGCCGGCTGACGGTAGGCTGCCCCAGGCGCAAGCGCCGCGCAGCGGCACTCATGCTGCGCCCTTCCGCCACCGCGAGAAAGACTTGCAGGTCGTCCCAGGGTATATCCATTTTTGCATGATACCATGCCATTATCGTCACTTTTCATTCGATTATGCATGGCTTAGTTTCAGCTCAGATGCAGCCCACACGGCAGCCGAGGGCGCCGTTTTTCAGGCTGCACTCCCAAGGAACGCCATGAAAACAAGCAATGGAATCGCATGGGTGCTCGCAGCGACGCTGTTGGGCGGCTGCACCTTTTCCTCCCACCCGACGCAGCCGAGCGCGCTCGGAACGACCCGCAGCTCCTCGGAGCTTCTGGCGGTGATCGACCAGGCGGGCCCGGTCGAGGTGGAGACGGTCTCCTCGGCCGATTGGGCGGTCGACCGCAGCGGCGTCTTGAATCTCGACCACCCCAAGGCCAAAGCGGCGGGTCTCGAGGACCAGGACGAGGCGATCGAGATCTACTTTCATGTCCTGCGCCACCCGACCCGCGGGATGTACATCGTCGATACCGGCGTCGAGCGCGCGCTCCGCGACGATGCCGAGCACGCTGCGGTGCACGGCATCGTGGCGAGCTTCATGCATCGCGAGAAAATGAAAATCAACGTGCCGCTGGGAGACTGGCTTTCGCAGCATCCGGAGTCGCTCCGCGGCGTGCTGCTGACGCACCTGCACCTCGATCACATCATGGGCATGCCCGATGTTCCCAAAGGTACGCCGATTTTCACCGGTCCGGGCGAGACGGATGCGCATGCGCTGACGAATGTCGTCGTTCGGCCCAGCATCGATCGCGAGCTCGAAGGTCAAGCGCCGATCCAGGAATGGCAGTACCACGCGGACGCCGATGGACGCTTCGCCGGTGTGCTCGACGTGTTCGGTGACGGCTCGCTGTGGGCGCTCTCGATGCCCGGGCACACGCGCGGAAGCACGGCCTACCTCGCGCGTACGCCGAAGGGGCCCGTGCTTCTGACCGGCGACACCTGCCACACCGCTTGGGGCTGGGAGAACGAAGTCGAGCCGGGCAGCTTCACCTCCGACCACCCCGGGAACGCCGAGAGCCTGGCGCGCTTGCGCACGCTGGTGCGCGAGCACCCGGCCATCGACGTGCGGCTCGGGCATCAATCGCTGAAGGGACGCAGTGCGGCACACTGACGCGCGGCACGGTCGAACGGCCCCCCGCTAGCACTACGCGCACCGCCCGGGCGGAAGGCGCCGCGCGAAGCGGCCGTCCAGCTTATCTTCAATTGATGGATCGTCATTGCGGACAGATGTCGAGACCGCTAAGAAACCGCCATGGGTGCATCGACTGGAGCCGAAACCGCGCTCGCCGGACGCGTCGCCATCGTGACTGGTGCCTCGCGCGGGATCGGCGTGGCGATTGCGCGACGTTTGGCGAGGGACGGTCTCAAGGTGGCCCTGGTAGCGCGCACCGGCGCGGCGATCGAGTCGCTGGCGCGCGAGCTCGGCGGCATCGCGGTGACCGCCGACGTGACGGCCAAGGGCGCGTCGGAGGCAATCCTGCAGGAAGTGGAATCGCGTCTAGGCCAACCTTCGGTGTTGGTTCCGAACGCCGGCATCGAAGCGTCGCACAAGCTCGCCGCGACGAACGACGAGGCGTGGGAGGCGGTGATGGCCACCAACGCGACAGCGGTGTTCCGGCTCTGTCGCGCCGCGATTCCGGGGATGGTCGGGCGAGGGTACGGCCGCGTCGTGGTGGTCGCGTCGACCGCGGCGCTCGTCGGATACGCGTACACCGCGGCCTACTGCGCCAGCAAGCATGCCGTGGTCGGTCTGGTGAAAGCCATCGCGATGGAGATCGCGACGAGCGACGTCACCATCAACGCGGTGTGCCCGGGGTTCGTCGATACGCCGATGACCGATCGATCGGTGGCACGCATCGTCGACAAGACCGGGCGCGACGCGGCAGCGGCCAAAGAGGCGCTCGCCAACACGTCGCCTCAGCACCGTCTCTTCGCGCCGGAAGAGATTGCGCATCTGGTGGCGTCGCTCCTTGCCCCTGAGGCGCGTGGAATTCACGGTCAAGCCATCGCCATCAGCGGCGGAGGGGTTCATGGGTGAAGGCTCGATCGCGCTCTTGCGCAAGGTGCAGCCCGAGGGGTGGCCGCCGCCGCTCGGCTACGCCAACGGCATGTGTTCGCTCGGGCAGGGAGAACGCGTCCTCTTCGTCGCGGGGCAAGTGGGATGGCAGCCCGACGGCACATTCACGACCGACGATCTCGCCGAACAGTTCGCCCAGGCGCTCGACAACGTGCTGGCGGTGGTGCGCGCCGCGGGAGGCGAGCCTTCCGGCATCGGGCGGATGACGGTGTACGTGACGGACCTCGATGCGTATCGCGCGGGAACGCGTGCCATTGGTCAAGCATGGAGGGCGCGCATGGGGCGGCACTTTCCGGCCATGGTGCTGGTGGGCGTCGCCGGTCTCGTGGAAAAACGCGCCAAGGTCGAGATCGAAGCGACGTGCGTGCTGCCGCGCGAAGAGGCGACGAAATGACGCTCCCGGTGCCGGCCACGTTTCGATTTTCGCTCGATGCCGGCGTGGCCACGATCACGCTCGACAACGAGCGCACGCTCAACTCGCTCACCTTCGAGAGCTATGCCGAGCTGCGCGATTTCCTGCCGCTGCTCTCCAGCGACGATGGCGTGCGCTCGGTGGTCGTGACCGGTCGAGGGAAAGGATTTTGCTCGGGGGGCGATCGCAACGCCATCATCGCCGAGCTCGTCACGTACGACGCGCCGAGACTGCTGGCGTTCACGCGCATGACCGGCGCGCTCATCCGCAACCTGCGGCGCGTGCGCCGGCCGGTCATCGCCGCGGTGAATGGCGCGGCGGTGGGTGCCGGCGCGGTCATCGCCCTCGCCTGCGACGTGCGCATCGTCGCTGCGTCGGCGCGCTTCGGTTTCGTGTTTCCGCAGGTGGGCCTTTCTGGCGCCGACATGGGTGCGGCCTTTTTGTTACCGCGCGTCGTGGGGCTCGCACGAGCGAGCGAGATCCTCTACTCGGGCGATCTCATCGGCGCGGACGAGGCGTATCGCATCGGTCTCGCCAATCGCGTCGTGGCCGACGGGACCGCGCTCGATGCGGCGCTAGAATTCGCGAGCAAGCTCGCCGCGGGCCCCGCCTTTGCGCATGCCATGACCAAGCAAATGATCGAGGACGAGCACACCATGTCCCTCGACGAAGCCATCGAAGCCGAAGCAGAGGCCCAGGCTATTTGCATGGGGCACTCGGATTTTCGCGAAGCGTACGATGCCATCGCCAGCAAACGCGCGCCGCGTTTCGCCGGCGCACCCCCGCCGAACGACCCGAACCACGGGGACGGCCGGTGAATCGTCGGTGTCCCGCCGCCGAGCGGAGAAGGCCGTGAGCCTTCCGCCCGGAAGCCCGCCCGCCCAGCCTGGGCTCAGTACGGACGACCTCGGCTTTCTCTTTCGTGACGAGCACCATCAGCTCGCGACGAAGATCCGGCAGGCCACGGCGCGAGTGGTCGAGCTCGAAGAATCGGGCGGATCCTCACGACCGGTGCCCGTCCAGCCCGGCAAAGTGGAGCGATCGATCGTGCTCGAGCTCGGGGCGCGCGGGTTCCTGCAGTGCTTTGCGCCCCAGGCGGGCAAGATCGACCTGCGGGCCATCTGTCTCGTGCGCGAAGGGCTGGCGTGGGTGAGCGGCGCCGCCGATTCGCTCTTCGCCGTGCAGGGTCTCGGTACCTATCCGATCGACGCGTTCGGATCCGCCGAGCAAAAATCGCGCTTTGTGCCGGAGGCGGTCGCCGGGCGCGCGGTCGCAGCGTTCGCCTTGACGGAGCCCGAGGCGGGGACCGATGTCGCCTCGATGCAAACGGTCGCGGTGAGAGACGACGCCGATGCCACACGCTGGCGGCTTACGGGGACCAAGACCTTCATTTCGAATGCGCCCATCGCCGATCAGATGGTCGTCTTTGCCAACGCCGACCCGGCCGCGCGCCGCAAAGGGATCACGGCCTTCGTCGTCAAACGCGACGCGCCTGGCTTCGTCGTGGAGGGCCCCATCGCCATGATCGCCGATCATTCGATCGGTACGCTGCACCTCGAAGGCACCCTGGTGCCGGACGCCGATCGGCTCGGCGACGTGGGGGCCGGCTTCGACATCGCCATGTCGACGCTGGATACCTTCCGGGTCAGCGTGGGGGCCGCCGCGTGCGGCATGGCGCGCCGCGCGCTCGACGAGGCGCTCCACCGCGCGGTCTCGCGCAAGCAATTCGGCAAAGAGATCGGCGAATTTCAGCAGATTCAAGCGTACCTGGCGGATTCGGTGGCCGAGCTCGATGCCGCACGTCTCCTCGTCTTCCGCGCAGCGCTGCTGAGGGACGAAGGGGCCGCGTCGATCACGGAAGAAGCAGCCATCGCCAAAATGTACGCTACCGAGGCGGCGCAGCGGATCATCGACCGGTGCCTGCAGATCCACGGCGGGCTCGGCGTCGTGCGCGGCATCGCCGTGGAGCGCCTGTACCGCGAAATCCGCGCTCTCCGCATCTACGAAGGGACGACCGAGATCCAGCGGGTCGTGATCGCGACGCGAAGGCTCGAGCGCGAGCGGCGCCGGCAGTCCAAGAGCGAGGCGCGTTAGCGATGGGCAGCGCGGCAGGAAAGATCCGGCACCCGCTGCCGATCATGCGATCGCCGAGCGCCGCCGAGGCTGCCAGCGCGCGGCTGTTTTCGCCGTGCAAGCTCGCGTCGGGCCTCGAGTTGAAGGAGCGGACCTGGGTGCCGGCCATGGTTCCCTGGCGCGCCACCGACGACGGATTCGTGACCCCAGCGGTGCTCGATTGGTACGCGCGTTTCGCGGAAGGGGAGCCGGGCGCCATCGTCGTCGAGGCGACCGGGATCCGCGACGTGCCGAGCGGTCCCCTCCTGCGCATCGGGCACGATCGCTTTCTCCCTGGTCTTCGCACGCTCGTGGAACGGGTGCGCCAAAAAAGCGGCGGCCGCACGCGGCTCTTCATTCAATGCATCGACTTTTTGCAGATCAAGCGCCGCCCGCCGAAAGACAAGTTCGTTCTGCGCTTTTTGCGGATGACCGACGCCTTGCGCAAGAGAGTGGCCGAGCACCAAGGGGAACCGTCGCTCGAAGGTGCGCCGGAAGATGAGGTACGCGCCCGTTTGCTGACGCTGTCCGACGAGACGCTGCGCGCACTCCTCGACTATCGAGACTACGAAGCGCTCGCCTTCGGTTTGCGCGAGCGGGTGACCGATATCGAGCAGCCTCACATCCGCGACTTGCCCCGTCTGTTGCCGGGGCTCTTCGCGGATGCCGCCGCGCGAGCGCGCGAAGCGGGTTTCGACGGCATCGAGCTGCACTACGCGCATGCCTACACGATGGCGTCGTTCCTTTCGGCGTTGAATACGCGCACCGATGGCTACGGGGGGCCGCGCGAGCAGCGCGTCCGGCTGCCGATCGAGGTCTACCGCGCCGTGCGCGCGCGGGTCGGCAGCGGCTATACCGTGGGGTGTCGATTTCTTTGTGACGAGACCATCGAAGGAGGAAGCGACGTCGACGATGCGGCGTTCTTCGGCGCGGAGCTGGCCCGCGCCGGCATGGATTTCTTGTCAATTTCCACGGGGGGAAAGTTCGAAGACGCCAAGCAGCCGAAGGTGGGGGAGGCGTCCTATCCTTATACGGGGCCGAGCGGTCATGAGTGCATGCCCACCGCGCTGGGCGACGAGCGAGGACCATTTGCGCGCAACGTCCCCAAGCAGGCCAAGGTGCGCGCCGCCGTCCGCGCCGCCGGCTTCGAGACCCCCGTCGTGGTGGCGGGCGGCATATGCAGTTTCGACCAGGCGGAGGGAATTCTCGCGCGTGGAGAAGGGGACTTGATCGGTGCCGCGCGCCAATCGCTGGCCGATCCGGAGTGGTTCAAGAAGCTACGCCTCGGTTACGGCGACGAGGTGCGCGCCTGTACCTATACGAATTACTGCGAAGCGCTCGACCAGCGCCACCGCGCTGTCACTTGCAAGCTGTGGGACCGCGCCGATCTCGACGAAATGGGGGCGCCGATCCTGTTCGAAGAGGGCAAGAGCCGGCGTCGCTTGGTGGCTCCTCGCTGGAGGCGGTCGTGAACGGAGACAGTGCGTCATGATGGAGGTCCTGTTCCCGGAAGAGTTCAACCTCGCCGACTACTTCCTCTTCGACCGATTGAAGGACGGAAAGGGGACGCGGGTCGCGGTGCGCTTCGGTGCCCGCGCCTGGACCTACGAAGACGTCGCCGATCGTACGATGCGTCTGGCGGCAGCCTTGCAAGCGGCAGGCGTGCGGCAGGAAGAGCGGGTGCTCGTCGTGCTGCCCGATATGCCGCCCTTCGTGTGGTCGATCATGGCCACGCTCAAGGCGGGCGCGGTGCTCGCGATGGGCAACCCCGACGCCCCCGCCGAAGACCTCGCCTACCTCGTCGAGTACACGCGCCCTTCGGCGATCATCACGCTGGCGCGCGTCGTGCGCGACGTCGAAGCGGTGGGGAGCGGGCTATCGGCATCCCGCCATTTGCACGCGCTTTTCGTGGTTCCCGATGTCGCCACCGGCGACGACCCCGAGGAGAGTGACGCCGCGGCGTCCACGCTCCTCACGCACTGCGAGGGCCTCACCGTGACGTCGCTCGCTGCCGCCATCGCTTCCGCGGGGCGCTTTGCCGCGGTGACGACGAAGCGCGACGACGTCGCCATTTGGCTTTTCACCTCGGGATCGACGGGGAAATCCAAGGCCGCCATCCACACCCACCGCGACTTCGCCTTCAACACCGAGGCCTACGCCAAAGGGACGGTTGGTTACCGTGAAGGCGACGTCACGGTGAGCGTGCCCCGTCTCTTCTTCGGCTATGCCACGGGCACCAACCTCTTTTTTCCCTTCGCCGTGGGAGGCACGACGTGCCTCTTCGCCGAGCGGCCGACTCCCGAGACGCTCGTAGCCGCCATCCTTCGCCATCATCCGAGCGTCGTTACCAACGTGCCGACGATGATCGGCAAACTGCTCGAGTACGACGCGGCCATGGTCGCCAAGGGCGAAGCCGGGCTCGATCTGTCGTCGGTCCGATTTTCTCTCTCGGCGGGAGAGGCGCTCCCCCCGACGCTGCTCCAACGCTATCTCGAGCGCTTCGGACCGGGCACCGCCTGCGGGGGCGGCGAGGTCTACGACGGCATCGGTTCGGCGGAGATGTTCCACATCTACGCGACCAATCGTCCCGGTGACGTCAAACCCGGCTCCCTCGGCCGCGTCGTGCGCGGATATCAAATCGCCATTTTGCCGGAAGACGCCACCGGGCCAGGGGCCACGCCGGTGCCGCCCGGCGAGATCGGCGTCATGTGGGTGCGCGGCGATTCCGTAGCGCTCGCTTACCACCAAGATCGCGACAAGAGCTGGCGAACGTTCCATGGCCGCTGGTGCTGCACCGGCGATCTCTTTCGTCTCGACGCGGAGGGGTACCTTTGGTTCAGCGGTCGCACCGACGATCTCCTCAAGGTGAGCGGACTCTGGGTCTCGCCTCTCGAAGTCGAGGAGTGCCTCGTCAAGCACCCCGACGTGGCGATGGCAGCCGTGATCGGCGCCGACGACGGTGGGCTTCTCAAACCGAAAGCTTACGTCGTGGTGCGCGAAGCTGCGAAGAACCGCGGCACGACCGAGCTTGCCGCGGAGCTACAAATGTACGTGAAGGACAAGCTCGCCAAGCACAAGTATCCGCGGTGGATCGTGATCGTCGACGACCTGCCACGCAACGACCGCGGCAAGGTCGACAAGAAGGCGCTGAAGGCGCGGGAGGGCGTGGCGTGACGGAGAGAGTGCCACCGGACGGCGCATCCCTGCTGACGCTCGCCGACTTCTCGACCGAGGCGCTGGCCACGTTCTTGGACGAGGCGCGCGCGAAGGGCGGAGCCGTGGCGCTGCTCCCCATCGGCAGCACCGAGCCGCACGGTCCGCATCTCCCGCTCTCGACCGACATCCTGCTCTCCGAGGAAGCGTGCCGCCGTGCGGCGCGCGCGCTCGCGACCCACGGAGTATGCGCCTTGGTCGCGCCGTCCATCGCTTACGGCATTACTCGTTATGCCGCTGGATTTCGGGGGGCCGTGGGGATTTCGGAGGCGACGCTGGTCGCTCTCGTCACCGACGTGGCACGCGCGCTCCTCGACGATGGCTTCGCGCACGTGGCTCTGGTGAACAACCACCTCGAACCCGAGCATGTGGCGGCCATCGAGCGCGCCGCAGCAGCGCTCTTCGCCGAGCGCGGCGCGAACCGTCTCTCCTTTCCCAACCAGTTGACACGCCGCTGGGGACGCACGCTCACCGAGGAGTTCAAGCGCGGCGACTGCCACGCCGGACGTTACGAAACATCGCTGGTGCTCGCGACGCGACCCGATCTCGTCGATGACGAGGTAGCCAAACGTCTCGCATCCTTGCCGATCTCGCTTTCGCAGGCCATCGCCGCCGCCCAAGGCGCGCCCGTGCGTTTTGCCGATATCGGGATGCACCGCGCGTACACCGGCGCGCCCGCCGAAGGGACTTCCGCCGAGGGTGAGTCGATTTATGAACGCCTGGTGGAAATGATCGTGACCGAAGTCACGGAGATGCGCGCTGCCCTGAAGCAAGGGGCGGCGCGCGCCAGCAAGCCGTAGAAAGAGGAGAACCAGCGATGACCACCGCCGAATACAGCAAGCGCCAAGAGATGGACGACCGGCTGACCGGCACCGTTCGTCAGCTGATGGAGTCGCAGGCCTATCGGGAGCTCGCTGCGGCGCAGATGTTCGGGCACGGCTTGAAGTTCGTGCCCTCCATCAAATGGCAGAAGTTCATGGTGTGGCACATCCGCGAAGAGTTCGAGCACTACGAAGCGGTGGCCAAGATGTACCTCGATTTCACGGGCGAGAGCGTGGAGCGGGCGACCAACGCGCGCCTCGCGCAGCACCCCATCCCGTTCGCCGAATCGTGGTTCGAGCTGGCGATGGCGCAGTTCCTCTACGACCGAGGCGGCTTTTGGCAATTGAAGGAATACGACCGCTGCTCGTTCGTGCCTTACCGGCGCTGCATCGAGAAGATCATTTCCGAAGAAAAGGGGCATCAGGCGCTCGGCGAGCGCATCGTGGTCGAACTCTGCCGGAGCGGACAGTTTGCTGCTCAGAAACAGCACGATTTCACGCGATGGCTCCGGCAGGGTTTGCTCTCCTTCGGCCGCCCCGGCAGCGAGGGAAACAAATACGCCATCGACGCCGGCCTCAAAAAGCGCGACAGCGGCGCAGTGATGCAGGACTTTCTCGACGACATCAAACCCGCCGTCAAGGCGAGTGGACTGCGCTTTCCCACACCGGAAGAGATGCGCCTCGACGTCCCCGCCGATCTCGATTGGTCGCTGGCGAGCGTTGACGAAACGAAGGCGGAAGGTTACGCGACAGGCGACGACGAGGAAGTCGCGCTCCCCCAGGGCCGATAGGCATTCACGCACCACCCGAGGTCAAATCATGTCTCTCAAGATCGAAGAACCCATGTCCCTCGCGGCCCTTTCGGCCATCGAGCACCTGCTCACCGAAGAAGAGCGAATGATTCGCGACACGGTGCGCCGCTTCATCCGGGAACGCTTTCTGCCCCGCGCCGGGAAACTCTTCGAGGAAGAGCAGTTCCCGACCGATCTCATTCCCGAGATTGCCGCCATGGGTCTTCTCGGCGCCACCCTCGAAGGGTACGGCTGCGCCGGCATGGGCGCGATCGCCTACGGGCTCGCATTGCAAGAGCTCGAATACGGCGACGGCGGCATGCGCAGCTTCGCCAGCGTGCAGGGGTCTCTCTGCATGTACCCCATCTATCGTTTTGGCTCCGATGCGCAGAAGGATCGCTGGCTGCCCCGGATGGCGAAAGGCGAGCTCATCGGATGCTTCGGTCTCAGCGAGCCCGACAGCGGCAGCGACCCCGGCTCGATGAAGACGTATGCGCGGCGGGAGCAGGGCCGCTGGGTCTTGAACGGCACCAAGATGTGGATTACGAACTCGCCGCTTTCGCACCTCGCCGTGGTGTGGGCAAAGGTCAAAGAGGGCGGCACGGTCGGCGGACCCGAGAGCATCCGCGCCTTCGTCGTGGAGCGCGGGATGGCCGGCTTCGAGACGCCGGGCATCGAAGGAAAAATGTCGCTGCGCGCCTCCGCGACGGGCGAGATCGTGCTGAACGACGTCGTCGTCCCGGACGAGAACGTGCTCCCCAAAGCGTCGGGACTGGGCGGACCTTTGGCCTGCCTCAACCAGGCGCGGTTCGGCATTTCGTGGGCGGTCCTCGGCGCCGCCAAGAGTTGCTACGAAACCGCGGTGAGCTACGCCCGCGAACGCATTCAGTTCGGCGTGCCCATCGCCAGCAAACAGCTGATCCAGGCGCAGCTCGTCGAAATGGCGAGCGAGATCGTGAAGGGTGAAATCATGTCCTATCACTTCGGGCGGCTCAAAGAGCAGGACAAGCTCAACCCTCAGCAGGTATCGCTCGCCAAGCGCAACAACGTGGCCTGGGCGCTCAAGATCGCGCGCATCGCGCGCGGCATCCTCGGTGGCAACGGCATTCTTCTCGAGTATCCCGTCATTCGCCACATGCTGAACCTGGAAAGCGTCTACACCTACGAAGGGACCAACGAAGTGCACACGCTGATCTTGGGGAAGGCGCTTACCGGGATCGACGCGTTTTAGCGCGAGGGAATCCCCCCAAAGAGCGCTAGGTCATGATCGTCCTCGCGACGGGGGCGGATTCACGGTGATTCGTTCCGGCGGTTAGTCATTGCTTGCACCGCCGTTCTCGGCCCGTGCCACTCGCTGCAAGAGGCGCCGCTGTACCCAATGACGCACAGGGGAACGGTGGCGCCGGGTGCTGATCGACCAGTTCAAGATGGCCGCGGCCACGAGATGCGCGGCGAGCAGGCTGAACACGGTCATGAGGACGAATTGCCAAACGTTAGCAGGGAGCGCCATGGCTTTTCGGACAACTCTGGGTTCCGTTTGTTCCCCGAGGACGACCCAAACGACAGCGACACACTGCCCCCGGACCCCACCGACCACCCCCTGACCGGCGGTGATGCGTCCTCGCGGTGCGGCCGACCTGACGGCATCGGCGCGGGCGCTCACCTTCACCTGATGAGCGCGCGGACTGGGGGACTAGCTGGCTTGCGAATTCGAAAGCAAGAGTCGGAGTGTCAGCTATCGTAAGGAACGTTAGGTTGCTCTTCGCGTCATCGAAGACGTGGCGCGTACGCCCGGTGCGAACCGGACTGGGCGCTGAAGGGAGCAAGCACCATGTCGATACGAACGGAGCAACGAGCAAAGGACGTCCTCGGGGACCCCCGCTGGGCAGCCGTCCTGGGACGCGACCCCGACAGTGACGGCAAGTTCTTCTATTCTGTAAAGACAACGGGCGTGTTTTGCCGGCCGTCCTGCGCGGCCCGCACGCCCCGGCCCGAGAACGTGGCCTTCCACCCTTCGGCGAAGGCGGCGGAAAAGGAGGGGTTTCGCCCCTGCAAACGTTGCCGTCCCGACGGCGCGTCGCTGGCCGAGGAACAGGCTCGCCGGGTAGCGGAGATTTGCCAGCACCTCGACCGAGCGGAACCTACGCCGACGCTCGAGCAACTGGCGAAGCGGTCGGGCTACAGCGTCTATCATCTCCACCGGGTGTTCCAGGCGGTGACGGGTTTGACGCCCAAGGCCTACGCGGCCGGACGCCGTGCCGAACGCATGCGGACCACCCTCGGCCGGAGTCGCACGGTGACAGAAGCCATTTACGATGCCGGATACAACTCCAGCGGGCGCTTTTACGAGAAGGCCGATGACGTCTTGGGAATGACGCCAGCCAGCTTTCGCGCCGGGGGTGCCCGCGCCGAGATACGCTTCGCGGTCGGCGAATGTTCGCTCGGTTCGATTCTCGTCGCCGCCAGTACGCGCGGCGTATGCGCGATTCTCCTGGGGGACGACCCGGCCCAGCTGACGCGCGATCTCCAGGATCGCTTTCCGCGGGCCGAGCTGGTCGGCGGGAACGCCGACTTCGAGCGGCTGGTGGCAGGGGTCGTCGGTTTCATCGAGGCACCGAAGGTGGGTTTCGATCTGCCGCTCGACGTGCGGGGCACCGCTTTCCAAGAACGGGTCTGGCGCGCGCTGCGCAGGATTCCGACTGGCGCGACGGCGACCTACGGCGATATTGCGCGACGCATCGGCGTTCCCAAGGCGGTCCGCGCCGTCGCCCAAGCGTGCGCCGCCAACCCACTGGCCGTGGCGATTCCATGCCATCGCGTGGTGCGGTCGGACGGCGGCGTCTCGGGCTATCGCTGGGGCGTCGAACGCAAGCGCGCCTTGCTCCGCCGCGAGAAGGCCGCCTCGTGAAGGGCCGCGCGGTCCGTCGGCCGGAGGGCGTCGAGGCAACGGATCGAGCGCCGGAGACGCAAGTGGAACGGCGCGTCGATGTGGTCGACTGGAATCGAACCCTGCTCGACCTCGATGCGCGGGGCAACGCCGTCATCGAAGAGGTGCTCACGCCCGCGTCATGCGACGATCTCGCGGCGCTCTATTCCGACGAAGCCCATTTTCGCAGCCGGGTGGTGATGGAGCAACACGGCTTCGGCCGCGGCGAGTACCAATACTTTCGCTATCCGCTGCCGCCCTTGGTAGGAAAACTGCGCGCGGCGCTCTATCCACACTTGGTCTCGCTGGCCAACCGATGGAACGAGGCCATGCGCATCGACACGCGTTACCCGGACGCGCACGTCGATTACCTCACCCGCTGTCACGACGCCGGCCAGATGCTACCGACGCCTCTTCTTTTGAAGTATGGAGAGGGCGACTACAACTGTTTGCATCAGGATCTTTACGGCGAGCATGTCTTCCCGTTGCAGGTCGCCATTCTTCTTTCTCGGCCCGACCGCGACTTCACGGGTGGAGAGTTCGTGATCACCGAGCAGCGCCCGCGCATGCAGTCGCGACCGGAAGTCGTCTCCCTCTGTCAAGGGGACGCCGTGGTGTTCGCCGTTCATCACCGCCCCGTGCGGGGCAAGCGCGGCATGTACCGGGTCAATCTCCGACACGGCGTGAGCCGCTTGCGATCCGGTCAGCGTCTCACCTTGGGCCTCATTTTTCACGACGCCGCTTAGAGCAGGACTCTGCCCGTTCTTCGCTCGACCCCGATCACGACCCGCTGGTTCGAGGGAGGCGGCACGTACGATGCGGGCGATCATGCACGGCGCGCGCCCCGTGATACAAAGAGCGCATGTCGTCCGAGCCCGACCGCGCAGGGCCAATCCTCCTCATCGACGCGTTTTCGCTGCTCTACCGCGCCTTTTTTGCGTTGCCCCCCATGAGCACATCGGCCGGCATTCCGACCGCGGGGCTGTACGGATTTTCATCGCTATTGCTCAAGCTGCTGCGCGAGCAGACGCCGCGCGGCGGCGCCATCGGCATGGACGCGCCGCGGGCGACGTTTCGGCACGACCTCTACGCCGGCTACAAGGCGAGCCGCCCGGCCGCGCCGACGCCGCTCACCGAGCAGATCCGGCGTCTCCCCGAGCTGTTCGATGCGTTTGGCTTCCCCGTGTTCACGGTGCCCGGATTCGAAGCCGATGACGTGCTCGCCACGCTGGCCCAAGCATTTTCCGCGCGCGGCGACGCGCCGCTCATCGTGACCGGCGATCTGGACGCGTTGCAGTGCGCGCTGGGGACGACGCGCGTGCACGTCGTCGGGCGGGGCGTGGAGGGGCGAACCTACGACGAGGCCGCGGTCATCGCGCGGTTCGAGGTGACACCGGGCGAGCTGCCCGACTGGAAGGCGCTGGCTGGCGATCCGACCGATGAAATCCCCGGCGTGCCGGGCATCGGTGCCAAGCGGGCCTCGTCCCTCGTCCGCCAATTCGGAGGCGTGGACGGGCTCCTGTCGCGTCTCGACGAGGTCACGCCACCGAGCGTACGCGCGGCCCTCGTGGCCCACGGCGAGAAGCTACCGCTGTGGCGCGATCTCGCACTTCTGCGGACCAACGTGCCTCTTCAGGAACCCCCGCGCTGGGCGCCCTTCGACGACGCGGCCCGCACGCGCGTCCGCGCCTTGTTCGAAGGGCTGGAGTTTCGATCGCTCCTGCCGCGACTCGATGCGCTCGCGCTCGATCACTTGCGGGCGAGCGGCTCGTCGTCGAAATAGCCGACCTGCGGCTGATCCTCCTTGATCATTTTCACGATCCACGCGCCGTCGCGCCACGCGGCCTTGCCCGGTTCGACCCCCGCCGCAAACCCGATTTTTTTCGAATCGGGATAAGCGATGATGTCGAGCGTCATCGGAATCGCCGGACCCGACATACAGAGATAGCGCAGCGGGCCTTTCCCGCGGTTCGCAAGGGCGTGCGCATGGTCGGGGCCAGGAGGCATGGCGATGTAGTCCCCTTGACCGATCGCGACCTGCTCTTTCCCGATCCGGAGCGTCCCTTCCCCCTCCAGGATGTAGATCGCCTCTTCGATGGCGCTGTGGAAATGGAAGGGAAACGCGGTTTTCCCGGGGGGCAGCTCGTAAGAAGTGCAGCCGAGCGCGCGACTGCCCGCGGCCGGACCGAGGCGGCGTGCCCGCTGACTGAAGTCGCCTTGCGTCATTTCCTGGGGCTCGACTTCATCGAAGCGGACGACGTTCGGATGGCGGCGCGATTGGCTCATGGTCGTGCGATTCTATCGAGCGGCGAGCATGCATGGCAATCGGACCTCAATCGGCAAATCGGCCGATGCGGCACTGTTGAATCAGCCCGCCCGTGTTAGAACGGAGCATGAAAAAGCGCGCTGCCGCTTCGCTTTGCGCGATCCTGCGGCGCGATCTCGCGGAAGTCGCGGTCGCGGGGAGAGCGGCGGGGATGCAAGCGTACATGAAGTCCGCCATGCCTTATCTCGGCGTCTCGAGCGTGCCACTGCGCGCGGTGTGCAAACGCGTGCTTTCCGCGCACCCTCTGCCTAGCGCACGATCATGGCGGCGCGATGTCCTCGACCTGTGGCATACGGCGCGCTATCGCGAGGAACGGTACGCCGCCATCGAGCTGAGTGGCGACAAGCGCGCCCGCGCTTTTCAGACGCTGGAGGCGCTCCCCATGTACGAAGAAATGATCGTCACCGGCGCCTGGTGGGACTACGTGGACGCCATCGCCGTGCACCGGCTCGACCAGATCCTGCGCGCCGAGCCGCGCGCCATGAAAAAGACGATGCTCGCCTGGAGTCGCTCTGCCGATATGTGGAAACGGCGCAGCGCCATCCTGTGCCAGATCACCTTCAAAGGGGACACCGACACCGACCTTCTCTACCGCTGCATCGAGCCCTCCCTTTCTTCCAAGGAGTTTTTCCTGCGAAAAGCGATCGGCTGGGCGCTGCGCCAGTATGCGTGGACCCAGCCGCGCGAGGTCATGCGCTATGTGCGAGCGCACGAAGATCGGCTGAGCGGGCTCAGCCGACGCGAAGCGCTGAAGAACGTGTCGTAGCTCGGACCCGGCTCACTTTGCAGCTGACGCGCGCCGTCGCTGGATGACGTCGAGCAACTCGGCGGCTCGCGCGCTCCGGTACGTGCCAAAGATTCCGCTCGCGATCTCTTGCAGCGATGCTTCGGCTTGCGCGATGCGCCCGACCTTGATGAGACAGAGCGCGCGGTTGAAGCGCGCTTCGACGGCGAGCCGCCCCTTCGGGAACGCGGCAAGGTACTTGTCCCAAGCGGCGAGCGCGCGCTCCGGGTCCCTGTCTTGGAAATGACGTCGATGCGCCACGCGATAGAGCAGGAGGTCGGCGTCTTGCTCGCTCTTTCTGTCGAGCGCGGGCGGCGGCGAAGCAGGTTGCTCCGCCTCGTCCGGTTCTCGCGGCGATGCCGGCGACGCATTTCGCCCGGCGGCTCCGCGTGAGGCGAACGCCAGAGCTCGTGGACGCAGGAAGACGGCGCTACGCTGAGAGCGGTTCGACGTCGCCGCGATGGCGGATGTTGCGTCCGCGATGGCGACAACGGGCGGCGGGCCGTCGCTGCGTAGAGGTTCGCCCGGTGGAGAGGCAGATGGCGCATGGGCCGTCGGCGCCGGGCCGATGGCCGGTACTGTGCGTGCGCTCCCCTGGTCGCGAACTGGAGCCTTCGCGCGCACGCTCGACGAGACCCCGCGATCCAGCCAAGCGCGCACCCGCGCCAGGCCGGGCCGTGTCGTGCCGTGCGCCGCGAGCGCAGCCGATCCCAAAAGGAGCACGGCGGCGGGCAGGAACCAAGTGAACAGCGGGCGGCGCTTCGCCTTCCGTTGGTAAGCGCTGAGCACGCGACGGCGAATGGCGGCGCGATCGAGAGCGCTCGCCGTGTTCTCTTCACGGAAAGCCTGGACGACCCTGGAAAGCTCGTCCTTCATCGCATTTTCTCCCTGTCCAGATGAGCGCGGACTTTTTGCCGCGCATAAAAAAGTCGCGTGCGCACGGTGGCCTGTGGGATTCGGAGGATCTCGGCGGCCTCGGACGAGTCGTTGCCGTCGATGTCGCAGAGCACGAAGGCGACCCGCTGGTCGTGCGGTAGTTTGTCGAGAATGTTGGCCAACTGGCGCGCAAGCACCTTGCGATGCGCATGCTGTTCGGGATCAGCCACGCGAGGTGTAGGCTCGTGGGCGAACCGCTCGGTCATGCGGCGCCGACGCGCGGCGGCTCGCACGTAGTGTCGGGCGCGGTTGGCGGTCACGCCGAGAAGAAACGCCCGCAGGGAAGTGCCCGGCTCGAAACGATGCACGACTTCGGGAAGTACAACGAAGACGTCGTGCACCAGGTCCTCGGCAGCCTGGCGTTCGCCGAGCAAGCGGCTGGCAAAGGAACAGAGCGCTTCTTGGTGGCGATCGTAAACCTCGGCGATGGCATCGAGATCGCCACTGCGAAGGCGCGAAAGGAAGTGAGGTTCGCACGCCAGTGCGTCTTGGGGCCAGATCAGGGTGCTCATCGAACGCGCAATCGGAGGCACTTCTCGATAGATTCAGATTCCCGTTCGAGCCCCATCTGTTCGATCTTTTTTGGGACCGTAACTTGGCTGAACGTTTGGGGTCCGTAGAGGGAATGTTCAATATGCACCGAATCCGGGCCGCCTGCCTGGCCGCACTCCTGAACGCCGCTGCATGGCCGGCGCACGCGACGGGCGAATCCGCCCCACCACCGATGGTCGTGCTCTTCGACACGCCCCCCGGAGAGTTGCCGGAGGCCGAGATTCGCGAGCGTATCGCCACGGAGCTCGGTCGACCGGTGCGGAGCACGCCGGAGCCCGACCTTCCGACGTTGTCCGTCGCGCGGGGGGCCAGCGGGTCTTACATCGTGCGCTACCGGCGTCCAGGGTCGGAGCTCGAAAGAAAGGTCGCCCCGCCCGCGCGCGCGGAGCACCTTCCCTTGTTCATCGCATTCCTCGCCAAAAACCTCGTCAGCGACGAAGCGCGCGATCTGATGGCCGAGCTCGATACGCAGAAGAGTCCTGCCGCGAGGCAGCCCGACCCCTCCGCCGGCGAACGTGGCTCGCGGTTCTATCTCCGGTTCTCTCTCGGAGGCGGTTATTCGGCGGCCGCTTACTCGACGAGCATCACAGGCACGTCGTCCTCGCGAGGGACGCCCTACGACGTCGGCCTCTCGGGTGGCGAAGTCGGGTTCCATGCCGCCATCGGCAGCATGCATCCGTCGGGGGTGGCCTTCGGTGTCGAAGCGAGCGCCGGACTCTCGTTGTTCGATCAGCACGGGAGTCTCGGCAGGTCCAGCCTCAGGGGTGCTGTGCCTCTTCAGCTAGGAGGGTTCGTCGACTATTACCCCGAGGCTCGAGGACCGCTCCACCTGCAGGGCGGACTGTCCGTCGCCCACACGGGCTTCGCCTATAGCACCCTCGAGGAAGGGCCGTCGGTGGACGGAAATTTGGTGGTGGTCCGTCAGCTCTACGGTGGGATGGCCTACGTCGGCGCGGGGTACGATTTCGGGCCGAAGGGCGCCGGCGGATTCGGCCTCTTCGCGCGCACCCACGCCGGCTTCTTCGCCGATGGTACCGCCAACTTCGTGCCGCTCGGTTTTCAGCTCGGCGTCAGCATGGCGTGGTTATGAGACAGCAGGCAAGGGCATGGGGATGGGCCGTGCGGACCCTTTCGCGTACGTCGCTCCTTCGAATCTCTTGGGCGATCATCGCTTTGACGACAACGACCCGTATCGGGCAAGCCTCGGAGCCCAAGACCACGGCGCCGCTGGTCGTCGTTTTCGATGCGTCCGCCGCAGACCTTCCGCAAAAGGAGATTCGGGCCGCGGTGGGTCATGAGCTCGAGCGACCTGTTCGAGCCGACGCCGATCCGAACGCGGCGATGCTATCGATCCGGCGCGACGCCGGAGGGAACCTCGTCATCCGTTACCGGCCACCAGCCGGTGAGCTCGCAGCGACGGTATCGGTTGCGAACGCGAGTGGAGAGACTGTGCGCCAAGTCGCGTCCGTTGCGAAACGACTCGTCACCGGGGCGGGCGATGCGGGCCCGTCGCCGTCGACATCGTCCGAAAATCGCTCTGCCACCGGCGTGAGCCACTCTGGGCCGGCGGACGTGCCTGTCGACGCGCCGGCCTCTTCCCTCTATGTGCGGCTCTCCGGCGCCGTGGGTTTCGGCAACGCGACCTATGATTATCGCTTCGCATCCGGCGCGGGCAGGTTCGAATCGGCCAACACGGGTCCACTTGGCAGTGTGCACGCCGCGATAGGCCATCGCGCGACATCGGGAGTGGCCGTCGGCGGCGAGCTCGGCGCCGTCGGCCATGGTCCGCTTACGAAGCATGGCAATCTCGGAGGCTACCAACTCGGCCCCTTCGCGCTGCGGCTTCAGCTCGGACCTTTCGTCGACTATTACCCGAACACGCAGGGACGTCTCCACCTCCAAGCCGGCGTCGGCGTCGCGTACAGTCTCTTCCAAGTCTCCGTGGCAGCGTGCGGCCAGCAGTGCAACGGCGGGGGGTTCGATGCGAGCGACGACGGACAAGTCGGAAAATCCCTCTGGGGTGGGGCCGGCTATCTGGGCATCGGCTACGATTTCGGCGCACGACCGGGTGGGGCGGGTTGCTTCGCGCGCACGTCGCTCGGCTATTTCGCGGGCGAGCGCACGACCATGTGGCCGCTCGAGCTGTCGCTCGGCGCGACGATGGCTTGGTTTTGAAGGACAGCAGTACACCGTCGAGCGTCCCGGCCTTCAGCGCGCCCCGTGGAATCTAGCCCGCCTCGACCTCGCCGCGCTGATCTTCGGACGTCAACACGCACCGCGTACCGCTGTAGATCGTGGGCATGCACCGGTTGCAGTGCGTGCACGTCGATTGCTCACGACTGCCCGCACGGAGTTTGTTGATGAAATCGGGCTCGCGCAAAAGCGCACGCGCCATCGCCACGAACGAGAAGCCCGACTCGATCGCTTCGTTCATGGTGGCAAGCGTGCTGATACCCCCGAGCAGCACCAGACGCAGATTCAATGCATCCAGGAACCTCCGCGCGTACGGTAGAAAATACGCCTCCTTGAACGGGTAGGCCGGCATGAAGCGTTTGCCGAAAAGCCAAAAACCCGCGCGCACCAAAGGCGGCAGCGTGGCGCTGAACTCGTGCAGCGGCGCGTCCCCGCGCAGCAAGTACATCGGATTGCGAAGCGAGCTGCCGCCGGTCAAGACGAGGGCGTCGAGCGCGCCGTCTGCCGCCAGCAGGCGCGCGACCTCGATGCTCTCTTCGACCCCGAGGCCGCCTCGCACGCCATCGCTCATGTTGAGCTTGGCGGTGACGGCGACCCTGGGGCCGGCCGCGTGTCGAACGGTCCGGGCGACTTCGCGCGCAAAACGGGCGCGATTCTCCAGATTGCCGCCCCATTCGTCGCGGCGGCGATTCAGTCGCGGGCTCAGAAAAGAGCTGATGAGGTAGTTGTGGCCGAGATGAATCTCGATGGCGTCGAAGCCGGCTTCGACCGCAAGCCGCGCGGCGCGCCCATGGTCGGCGATGATGCGTCGAATATCGCCGTCATCGACGACGTGGTTCAGGCGCAGACCGAGCAGGTTGAACGACGTCGACGGGGCCAAGCTCGCCGACCCGTTGGATGCTGGATTGGCGACCGGACCGGCGTGGCCGATTTGCGCCGCGGCCGCGCAACCCGCCTGATGCACGGCATCCGTCAACAGCCGCAGCCCGGGCACGGCCTCTTCCCGCATGTGGATCTGCTGGGCGTGGGTGCGTCCCTCGGGCGCCACGGCCAGGTAAGCTACCGTCGTCATTCCCACGCCGCCCGCCGCGACTCGCCGATGGAAATCGACGAGCTCATCGGTGACGAGTCCCGCGGGCGTCATTCCTTCGAACGTGGCCGCCTTGATGACGCGGTTGCGAAGCGTCAACGGCCCGAGCTTGCCGGGGCGAAAGACCGGCGCCTCCACGTCGCTCGCCTCGGCTTGCATCAGGTGAAGCTCGCTTCGCATTGGGCGTCCGCTCTTTCTTTGACACCGAAACCAACTGGGCGCCCCCGAAACCATGCGAAGCGTCGCCCCCGCCGCCCTGTGCGCGTGCGGGCATCGTCGCATCCGGATGATGGAAGAACGACCGCGCCGCGTGTCGCGGTGCGTGGTGCGCGGGAAACGACTTACACCACGCCGATCGATGGTGTCCGCCGGCGCTCCACGATCTCGCGCACCGCGCTCGGCCACTCGGGAAAGTCGAAAGTAAAACCGGTATCGAGCAGCCGGGAGGGGACCACGCGTCGGCTTTTGAAGGTGAGCTCGGTTTCGGTCCGCAAGACGAAGGCGCCGATCGCGACCATCCACTTGGTGGCTGGAAGGCCGATCGGCGCTCCCCACGCCGAACGCAGCGCCGCCATGAAGTCCCGCTGCGGCAGCGGATTCGGCGCGGCGACGTTGACGGGACCGGCGATGTCGTCGCGTTCGATCAAGAACGCGACGGCGCGCGCGAAATCCCGGTCGTGGATCCACGACATGTACTGCCGCCCCCCCGCGATGGACCCGCCCAAACCCGCGCGCGTCAACCCCAGCAGCACGTCGAAAATACCGCCGCGATCGGGGCCCATGACCATCGCACTGCGCAGCGCCACCTTGCGCGTCGCGGGCGTATTGGCTTCCGTTTGGGCCGCTTCCCATGCCTTGGCAATGTCGATACTGAAGTTCCAACTCGGCGGAGCACCGGGCTCGCCGCCCCCGATGCGCCCCGTCTTTTCATCGTTGGGCGCGTCGAACCGGTGCGCGTAAATCGTGGCGGTGCTCATTTGCAGCCACAGGCGCGGCGGTCTGGTCGCTCTTTCGATCGCCTGACCGACGATGCGTGTCGAGTCGATCCGCGAGCTCATCATGGCCTGCCGATTCGCCGCGGTGTAACGGCAATTCACGTTGCGCCCGGCGAGATTGACGACCACATCGGCGCCGTCGATCTCGCCCGCCCACGGCCCCAAGGTGCGCCCATCCCAAGCGACCGCTCGGCCCTCGCCCGCCGCGCCTCGGCTGAGAACGACGACGTCGTGGCCGCCCGCGCGAAACGCGCGGAGGAGGACCGATCCGACTTGCCCCGTCCCCCCGGGAATGACGATCTTCATCGAACTGGCTCCTCGCTCGCCATGGGTGTCATCGCTCGAGGGCGAAGCCTAGCAGCCGGCAAGTGCACGCATGCGCGACGTTCTTGCCGAGCTTCCCGCGGGACGACCAAAGGTCCACCCCAAGAAATCACGGCGCGCGCCACGCTCCAATGTAAGAACTTGGCTTCGAGCAAAGGCCTCGGGTAACGGAGGAACAATGTCGGGCGACGAGCGCGCGATTCGAAGAGTCATCGAAACGTGGATGGCGGCGAGCCAGGCCGGCGACCAGGCCAAGGTGCAGAGCTTGATGGCAGACGACGTCCTCTTCATGGTGCCGGGCCAGGCGCCGTTCGGAAAGGAGGCGTTCGCGGCAGGCGCGCAGGAGATGAAGGAGACGCGCATAGAAGCCAAGAGCGACATCAAAGAGATCGGGGTGCACGGCAGTTGGGCATGGTGCCGCACGTACTTGGTCGTGACGATGACGCCGCCGAACGGGAGCGCGGTACGTCGTTCGGGCTACACACTCAGCATCCTTCGCAAGAAGCGGGATGGCGCGTGGGTCATCGCGCGCGACGCGAATCTGCTGACGAAGGAATGGGGTTAGCGCCATCCGCGCCGAATGCTGCAGGGGCGACTCGCCCGTCCAGTCGTCGAGGGCGGCAGCGGTAGGACGGGCCATTCGGGCCATTCGGGCAGAGGAATCCATTCAAAACCGACCAGGGGAAGTGATACCTTTGGCTTGGAATGTCCTGCCGAGTCGTCACCGTTGCGTGTGCGTTGCTTCTTGGCGGCGGTGCCTGTGGCGGCGATCCGTTCGAAGCCGTCAACCGCAACGACGAGGGGGGAGTCGGCAACGATGGCGGCCCGCCCGATTCGACACTGACAGATCTTGCTGACGTCAGCACGGATGTCGCACCGCCCGATTCGACACTGACCGATGCTGGCGACGTCGCGAACGAGGACGGCCCGCGCGATTCGACACTGACCGATCTTGCCGACGTTAGTACCGACGTCGCACCGCGCGACGTCGGTACTGACGACGAACCGCGCGATTGGACGCTGCCAGATGTGACGTCGATTGATTCCCTGGAGACCGGTGTCGTGGTCGACGTCACGCTTCCGCCGGACGGTGCCGCCGGCGATGCGCGCCAGGACGTGCCCACCGAGGCAGCGGCACCTGACGCTGGCGACGGATCCACGGCTTGGTGCGCGGGAAGATGGGCTCTGTTTTGCGCCGATTTCGATACCGTTACCGCGGTGAGCGACGAATGGACGACGGCCAGCGTCACGCCGGGGGCGGTGCTCGATTTCAATCTCGTCGACTTCACGTCTCCCCGCCGAAGCATGCACGCCAAGCTACCCGTAAGCAGTGGCGGTTCCGAGATGGACTTCGCTCGCCTCATCAAGGTCGTTTCGACCTCGCTTTCGCGCAGCATTCTCGAGTTCGACTGCAATGTGGCGAGCATTGGCACGGCGCCTGGCGACTGGCTGCTCCAAATCAGTCGGCTCGGCCGCAATGCAACGGAAAGCGGCGTCGCGCTCTTGGCAATGCCGATGGACAGATGGAGCGTGCTCGTGGCGACCAGTCAACTCGTTTTCAGCGGCGAACTGCCGGCTCCGCCCAAATACGGGAGCTTCGTCCGTGTCTCGATGGACGTGGTTTGGTCGGCCACTGCCGGAAGCGTGACCATCTCGTTCGATGGCGTCACCGTGCTCGCCAAAGACGGCATCGCGACCGCGCTCACCACCCCAACGAGCTCGGTCGATGTCACCGTCGGGCTCTCCGAGGTGATAGGACCCACGCCCCCGGCCGAGCTATCTATCGACAACGTCGTACTCCGATAGCACCGGTCCAAAGAGGCGCGCTAGGTACGTGCGAAGCGCGGCATCGTTTGCATATCCGGAGACGAAACCAATCGATGGAAAAAAAAACTCGGGCATCGGTGCCCTGACGGGCGCGTTCGCGGTCCTCATCATGGAGACCTCGAACGACAAGGAGCCCCACGATGCATCTCCATAGAGCCGCTCCGTCCGTTTGTTACTTTCTCCTCGCCACGTTATCAGCGTGCTCGTCACAGGTCGAACCGACGTACACAGGCGAACCGCTCGGATCGATGGAAGGAACGATCGTCGATCCTGTGGCGCCCGTCGACGGCACGGCAACTTCAGCAGTCGACGTTCCTACCGTCGCCACACTCCCGGAAGGCGCGGTCGTCGCCGTGTATTGGTTGCCCGGTTTCGGCGACTATTATTCCGGCAGCGCCATCGTCCACGCCGGCGGCGAAATTCCACGTTTCAAGTTGAATTTTTTCGAACCGCCCCCCGACGCTGCGCTGCGAGTCGACTCGGACGGAGAGATGGCCGTCGCCTACGGGCAGCTGGTCCTGCTCGCACCCGGAACGCAAATCGGGAAGCCATACAACAAGCCGGAGATGCAAAGCATTTGGGGCTATTCGCTCGACTCGATGATCCTGTATTTCGCGCGCGATCCGCGACCGCGTATCGAATTGCTCCCCGATGTCATCGAGGATGCGGGTCGGTTCTACGGCGTGCCGGCGAAGCGCGGCTACCACGTCGTGCGGATGACACTCGGTGACCGGGCGGAGCGCGACCTTTGCAACTGGGGAGGGAGAGGCCGCTGCGAGAACAGGGCCACCTGTGGAGAAAACTCGCGCGTGAAACTGGGTGCGCACCGGCTCGACTTCGACCTTTGCCAAAAGGCAATGCCCGACGCGCCCACCTGCTGGACGTGCTCCATCCACGAGAGCGAACCGCAATGCTCGCGCGGCGGAGTGACGCCCGATTGCGGGGATTTCTGGACCTTCGAGCCGAACCCGGACGACGCGCCTATTCCCGTCACCATCACGCTCGGCGCGACGTACCGCGATTTTGCGCTCTGACCTGCAACGAGAAATGGAGCGCTCCTACGACCGATGCCAGCTCTTCGTCCCGAGGAAATCGAAGATGCGTACCGACGACATGGCCACGGCGTACTTCGCCGCGCCCGACGTCTCTTGGGCAACGAGCACGACGCGACCGAGACGCTGCACGAAGTTTTCATCGATCTCCTGGAGCATCCCCAACAATTCGGAAAACGGAGCTCGCTCGTGACTTGGCTCTATGCTGCGACTACGCATCGGTGCCTCAACCGGCTGCGCAATGGGCGTACACGCGCACGACTCGTGGAGCGGCACGCGCCGGCGCACGAAGCGTCGCCCGCGGGGAAAGTGGAAAGCATGCTCGAGCTGAGACGGCTGCTTGGCTCGGTGTCCGAAGAGATGGCCCAAGCTTGCGTGTACCACTACGTCGATGAGCTGACGCAAGACGAAATTGCCGCCGTGATGGGTTGCTCGCGCCGGCACGTCGGACACCTGCTGGAGCGACTGCGCGCTCGGATGTGTGGCGAGGTAGGGCGGCCATGATGGAATCGCGACGTCGTGAAGCTCGGTGCATTTCGGATCTCGGGCTCGATCGTCTGGTGGGCGGGGAGCTCGGGCCGGCGGAGGAGTGCGAGATGTTGGGGCACGCCGGCGGGTGCGAAGCCTGCCGAGCTCGACTCGATGCGATTCGCGCCGATCAGCGAAGCTTCGCCGAAAAGCAAGCTCCCTTCGTACTGCCGCGTCGGACCGGAGACCGGCGTCGCGCGATGATGCTCGGACTCGCGCCGATTTTGGCGGCAGCGGCGTGCTTGATCTTGCTGTTCGGTCGAAGGGCCCTAGGGCCAGTGCCCGTGCCGGCCCCCCTTCCCACCAAGGGCGGCAGGGCGCTCGAATTTTACGTGCTTCGTCACGGCGAGGTGTCCGCCGGAAACGAGCAAATGGCCCTCCATCCAGGCGACACCGTCGAATTCGTGTTTTCCTCCCAGAGGCCGGGCTATCTCGCCATCCTCAGCGTCGATGGGGCGGGCAGGGCCAGCGTCTATTTCCCAGCGGGCGCAGACCGGGCCGCCGCTTTTCAGGAAGGCTTGGGCCAGCCCGTTCCGGTGAGCACGATCCTCGACGATACCTTGGGGGATGAACGCATTTATGCGCTTCAATGCGATACAGCCATCGTGCTCGAGCCGATTCGCGCCGCGCTCGCGGGAGGCCCAGATGGTCTGCCGCCCATCGCCGGGTGTGTGACCCACACCTTGCGGTATCGAAAGGAGAAGCCGTGACCAGTCGTCGTTGGCGAGCGTGTCGACGGTTCACTGCCGCGCGCCGGCGCGCCTCGCGCGTTTGGTTCTTCCTGCTCGCCGCGTGCGTGTATTTGAGCGCGCGCGACGCACGCGCCAGCGTGGCGCGTTTCGCGGTGCTCATCGGGAACAACACGGGAGCGAGCGACGAGGCGGTGCTGCGCTACGCGGAAAACGACGCGGCGCGCATGGGCGAAGCGCTGAAGGACGTGGGCGGATTCCCGCCACAGAATGTCATCGTGCTGAGGGGGGAAACCGCGACGACGGTGGAGCGCGCGATCATTGCGACGAACGACCGCGTACGTGCCGCCGTGGGTCAGTCGGGAACCCAAGTAGTCCTCTTCGTCTATTTCTCCGGTCACGCCGATGCAATGGGGCTGCACCTGGCGGGAACGCGGCTCGAGCTGGACATCATGGAGCAGCTGGTGCGCTCCTCGGCGGCGGCCTTTCGCGTGCTCGTGCTCGATGCGTGCCGCTCGGGATCGCTCACCCGCGTCAAAGGGGGCGCCCCCGCGCCGCCTTTTCTCCTGCGCATGCAAGACGAATTGGACAACCAAGGCGCCGTTTTCTTGACGTCGAGCGCATCTCACGAAGACGCACAGGAATCGGACGAAATCGGGGGCTCGTTCTTTTCGCACTATTTCCGATCGGGCCTGTTGGGGGCAGCCGACGACGATGACGACGGCAAGGTCACCCTCGAAGAGGCGTACGCCTACGCCTACCGCTGGACGCTCAGTGCGACCTCCCGCACTTGGGCAGGCACCCAGCACCCGACGTACCGTTACGACGTCCGCGGTCGCGGCGGCATCGTCATGACCGAGCCGCGCGCGCACGCGGCGAACCGCAGCACCGCCGTCTTTCCGCCCGGTCGCAGCTACCTGATCTGGCAATCGACGGTCGCGGCCGCCATGGTGGGCGAAGTCGCCGCGGGCGCGGCCGCGCGAACGCTCAGCTTGAAGCCGGGCCGGTACTTGGTGCGCGCGCGAGCGAGGGATCATCTGCTGGAAGGCGAGGTCACCTTGCGCCAGGGTGAGACGCTCGAGATAAGGGACGATCGACTCCAGCGCGTGGAATACGCGCGGTTGGTCCGCAAAGGGGGAAGCACCAGCGCGGCGCACGGCCCTCTCGGCGGGTACGCGTTTCACACGGCGCTACGCAACGCCGCGAGTTCGTGCCAAGGTGCGTTCGTCGCCTATCCCATCGTGTTGTCGTCGCTCGCGTTGGTCCCCCGCTTCGAGGGCTGCAAGGCGACTTTCGACAACAGTTACGTCGACGCATCGGTGACCGAGCTCGGGGCGAGCGTCGAAGTCAACTACAACTACGACTTGCCGATTGTGTCGCTGCGCGCGGGCGTATCGGGCGGTCCCGTGCTGTCGCACCAGAGTTTCGTGTCGAGAGGACGTGCCCCGGCGCGCACGACGTTTGGCGGGCAAATGGGCGTCAGCGTCGGCGGCGCAATCGAGCTGAGGAGCGGGTTCTATCTGTTCATCGACGAAGCGCTGAGGACCTATTGGTTCGTCCTGGAAACGGGCGACGGCAAAGAGCGCTTCGAACCCTCGCTCGCCTTTCAGCAATCGCTCGGGATCGGCAAGTATTGGTGATTGGCGCTCGAAGGAGCGTGGTCGGGGCTGCTCCTACATTTGTCCGGGCGACTGTGCGTGATTTCGTCCACGCGTACTGCGATCACCAAGTACGTCGGCGTCGGGGTTGCGGCGCGTTTCGAGAACACGGAGCAGTCGGCCGAAGAGCGTTGTCGCGAAGGGGC